>Ga0208242_100487_pt1 | contig 23598 bp, 18 predicted proteins | sample SubbioAug_CSW13A_FD_184825 | JGI IMG/M metagenome (GOLD analysis project Ga0208242, IMG submission 184825) | Serpentinite rock and fluid subsurface biosphere microbial communities from McLaughlin Reserve, California, USA - CR12Aug_CSW13A (SPAdes) | ecosystem: Environmental > Terrestrial > Deep...
GGGGGTGGTGACCGTGGTCACACGGGGGTTTTTCTTCTTCTCCAGCCGCCCCTGGCAGCTGCCGCACTGGGCCGAGCGCGGGTTGCAGTACGCCCCGATCGCGGCCCTGGCCGCGGTGGTGATCCCCGAGGTCGTGGCCGATCAGGGGCAGCTGGTGCAGACCTGGCGCGACGCCCGCCTGTTCGCTGCGGCCGCGGGCATGGCGTGGTTCTTCTGGCGCGGTGGGGTGCTTGGCACCATCGTCTGCGGCATGGCGGTGTACCTGCCGCTGCGCCTGCTCTGGGGTTGGTGAGCGTCAGGCGCCAGAGCGCGCAGCGGCTGCGGCCACGCAGTGGGCCATCACTTCCTGCAGCTGCTGCTTTTGCACGGGTTTCGACAAGAAGGCGTCCATGCCCGCCTCGCGGGCCTGTTCCTGCGCCTCGTTCATGACGTCGGCTGTCAGGGCGATGATGGGCACCCGCGCCCGCCCGCTGGGCAACGCCCGGATGTGCCGGGTGGCGCTCAGGCCGTCCATCTCGGGCATGTGGATGTCCATCAGCACGAGGTCGAAATCGTGGTCGCGCGCCAGGGCCAGGGCCTCGACGCCGTTTTCGGCGAACTGGACCTGGTGACCGAGCTTTTCCAGCAACAGACCGACGAACTTCCGGTTGACCGGGTGGTCTTCGGCCACCAGCACCCGCCAGGTCAAGGCGGCGGGGGGCGGCGGCAGGGTCGGGCGTTCCGGTGGTGGCGTGAACACCGCCACCCCCTCGGCCGGGGCGCGCACGACCGGGGGCTCGCAGGGCGGCGTCAGCAGGGTGAGGGTGAAGGTCGAGCCCGCGCCCTTGTCGCTCTGTACCGTGATGTCGCCGCCCATCATGCGGGCGAGCGTGCGGGAGATCTCCAGTCCCAGGCCGGTGCCGCCAAACTGCCGGGTGATGGAGTCGTCGGCCTGGTGGAAGCGCTGGAACAGTTGCTGCACGGTCTCGGTGTCCATGCCGATGCCGGTGTCGCTCACGGTCACCGTCCAGGCGATGCCGTTCGGGCCGGGGGTGCCGCGCAGGGCCACGGCGATGTGGCCTGTGGCCGTGAACTTGACGGCGTTGCTCAGCAGGTTGAGCAGGATCTGCCGCACCCGGGTCGGGTCGGTGCGGACCCAGCAGGGGCCCGCGGGGTCGGCGGTGAAGCGCAGCTCCAGCCCCTTGCGCCGCGCCTGCGACAGCATCAGCTGGTGGATTTCACCGACCAGGCTGGTCATGTCCACCGGCTCGGGGTGGATCTTCATCTTGCCGGCATCGAGCGCCGACATGTCCAGGATGTCGTTGAGCAGTGCCAGCAAGTGCTGTGCCGAGCTGCGCGCTGTCTGCAGCTGGTCTCGCTGGGCGGCGTTGAGTTCGCTGTCTTCCAGCACGCTGAGCATGCCGAGCATGCCGTTGAACGGGGTGCGCAGCTCGTGGCTCATGTTGGCCAGGAACTGGCTCTTGGCGCGGTTGGCCCGTTCGGCCTGGTCGCGGGCTTCGACCAGGGCGCTGTTGAGCGCCTCCAGGACCAGCCGTTCACGCACCTGGCGGCGGTGCCGGCTCACCAGGGCCGCCGCCGCAATGGCCAGTGCCAGCACCTGCAGGCCCACCAGCCAGCCGATCATGCGGTTTTGCTCGCGCACCACCGCCACCTGCTGCTCCACCAGGCTGCTCACCAGGCTGTTGGCCGCGAACGACAGCGCCTGCAGGTCGGGGCCGAGGTCGATCATGGTCTCGAGCACCGCCTCCAGCGCCGCGCGGTGCGTGTCGGGGCGCTCCAGCAGCGGCTCGATGTCCTCCACCAGCGCGATCAGGCGTGGCAGCAGGGCGGTGTACTCCCGCCGCTCGCGCAGCCGCTCGGTGCTCGGGTTGGCCTGCAGCAGTGCCACGCGACTGGCCAAGATGTCGTAGCGGACCAGCAGCGCGTCCCAGTCGGGCGTTTCACGGGTGTGCAGGGCGACCCGCAGTTCGTTGCGGAAGCGCAGGTATTCGCGCTCGAGCTGGAAGGCCAGCGCGGTGGTCGAGTCGGCCTGCAGCCGGGCGGTCGCTTCGACCGAGGCCGACTGCCGCAACGAGACCGCCGAAATCACCGCCAACCCGGCCGTGAGCACAATGATCGTCAGGGACAGCCAAAGCAGGAAGCTGCGGCTGTCTTTGCGGGTCGGCATGGGGAGCGGCCTTATTCGATGTCGAGCGACTTCAGCTGCCAGATGGAGCGTTCGTAGTAGGTGGCGCTCTTCAGCTCGGGCCGGCTGTCAAACGGGTAGACGATGAAGATCGGCCCGCGCGAGCGCACCGACATCGGCTCGCCGTTCATGCGCACCGCCATGATGACGTCGAACTTCTCGGCGTCGGACGCCGGGATCGAGATGCGGTAGTCGTTCAGCGCGGTGGCGCGGATCGTCTGCCCCTGGGCCTTCACCAGCGCCAGTACATCGCGCAGCAGTGGGCCGGTGAAGCGGATGGGCTGGTTTTCCCACGGCGTGAGGGTGGTGAAGGTGGTCTGCGGCAGGGCTTCCAGCGCGGCCATGTCAAGCACCGCGGTATTGCCCTGGTTGTGTGCACCGATCTGACCTTTGACCGTCAGCACCACTTTGCCCGTGGGGGCCGGCAGCACGCCCTTGGCGAGGGTGGCCAGCGGTGCGGCGAGCACCAGCGACGCGGCACAGGCGAGCACGCGCCTGCGTGAAATGATGTCTTTCATCTGTAGATATTGAGACAAATGCGATGCCGCGATGTTAGTCGAAATGCCGATCACCCGGTCTGTGGAGCGACCGGCCGGAGGTGCTTGGTCAGCCGGCCGTGCTGCGGGCCCGCTGAGCGAATTCCTCGCGCAGGGCGCGCAGTTTCGCGCGCGGGTCTTCCTTCACCGTGGCCTGGTCGAGCGCCATTTCTTCGATGAAGCGGCTGGGCTGGCCGGGCACCATTTCGCGGCCTTTCTTGCGCCGCTTGAGCCAGCTCACCACCAGCGTGTGCTGCGCGCGGGTGATGCCCACGTACATCAGGCGCCGCTCTTCCTGGATGCGCAAGGCCAAGGCGTCGGCGCTGCCTTCCTCGTCGGGCTTGAAGGGCAGCAGCCCCTCGTTGACGCCGGCGAGGATGACGTGCGGCCATTCCAGCCCCTTGGAGGCGTGCAGGGTGGACAGCGTCACCACGTCCTGGTCCTGCTCGCGCTCCGAAATGGTAGAAATGAGCGCAATGGTTTGCGCCACTTCGAGCAGGGTCTTGGGTTCGCGTTCGGTGGTAATGCCTCCGGTGTCGTCGATCTGCCCGCCGCAGCGCTGCGCCACCCAGTCGCAGAAGTCGATCACGTTGCCCCAGCGCGCCGCGGCGACCTTGTCGCTCTCTTCGCTGTCCAGCAGGTATTGCTCGTAGCCGATGGTCTTGAGCCAGTCGTCCAGGAAGGCTTTGGCGGCTTCGTGGCCGGTGGTGTGGCGGGCGCGGTGCTCCAGGTCGTTGAGGTAGCGGCCGAACTCGTGCAGCCCGTGCACCGCGCGCGCGGGCAGGGCGGCCTGCAGCGAGTGCGAGAACAGCGCCTCGAACAGGCTGACCTTGTACTGCGTGGCAAAGGCGCCGAGCTGCGCCAGCGTCTGGTGGCCGATGCCGCGCTTGGGCGTGGTGATGGCGCGCAAAAAGGCGGGGTCGTCGTCGTTGTTGACCAGCAGCCGCAGCCAGGCGCACAGGTCCTTGATCTCGGCGCGGTCGAAAAAGCTCTGGCCCCCCGAGACCTTGTACGGGATCTGCGCCTTGCGCAACGCGGTTTCCAGCGCGCGGGCCTGGTGGTTGGCGCGGTAGAGGATGGCGAAATCCTTGAACGCCTTGTACTTGGCGCCGGTGCTGCCGGCCGCGGCCGCGGCCGACCCGGCGCGGAGGCTCTGGATGCGTGCCACCGCGCGCTCGGCCTCGTGGTCTTCGGTGTCGCAGGCCTGCACCCGCACCGGCTCGCCTTCGCCCAGTTCGCTCCACAGCGTCTTGGGGAACAGCTTGGGGTTGGGGCCGATGACGTTGTTGGCCGCGCGCAGGATGGCGCTGGTGGAGCGGTAGTTCTGCTCCAGCTTGATGACCTTGAGCTCGGGAAAGTCCTGCGGCAGCTTCTTCAGGTTGTCCAGCGTGGCGCCGCGCCAGCCGTAGATGGACTGGTCGTCGTCGCCCACGGCGGTGAAGCGGCCGCGCTCGCCCACCAGCAGCTTGAGCAGCTCGTACTGGGTGGCGTTGGTGTCCTGGTATTCGTCCACCAGCACGTGGCCGAGCTGCTTCTGCCACTTCTCGCGCACCGGGGTGTGCTGCTGCAGCAACTTCAGTGGCAGGCTGATCAGGTCGTCAAAGTCCACGCTCTGGTAGGCGGCCAGGCGCTCCTGGTACTTGGCCATGACCAGCGCGATCACGCGCTCGTTCTCGTCGCGGGCCTGGGCCAGCGCCTGCTCGGCGTTCAGCCCGGCGCTTTTCCAGCCGCTGATGGTCCACTGCCACTGGCGCGCGGTGGCCGCGTCGGTGGTGCCGCCGCAATCCTTCAGGATGGCCGTGATGTCGTCGGTGTCGAGGATGGAAAACTGCTGCTTGAGGCCCAGTACGGCGCCGTCTTCGCGCAGCAGGCGCACGCCCAGCGAGTGGAAGGTGCAGATCACCACGTCCTTGGCCGGTTTGCCCACGAGCTGTCGGGCGCGTTCGCGCATTTCGGCCGCGGCCTTGTTGGTGAAGGTGATGGCCGCGATGCGGTTCGCCGCCAGCCCGGCCTGGATGAGGCGGGCGATCTTGTGGGTGATGACGCGGGTTTTGCCCGACCCCGCCCCGGCCAGCACCAGGCAGGGCCCGGCCAGGTGGTTGACGGCGTCGAGCTGGGCGATGTTGAGGCCGGCAGACATGGGAGCAGAGCAAACCAAAGCGCCCGATCATACCGGGCGTGCTTGGCGCGCGTCGCCTAGGCGTCAGTGGTGGGGTGGGGGTGCTTGGCCCTGGCCGGTGGTGCCGGGTCGCGCCTGCGACAATCGGCCGGTGCTTACCGTCCTGCTCGTCACATTCCCTTTCTTCGCGCTGGTGCTCGCCGGTTTCGTGGCCGCGCGCCGGCGCATGCTGCCGCTCGAAGCCATCCCGGGCCTGAACGCCTTCGTGCTGTTTTTCGCGCTGCCGGCCATGCTCTACCGCTTCGGCTCCACCACGCCCATCGCGCAGCTGCTGGACGCCGCGGTGTTTGGCGTTTACCTGCTGTGCGGGCTGGTGATGGTGGCGCTGGCGATCGTGGTCACCCGACGCGGACGCATTGGCTGGAACGACGCGGCGCTGGGGGCGCTGGTGGCGGCGTTCCCCAACACCGGCTTCATGGGCGTGCCGCTGCTGGCCGCGCTGATGGGGCCCGAGAGCGTGGGCACGGTGATCGTGGTCATTCTGGTGGACATGGTGGTGACCAGTTCGCTGTGCATTGCCCTGTCGCGGCTGGACGAAGGCGAGGGGGGGGCGATGGCGGCGGCGGGCAAGGCCCTGCGCGGCGTACTGACCAACCCCATGCCCTGGGCCATCGGGCTGGGGGCGGTGGCCTCGGCGGCCCAGTTCACGTTGCCGGCGCCGGTGGAAAAAACCGTCTGGCTGCTGGCGGATGCGGCGTCGCCGGTGGCGCTGTTCACCATCGGGGCGGTGCTGGCGCGCTCGCAGATGCAGGCCGATCATCCCATGCCCCTGGGGGACTACGTGCCGGTGGCGATGATGAAGCTGTTCCTGCACCCGCTGCTGGTGTGGGCGGCCGGGACCGCGGCCATCGCCATGGGGGTCCCGCTGTCACCGCAGGCATTCACCGTGATGGTGCTGGTGGCGGCCTTGCCCAGTGCCAGCAACGTGTCGCTGCTAGCCGAGCGTTTCGGGGCGGACAACGGCCGCATCGCGCGGATCATCCTGGTGTCCACGGCGCTGGCGTTCCTGACGTTTTCGGGGGCGGTGGCGCTGTTGCGCGGCTGAGCGCCGCGCGGCCGCTTTTACAGGCTGAGTGGGTCGACGTCGATGGCCCAGCGGATCAGGCCTTTGGCTTCGGGCCGTGCCCGGGTCGCGTGCAGCACCGGTTGCCAGGCCTTCAAAAAGGCCTGCAGCGCGGGGCGTGAATGGCTCTCCACCAGCATCTGGGCGCGTTCCACGTTGGCCACGCGCTGCACCGCCATGGGCACCGCGGGGTAGAGCGTGAGGTGTTCGCGGCCGGGCAGCCCTGCGCTGGCCTGTGCCGCCAAGGTCAGCCACGCCTGGGCGGCGTCCTGGGTGCGGGCTTCGGCACGCACCAGGGCCTGGTGGCCAAACGGGGGCATCTGCGCGGCTTCGCGCTCTTCCAGTTGCTGGGCGGCAAAGGCCGGGTAGTCGTGGCGGGCCAGCGCAGCAAACAGCGGGTGCTGGGGGTACCAGGTCTGCACCCACAGTTCCACCGCGCTGCCCTGTTCGGCCACAAAGGCGGCGTCGCGTCCGGCCCGGCCGGCGGCCTGCATGAGCAGGGCAAACAGGCGCTCGGGGGCGCGGTAGTCGCTGGCGAACAGGCCGCTGTCGGTGTTGAGGCTGGCCACCAGGGTGATGCGGCGGAAGTCGTGGCCCTTGGCCACCATCTGGGTGCCCACCAGCACGTCCACCTCGCCGGCGTGCATGTCGGCCAGCCGGCTTTCCAGGCTGCCTTTGGCGCGGGTGGTGTCGGCGTCGAGCCGGGCCACGCGCACCGGCTGGCCGTCGGGGCGGCGCGCGTCGGCCAGTAGCCCGGCGAGCTGCTCCTCGATCTGCTCCGTCCCGCGGCCCACGGGGGCGATGTCGAGGTTGCCGCATTCGGGGCAGGCGCGCGGCACGCGGGTGGTGTGGCCGCAGTGGTGGCAGCGCAGCGTGCGGTCGATCTTGTGGAACACGGCGTGGGCGCTGCAGTGGGGGCAGTCGCTCTTCCAGCCGCAGTCGTGGCAGGCCAGCACCGGGGCGTAGCCGCGGCGGTTGAGCAGCACCAGGCTTTGCTCGCCCCGTTCGGCGCGCCGGGCCAGGGCGTCGATCAGCGTGGGCGCGATCGCGGTGTGTTTGGGCTGGTGGTTCATGTCCACCAGCCGCAGCCGGGGCAGGGCGCCGCCGCCAATGCGCCCGGGCATGGCCAGGCGCCGGTAGCGGCCCTGTTCCGCGGCGTGCCAGCTTTCGAGCGACGGCGTGGCCGAGCCCAGCACCACCCGGCAGGGGGCCGTGGCCGATTCGAGCCGGGCACGGTAGATGGCGAGGTCGCGGGCCGAGTAGCGCGCGCCCTCCTGGCTTTTGTAGCTGGGGTCGTGTTCTTCGTCCACCACGATCAGCCGCAGGTGGGGCAGGCTGGCGAACACCGCCATGCGGGTGCCCAGCACGATGCGCGCCTTGCCCAGGTGGGCGGCCAGCCAGTGCTGCAGGCGTTGTGCTGGCGTGAGGCCGCTGTGCAGCGAGACCACGCCCTGCGTGGCAAAACGCTCGCGAAAGCGCGCTTCCAGCTGCGGTGTGAGGTTGATTTCCGGCACCATCACCAGCGCCTGGGCCTGCGGGTCGGCGTCGAGGGCGGCCCGCACGGCGCGCAGGTACACCTCGGTCTTGCCACTGCCGGTGGTGCCGAACAGCAACACCGGCTGTGTGGCCTGCACCAGGGCCTGCAGGGCGTCGGCCTGTTCGTCGCTCAGGGCGGGCAGGTCGGCGGGCGCGGCCGACGCGTCGGAGGCCCATTGCGCCTGTTTTTTGAGCCGCCGGGTCAGTTGCTCGGGTTGCAGGTCCCGCAGCGCGGGCGGCAGGGCGGCCAAGGCCACTTCGCCCAGGCTGCGCTGGTAGTAACGGGCCGCAAAGGCCACCAGGGTGCGCCAGTGGTCGTTGAGGGGGGGCAGGGCGTCCAGTGCGTGTGCGATGGGGCGGCACTGCGCCACGTTCACCCCATCGGGCGGGGTGTCGCGCACGGCCCAGACGAGGCCCAGGGTGTCTCGGCTGCCCAGGGGTACACGCACCAGGGTGCCCGGCACCAGCGGCCGGTCGCTGCGGTAAACCAGGCTGTCGCCCAGCCCGCTGTGGGCGGGCGTGGTCACCACCACGTCCACCCAGATGTCGGGACTTGGCGGCAACACTTCAGTCATTTCGGTGAAAAAACAGGTAAGTCGTTGATTTGTAAAAATTTATGAAAGTTGCCCAGATTTTCTGTGGATAACTTTGTGGAAAGTGTCTGAATGTCTTTGCCGAAGCCTTGAAAATCAAGGCTTTGGTTAGACTGCCCAGAAAATACGCAACGGCCGTATCTGTTTGAAATCAACAACTTAGCGATCTGATGGGGCGGTTTGTCGCCGCCACCGCTGATTTTCGACTCTGTTGCGCCGCACACAAGATTTTGTGCATAAGCCCGGTGCATCGGCGTGTTGAAGCGCCATTTTTGTGCTAAGCGTGGGCACATTGGCGGTGCGCTCTGCCCCGATCAGGCGCGCTGGCGCATCAGCCGTGAATGGGTGTGCACCGTGTCCACCAGCACCTTCACGTTGTCAGGCGGGGTGTGCTGGCTGATGCCATGCCCCAGGTTGAAGATGTGGGTGGGTCCGGTGGTGCTGCGGTCGGTGTGCGGGCTGCCGAAGCTCTCCAGCACCTTCACCGCTTCGGCGGCCACCTGGTCCGGCTGGGCGAACAGCACGTTCGGGTCCAGGTTGCCCTGCAGCGCCTTGCCGGAGCCGCCCACCGCACCGCCCACGGCCGCACGTGCCTTGGCCAGGTTCACGGTCCAGTCCAGGCCCAGCACGTCGCAGTCCAGGGTGTTCATGTCATCCAGCCACAGGCCGCCGCCCTTGGTAAACACGATGCGCGGGATGCGCTGGCCGTTGAACTCCTTGGGCAACTGGTCCAGCACGCGCCGGGTGTAGGCCAGGCTGAACTGCTGGAAGTTGCCGTCGGCCAGCACGCCGCCCCAGCTGTCGAACACCATCACGGCCTGGGCGCCGGCTTCGATCTGGGTGCGCAGGTACAGTGCCACCGCGTCGGCGTTGATTTCCAGCACGCGGTGCATCAGGTCGGGGCGCTGGTACATCAGCGTCTTGACCAGGCGGTAGTCGTCGCTGCCGCCGCCTTCCACCATGTAGCAGGCCAGCGTCCAGGGGCTGCCCGAAAAACCGATCAACGGCACCCGGCCGTTCAGGGCCTTGCGGATGGAGGTGACCGCGTCGAACACGTAGCGCAGCTTGTCCATGTCGGGCACGGCGAGCTGGGCCACGTCGGCCTCGGTGCGCACGGTTTTGGCGAACTTGGGGCCTTCGCCCAGCGCAAAGCTCAGGCCCAGGCCCATGGCGTCGGGCACGGTCAGGATGTCGCTGAACAGGATGGCGGCGTCCAGGTCGTAGCGCTCCAGCGGCTGCAGCGTCACTTCGGTGGCGTAGTCCACGTTGGTGGCCAGGCCCATGAAGCTGCCGGCCTGGGCGCGGGTGGCGCGGTACTCGGGCAGGTAGCGGCCGGCCTGGCGCATCAGCCAGACGGGGGTGTGCTCGGTCGCCTGGCGCAGGCAGGCGCGCAGGAAGGTGTCGTTCTGCAGGGGGGCGAAGGTCGTGCTCATAACCCCGCATTGTCGCAGGGCGGCCGGGGCCTTCAGCCCACAGCCTTGCGCAGCGCCTGGTCCAGGTCCCAGAGGATGTCGTCCACCTCTTCGATCCCCACGCTCAGGCGGATCATGTCGGGGCCCACGCCCGCTTTCTTCAGCTCGTCCTCGCTCAGCTGCCGGTGGGTGGTGGAGGCGGGGTGGATCACCAGCGTCTTGGCGTCGCCGATGTTGGCCAGGTGGCTGAGGAATTCGCAGGCGTCGATAAAACGCTCGCCGGCCCGCGCCGGGTCTTCGGCGCGGATGCCAAAGGTGAGGATGCCGGAGCCACCAGGCAGCCCATCGACGGGGCGGAACTGCTTGGCTGCCAGTGCGTGGTAGGGGGAGTCGGCCAGCCCGGGGTAGTTGACCCAGGCCACCAGGGGGTGGTCGCGCAGAAATTCCGCCACGCGGCGGGCGTTGCGGCAGTGCGCCTGCATGCGCAGGTGCAGGGTTTCAATCCCCTGCAGGATCAGCCATGCGTTCATGGGCGACAGCACCGCGCCAAAGGTGCGGTTCACTTCCATGCGCGCCTTCATGGTGTAGCCAAAGTCGCCAAAGGTCTCGTAGAACTTCACGCCGTGGTAGGCGCGGCTGGGCTCCACCATGTCGGGGAAGTTGCCGTTGCCCCAGTCGAACTTGCCCGACTCCACCACCACGCCGGCCATGGTGGTGCCGTGCCCGCCGAAGTACTTGGTGGCGCTGTGCACCACGATGTCGGCGCCGTGCTCGAAGGGGCGGCACAGCCAGGGCGTGGCCACGGTGTTGTCGATCACCAGCGGCACGCCGTGGTCGTGTGCCACCTGCGCCATGGCCGCAATGTCCAGCACGTTCACCAGCGGGTTGCCGATGGTCTCGCCGTACACCGCCCGGGTGTTGGGCCGCATGGCGCGGCGGAAGTTCTCGGGGTCGGCCGGGTCCACAAAGGTGGTGTTGATGCCCAGGCGCTCAAACCCCACCCCCAGTTGCCCCACGGTGCCGCCGTACAGGGTGGAGGCCGCCACGATGTGGTCGCCGGCTTTCAGGATGGCCAGCAGCGCCGTCATCTGCGCCGCCATGCCGCTGGCGCAGGCCAGTGCGGCCCGCCCGCCTTCCAGCGCCGCCACGCGCTCTTCCAGCACCGACACCGTAGGGTTGCCGATGCGGCTGTACACGTTGCCAAACGTCTGCAGGTTGAACAGGCTGGCGGCGTGCTCGGCGCTGTCGAACACGAAGCTGGTCGTCTGGTGGATGGGGGTGGCGCGCGCGCCGGTGACGGGGTCGGGGATGGCGCCGGCGTGGATGGCCAGCGTGCCAAAGCCGTACGGGTGGTCCTGGGCCATGGGGGCTTTCGAAAAAGGGGGGTCAGTAAGGCAGTTGCTGGGGGCGCTTGGCGGAGATCACCCGGGTGTTCACGCCGGCCCAGTTCAGGCCGCCAAAGAGGCGCGCGTGCTCGATCTTCACGCAGCGGTCGTGCACCACCCGCAACCCCGCTTGCGCGGCCTTGGCCTCGGCCTCGGCGTGCTCCACCCCCAGCTGCAGCCACAGGCATTTCGCCCCGATCTCGATGGCCGCGTCGGCCAGTGGCGGGATGTCTTCGCTCTTGCGGAAGCAGTCCACCATGTCGATGGACTGGCCTTGGGCCGCCAGTGCCTGGGCGGCGGCCTGCACGGTGGGGTAGCAGCGCTCGCCCAGAATGTCACCGCCCTCGCGCGCCACCAGCGGGTTCACCGGCACGATGCGGTAGCCGTGGGCCTGCATGTACTTGGCTGCGAAGTAACTGGGGCGGTGCCATTGTGGCGAAAGGCCGACCACCGCCACCGTGCGGCAGGTGGCCAGAATGTGGCGCAGGGTGGAGATGTCGCTCATGGAGTCAGTGTACGCAGCCCCGGGCGAACGCGCTGTCAGGATTTGTACTTGATGGTGCAGCCGTAGGCCTGGTTGACGCTCACGCTCAGCGGACGCCCAGCCAGCAGTTCGTCCAGCCCCTGGCGCACGTAGTTGGTGGCCCGCTCGATGTCGGCCACCCGTGCCGAGGCGATGCTGTCGATCGCGCCGGCATAGACCAGCACCCCTTCGGCGTTGATGAGGTACATGTGCGGCGTGACGCGGGCCCCGTAGGCCTTGCCGACCCGGCCATCCTCGTCCATCAACACGGCGGTGGGGCTGGCGTTTTGGTCGCTCACCCATTGCGCCAGGGCGGTCGGGGCCAGGTAGTCGGCGCTGGCGGTTTCGGTGGAGTTGACCGTGAGCCACGCCACCCCCCGGGCGGCGTAGGCCTTCTGCAGCGCCTGCATGTTGCCTTGGTAGTGCTTGCGCACGAAGGGGCAGCCGGGGTTGGTCCATTCCAGCACCACCGGCTTGCCTTTGAAGTCTTCCAGCCGCACCGTCTGGCCTTGGGTGTTGCGCAAGGCAAACGGCGGCGCGGGCTGGCCCACGCCGGCCGCCATGGCCGTCAGCGGCAGCGCACCCAGGGCAGGTGCAGCCGCCAGGGCGGTCAATCGCAGGGCAAAGTCACGTCGTTGCATGGCAGGGTCTCCTTCACAGGGCTTGCACGGCCGAGCGGACTTCCTCGGCCGTCAGGATTTCCGACAGCACCACGGGCGGGCGGCCCGGGGCGTGCAGCACGTACACCGGCACGCCGTTGCGGCCTAGTCGGGCCAGGGCTTCGGTCACGTCGTGGTCGCGGCGGGTCCAGTCGGCCCGCAGCAGCGCCACGTTCCGTGTGGCGGCTTCTTGCAGGAACTGAGTGTCGGCCAGCGCGTTGCGCTTGTTGTACTGGCAGGTCACGCACCAGGCGGCGGTGTAGTCCACGAACACCGGCCGGCCCTGGGCGATCAGCTCAGCCTCCCGCTGGGGCGTCCAGGCCTCCCACGCGAGGCCCGCCACGGCGGTGGGCGTGCCGGTGGCGAGGTCGTCGTGCAGCCGGGTTACGTAGGGGCCGGCGGTCCAGAGCCAGGCCGCCAGCGCCACCCCGGCCACGCCGCCGAGCACCAGGCGCACCCGACCACGCCGGTTCAAGGCCCAGATCAGCCACGCCAGTGCCACCAGCAGCATGAGCAGCGCGGCCGCGCCATCGATACCGCTTTGCTGGCCCAGCACCCACAGCAGCCACACCACGGTGGCGAACATCGGGAAGGCCATCAGCTGGCGGAAGGTTTCCATCCAGGCGCCGGGGCGTGGCAGGGCACGCGCCACGGCCGGTACCCAGCTCGCCGCCAGGTAGGGCAGGGCCATGCCCAGGCCCAGCACGGCAAACACGGCCAGGGCCTGCGCCGGCGGCAGCGCAATGGCCAGGCCCAGCGACGCCCCCATGAATGGCGCGGTGCACGGCGACGCCACGGCGGTGGCGAGCACACCGGTGAGGAAGGCGTCGGCGGGGGGGTTGTTGGCCTGCAGCGTCGCCACCGAGCTGGGCAGCAGGTGCCCGAATTCGAACAGCCCGGCCAGGTTCAACCCGATGACGGTGAACAGCACCGCCAGCCCCGCCACCACCAGCGGGTTCTGGAGCTGAAAGCCCCAGCCCAGTTGCTCGCCAGTCGCCCGCAGGGCGAGCAGCACGCCCCCCAGTGCCACGAAGGACAGCACCACCCCGGCGGTGTAGGCCAGGCCGCTGAGCCGGTGGCTGCGGTGGTCCGCACCGTGCTGCGAGAACGCGAGCACCTTGATGGCCAGCACCGGGAACACGCAGGGCATGAGGTTCAGGATCAGCCCGCCCACCAGGGCGCCGAGCAGCGCCGCCCACAGGCCCAGGCCGGCGCTCCCCCCAGTGGGTGTACCGCCGCTGGCACGGGCGGCATTGGCCTGGAGCGCCTGCTCCAGCGCGGGCGAGAGGCCGCCGCTGGTTGCCGTGGCAGGCGCTGGCCAGCCACCGGCCATGCCCACTTCGAGCCGGGCACCGGGCAGGCCCGGGCCTTGTCCAGGCGGATCGGCCAGGGCCACAACCAGTGGCACAGTGGCCGGACTGTCGCTGCGGTAGGGCGACAGTGGCACCCGGGCGGTCCAGGTGCTGCCTTCCCACGCCTGCGTCCAAGGCGCCCCGGGCTGGACCAGTCCGGGAATTTCGGGGAAGAACTCCAGCGCCCGACCGCGCCACCCGCTGGGCAGGCCGCTCAGGCGCACGGTCAGGTCGCTGCCGTCGGCCGCCAGTTGACTGTCGGTGCCGGGCACCGCCTGCGGCGCTGCCGCCCAGGCGGCCTGGAAGGCGCTGGCATGGGCCGCGGTGGAGCCATCGGCCGGGATGCGCAGGTTGAAGCGGGCCTCTTCGGGCACGCATTCCTTGCGGCAGATCAGCCAGGTGGCGGTCAGCGCCACGTCGAGGTGGCTGCCCTGGAATGCCGGTCCGACCTGCAGTGGCACCGGCAGCAGCAAGGTGCCGTCGTAGCCGTAGTTGGCCAGCTCGCCGAGCGGGAACTTGCGCGGTGTCGGCCAGGCAATTTCGCCGGCAGTTACACCGGGGCTGAGTTGCCATTGCAGTTCGGTGGGCAACCCAGAGTCGCCGGGGTTTTTCCAGTAGGTGTGCCACTCGGGCTGGTGCTGGATGGCCAGGCCCAGCCACAACGGCTGACCGGGTCGAACCCCCTGCGGGGCGTGGACCAGCACCTCGGCCCGCGAAAACTCGCTGGTGTGCACCGAGCGCGCGAGCAGGTCCTGGGCCCAGGCCGGGCCACCGGTGGCCAGCAGGGCCCATGCAAACAAAGTCAATAAAAGTCGGCGCATAGGACGGGGGGCCGCCAGGGGCGGCAGTTGGGAATCTGAACGGGGCGGGGGCGGCAAAGTTCCTCCCGCATTGTCCGGCACCGCGGTCGCGTGGGCCGCACTCACCCGGGCCGGGTTCAGGGGGTGAATAGAAAATTTCTATGGCATGACGGCCCCTCAGGGCTGGTCAAACCGGGTGTATCACGAAAAAATGCCCTCAGCTTGAGTGGAAAGGGAACACCTATGGTATCGATGGAGAAAGCCCTCGACAGTTGGGTGGCCGTCTTGCGGGAGCGGGTGAACCTGCCGCTGCAGGTCCGCTGGCACACCGGCCCCAGTCCCGAGGTACCTGCCGACGCCCCGACCTGGCGGCTGGGCCACTTCGACCACCCCGCGGTGGACGTGGTGGTGCGCGATGGTGCCGCGTTGCCCGCCTTGCTGTCGCCAACGCTCGATGGCCTGGGGGCCGCCTATGTCGAGGGACGCATCGATGTCCACGGCCGCATCGACGACATCCTGGCGGTGGCGCACGGCATGGCCCGCGCCGCCTCGGGCGGCGGGGCCTTGGCCCGGCTGGTGCAGACCTTCACCCACAACCGCAGGAGCGACCAGCAGGCCATCCAGTACCACTACGACGTCTCCAACGCGTTTTACCAGGAGTGGCTGGACCCGGCCATGGTCTATTCCTGCGCCTATTTCGAGCACGGTGACGAGACACTGGCCGAGGCGCAGCGCGAGAAGATCGACCACATCCTGACCAAAGTGCAGCTACGGCCGGGCCAGCGGCTGCTCGACATCGGCTGCGGCTGGGGGGCGCTGGTCATGCGTGCGGCGCAGCGTTTCGGCGCCCGCTGCGTGGGCATCACCCTGTCGCAGAACCAGTACGAGCTGGCCACCGAGCGGGTGCGCGCCGCGGGCTTGCAGGACCAGGTCGAGATCCGCCTGCAGGACTACCGCGACGTCACCGGTCCGTTCGACCGGATCACCAGCGTCGGCATGTTCGAGCACGTGGGCCTCAAGCACCTGACCGATTACTTTCGCATCATCCACGACCTGCTGGCGCCCGATGGCTGGTGTCTGAACCACGGCATCACCTCCACCGACCCCCACGACGGCGAAACCCGCCACGGCGGCGGCCGCTTCATCGACCAGTACGTCTTTCCCCAAGGTGAGCTGCCGCACATTGCCACCGTGCTCAAGACCATGCAGCAAGGCGGGCTGGAGGCCATCGACATCGAGAGCCTGCGGCGCCATTACGCTCTGACCTTGCGCCAGTGGAGCGAGCGGTTCGAGGCCCGCACCGAGGCGCTCAAGGCGCTGGTGAGCGAAAAGACCTGGCGCATCTGGCGCGTCTACCTCGCCGGCAGTGCCTGGGCCTTCGAGCACGACGAGATCTCGCTGTTCCAGGTGCTGTGCCACCGGGCGGGCCGCCCGGCCGAGGTACTGCCCTGGTCACGCCGCTGGATGTATGCGGGCACGCCCGGCAGCGGCTAAGATTCCCGCATGCCATCGCCCCACGACCCGTCCGAGACGCGCCGAACCTTGCCCCGCTGGGGGGACCTCTGCACCACCGACTTCGCGGCACTCGACCCCGAGCGCACCGTGGCCGTGCTGCCCGTGGCGGCCACCGAGCAACACGGCCCGCACCTGCCGCTGTCGGTGGACACCGACCTGGTGGAGGGGGTGCTGGCGGCGGCCGGCCCGCACCTGGGCGAGGGCTGGCCGGTGTACGTGTTGCCCACCCAGGCGGTCGGTCTCAGCCCCGAGCACGAACGTTTCGCCGGCACGCTCACCCTGCGGGCCGACACCATCCTCCAGCTGTGGTTCGACATCGGGGCCTGCGTGGCCCGCGCCGGCGTGCGCAAGCTGCTCATCTTCAACAGCCACGGCGGGCACACCGGGCTCATGGACGTGGTGGGCCGCGAGCTGCGCGCCCGCCACGACCTCCTGGTCTACAGCGCCAGCTGGTTCAACCTGCCCTTGCTGGACGAGCAGGGCCAGGACCTCAACGAGCGCATCGCCCCGCAGGAGCACCGGTTCGGCATCCATGCCGGGCTGGTCGAAACCAGCATGATGCTGGCGCTGCGCCCGAACACCGTGCGCCTCGCGCAGGCCCGGGATTTCCCGTCCACGTCGCAGGTGCGCGCCCAACACTGGCCCATCCTCGGCAACGGGCGCAGCGCCAAGCTCGCCTGGCAGATGCAGGACTACCACCCGGCCGGTGCCGCGGGCAATGCCGCGGCGGCCGACGCCCAGTTGGGCGCAGCCCTGGTGCAGGCCGCGGGTCGCTCGCTGGCGGCGCTGCTGCTCGAGCTGAGCCAGCTGCCTTTGGCCACACTCGTTGCCGGGCCAGACGGGCCCGACCGACCCTGAGCCAGCCGTTCAGGCGTGCGTGACCCAGTCGCGCAATTCCGGCTGGGTCAGGTGAGGCAGGGTGTTGAAGCTCACCAGCGTGTGGCGCTTGGGGTTGAAATCCAGCTCCGTGACCGAGGTGTTGCGCATGCGCAGGTTCAGCTCGATCGTGGTTTCCGGTGAGGTGCCGAGCAGGTGCCCCACCGCGGTCGAAATCGGCCCACCGCTGGACACCACCAGCACATTGCCCTGGTGTTGGGTGCGCACGTGGTCCAGCGCCGACGTCACCCCTGCCACAAAGTCGCCGTAGCTGGGCATGCCGCTCGGTGTCAGTACACCGGCCATCCACTGGCGCAAGGCGTCGCGCAGCAGCCGGAAGTGCTGGCGGTAGCCCTCGCGGGTGGTGGGTGCCTCGGTGGGTTGGACGTGCAAGGCCTCGATCAGTGCCGCACTGTCGTACTCGTTGAGCCCCGGCCAGGCGAGGGGTTCGGCCGCCCAGCCCAGTCCCTCGGAAAGGCCTTCCCACGTCTGCACGTGGCGCCGCAGCGTGCCGGTGATCACCGCGTCAAACTGCAGGCCATGCGCGCGGAAGTGTTCACCCAGCCGCACGCTCTGGCGCACCCCCAAGGGGCTGAGCTGGTCGTAATCGTCCGCGCCAAACGAGGCCTGGCCGTGGCGCACAAGGTAGAGCGTTCCCATGGCGGCAATTGTCCCGGGGGCTGCCGCCGGACGCAGTCGCCGCCGTGACGGGCTCAGAGCACGGCCTGGCCCTCGATGCAGGTCACGGCATCGCCGCCGATCCAGACGGTCCCGGTGCCGTCACGCTCGACGTATACCCGCCCGGCCCGCCCCAGTGCGGTGCCCTGGGCCGCGACGTAGCGTTCGGGCGCCAGACCGGCACCGATGAGCCACTGGGCCAGCGCGGCGTTGAGGCTGCCCGTCACCGGGTCTTCCGCCAGGCCGTTGTTGCCCGGGAAGAAGGCGCGCACCTCGAAGGCGGTGTCGTGCCCAGGCGTTTGAGGTGCCACCACGCCCACCTCCATGCCCGCCAGCAGCGCCGGGTCTGGGCGCAACGAGCGCACGCGGTCTGCATCACCCAGCATCACCGACTGCCAGCCCGGCCCGTTGTCGCACCACGCGTGTGCCACGATCTCATCGCGCCGCAGCCCCAGGCCTTGGGCAGTGCGCTGGACGGTGTCTTCATCCAGCGGGCCGCTGCGGCGCAGGGGCGGCGCGGCAAACGCCAGGCGCGTGTGCCCGTCTGCCACGGTCTGGCGGATGGACACCAGGCCCACGCCGCACTCCTGCACCACGGTGCCCGCAACGCGGGGGCGGCCACCCGAGCGCAGCCAGGCGTGGCAGGTGCCCAGCGTGGGGTGGCCGGCGAATGGCAGTTCACGCCCCGGGCAGAAGATGCGCACACGGTAGTCCGCGCCCGCCGCCTGCCCTTCGGCCGAAGGCGGCAGCACAAAGGTGCATTCCGACAGGTTGGTCCAGTCGGTGAAGCGCTGCATTTCCTCCGTGCTCAGGCCGGTGCCGTCGAGCACCACCGCCAGCGGGTTGCCCAGGCACGCGGTGCCGGTGAACACGTCCACCTGCTGGAAGGGGCGTGCGCGGCTCATCGCGCTTTTTTCTGCTGCTCGCGAACCGCCTGTGCCAGCGCGGCCACGCCGGTCTGGATCTGGTCAGCCGTGGCGGTCACGAAGGACAGGCGCAGCGTGCGCGGGTCCGCGTGGCCGGCGTAGAAGGCGGCACCAGGCACAAAGGCCACGCCCTTGTCCACGGCGTGCGGCAGCAGTTCGATGGCGTTCAGCCCTTCGGGCAGGCGTGCCCAGAGGAACATCCCGCCATCGGGCCGGTTCCAGGTCACGCCCAGCCCCTGCATCTCGTGGTCCAGCGCCTGCAGCATGGCATCGCGCTGGGCGCGGTACAGCGCCCGGATGGTGGGTACGTGCCGGTCCAGGAAGCCGTCCTTCAGCACCTCGGCCACCATGCGCTGGTTGAAGCTGGGGGTGTGCAGGTCGGCCGCCTGCTTGGCCTGCAGCAGCTTGGGGTACAGCGCGGGCGGCGCCACCAGAAAGCCCAGGCGCAGCCCGGGGGCCAGCACCTTCGAGAACGAGCCCAGGTACACGCAGCCTTCGGGGTGCCGGGCCGTCAGCGGCGCAGGCGGCGGGGTGTCGAACCACAGGTCGCCGTAGGGGTTGTCCTCCACAATGGGCAGACCCAGCCGCTGCGCCTCGGCGCTCAGGGCCGCACGGCGCGCTTCGCTCATGGTGCGGCCGGTCGGGTTCTGGAAGTTGGGCAGCAGGTACATGAAGCGGGGGAAGTCCTTGGCCGGGTCCAGGTCCAGCTGCAGCAGGCGGCGGCGTTCCGGTGCCTCGGGCGCGTCTGCGGCATCGCCATCGGCGCCCAGCGCGTGCCGCAGGTCGCGCAGGTCCGGGCCTTCGTCGTCGCTGGATACGCTCACCACCTCGGGTTCCATCGGCGCAAAAGCCTGCAGCGCACCCAGGTAGGTGGGGGTCTCCACCAGCACGCGGCTGCCCGGGTCGATCAGCACCTTGGCCACCAGGTCCAGGCCCTGTTGCGAGCCGGTCGTGATCAGCACGTTCGCCGGGTCCACGCGCCACGGCAACATGGCTGCCACCTGCTCGCGCAGCGCGACCAGCCCCTCGCTGGCGGCGTACTGCAGCGCCGCGCGGCCATCGTCGCGCAGCACCTTGGCGCAGGCCTCGGCGAACACCTCCACGGGGAAGGTCTTGGGGGAGGGCAATCCGCCCGCGAAGCTGATGATGCCGGGGCGCTCCGTCACTTTCAGAATCTCGCGGATCACCGACGGGTTCATCTTGTGCGCGCGTTGGGCCAGGGTCCAGTCCATGGTTCAGTGCTTTCTTTGTGGGGTGGTGTGTATCGAGGTGCGTTTGCCCAGCAGCACCGTCAGGGTCACGGCCAGGCCAAAGGTCAAGGTGGTGGCATCCAGGGTTTCGCCCAGCAAGGGCGCGGCGAACACCAGGCTCAGGAAGGGTTGCAGCAGCTGCACCTGGCTCACGCGCACCGTGCCGCCCAGGGCCAGGCCGCGGTACCACGCAAAGAAGCCCAGCCACATCGAGAACACCGCCACGTAGCCAAAAGCGGCCCAGCTGCTGGTGCTCACCCCGGCCGGCGCATCCGGCATGAACCAGGCCGACAGCGGCATCGTCAGAGGCAGGGTCATGAGCAGTATCCAGCAGATCACCTGTTCGGCGCCCAGCCGGGGCGTCAGGCGGGCGCCACCCACGTAGCCAAGCGACGCGCTGGCCATCGCCACCAGCAACCAGGCATCGGCGCTGCTCAGGTGCAGGCCACCGGCTCGCCAGGCCATGAAGGCCAGCACCAGGGCCGTGCCCAGCAGGCTCAGTAGCCAGAACATGGGGCTGGGCCGCTGGCGCAGCCACAGGGCGGCCACGCAGGCGGTGGCCAGCGGCAGCAGCCCCGTCACCACCGCGGCGTGGGTGCTGGGTACCTCGCGCAGCGCCATGGCCAGCCCCAGGGGAAAGCCCAGCACCACCCCCAGCGCGGTGAACGCCAGCAGGGCCCATTCGGCGGGGCGCGGCACGTTCAGCCTTCCCCGGCTGCGCAGCCAGGCCAGGTACAGCAGCGACAGGCAACCCGCTACCGCCGCGCGACCGAAGGTCACGAAACTGGGGGGCAGTTGGGGCGCCGTGTGGTCGCCCACGGCCAGCCGGGTCATGGGCAGCGTCAGGGCGAAGATCGTCACCCCCAGCAGGCCCAGCCACAGGCCGCGCACAGCCGGGTCGGCGCCGTGTTCTGGTGGGGTGGTGTGGCGATTCATGCGCCCCGTCCCAGACCGGACGCCAGCATCCACACCGCGGTGATGACGAGGGCGAGCGCCATGCCCCGGTTGAACCAGCGCAGGCGCTGCCCGCTGGGCTGGCCATCCACCCACGGCCCGGCCAGCCAGTGGCGCAGGACCGACCCCACCAGGGCATAGGCCAGGTTGCTGGTCAATGCGTAAAACACCATCACCGGCACCACCAGCCCGTAGCGTTGCCACGCATCGGGTTGTCCGGCAATCCACCCCGCCACGATGGACAAGGCCAGCATCCACGCCTTGATGTTGAGGAACTGCAGACCGATGCCGCGCAGGAAGGTCACGTTCAGGCTGGCCGCGCTGGCGTTGGACAAGGTGCGGCTGCCCGCCAGGCGCCAGGCCAGCCACAGCAGGTAACCCACCCCGCCCGCCACGATGGCGCCGCGCAGCAAGGGCACCGCCAGCACCAGCGCGCCCACGCCCGCGGTACACAGGGTGAGCAGCAGCGTCCAGCCCACCGGCACGGCCAGCACAAAGCGCAGGGCGCGGCGCAGGCCAAAGTTGGCTGCGAGCGCGGTGGACAGCGTGGTGTTGGGGCCGGGAGTGAAGCTGGTGGCGGTGGCCAGCGTCAGCAAGGCGCCAAACTCAGCGGCGTCCATGGCCACTTCTTTTTAAGGGAGCGTCGTTCATGGCACCAATATAAGGCGCAACGCCTCATGGTGGTCGTCCGTCAGCTCGGCTGGCTCAGCGTCTCCCAGCGCTCCAGCGCTTCCATCAGGGCGGATTCGATCTCGGCGTGCCGCGTCGCCATCTCTGCCGCTCGGGTCGGGTCGGTCGTGAACAGGCTGCCGTCGGCCAGTGCCTCATCGATCGCTTTTTGCTCGGCCTCCAGCGCATCGATGCGCCCTGGCAAGGCTTCCAGCTCCCGTTGCTCCTTGTAGCTCAGCTTGCGCTTGGTCGGCGGCGCGCTCGGGGTGGGGGCTGCCGCAGCCGTCGTCCCAGTCGCCGTTGCAGCCGGCACGTCCACGTCGCTTTTCCTGGGTGCTGCCGCTACCACCTGATCCGCCACGTCCCACACCGGTGCGCGTCCATGCAGCCGGGTGGACTGGGCCACCCAGTCGGTCACGCCGCCTTCGTATTCGCGCCACCGCCCATCGCCTTCGTACACGATGGTGCTGGTCACGACGTTGTCCAGAAAACGCCGGTCGTGGCTCACCAGGAACACCGTGCCGTCGTAGTCGGCCAGCAGTTGTTCCAGCAGTTCCAGTGTGTCGATGTCCAGGTCGTTGGTAGGCTCGTCCAGAACCAGCACATTGGCGGGCCGGGCAAACAGCCGTGCCAGCAGCAGCCGGTTGCGCTCCCCCCCCGACAGCGTCTTCACCGGGGCGTGCGCCCGCGCCGGAGAAAACAGAAAATCCCCCAGATAGCTTTTCACATGGGTGCGGCGCTGGCCGATCTCGATCCACTCGCTGCCAGGGCTGATGAAGTCCTCCAGTGTCGCCTCCAGGTCCAGCCGTTCCCGCATCTGGTCAAAATAGGCGATCTCCAGCCGTGTTCCCTGCCGCACCTGGCCGCTGTCGGGCGGCAACAAACCCAGGATCAGGCGCAGCAACGTGGTTTTGCCGGCGCCGTTGGGGCCGATCAGGCCGATCTTGTCGCCCCGCAGGATGGTCGCGCTGAAGTCCTTCACCACGGTGCGCCGCTGGTCGCCTTCGCCAAAGGTTTTGGATACGCGCTCCAGCTCCGCCACCAGCTTGCCGCTGGCAGACCCGCTGTGTACCTCCATCCGCACCCGCCCCATGGCATCGCGGCGGGCAGCGCGCTGCTGCCGCAGCCGCTGCAAGCGCTCGATCCGGGCCTGCGCCCGCGTGCGCCGCGCCTCCACGCCCTTGCGTATCCACACCTCCTCCTGCGCCAGCAGCTTGTCCGCCTTCGCTTGCACCACGGCTTCCTGGGCCAGCTGCTCTTCCTTCAGCTGCTGGTAGGTGCTGAAGTTGCCGTCGTAGCTGCGCAGCACCCCCCGGTCCAGCTCCACGATCCGGGTCGTCACCTTGTCCAGGAAGGCCCGGTCGTGGCTGATCACCACTACCGTACCCTTGAACTCGCACAGCAGCCCTTCCAGCCACTCGATCGCGTCCATGTCGAGGTGGTTGGTCGGCTCGTCTAACAGCAATACATCGGGTGCCGACACCAGCGCCTGCGCCAGAGCGACCCGCTTGCGCAGGCCGCCCGACAGCCCGTCCACCATGGCGTCGCGCGGCAGGTGCAGGCGCTGCAGCGTCGCTTCCACGCGCTGTTCCCATTGCCAGCCGTCCAGCGCTTCGATCTCGTTTTGCAACGCGTCCAAGTCACCGTCCTGGTGTTGCGCATACCGATCGATCAATCCGCGCACGTGGGCCAGGCCTGCACTCACCACATCGAACACGGTCGCATGGTTGTCCAGTGCCGGTTCCTGTTCCACATAGGCCCAGCGCACGCCTTGCTGGCGTTGTACCTCGCCGTCGTCGGGTTTCTCCCGGCCTGCCAGCACCTTGAGCAGCGACGACTTGCCCGTCCCGTTGCGTCCCACCAGCCCGATGCGTTCCCCGCGCTCGATCGCCAGCCGCACCCGGTCCAGCAGCGGAACATGCCCATATGCAAGGCTCACTTCATTCAATAAGATCAGTGCCATGCCGGTGAGGGTAGCAGCTCGGCCGGTCCGCAAGAACCGCGACCCGCGTGGCGCCGCGAAAATTTTTTCGCGCAAGGTTTACAACCGCGGGAAAACCTGTATAGAATTGCGGTCTTCGCACAACGCAGCGGCCAAGCAAACAAGCAAAGCCAACGCGGCGGAAGTCAAAAAAATAAATTAAAATTTTTTGACAAGACGCCAAAAGTTGTGTCATAATACGAGGCTCTGCTGATCGCGGCAGACTTCAGAAGCAGGTGGTTGGGTGATAAGCCTGGCCAGCAAGCTTCGGTGATCGTTAACAAGTTACAGCCGATAAGCGTGGGCGTTTGGTGGCGTAAGGCCTCAAAACATGTTCTTCGGAACACCAAACGCTCATAAGACAGTTTGAAGTGGAGACACTTCAATTCCGTTGAATGAGTATTTCAAGATCGAACTATAGAGTTTGATCCTGGCTCAGATTGAACGCTGGCGGCATGCTTTACACATGCAAGTCGAACGGTAACAGGCCTTCGGGCGCTGACGAGTGGCGAACGGGTGAGTAATG
>Ga0208242_100488_pt1 | contig 23539 bp, 26 predicted proteins | sample SubbioAug_CSW13A_FD_184825 | JGI IMG/M metagenome (GOLD analysis project Ga0208242, IMG submission 184825) | Serpentinite rock and fluid subsurface biosphere microbial communities from McLaughlin Reserve, California, USA - CR12Aug_CSW13A (SPAdes) | ecosystem: Environmental > Terrestrial > Deep...
GCCCTGACGAACCCCGACACGAACCTGCTGCAGCTGGCCGTCACCCTGACGGGGACGGGCCTGTACCCATTCGAGGCCATCGGCCTGCCCGGCCGCCTTCAGCTCGAAATGGGTGCCCAGTTCACGCAGGCTGGTACCCGCAACGATCAGGGCCGCCGGTGTGCTGCCCAGCACCTCCTGCTGGCGCCGCGCCGTCACCTGCTCCAGGTCGACGTCGTGCAGCCACAGGGTCTCGCCATCGGCCACGATGGTCTGCTCGAACGGGCGGGTGTACTCGAAGCGGAAGCGCCCCGGTCGCTGGAACTCGAACCGGCCGTGCGAGGTCTTGCTGCGCGCTGCCGACTCGCCGGCGCGCTGCGGCGAGGTCACCACCTGGGTGAAGTCGGCCTGGGCGCTGCGCACCTCCTGGAGAAAGCTCTCCAGCCGCTGAAGGCCGTCGGCCCGGGCAGCCATGGCCAGACCGGCCAGTGTCAGGAACAGGAAATATCGTCGAATCATGGTGTTCGGATCAGGCTGTGCACACAAGGTTCAAGGCCACCGAGCAGGGCAAGGGTCAGCCGTCACCGCGCGGCGCCACCAGGATGTCGCGCTGACCGCTGCTGGTCAATGCACTGACCAGGCCTGCCGTCTCCATGTCTTCCAGCAGGCGTGCGGCCCGGTTGTAGCCGATCTTGAGTTTGCGCTGCACGTAGGAAATGCTGGCCTTGCGGTCCTGCAGCACGATGGCCACCGCCTGGTCGTACAGCGGGTCTTTCTCGCCACCCGCGCCACCGCCCTCGCCGAACAGGTCGGCGCCTTCGCCGTCGCCGCCAGCTGCTTCCAAGACGCCGTCGATATAGTTGGGCTCACCACCCTGCTCCTTGAGGTAGGCCACCACGCGGTGCACCTCATCGTCACTGACAAAAGCCCCGTGCACCCGCACCGGGAAGCCCGTGCCGGATGGCAGGTAGAGCATGTCGCCCATGCCCAGCAGGGTTTCGGCACCCATCTGGTCCAGGATGGTGCGGCTGTCGATCTTGCTGCTGACCTGGAAGGACAGGCGCGTCGGGATGTTGGCCTTGATCAGGCCTGTGATCACGTCCACGCTGGGTCGCTGCGTGGCCAGGATCAGGTGGATGCCGGCGGCACGTGCCTTCTGCGCCAGGCGGGCGATCAGCTCCTCGATCTTCTTGCCCACCACCATCATCAGGTCGGCCAGCTCGTCGATGACCACCACGATGTAGGGCAGGCGTTCGAGCGGCTCCGGTTGTTCCGGCGTCAGGCTGAACGGGTTGCCGATGATTTCGCCACGCGCCGTGGCGTCATCGATCTTGGCGTTGTAGCCCGCAAGGTTGCGCACGCCCATCTTGCTCATGAGCCGGTAGCGCTTCTCCATCTCGCCCACGCACCAATTCAGGCCGTTGGCCGCGTGCTTCATGTCGGTGACCACCGGGCACAGCAGGTGCGGAATGCCTTCGTAGACGCTCAATTCGAGCATCTTGGGGTCGATCAGCAGCAGGCGAACATCACGGGCGTCTGCCTTGTACAGCAGCGACAGGATCATGGCGTTGATGCCGACCGACTTGCCCGAGCCGGTGGTGCCGGCCACCAGGCAGTGCGGCATCTTGGCCAGATCGGCAACCACCGGCTGGCCAGCGATGTCCTTGCCAAGACCCATGGTCAGCAGGCTGCGGGCATCGTTGTAGACCTGCGAACCCAGGATTTCGCTGAGCTTGATGGTCTGCCGCTTGGCATTGGGCAGCTCCAGTGCCATCAGGTTCTTGCCGGGAATGGTCTCGATCACCCGGATCGACACCAGCGAGAGAGAGCGTGCCAGATCACGGCTGAGGTTGACGATCTGAGAACCCTTGACACCCGTGGCCGGCTCGATCTCGTAGCGGGTGATCACCGGACCGGGCGCGGCCGCAACCACCCGCACCTCGACCCCGAAGTCCTTGAGCTTCTTTTCGATCAGACGGCTGGTCATCTCCAGCGTCTGACTGTCCACACCCGCCTGCTGCCCCGGCGCGCTGTCGAGCAAATCCACCTGCGGCAGCTTGCTGTCGGGCATCTCGGCAAACAGGGGTTTCTGTCGCTCCTTGGCCACTCGTTCGCTGCGAGGAACCTCGCTCACGGTGGGCTCGATCAGCACCGGGGTCGGGTGGTGCTCCTCGATCTCGACGCGCTCGACCTTGACCACCTCCTCACGCTCCCGAGCGGCCTGTTCGCCGATGCGCAGGTCCTCATCGGCCTCGCGCTTTTCGCGTCGCGCCTCGAACCAGCCATCGAGGTGGCTGCCCATGAGTTCTGCCACATGGCCCCAGGAAAAGCGGAACACCGCTGGCAGGCACAGCACCACCAGCGCCATCATCAAGAGGGCCGAGCCATTGAACCCGGTCCAGCGCATCACCAGCGGGCCCAGCCACTGGCCCAGGACACCGCCGGCATGGCCCGGCAGCAGTTCGTCAAAGCGGTACAAACGGGTCCACTCGAGCACCGCGCTGGCTGCCATCAGGGCCAGCAGCCCGAGCCAGAACAGGCTGCGGCGCGCCCAGGGACGCTGCCACAGACGCGCAGGCACAGGATGCTCTTCATCGGCAATGACCCCCTGGTGACCACGAATCCAGCGCGCCAGGGCAGACAGCCAGGCGCGAAGGCCAGCCAGAAAGGCCCACCAGGCCGAGAAGCCGAACAAGAAGAAGGCGCCATCGGCCAGCAGGGCACCCAGTCGGCCACCCCAGTTGCCGACCTCTGCCCGTGTGCCGGTGGTGCTCCAGGCCGGGTCTGCCACCGAGTGGCTCACCAGCGCCAGCAGGGCAAAGGCCAAGGCGGCAGCGCCCAGCACCAGCGTGATTTCCTGGGCAAACCGTGACACCACCGATGGTGATGCCTGCGCCTGGTCGGCATTGAGGGTATTGAGGGAATAGGTCATAGGCCTCGTATCGGACGAGGGCAAGCTTACCCCATGGCGAACAAGGTCGGCAGATGCACCCTGCGGTCTGGCCGGACCACCCGGCGGGTGGTCAGCTCAGCGAGTTGAGCCGCTCCTTGATGATGGTGCTGCCATCGGGTGCGGTCTCGATAAAACCGCGTTCCTCAAGGTCCTTCATCACCCGGCTGACCATTTCCCGGGAGGCGCCGATCATCTTGGCCACGTCCTGGCGAGAGACTCGGTCCCGGATGACCAATTGCCCCTCCCGGTCAGGCTGGGCGAACTCAAGCAGGGCACGGGCCACACGGCCATAGACGTCCATCAGCGCCAGCGATTCGATCTTGCGGTCGGCCTGGCGCAGCCGCTGCACCAGCCCTTTCATGACCGCGTAGGCCATGGAGGTGTTCTCGGGCAGACAGCGGGCGAACTCGACCCGACCCAGGATCAGCACGTCGGTCTGTACCTCGGCCCGCACCGAAGCCGAGTGCGGCTGGTTGTCGATGAGGCTCATCTCGCCCACGTAGTCCCCCGGATTCATGGTCGCCAGGATCACTTCCCGTCCACGGCTGTCCTGGGTGACCACGCGTGCCCGACCGGTCAGCACGATCGCCAGGAAGTTGGACTTCTTGCCCTGCTCCACGATCACTTCACCGCGCTTGAAACGTCGCTTGATCACCGCATCGGCCACCGACTCGGCCTGCGCCTGGGTCAAGGTGGAGAACAGCGGAACGCGACGGATCAGATCCAGATTGGACAGGATGGACATGCGTGTATTCCTTTGGCTTGAATCGGCTCCGGGACGCGCCTACTTACAATGAAAGGAGCTCCGGAATGTCGTTCTGTCCCGGTACGACTCCAAAACGTATTACTCCACTCTATACCAGCTCACGACTTGTGGGCACAGGTCCCACATCATGAAGCATTCCAAAGTTCTCATTCTAGGGTCCGGACCGGCCGGATACACCGCTGCGGTGTATGCCGCACGCGCCAATCTGTCGCCCGTGCTCATCACCGGCATTGCACAGGGCGGTCAGCTCATGACCACCACCGAGGTCGACAACTGGCCCGCCGATGTGGATGGTGTGCAGGGCCCGGACCTGATGCAGCGCTTCCTGGCCCACGCCGAACGTTTCAAGACCGAGATCGTGTTCGACCACATCCATGCGGTCGATTTCTCGAAGCGGCCGTTCGTGCTCAAGGGCGACAGCGGCGAGTACAGCTGCGACGCGCTGATCATTGCCACCGGCGCCTCGGCCAAATACCTGGGTCTGCCCTCCGAGGAAGCCTTCATGGGCAAGGGCGTCAGCGGTTGTGCCACCTGCGACGGCTTCTTCTACCGTGGCCAGGAGGTGGCCGTGGTTGGGGGAGGCAACACCGCCGTCGAAGAAGCGCTCTACCTGTCGAACATTGCCAGCAAGGTGACCCTGGTGCACCGCCGCGACAGTTTCCGGGCCGAGCCCATCATGGTCGACAAGCTGATGGAGCGGGTCGGTGAGGGCAAGATCGAACTGAAGCTGTTCAACGTGCTGGATGAAGTTCTGGGGGATGCCACGGGCGTGACCGGTGTGCGCCTGAAGAACGTACAGTCGGGCGTGACCGAAGACGTGGCGGTCAAGGGCTGCTTCATCGCCATCGGCCACAGCCCGAACACCGACATCTTCAAGGGTCAGCTTGAGATGAAGGACGGGTACATCGTCACCAAATCAGGGCTGTCGGGCATGGCGACCATGACCAGTGTGCCCGGGGTCTTTGCCGCCGGCGACGTGCAGGATCACGTCTACCGCCAGGCCATCACCAGCGCAGGCACCGGCTGCATGGCGGCGCTGGACGCCCAGCGCTACCTGGAGAACATGTGACCCTCCCCCCGCCGCGCTCCGCGCGTCCCCCCCTCCTCTGGCGCCTTCGGCTTGGGAAGGGGGCGGCACCTGCGGCCTGGCAAAGCCAGTTCCGCGGTGCCCTTAGCCTAGATGGCGGCAAGCCGCTCATTGCCCGGATGGGCGGTTATGGCAGGTAGCGGCTTTGTTGTCTATAATGGTAGGCTTTGCTGAGTCTTGACCAGTGACTCAACGGGTTACCGCCACCCTTATGGCGAGGTGAGGCCCCTACCGCACGGGTAGCGGCCGTTTGAAGAAATCGGAGTGTCCTCATGGCACGCGTCTGCGACGTCACGGGCAAGAAGCCCATGGTCGGGAACAATGTTTCCCACGCCAACAACAAAACCAAGCGCCGGTTCCTGCCGAACCTGCAATACCGCCGTTTCTGGGTCGAGAGCGAGAACCGCTGGGTTCGTCTGCGCGTTTCGGGCGCAGCCCTGCGCCTGATCGACAAGAAGGGCATTGATGCCGTGCTCGCCGACCTGCGCGCACGCGGCCAGGCTTAAGGAGTAAGGCACCATGGCAACCAAAGGCGCACGCGAGAAGATCAAGCTGGAATCCACCGCCGGCACCGGTCACTTCTACACGACCACCAAAAACAAGAAGACCACGCCCGACAAGATGTTGATCAAGAAATTTGATCCTGTCGCGCGCAAGCACGTCGACTACAAGGAAATCAAGCTGAAGTGATTCAGCGCTTTCCCCAACAAAAAACCCGCTGTGAACACAGCGGGTTTTTTGTTTGACGATGACTCCAGCCCGGTACTTCGCTGGACTGCGCCGTAGCTCGATACAGCAGGTTTATCAAGAACTTACGCGCGTCCATCATATGCCGGTGCTTTCTGAAACTTGACCCGGTTTTCCCTCGCGCCGCTCCTATCTGGCTCTTGGAATTCGGGTCGTTCCAAGGAGTCATCATGGCAAAGATCAAGCTCACCAAGACCGCCGTAGAGTCAGCGCAACCCCAGGCCAAGGACATCGAACTACGGGATACCGTGGTGCCGGGCTTCCTGTGCAAGATTACCCCGAAGGGCCGCCGGGTGTTCATGCTCCAGTACCGCACGAACTCCGGGCAGCCCCGCAAGCCCTCGCTGGGCCTGTTCGGGGAACTGACCGTGGAGCAGGCCCGCGTCATGGCGCAGGACTGGCTGGCCGAGGTTCGCCGGGGCGGCGACCCCGGCGGCGCCAAGGCCGAGGCGCGCAAGGCACCCACGGTCGAAGCGCTGTGCAAGAAGTTCATGGAGGACTACTCCAAGAAGCGCAACAAGCCCAGCACGCAGCGCGGCTACCAGGCCGTCATCGACCGTTGCATCGTCCCGCTGATCGGCCGCAAGAAGGTGCAAGACGTGAAGCGGCCCGACATCGCCGGGCTGATGGAGAAGCTGGCCTACAAGCCGGCCGAGGCGAACAACGCCTTCGGCGTGCTGCGCAAGATGTTCAACCTGGCCGAAGTGTGGGGCTATCGCCCGGACGGCACGAACCCGTGCCGCCACGTCCCGATGTACCCGCCCGGCGAGGAAACCCGGCTCATCGTGGACGACGAGCTGGCGCTGATCTTCCGCCATCTGGAGAAGCTGGAGGCGGAAGGACTGGAGAACTACGTTATTCCGCTGGCGATCCGCCTGCAATTCGAGTTCGCTGGCCGTCGCTCCGAAATCTGCACGCTCGAATGGGCTTGGGTCGATCTGGAGAACCGGCGCGTGGTCTGGCCCGATAGCAAGACCGGCGGCCTTTCAAAGCCCATGAGCGCGGAAGCCTATCGGCTATTTTCGACGGCGCCGCGCCGGAAGGGCTGCCCCTACGTCCTGCCGTCGCCCAACGACCCGACCAAGCACCTGACCTTTGGCGAGCACTACGGCGGGTGGAAGCGCGTGCTCAAGGCCGCCGGCGTCCCGCACGTCGGCACGCACGGCATCCGCCACCGCTCCACGACCGACATTGCCAATTCGGGCGTGCCGACCAAGGTAGGCATGAAGCTCACGGGTCACAAGACCGTGGCGATGTTCATGCACTACGTCCACACCGAGGACAAGCCGGTGCGGGATGCGGCCGAACTGGTGGCGAGCCGGCGGCAGGCCATCACGGGCGCGCAGCGACCTGCGGAGGCCACGGCATGAGCAAGAGGACGCTTTCGGTGGCGCCCCCCGCTGCCTTGCCGGCCGACTATCCCCGTTCCGCAATTTCCGAGACAGTGTCTGGGAAATTCGGCCTCGCCGAGCTGGCCAAGGTCTTCGCGCTGCCGTGGTCGGCCTATGCGCTGCTGATTTCGGCCAAGGATGCCCGCGTGACCGGTGGCCGGCATCCCGTTCTGTCGGCTCCGATTGTCGTGCCGGCGTCACGACAATCGGGCGGGTCATCCCTTCTATCAAGGTGCTATACCGGAGACTGGAAAAGTATGCCCGTATCGGGTATAGTTTGGAGGTCGAAATGACGGACATCCTCAAGCGAAAGGACTTTGCACGCTGGCAGTCGGGCGAGAAGCTGCCCGATGCCGCGTTGTGCAAGGCGGTTCAGGAGATGGAGAGTGGTCTGATCGACGCGGACTTGGGCGGCTCCCTCTACAAGAAGCGGGTGGCCCGCCCCGGCGGTGGCAAGAGCGGTGGCTACCGCACGCTGGTATCGGCCAGGATCGGCAGCCGCTACGTGTTCCTGCATGGTTTCCCGAAGAACGACAAGGCGAACATCACGCAGGACGAAAAGAAGGCCCTGCAATTCGCCGGCAAGGTGTTCCTGGAACTGTCCGCGGAAGCCCTGTCAAAGGCATTGCAGGCCGGCGTGTTATTGGAGGTGCATTGTGAGCAAGATCATTGAATCGCTGCGTGGCGACCTGGCTGCGCTCCACGAAGTGGGCGCGATCAGCAAGGTGACGATGCGCAAGTTCGACGCGATCTGCCCGCCACCGGTGCGGGAGTTCGGCGCTGCCGACATCAAACGCCTGCGCGAAGCCTTGAAGTTCAGCCAACCGGTGTTCGCGCTTCACCTGCACACCACAGCCTCGACGGTGCGCAAATGGGAGCAAGGCGAGACTCGCCCGGCCGGCCCGGCCCTCAAGCTGCTCAACGTCATTGCAGACAAGGGCTTGCGGGCCATTATCTGAGGCCTATTGGTATCTACTAACCGCGGCCGCCATCAGTGTTTCGAAAAGGGATACCGATTCTTAATATTGGCATTGAAGTACGTCCCTTTGGAGTCCGCGTTCATAAGCCCAGTATGCTCGCCCTCAGGAACCCCTGAGTATTCGTAAACAGCTCCATTATTGAACTCTATCTCCAGTATCTGGCTGTCGGCATCATAGCCAATGGAGTTGATGTTGCTTGAAGTGACTGAGGTGCGTTCCATAGTGTCGTCTCCTTCGGTTGAAAATCAGGTTTCTGAATCCGCTGCCTGTGTTTTGCCAGCATTAGGATCTTGCTTGCGCCACGCCTCGACTAGAGGCTTGTAATTTTCATCTTTGACAGGTTCTGTCCATCCGCCAGACCTTATACGCTTGCCGCCTTCCCCCTTGGGCACGACGACCATAGGATCGTCACTTTCCGGGCGTCGGCCCTCAGGTGGACGGTCAATGATTGCCCGTATTGGCATATTGACGGCTTCGCCCACGATCAATGCTTCACCAGTTCGGAGAACTGGAAGCATTGAAAACAGCCCTTTGAGATTGTCCGATGCGCAGGAAGTTACTTGGGATCGATCAGAGTCGTTGGTTAAACGTAAGGCGACAACCGTACCGCATTGAGAAAGAATTGTGGTGTCCACTTCGGATGGTCGTTGACTGACTAGCATCAAGCCAACGCCGTATTTCCGTCCCTCTTTGGCGATGCGCCGTGCTGCAATCGCAGCTCTATTCTTTGATTGAGGGCCAAGGTATACATGTGCCTCTTCAAGGACGACAAGAAGAGGCCGCTCTCTACCGCCTTCTTGCTTGTTTCTACCCCAAAAGATTGCGTCATACAGAATACGCAATACGGCCCCTACCAAGTCATCCACAACAGCGGTAGGAATACCTGACAAATCGAAAACAGAGATCGGCTTATCTGCGCCTATCCATGCCTCAAGCAACGCATCTAGATCAGCGCCCGTTGTTCCATCCTTGTCGGGTGCCCACTGGCCAGGACGAAACAGAAACTGCATGCGAGGATCTCGAAGTTTGCTTTCCAAACTATCGAGGTGTCCACGCGGCATATCACCGTAGATCCCCGCATACACCTTGTCAGCATCATTCTTTTCGTCTTTGAGCGGACGAAATCTCGGACGAACAAGCTGGTCGCCATCGCCAACTGCTTTGACTGGGGGCGCACCTTCCTCAATGTACGTGCGCGTAGCCTCAGTCTGGTTTTGGTTCTTACTTACGCTGTGAGTTGCGCAATGTAGCGAATACAAATCATGCCAGAGTTGGTAAACGGAGAATGGCAGCGGCGTGTCGATCGTGACCGTGAGATCTGGAAGGCCATGTGCGACACCTGCCGCCTTTGACGCGCGCTTGCTTGATAGCAGCTTTTCTTGCAGCAAGGTCAGAGGTGTCCCTGAGACTGCACCCATCGTTATGGAAATGAATTCCTCGGCCGTCAGTGCCCAAAATGGGACATGCAGCTCGCGCTCGCCTATGGTCGTATCCGCTCCGACTCTGAATACCCTAGCTTGATCGCCAAAGGCCTTTGCGTACTCCCCGTGGAGGTCAAACAGTACGACGCGTGCGGACTTGAAGCGTGCTTGGTCAGAAACTGCTCCCAACAGATTTGCAACGGCATTCGACTTTCCGGAGCCGGTGCTCCCAACGACAGCAGAGTGACGAGTGACAAGCCGATTCATATCCAGGTACGCACGGATCGACTCGGCGCTGGCAACGCGTCCTACGGCGACGTATCCATCATCGTCCCCTGGTGCATACACCGTCTTCAAATCCGACTCAGTGACTACGTGAACCGAGTCTCCGATCGAGGGGTACTGGGCTATCCCTCGCTCGAACTTCGTTCCCCGTCGTCCTTGACCAACAAGTTCAACTCTGAGCCACCGATTACCGAGCTGAGGAGCAAGCTCGGGCGGTCCAGGTGCAGCTCCGGCCCCGACCTGAGATATCACTCCATACAGATCGACATATCCTGATGGAATACGAACGAACCCTCCAACTTGTCCAACACGGTATGCCTCCCCATTAACAAAAAGAAGGCCACCGGGCGTGCTCTCTGAGAGCTTCACGCTCACACTCGAACCATTGACATCTTCAACGGTTCCGAGCCGTGATGGGTCTGGGTTACCCGGCTGGTTGTGCATCGTGAGTGCCCCCGCCGCAAAGCTGTTCAAGAAAAAGGCCAAAGTAGTGGAAATCGCCTAAACGACTGCGCGGTTGCTGCTCTTTAGAGCCATCCCCAACCTCGGTCTCTTCTTCAGTGAGCCAAGGAGTGTGCTCATTGCCACCAATGGTTCCGGGTCGATATCGGCCTACTCGTGTTCCTACGACCGCTCCGTCCCAAGCAAGAACGGTGAGATTGCTTTGCTTTACTGCATAGTCCACAGCTCTAGAGTGCTGTCCAAGTCCAGAATACATCAGCGCAAAGCACTGGGCATTGCGATTCCCCCTCAACCCATCAAGCAAGACTTCATTCAAGTGATCGTCAAGAAAAGAATATCCACACACCACCAATCTAGGAGCATCCTTCCCATGGAAGAAGGCTCTTAGTCGATCAAGCATCGCGAGGTACGGCATGCGACGGCTTTGGTCATACTTGAGATGAGATGGAAAGATCATGACCTTGCCCGCCTCTGCCTCACGGGTCACACGAACGACGCGGGTTACCTTCGCCCCATTTACGATCTCTTCGCTTTTCTCCCAATTGATTGATCCGTGAAGCTTCCACAACCTCGTCCATCTGGAGGGGATAACGTCGTGCTCGATCGAGGCCAAATCAAACCAAGGCTTGTGCGAACCAACAAATCCGTCGAAGTGTGGGAGCGGATGCTGCTCAAATGCTTGCTCGAAGAGAACATCATAGTTTGGAGTAAATATTTCAGCAGGTGAGCTTCGATATACCCCGCCGATCCAAGACGCAAAACGGTTGTACGCGTTGCGATACACGGGCAATGGCTTCCGTATTTCCGTTGCGATTAACGCGCAAACTTTCTCGTCAAGGTCGCTCAAGTCCTTTTTTGTCATCCCCAAAATTTCCGCGCTTCCTCGGCGATTTGCCAAAGTACGCAATTCCGTCAGCACGTCCTCTACGGTAGGGTCTTTGCCATCTGCTGGTTTGCATTCTTCGCACAATGCGTCCCAGTGTTTCTTGAACTTCGACGTAGCTCCAAGGGCTTCATCTGCGGACAGCAGCCCACCAGCAATACGCTTGGTCAATTCCACAACCGCTGGAATCAGCACGATGCTTTCTTTTCCTTCTGCGTCGTAAACGCCAAGAGGGCAGCCAGCACCAAGGAAGCAACCTATGCGCTGTTTGTCGTCTTGAAGTACCAGCCGAAGATTTCGTGCCTGCTGCGCAGCGTCATGTATGGCGGGTAAGGGAGGTGCTTTTGTAGGCACGACGTGAGCAGGTGGTGGGACTGGCGCATCATTCGTATTTGAATTTTGAGTCACGGTTTTCAGCTTCCCTGTTCTTCATCATTTGGGCTGGGCAGAGCCACCAGGCTCAGGCCTTCGATTTCCTGCAGTGACTTGCCTGCTATGCCTTGCAGATCCCCATACATACCAACAGTAGCGCCCATCACGCGTTCGATCTGCTCTTCACGCTTCGCCCATTGCTTCGTGATGGCCTTTCGTTCTTTATCCAGGTCTTGTTGCATCGAGGAGAATGCTTCAACGATCGCTTCAACGCGATGACGGAATCGCGGTCCGGTCAGGTACTGATAAACCATTTCGGTCTTGGTTTGCTGCCCTTCGCTGACTTGCCTAGCCATGCTTACCTGAAGCAGAGTGTGGCGAAGTATCGTTGCTACTGGCAGAACCGCCCTTGGACTGGTTACCCAAACACCATCAATAACATCAAAAGTTTCAATGCCTTTTGGCAATACCTGACTCACGAGAACCGACACCTCCGCTTTGGCGGTTCGCTGATCGTCGCGCAACTTGGAGAGCCAGCCATCGCTCCAGTTCTTGGTTCGCTTTGACTCCCAGAGTATTTCGCCGCTCGGTTGTCCAGTTTGGCTGATCACACGTTGCAGCACGTCACCACCGAACTCGCCCTTTGCAACAGGCTCGATAGAGTCAAATGGGAATTTCGCGCGCAGCAGGTTTTCGAGATCCATTTCCTGGACTTCGCCCTGCAATTGCTGAGAGCCTTGCTCTGCCTTTTGCTTCAATTCCTCGATCTTCTGTTGCATCGACGCGATAGTCTGATCTTTCTCCATTACCTTGAGCTTCAAACCATCTTCGGCCTCCCGCCGTGCCATAGCGCGCACTTCGGTCAAGCCCTCTTGAACACGTTTCTCAACAGTCAATTCCAATTCGCGCTTGGCATCGTCGAGTTCACGCTGCTTCTTGATCAATTCAGCCTGCGCCTTTTGGGCTTCGGCCAACTTCTCATCGCGTGACTTCAATACCTCCTGAAGCTCAACTAGCTCACGTGCTTTCGCGTCTAATTCTGCCGCACTCGCGAGCTTCGCTTTCTTGGCTTCATCGGCTATGACTCGTGCGCGCTCAGTCTTTAGTTGTGCTGCAACCTGATCTGCAACTTGGTCATCGAGAGCGCGTTTTTCCTCGGCAACCTGTTTTTCCTTTTCCCGCAGGCTTTGTTCGCGCTTGGCAAAATCCAAGTCTTTTTGTGCGATTTGTTGTTCGTATTGCTGACGCGTCGCAGCGATAAGCGGAGCTGCGAGAGACTCTGTTAAGCGAATCTCGGTCTTGCAGTTTGGGCAAATGATCGTTGGCTCTGTCATTGCGAGTCCTGAAAGATATTTCGCATATTCATGGAGTCTTGCGCTTCAGCGGAGAAGCGACACGATTCAGATCGAAAGGCAAGGCCTTATCGGTCGCGATGCGTGTTAGCAGCATGCGAATCGCATCCGAAATTGACAGCCCCATTCCGGATAAGACATGGCTGGCTTCCTCCTTGATTTCTTTATCAATCCGGGCGCGAACGACATCACTGCTTGCCATGGACACAGACTCTAGAAAAGTGTAGCCACATCGTAGCCCATTTGTGCCATCGTGTAACCGATACGCGGGGGCGTCCCGTCGTTCCGCCGTCGGGCTCGCGGGCTACGCCCCACGCCTCTGCGAGTCGTGGCCATTCGGCTTTGATCCCTAACGCCTTCGGCCCTTGAGGGCCTGCGCGCTCCGCTTGCCTGTCCCTGTGTTCGTTGGAAGTGGGGATAGGCGGTCTTGCTGTGTCCCTCCACCGTATCACGGCGTTCTCACCGTCAAGGGCTGCACGCGCCTTGCGCGCTTGCGTCCTGGCGGCCGTCTGCGACCCCTGACGGCTTGCGCTGCGCCGTGCTGGCGACGGTTCCGGGCAATTCCGCCCGTGCAACCGGAGAACAGTCATGCACGACAAATCACACGTTTCCCTCGAACAGCACGTTTGCTTGGTCTGCGGCACAGCGTTCGATACCGGCGCCATCCTGTTGGACAAGCGCCTGCGCGCGAGCATGGAGCGCCATACGGCAACCGGCTGGGGGCTTTGCCCCGAGCATCAGAAACTGTCCGACGACGGCTTTGTCGCGCTGGTCGAATGCGATCCGCAGCGCAGCGGCTCGCAGGCCGGTGGCCGCATGAAGCCCGAGCAGGCATATCGCACGGGCCGCCTGGCCCATCTGCGGCGCACGGTGTTCGCGCAGGTGTTCAACGTGCCGATCGCGGCCGAGCAGGCTTGCGTGTTCGTTGAGCCTGGCGTGATCGACCAGTTGCAGTCGATGACTGCGCCGGCGGCGAACTGATCGCGCCGCACAGCCTTCGGTGCGTCGTCCCTGCGGGGGCGGCGCACTTTTTTTCTGCTGCGCCCGTTGCCGATACCTTCGCGCCTGGTGCGCTGCGCGCTTCGCTTGCCTCCAGGGGAAAGCCCTGCGGGCTATCCCCGCCGCGCGATGCTTGGCGCCCCTCGATGCCGCCGAACCGGCTGCGCCGGATCGGCCAGACCACGGCAGTCGCTGTCGAACCTGTTTCCCGATGACTGGCGCATGAGCTTGTGCATTAAGCATTGAAGGCTGTGCGTCCCCGGCCAAGAAACATGGCCGGTCGCGCTGTCGTGCGCGTGGCGCATCGAGCCGCCTGCGGCGTCTCGCCCCTATCGGGCTTCCATCGTTCCCTCGCTCCGCTCGGCTGACGCCTCCGGCCCGGCTTCCAGCTTCGGGCCTGCGCGCTTCGCTTGCGTGCGGTCGGCACACAGGGATGGCCGTTGCCATGTCCAACCGTCTTCCCTGACTTCATCACCTTGTCCGCGACTGTAGCCCGCGGCCGTGTGCCGTCAAGGCGCGCAGGGCCGTGTCCTCGGCTGCGCCTGCGGGCCGCACCAACCCTGCGCTTGTCTCCTTGACGGCCCCCGTCCGCGCGCTCCTGACCGTCGCGGGCGATGAACTCAGGAAAGACGGTGGCAACAGGGCCAACCGGGTTCCTCGTGCCGACCGCACCGAACAGCCGAAAGGCTGGGCTCCGAATCTAGGAATCCGGTGTGCGGTTTGAACAGCAAACCTCTTTTTGTCAGGAGAAAGACCATGCAACTCGCATCCCGTTTCGCTTCCCGCTCCCCGGCACTGCGCAGCGATTACCCACTGTCCGATGACCAAATCCGCAGGGTGGCCCCGTCCATCTTCGCCGACGCCCCGCACGAAAGCCGCTCCGAGCGGTACAGCTACATCCCCACCGCCACCGTGCTGCAAGAACTGCGCGGGGAAGGCTTCGAGCCTTTCATGGTGACGCAAACCCGCGTGCGCCACGACGACCGCCGCGACTACACCAAGCACATGATCCGGCTGCGCCACGCCAGCCAGATCAACGGCCGCGAGGCCAACGAAATCATCCTGCTGAACTCCCATGACGGCACCAGCAGCTATCAGATGCTGGCCGGGATGTTCCGCTTCGTTTGCAGCAATGGCCTTGTCTGCGGCGACACCGTGGCCGACGTGCGTGTGCCGCACAAGGGCGACGTAGCTGGGCACGTCATCGAAGGCGCTTACGAAGTCCTGCACGGCTTCGACCGGGCGCAGGAATCGCGCGATGCCATGCGCGCCATCACGCTCGACGCCGGGGAATCGGAAGTGTTCGCCCGCGCTGCGCTGGCGTTGAAGTACGACGAGGACAAGCCCGCGCCCATCACGGAATCGCAAATCCTGATGCCGCGCCGCCATGACGACGACCGCCGCGACCTGTGGAGCGTGTTCAACCGCACGCAGGAGAACTTGACCAAAGGCGGCCTGTCCGCCCGCGCCGCGAATGGCCGCCGTCAGACCACCCGGCCCGTGCAGGGTATCGACCAAAGCGTGCGCCTGAATCGCGCCCTGTGGCTGCTGGCCGATGGCCTGCGCCAGTTGAAAGCCTGAATCCCCACGCGGCAGGGGCAGGCAGCAGCCCTTGCCGCTTCCTTCGCTGCTGCATCCCTGAACCGCAAGGAGTTATCACCATGAACGCCGTACTCAAAACCGAAGCCATCGCCATCGAAGCCGCCGCGCCACTGGAAGTGGCCGACCCGACCAAGAACCTGATCTTGGTTCCGCTGTCGCAGTTGCTGCCGCGCCGTTCCAAGCGCAACGTCCGCACGACCCCGCGCCAGTCCATTCCCGAACTGGCCGCGAGCATTGCCCGCATCGGCCTGCTGCAAAACCTGATCGTCATCCTCGCCGCCGATGGCGAGCAATACGAAGTCGTCGCAGGCGACCGCCGCCTGACCGCCTTGAAGCTGCTGGCGAAGAAGAAACGCATCGCCACCGACTACGAAGTGCCGTGCCTGCTGGTGGCCGATGCGTCCGCCCGCACCGTCAGCCTTGCGGAGAACGTGCAGCGCGAGAACATGCACCCCGCCGACCAGTTCGCAGCCTTCGCCGCACTTGTCAAAGAAGGCCGACCCATCGAGGACATTGCCGCCGACTTCGGCGTGACCCCGCTGGTGGTGCAGCGGCGCTTGAAGCTGGCGAACGTCTCGCCGCGCCTCATGGCCGACTATCGCGCCGGTGGCGTGACGCTGGAACAGTTGATGGCCCTGACCATCACCGACGACCACCCCGCACAGGAAGCCGCGTTCTACGGTGCGCCGGAATGGCAGCGCGGCGCATCCGCGCTGCGCGAACGCCTGACCGAACGCGAAATCGACGCCACGCATCCGCTGGTGCGCTTCGCCGGGCTGGACGCCTACACGGCGGCGGGCGGCGGCATCCGCCGCGACCTGTTCGCGGAAGGCGATGCCGGAACCTACCTGACCGACGCCGCGCTGCTGGAAACGCTGGTGCGCGGCAAGCTGGATGCGCTGGCCGGGAACGTGCGCGCCGAGGGTTGGTCGTGGGTGGAAGCCGTGCCGCACATGAGCTACGCCGAGCGGCAGGCATTCCAGAACGCGCCGCGCCAGCGCCGCGAACCGACCGCCCGCGAAGCCCGCCGCATTGCCTCGCTGCAAAGCCGCCTCGACAAGATCGACGCCGAACTGGAAGAAGCCTACGACGCCGAGGACGAGGACAAGACCGAAGCGCTGGAACCGCGCCGTGAACAGGTCGCCGGGGAACTGCAAGCCGTAGAGGAAGCCTTGCAGGGCTACGCCCCGGACGTGCGCGCCGTGGCCGGTGCCATCGTCACGCTCGACCGTGAGGGAGAAGCCGTGATTCATCGCGGGCTGCTGCGCGAAGCCGAAGCCAAGGCGCTGCGCACGCTGGAGCGCTTGCGGCAGGGTTTCGGCAGCGCGGAAGGCGAAGCCGGGAACGACGACGAAGGCGAGGACGCCGAGCCGCCCAAGGCCGCGAGCCTGTCCGACCGGCTGGCGCAGCGGTTGAGCGCACACCGCACCGCCGCGCTGCAAATCGAAGTCGCCCGGCATCCGCAAGTCGCGCTGGCCGCACTGGTGCATGGCATGGTGCAGACCATCTTGCAGGACAGCCACTACGGCCACGACTTGCCGCTGGGCGTGCGCCTGACGGTGCAAGACCGGCTGGAAGGCATGGCCCCGGACTGGCCGGAATCGCCTGCCGCCGTGGCGCTGCGCGAACTGCAACAGGTAGCCGGTGAAGCCTTGCCGGAGGACGGCGCCGAACTGTTCGCCGCGCTGCTGGCGAAGCCGCAAGACGAACTGGTGCGGCTGCTGGCCGTGTGCGTGGCTTCCACGGTGGACGTGGTGACGCCTCGCGCCACAGCGCACCGGCCCGGCGAGGAACTGGCGCAGGCCGTGGGCCTCGACATGGCCGCATGGTGGAAGCCGACCGCAGAAGGCTACTTCAAGCACGTTTCCAAAGCCGTGATTCTGGATGCCGTGGGCGCGTTTGCACCGGAATCCGTCACCCGGCTGGCGAAGCTCAAGAAGGCCGACATTGCCAGCGAGGCCGAGCGGCTGGCCGATGGCACGGGCTGGATGCCCGCCATCTTCAAAGCCACGGGCCCGCAGGATGATGCGCAGGAGGAAAGCTCGGAGCAGGAAGCCCCGGAGGATGCCGAAGCAATGGCGGATGAACCCGCCGAGGCGCTGGCCGCTTGACCCGCGCTGAAGGCAAGCGCCCCGGCCTCGACCGGGGCGCTTCGCTTTGTGTGGTGGCGCACCGAGACGAAGGAATAACCGCGATCAGCACCGCGCCCTGGGCGCGGTGGACGCGAAATCCGGGTGCGACAGTGGCCGCGCCCGGTGTTCAAGGCCCAATAGCCGAATTAAAACGCCGCCGCCTTCGCGCTGGCTCAGGCGGCGGCGTTGAAGGCATCGCTGTAGTGCGCGATGCCTTCCGGCACTGTCCCATGCAGGGCCAGCGCCATGAAATAGCCGGGCAGCACACCCGGCAGTTGCAAGCCCGCATGGGCCTGGAAGCCAAAGCGCGTGTAGTACGTTGGATCGCCCAGCAGCACGCAGCCTGCGGCCTGCATAGCCCGCAGTTCAGACAGCGCCTGTTCCATCAGGCGCGAACCGATGCCTTGCCCCTGCCTTGGCGGCAGGACGGAGATCGGCCCCAACCCATACCAGCCCTCGGTCTTTCGCCCGTGCTCATGGGTGATCGTTACTGGCGACAGCGCGACGTGACCGACGACGCGCCCATATTCTTCGGCCACGATGGAAAGCGTCAGTTCGTTGGCGGCACGCAAGGCGCGCACGATGAATTGCTCGGTGTGGCTGGTGTGTGGTGCATCAGCGAACGCGGCGATGGTCACGGCCTCGATGGCGGCAATGTCGTCCGGGGTTTCGTGTCGGAGCTGGAGGGTCATGGGCTTGTCTTCGATTGCTTCCTGAACATATAGAACAGCCTGGGCGTGTCGGCGCACTGCGCCGCCGGGCTTTCGGGCTGCGCCCCGTGCCGCCTTTGCCGTCACGGCCATTCGGCTTCAATCCCTCACGCCTTCGCGCCTGCGGCGCTGCGCGCTTCGCTTGCCTCCAGGGGAAAGTCCTGCGGGCTATCCCCGCCGCGCGATGCTTGGCGCCCCTCGATGACGCCGAACCGGCTGCGCCGGATCGGCCCGGCCAGCGCCCCGCCGCGATGGGCGGGGCGCTGGCGAACACGCTGGCGCTCGCTGCGGCAGGTTGTGCAGGTGCGTGCCGTCCTCAACGCTGGCGGTTCCTGCCCATCACGTCACGAAGGACGGTTCACGGACAACCCGCCCGACATCGCTATGGAGCTTCCACGCCACGCCTCAAGAGCGGCGCCGCAAGGTGCGGCGGGGGCGTTCTCGCCTGTCGTCGGGTGGTTGACCTGGCCCGCGTCAGTGGGCGAGCCGGAGAAGCCTTCGTGCGGGGATGCCGAGCCGGCCCCGTCTCCTTTCGGAGCGGTTCGGCCCAAGGCGTCCTTGTCTCGTTGTGAATCCTGGCGGTGGCGCGGCTGCGCCTCGGGCTTCATGGCTGCAACCGTCCGGCGAAAACAATTTCCCCTGCGCTGCGCGCATTCCTCGCGGGCCAAATTCTTTTCGCCTCCCGGCTCTCCACTGCGTTGCGACCGCAAGCGGTGCAGCCAGCCCGTCCCCCGCCGGCCGGATCACAACAAGGACGCGATGGGCGCGAACCTTGTTCAACCGAAAGGAGAAAACATCATGGCCAACATCGGCACCTTCACCACCGACAAAGACGGCTTCACCGGCACGCTTCGCACCCTGACGCTCAACGTCAAGGTCAAGCTGGTTCCCAACGACAAGGGCAGCAGCGAGAACGCCCCCGATTTCCGCCTCCAGGCCGCCAGCCACGACATCGGCGCGGCGTGGAAGAAGACCAGCGAGGCTGGGCGCGAGTACCTGTCCGTGACCCTCGATGACCCTTCGTTCCCGGCAGCGGTCTATGCCCGCCTGATCGAAGGTGAGGACGGCACGCACGACCTGATCTGGTCGCGCAGCAAGCCCCAGGCGGCGTGACCGCCGCAGCGCCCCGCCCATCGCGGCGGGGCGCTGTGCTGCTAATAGCAGCACATCACCTCATCACGCGCGCGGCTCCGCCGCGTCGCGTTCGCTCAACACCGCCTCCAGCTCTTGGCGCACCTGCGCCAGCAGCTCGTCGGCCTTGCGCGGGCTGTCGCCCGCGTAGGCCAGCGTCAGCAGCGTGAGCGGATGGATCTTCATCACCTCGCACAGCTCGGCCAGCTTATTCAGAGTCGGGCTTTTGAGGTCGCGCTCCAGGGTACTCATATAGGTGCGGCTGGACACGTCAGAAAAGGCTTCCTGGCTCAAGCCACGCGCCTTTCTGACTGTCTTCAACGCCTTCGCCAATGAGTTCCCAGCCGCCACCTATGGTTTCCTCTCAAAAACCAAGATGACATCCCATTGCGCCCTATAGGGCTACAATCTATAGTGTTCATTTGGTGTTCTCCGTTTTTGTGCCTCTACGGAAATCCGTATCGGCGGATTCCGGCAAAGCCATAGAACCGCATCCGTGCTTGCGCACGAAGGCGCAAATCCGGTTTCGTGGTTCTGCGCTTCGACGTGAAACCGCATTCGTGCATCATTGGATTTGTGGGATTGCCGACCATGCCCCAGCCATTCGCCACCGCCCCGGAGCGCGCGCAATTGCTCGCCAACGGCGAGGCCCGCGCCGCTGGCCGGGCCATCGACCCGGTGCCCGTGGTGCGGCTGTTCACCCCGGACGCGCACGTGACCTGGCTGCTGGCCGCACTCGATCCTGCCGATGGCGACACGGCCTGGGGCCTCATCGACCTGGGGATCGGGATGCCGGCACAGGGCACCGTCAAGCTGTCCGAGCTGGCCGGCATCGTTGGGCCGCGCCAGCAGCCCGTGATGCGCGACCTCTATTTCCGTCCCACGCGCACGCTGTCGGAGTACACCCGCGCGGCCGAGCGTGACGGCGCCATCCCGGACTGAACACAGCCTACTGTGACTTTTTCAGTCTGGTGTCATGCCGGGCAGGTCTCAATCGGCATTCTTGCGGCGTAGCCCCACCAGTCTGATCCAAATAGACATGATGGCTGGCACGGGCTGCGGCAGGCTGGCCTGTGCAGCACTCCAACTCGGGGCGCTGTCGCCGCAGCATTGAGACGAATACCGCAACGCATCGGAGCCAATCGGTCTTGACAACCTGATCCACCTTTTTGACCCATGACCTTTTGACGATGGCGATGTAGCGCGTAGTTCTTCCGTGGCGGCGAGTCCTGTTCGCAGGAGGAGGCGTCATGGTCGATCACAGCGCCGAGCCTTGGTATCCGACTGCCGCGTATCTGTACGTGCTGCATCTGGACGGCCTTGCGCTTGCCTGGGAATACCTGCGCCGGCATCCCGACTACCGGCTCGACTGGCTGCGCCGTCATCGTCGGCCACAAGCAGCCCAGCAGGCGGCGCATCACTGGGGCTTGCGCCTGCTGGAAGACCCGGCACTGGATGCGCGTGACGCGCATCCGGCCTGGCTGCCTGGTCATGCCGCCGTGGTGCAGCTCTACCCCGATGCCGATCCGCCGCTGGACGCGGCGACGTTCGCGTTCTGGCGTATCCCCGGCCACAAGCAACTGCTGCATGACGGCAAAGGGCTGGCGCTAATCGCGCGCAGCCCAGGCCACTGCCTGCGCTTCGCGCTCGCGGCCGGCCTGGAGGACGGCATGGCTGTCGCCTATGCCTATCGCGGCGGCGCTGCCGCGCCTGCACGCGGACAGGTGCCCGGCGCCGCTCTGGCCGATGCCAAACCCAGGCCAACACCTACCGCGCTGCTGGAACTGCACAGCTTGCAGGCGCTCGACGCGACCCTGGCGGGCGCGTCCTTGCGTGAAGTCGCGGAAGGACTGTTCGGCGTGGATGCCGCAGCCGATTGGTACAGCGATGGCGGGCTGCGCTCCAAGGTGCGCCGCCTGGTGCGTCGCGGCGATGCGCTGATGCGCGGCGGCTACCGCCACCTAGCACAGCTTCCGCCGCTTGAGAAGGGTCGTTTTGAAGACCAAGAAAAACGACCCTGAGCAGGAGAGCTTCGTTTTCTGAGACTGCCTCCATCCCGGTTGCGCTGGTGCAGCCGGCGTTTTCAACCGATGGAGGTTCACACCATGCGTCCCGCTCCCTTGCGGCCTGCCGCCACTGTCTCGACCGCTGCTGCGCAGCCCCAACGCTATCTCACCAACGACGAAGCCGCCGAGTACCTCCGCCTGTCGCCGCGCACGCTGGAAAAGCAGCGCGTGATCGGCGGCGGCCCGCGCTTTCGCAAGTTCGGCCGTCGCGTCATGTACGCCGTGGCCGACCTCGATGCCTGGGCTGCCGACCGCAGTTTCGAGACGACTTCCGATCCCGAATACGCCGAGCACCACTCGGCCGACAGTCGTGCGCGCTGATCGGCGGCGCGCGGCAGGCCATCGCCATGTCCAGCACTGCGCTGCCGCCCCGGCAGCGGCCGTTGCAGGAGCGCGAACAGCTCGACCTGTTCCGCGCCTTGCCCGGCGACATGGCGCCGCGCGACAGCCAGGACTTGATGGCCTATCCGTTCTTCTCGCTCGGCAAGTCCAAGCGGGTCAAGCCCATCGACTTCCGTGCGGGCAACGTGACGATCCGCGTGGAGGGAACAGCCGAGCACGGCATCGCCACGATTTGGGATGCGGACGTGCTGATATGGGCGGCCTCGCAGATCGTGGAAGCGAAGGACGCGGGCCTGCGGCCGTCGCGGCTGATGCGCGCCACGCCTTACGAGATCCTGCGCTACATCGGGCGCGGCAAGTCGCTGCGCGACTACCAGCGCCTCAAGGCCGCGCTCGACCGGCTGCAATCGACTACGGTGGCCACGTCCATCCGCGAGACGACCGGGCGGCGCCTGCACCGTTTCTCGTGGATCAACGAATGGAAGGAACTGGCCGATGCCCGCGGCACGCCGCTGGGCATCGAGCTGATCCTGCCGGACTGGTTCTATGCGGGCGTGCTCGACGCCGCCTTGGTGCTGACCATCGACCCGGCGTACTTCCGGCTGACCGGCGGCATCGAGCGGTGGCTGTACCGCCTGGTGCGCAAGCACGGCGGCAAGCAGGCATACGGCTGGCAGTTCGACTTTCGCTACCTGCACCAGAAATCCGGCAGCACTGCGAAGCCCTACGACTTCGCCTGCGACCTGCGCGCGCTGGTCGCGCGGCAGTCGCTGCCCGGCTACGTCCTGGGCATCGAGCGGATGCCGGACAGCGGCATGGAGCTGCTGACGTTCCGACCCGTGCCGCATACGGCACGGGGATAACTCCGGGAAAACTTGTGAATGGTGTCGTGCTATCAGGCGTGCGGGGTATCGTGCTATCAGGCGTGGGACTATCGTGCTATCAGGCGTGCCGATCGGCCGCAAACCCGCGCCAGCATTGGGTTTCGCGCCCCTCTAACTTCCCTAACTTAAATTCTCTAACTTTTAGTAGGGAAACGCCGCTGCGGTGGATAACCACCACGCGGCCACAAACGGCAGGCAATACCAGCCGGCAGCCGACAGGTTTTGCAGACCGATCAAAGCAAGGCTTTCCAGCATGGAGGGCCTCGTCATGATCGTCGCTCTGCTCAACCAGAAAGGCGGCGTGGGCAAGACCACGCTCGCCACGCACATCGCCGGCGAGCTTGCGATGCGCGGCCAGCACGTCGTCCTGCTGGACGCCGACCCGCAGGGTTCATCGCTGGACTGGACGCAGCGCAGAAGCCAGCAGGGTTTGCCAAGGTTGTTCAGCGCCGTGGGCCTGGCACGCGAAACGCTGCATCAGGAAGCACCAGAACTCGCCAGGCGGGCCGATCACGTCGTCATCGACGGCCCGCCACGCATCGCGGCACTGGCGCGCTCCGCGCTGCTGGCGGCCGAGCGCGTGCTGATCCCCGTGCAACCCAGCCCCTACGACCTGTGGGCCAGCGCCGAGATGGTGGCGCTGATCCGCGAAGCGCAGGTGTTTCGGCCTGCGCTGCGTGCGGCCTTCATCATCAATCGGCGCATCAGTACCACCGTCATCGGGCGCGAAGCGCGCCAGGCGCTGGCCGACCAACCGCTTCCTGCGCTGCGCTCTGAAGTGCATCAACGCATCGTGTTCGCCGACAGCGTGGCCGCTGGCCGGCTTGCACGCGAGACGGCGCCGGACAGCGCCGCCGCGCGGGAAATCACCGCCCTGGTGGACGAACTGCTGCGGTGGCCGATATGACAGCGAAGCCGCCGATACGCGCAAAGCGCGTCGGCATCGGCGCGCGTCCGCCCGCGAATCCGCACGCCGAGGCGTGGATTCGCCAAGG
>Ga0208242_100489_pt1 | contig 23470 bp, 27 predicted proteins | sample SubbioAug_CSW13A_FD_184825 | JGI IMG/M metagenome (GOLD analysis project Ga0208242, IMG submission 184825) | Serpentinite rock and fluid subsurface biosphere microbial communities from McLaughlin Reserve, California, USA - CR12Aug_CSW13A (SPAdes) | ecosystem: Environmental > Terrestrial > Deep...
TCAAGCTCAGGTTGTGTTCAAGCCAGACTTGCATCAAGGCGCGATCTTCCAGACTCAGATGGGTGTAGGTTTTGGGCATGCAACAGATTCTCCAGGGAGGGTGTTGCACTTGGACTTTGAGCGCGGGCAGGTATTTGCGGGGTATCCCAAAACGATTTGAAGACTTCTATGTTTTCTTCACCGGAAACCTCTTGATCGCAAACTACGTTGCATTCAACGAAGCTCAGACCATTTTGATCAACGATTCTCTGGCCTTGTTGCTCGCACAAGAAGTGGGACAGCCCACGATATGTGGCTCGACCCAGCAATTCGTATACAAGAAGTACCGGCAACTTTGCCCAGCCAGCTGGTTTTCTTGACTCTTTGAGGAGCGCGGATTGAAGAACTTTTTCGTCCTGCAATGCCTTCGTCCATGCGGGTGTTGCGCGGTTTACCGTAGAGGCGGAGACCGCAACAGAATGCCTTCTCAAAAGATCCACGACATGTGCTGCCGTTTCTTCATCTATCGATTTCCACTTTGGAAGACTGGGTGGAACTGAACGTCGAACGTCGTTGAGATTTGCTGTTGGGAAAACTACTGCCGATGCCGTGACCCGCGGACTTCCATCTACCCCCCCGTGTTGGTCTGCCGGCGATATCGACAGCGATGGTGATGCGATTCATTGGTCTATGCAAAAGCTGCTTCAGTTTGTCCGAACTTCACTCAACAACTCCGGATGCCGATCCAGCACCCGCAGCAGTTTCACCAGCGCCAACGGCGGCTTGGTCTTGCCGTTTTCGTAGCGGGAAAATGCGTTCACCCCACCACCGAAAATCTCGGCCGCCTCGCGCTGGTCCAGTGCAAGCTTCTTGCGCACGTGGACGATGAAGGCCGGGTCCACGATGGTGGCGTTCACTTGTTTGTTGAAGTCCAGCATGGCCGCGCTCACGTGGGCGGCGGCCTCAGCGCCCAGAACCACTTCGCCGCAGGCGGGGCAGTAGTCGCCCGGCACGGCCGGGATGGCGGTGGTTTCGCCCTTGTAGGTGTAGGGCATGTCGCGGGTGTCATGCACCAGCTTGGCCGCGCCGCAGGATGGGCATTTCATGTTCAGAGCTCCTTGAAGGATACGATGAGCACGTCGTCAACGACGGTGAGTTTCAGATAAACCTCGCCCGCTGGTGTGGTGGGGCGGTACACGTCTTGCCAGATGCGATGGTCTGCGTGGGTGGTCATGCTTTTGTAGAAATCGGCCGTGGTCAGCACCATCACCACGGCCACGATGCCGTCAAAGTCCAGCCCCAGTGCGGCAGCGCCCGCCAATGCTGAATACGTGGATCTCACCTGGCCAGACGCGACCAGAGCTTTGACCACCTGCAACTTGCAGTGCGGCGTGCTTTTTTCCATGACCAAACCTCCCTGTTCGTAGGGTAACCAGGTTGGTTAAATTTAGCAAGTAGGTTATTGATCCGCGCCGGGCGAGTGAAGATTCAAGATGCTTCGCTGCCTCAAGGCTTCCGACCATGTGAGAGACTGCAAAGCCCCCAGAACACACAAAGCCCTGCACACCCCATGTCCGATTGGAAACACCAGCAAATGATCAAAGCATCGGGTTGGCCGCTGGCCCCCGAGCAGCTTGCGCCCGACGCCAACTTCACCGCCCGGCTTGAAGGCGGGCTGGTGCCTTTGCATTGGGCCTGCCTGGGGGGCAAGGCCGGTGTGCTCAAGTACATGATCGAACACGGCGCCAACGTCCACGACCAGACCGAGAGCGGGCAGGGCATGCTGGAACTTGCGGTGCAGTCCAGGAGTTTTCAAACCGTGATGCTGGTGATCGACCAGCTCAAGACCACCGCTGCAGCGCCACCCAGCGAGGCGCTGAAAAAGCGGCTGGCGGCGGCGTTCAGCGACGGCCACCCCAATTCCCGCAACCGCCTGCAGCAAGCGCTTCGGGACTGGGAGCGTGTCGCGAAAACGGTGCCTGCGTCTCGCCTGACCTGATGGGCGAAAAAGTTGCTGTGCTTTGGGGTGCGGTCAGGCGCCCACCAGCCGCTGGGTGATGAAGTGCCAGTGTTCGGCGCTCACGGGTGTGATGGACAGGCGGCTGCCGCGCTGCAGCACCACCATGTCGGCCAGCTCGGGCGTGGCGCGCAGTTCGGGCAAGCCGATCAGCCGGGTTTTCTTCAGGGCTTGCACGTCCAGCAACAGCCAGCGCGGCTTGTCGGCGGGTGACTTGGCGTCAAAGTAGGGTGAAGCGGGGTCGAACTGTGTCGGGTCAGGCCGGGTGCTTGACGCCACCTGCGCCAGACCCGCGATGCCCGGCTCAGGGCAGCTGGAGTGGTAGAACAGCACGCCGTCACCGACCTGCATGGCGTCGCGCATGAAGTTGCGGGCCTGGTAGTTGCGCACGCCGTTCCAGGATACGGTGGCGTTGGGGGCGGCCAGCGCGTCGTCGATCGAGCATTCGTCCGGCTCGGATTTCATCAACCAGTAGTGGGGCATGGTGTGCAGGCACCGCTGCGGTGTGGAAATGGCTGGGGTTGTTCGCGGCTGTCTGCCCAGTGTGCCATCCTGGGGCCCGCGTGCGCAGGACCTTGGCGTAGAAAGCCACATTGCACGCCCTCGTGCTGAATCACGGAAAATCAACGTTTGCGTTGTTTTTTACCGAGGTTCCGTTTTGCCATTGCCCACTCCCCAGCCCCGCAAACCCATGCACACCCGCCGCGTCGAATACCGGGGGTTTCAGCGCGACGACGGTCGGTGGGACATTGAAGGCGAAATGCACGACAGCAAGCCCCACGCGATCGAAATTGAAGGCGAGGGCGAATGGGCGCCGCATGAAGCCATCCACCACATGCACATCCGCGTGACGCTGGACGACGACATGGTGATCCGCGACATCGCGGTGGCCATGGACGCCCACCCACACGACCCATGCCCCCAGGCCATGCCGCCCATGCAGGGCCTCATTGGCGAGACGCTGGGCCGTGGCTGGCGCAAAACCATCGAGCGCCACCTGGGCGGCGTGCAGGGCTGTACCCACCTGCGCGAGTTGCTGTTCAACCTGGCCACGGTGGCATTTCAAACCCGTTCGGCCTCGTTCGCGCCACCCGCCGACGGCCGACCGCCCATGCACCTGGGCCAGTGCCTGGCCTGGGACTTCAACGGGCCGGTGGTGGAAAAGGTGTACCCCATGTTTTTCCGCTGGCAGCCGCCAGCGAAACCATCGACTCAGTCCACCAGCGCCGCGTAGGCCAGTGTGCGAAACAGCAGGCGGTAGTGGTCGCGCTGGTTGGGGGCTTGTGTCATCAGGATGCCGAAGAAGTCCGCTGCCGGGTCTACAAAGAAGGAGGTGCCCGCGATGCCGCCCCAGTGGTAGGTGCCCACCGAGCCGGGCATGGCGGCCACGCCGGTGGCGGTGCGCACCGCAAAGCCCAGGCCAAAGCCGTGGCCGGGCGGCAGCAGCGGGTCGCGGCTGGGGAGTCTGCCCAAGTGGTCGGCGGTCATGAACTGCACCGTTCGTGGCCCCAGCAGGCGCGCGCCGTCCAGCTCACCCCCGTTCAGCAGGCACTGCAAAAAACGCGCGTAGTCGGCGGCGGTGGACATCAGCCCGCCGCCCCCGCTTTCCAGGGCAGGCGTTTGGCGCGGGTCCAGCACGCGCAGCGGCACGCCGCCGTCGGGGTCGTAGGCAAAGGGTTCGGCGATCCGGCCGTGGTCGGCCTTGGGCACCACAAACGCAGTGTCCACCATGCCCAGCGGCTCAAAAATGCAATCGCGCAGGTGCTGGCCCAGCGTCTGCCCGGTGAGCACTTCCACCAGCCGGCCCAGCACGTCGGTGGCGCGGCTGTAGGCCCATTCGGTGCCCGGTTGCCGGAACAAGGGCAGGGCCGCCAGGGTGCGGCTGAACTCGGCGTTGCTGCGCTCGCGTGAACCCAGCTGGGCCTGCGCGTAGCGCTGCTGCACGGGGCCCACGCCCAGAAATTCGTAAGTGAGCCCGGCGGTGTGGCGCAGCAGGTCTTGCACAGTGGCGGGTTGGGCCGCCGGCTGCAGTTGCAGCCCGTCGGGTGTTTCCACCCCCACCTGTTGGCCGCTGAACTCGGGCAGGTGCTTGGCCACCGGGTCGCTCAGCAGCAGGCGACCTTGCTCCACCAGCATCATCACCGCCACCGACACCACGGGCTTGGTCATGGAATAAATGCGGAACACCGCGTTGCGGGCCATGGCCGCACCGGTGGCCGGGTCGCGCTGGCCCAGGCTCTCAAACAGCGCCACGCGGCCGTGCCGCGCCAGCAGCACCACCGCACCGGGCAGCCGGCCGCGGTCCACCTCGGCTTGCAGCACTTGCACCAGCCGCTGGGTGCGTTCGGGGCACAGGCCCAGGTCGGTGGGTTCGGCTCTGGGCAGCGGGCCAGGCAGCGGGGTGGGCATGGGTCAGTCTCCGTAGCGCTGGCGGGCCAGGGCAGCGCCTTGGGCCAGGGCGTCCAGCTTGGCCAGCGCCACCTCGCGGCTCATGGGGGCCAGGCCGCAGTTGGTGCAGGCGATCAGGTGTTTTCTGGGCACGTACTGCAGCGCCAGGCCAATCGTGTCGGCCACCTGTTCGGGCGTTTCAATCACGTCGCTGGCCACGTCGATCACGCCCACCATCACGTCCTTGCCTTCCAGCAGCTTCATCAGGTCGGGCGGCACATGCGAGTGAAAACACGCCAGGCTCACCTGCTGGATGCTGCTCTTGGCCAGCGCCGGAAACACCTGTTCGTACTGGCGCCACTCTTCGCCCAAGGTCTGTTTCCAGTCCACGTTGGCCTGGATGCCGTAGCCGTAACAAATGTGCACGGCGGTGGTGCAGGTCAGTCCTTGCGCGGCGCGTTCCAGCGCCTTCACGCCCCAGTCGGCGGCCTCGGCCATGTACACGTTGAAGGCCGGTTCGTCGAACTGGATGATGTCCACCCCGTCGGCCTGCAGCGCCAGCGCTTCCTGGTTCAGCAGCTCGGCAAAGGCCATGGCCATCTGCACCTTGTCGCCGTAAAAGCGGTCGGCCACGGTGTCGACAATCGTCATGGGTCCGGGCAGGGTGAATTTGAGTTTCTTTTTGGTGTGGGCGCGGGCCAGTTGGGCTTCAAACGCGTGCACCCGGCCCTTCAGGCGCAGCGGCGCCACCACCTGCGGCACCATGGCGTCGTAGCGGTTGTTGCGGATGCCCATCTTGACCTTGTTCTCAAAGTCGATGCCGTCCACCCGCTCCAGAAAGCCGTGCACAAAATGCTGGCGCGCCTGCTCGCCGTCGCCCACCACGTCCAGCCCGGCGTCTTCCTGCACCTTGATCCACAGGAGCGTGGCGTCGGCCTTGGCTTGCTGTAGTTCGGCGCCTTGCGCCTTCCACTGCGGCCAGAGCTTTTCGGTCTCGGCCAGCCAGGCGGGTTTGGGCAGGCTGCCGGCAATCGCGGTGTCGAACATGGGGTGTCTCCCGTTGTGGCGGGGTCGGTTCAGTGGCTTCTTCCGCTGAACCAGCGCAGGCTGACCGTGCGGGCGCACCGGGTGCGCCCGCACGCCGGGGTTTACAAACCCAGGATCTTCTTGGCGTCTGCCAGCGCCTTCATGGACGCGGTGTGCTCACCCGCTTTGTGCAAACGCTCGCCGTCGCTGCGCAGCGACGCCACTTTTTCCAGATCCGCTGCAGCCAGGGCGGGCTTGGACAACAGCTTGGCATCGATGGCTTTCATTTCGCCGGGGCAACCGTGCGCCATGGCGGCACCTGAAAACACCAGCGCGCAAGACAACCATAATTTCTTCATGACAATACTCCAACACAGCCAGAACATGCTGGCTTGCGCATTGTTTCCAGTTGCCCGCATGGACGCCAGGGGCGGGCAATTGCCCCCTGTGGTGTGGGGGTGAATGCGGGTGACTGTCTTGCGCGTGCCACAGCCGCAAAAGCTGCCGCACGACAATGCGCACATGGCCATACCGATCAATTCCGACACCGTGCACACGCCCCCCGTCCCTTCTGCCACCGTGATGGTGGTGCGCGATGGTCCCGGCGGGCTGGAGGTGCTGCTGGTGCGCCGGCATGGCAATTCGGGCGTGCTGGGCGGGGTGCATGTGTTTCCTGGTGGCAAGCTGGACATGGGCGACCAGCAGGTGGGCCCCTCCGCGCTGGACCAACCAGCGGCCGCGTTGGTGCAGTCGCTGGGTGAACCGGGTCTGGACCTGAGCACTGCCCTGGGCCTGCACGTGGCCGCGCTGCGCGAAACGTTCGAAGAGTGCGGCCTGCTGCTGGGCCAACCGGGTGCTGTGCCGGGCCTGGTGCAGCAGGTTCGAGCGCACACACGCGCAGGCACCGGTTTTGTTGCGGCGCTGCAGCAACTGGGTTTGCCACTGGCAGCGTCTTGCCTGCTGCCGTGGTCGCGCTGGATCACGCCGCGCGTGCCATCAATCACCAACAAGCGCTTCGACACCCGTTTTTTTGTGGCCCCCGCACCGCACGGTCAAGTCGCTGAGCACTGTACCTTTGAAGCCACCGAAGCCGTGTGGATGGCACCTCGCACCGGGCTGGAACGCTACTGGGCCGGTGAAATCGAACTGGCACCGCCGCAGATCATGACGCTGAGCCAGTTCAGCCGGCTGCGCAGCGTGGCCCAAGTGCTGGCTGCTGCCCGCAGTCGCCCGCCGGCCTTGATCGCGCCCGAGTCGTTTGACGAAGATGGCTGCCGCGTGATCTGTTACCCCGGCGATCCGCGCCACAGCGTGCCGGAGCGGGTGTGGGCCGGTCCCACGCGGCTGACCTACCGCAACCAGCGGTTTGAGGCCGACGGCGGGCTGACCGCGCTGCTGGGCTGAAGGCCCGGGGATTCCTGGGGCACGTCGCCTGTCTTCCGGCGTGTCCTCGGAGCGGGGGCTGTCCAGCGTTGAGGGATCCCGCGGTCTGTCAACGCACAGACGTGCAGGGTTCGCCATTGCAGGCCAGGCTTCATCACGATCAAGCCGATGCTGCCCTTGTGACACAGAACCACGACTGATCTCCGGCCCCGAGCAGTCAGAAGCCCCTCACCCCAAGCCGCTTCGGCAAGCGGAACAGGGCGTGATGACAAAACCGGGCCGAATCAATAGTGAAAAGGGCCAGCCTTGTTCGAAGGCCGTCCCAGCGCCTGATCCGGCCTCTGCGCCGCGGACGGGTGGTTTTTGTCGGGGCGCCCGGGAACCTGGTGCGCACTGGCGCATCCAGCGGTAAGCTGCTCAGGTGCAACCCAAGGAGAAACCCATGCCGAACTTGCCTGTCGCTGCCCGGTCACCGGCGCAGCCACCATCCCATCAAGGGCCGGTACTTGTTGGTGCCGTCGTATTGGCGGGCTTGCTGTCCTGGGGCACCGCGCAGGCCCAGTCCGCGCGCGTCACCACCGAGGTGGTGGCCAGCGGCCTGCAAAACCCCTGGGCGGTGGCCTTTGTGGGCGACGGCCGCATGCTGGTGACCGAGCGGCCCGGTCGCCTGCGCGTGGTGGCGCCCAACGGCACGCTGGGTGAGCCCGTGGCAGGCCTGCCCGCTGTGGACGCGGTGGGGCAGGGCGGCCTGCTGGACCTGATCACCGACCGCGACTTTGCCCGCAACCGCACGCTGTACTTTTGTTACAGCGAACCGGCGGCACAAGGCAGCGGCAACTCCACGGCGCTGGCCTCAGCCCGCCTGTCTGCCGATGCCACCCGGCTGGAAAACGTGAAAGTCATCTTCAGCCAGCAGCCCAAGGTCAGCAGCCGGCTGCATTTTGGCTGCCGCATGGTGCAAGCGGCAGACGGCAGCCTGTTTCTGACCCTGGGTGACCGCTACCAGCGCATGAACGACGCCCAGACGCTGGACAACCACCATGGCAAGGTGGTACGTGTGCGGCCCGATGGCAGTGCGCATCCCGACAACCCGTTTCGCAACCGACCCGGCGCTCTGCCGGAAATCTGGAGCCTGGGCCACCGCAACCCGCAAGGCGCCGCGCTGGGCCCTGACGGCCGCCTGTGGATCAGCGAGCACGGGCCACAGGGCGGCGACGAAATCAACCGTCCCGAGCCGGGGAAAAACTACGGCTGGCCTGTGATCACCTACGGTGAAAACTACGGCGGCGGCACCATTGGCCAGGGCCTCACGGAAAAGACCGGCATGGAACAGCCGGTTCACCAATGGACACCGTCCATCGCGCCTGCGGGCATGGCGTTTGTGACCAGCGAACGCTATGGCAAAGCCTGGCAGGGCAGTTTGCTGGTGGGGGCGCTCAAGTTTCGCTACCTGGCCCGCCTGGAACTGGACGGCGCCCGCGTGGTGAAGGAGGACAAGCTGCTGCCCGACCTGGGCCGTCGCGTGCGCGACGTACGTGAAGGGCCGGATGGTTTCATCTACCTGCTGACGGATGAGCGCAATGGCCAACTGCTTCGCCTGGTGCCCAGCCGCTGAGGCAGGACCTGTCAGCGCGTGAGCAGGCGGCGCGACGTGTGGCTGGCGGCGTCCACCACCGCCACCATGAGCAGCATGGCGGCCAAAATGGTGGCGGTTTTGTTCATCTGAAACAGGCCCATGTGAAACGCCAGCAACTGGCCCAGCCCGCCCGCGCCCACCACACCCAGCACGGCGGCGGCGCGGATGTTGTTTTCCCAGCGGTACAGGGTGTAGCTCATCAACTGCGGCAGCACCTGCGGCAAGGTGGCGTAAACGAACACCCGGAAATTGCCCACGCCTTGCACCCGCAGGGCGGCGCCGGGGCCGGGCGGTGTGTTTTCAATGGCTTCGGCAAACAGCCGCCCCAGCACGCCGGTGGTGTGAAAGGCGAGCGCCAGCGTGCCGGCAAAAGGGCCCAGCCCGGCGGAAATGAGCAGCAGCGCCGCCCACACCAGCTCAGGGATGCTGCGCAGCGCGTTGAGCACCAGGCGGGTGGGCGCGCGGCCCCAGGCGGTGTCGTCCTGGTGCAGACGGCTGGCCGGCAGCGCCAGTGCCAGCCCGGCCACGGCAGCCAGCAGCGTACCCAGGGCCGACATGGCCAGTGTTTCCCAGGCCCCCAGTGCCACCTTGCTGAGAAACTCGGGCGAGGTGTCGGGCGGGGCAAACTCCGCCAGAAAGCGGCCCATGCTTCGCGCGGCTTCCACCGAAAAGAACTGGCCCCACTGCAGGTCCAGCGACCAGAAGCTGGCCACCACCAACACCAGCAGGCCCACCACAAACCAGCAGGCCTTGCAGCGCGCGTCAAACAGCGGCGGTGGCAGTTTGTAGGTGTCGTTGGCGGCACGGGGTTGTGTGCGGGCTTGGGTCATCCGAGTGCTTTCCTGAGCCACGCGCTCACCCGGTCGGCCAGCGCCACCAGCGCGATGAACACCAGCAGCATGCTGGCCACTTCGCCGCCTTCAAACATTTTCATGGAGTTGTCCAGTTGCTGCCCCAGGCCACCCGCGCCCACAAAACCCAGCACCACCGAACTGCGGATGGCGCATTCCCAGCGGTACACGGTGTAGCTGGTGAGCTCGGCGGCGCTGGTGGGCAGCAGGCCGTAAAAAAACGCCTGCAGGCGCCCGCTGCCGTTGCGCAGCAGCGTTTCGGTGGCGTGGGTTTCGCCGCTTTCCAGAATCTCGCCATACACCTTGCCCAGCATGCCGCCGTAGGTGAGGGCAATGGCGAGCACACCGGCCGTGGGCCCCAGGCCCACCACCCGCACAAACACCAGCGCCCACACCAGCTCGGGGATGCTGCGCAACACAATGAGCAGCCAGCGCACGCTTTGGCGCAGCCCGTAAGGCCCGCGCGCCATGCGGCCAGAGAGCGCCGAGATGGACAGCACCCGCGTGTTGAGCAGCGTGAGCGGCACCGCCAGCACCAGCGCCAGCGTGACGCCTGCGGTGGCCATGGCCACGGTGCGCCAGGTTTCGCGCGCCACCATGGTCATGAATTCGGCATCAAAAACCAGCGGCCAGAAACTGCCAATGAACTGCGCGCTGATCTTGATGTTGTCAGGCTCCAGCAGCACCCACGGCTTGAACTCGGTGGCCACGCCCAGCGGCCACAACAGCACCAGGCACAGGCTTAGCCAAAACACGCGGCCCAGCCAGGCGGGGTCGCGGGTGGGGGCACGACGCAGGGCTTGGTCCATCAACGGCAGTGCATCACCACGGGTTGTGGTGTGGGGGCTTCGTCGGGAACGGCGGCGCTCATTTCACCCCGCAACTCGTGTTCAAACTGGTCGTACAGCCGGGCCAGGCGGTCGCGCGTGACTTCGGCGGCCGGCAGGTCAAAGGCCAGGGCACCGTCGCGCAAGCCAATGATGCGCGGGAAGTGCGCCAGCGCCACGTCCACCTGGTGCAGGGTGGCCACCAGGGTGGTGCCGCGTTCGCGTGCGCCCGCCAGCAAGGTGGCCATGGCTTGACGTGAGCGGGTGGGGTCGAGGGCCGACAACGGCTCGTCAATCAGCCACAGCCGGGCCGGTGCGAGCAGCGCCCGCGCCAGGCCCACGCGCTGGCGTTCGCCGCCTGAGAGGCGGTCAACCCGCTCAAACAGTTTGTTGGCCAGGTCAAACCGGTCCAGCGCGTCAAAAGCGGCGGGTATGTCGCTGGGGTAAAACAGCGAGCGCAGGCTGGCCAGCAAACCCATGGCCGGCAAGCGCCCGGCCAGCACTGCCGTGACCACACGCTGGCGCGGCGGCAGCGGCGGCACCTGCGGCGCCAGAAACAGCCCGCCGCGTAGGCGCTGCAAAGCGCTGCGCGGCAGTTGCCAGGGGTTTACGCCGTCCAGCGTGAGCGTGCCTGCCGTGGGCGGCATGGCGCAGGCCAGCACCTGCAGCAGCGTGGTTTTCCCAGCGCCCGACGGGCCGATGATGGCCGCCTGTTCGCCAGCGCGGAATTGAAGGCTCAGGGCCTTCAGCGCGGGCGCAGCACCTGGGCGTGCGGCAGGGTGGCGCGCGCTGGCGCCCAGCAGTTCAATCTTCAAACCGGGCTCCGCGACCGTTTACAGCAGGCCGGCGCTGCGGGCCGCGGCTTCCAGACCTTTGTAGTTCGACGGCTGGGTGGCGATGTAGCGGGTGGCGCGGTTGAGCCGCAGAATTTCGGCGTGCTCGGGGTTGGCCGGGTCCAGCGCCAGCAGGGCGGCTTTCACCTTGGCCTGCATGTCGGCGGGCATGTCGGCGTGCACCGACCAGTTGTAATTGAAGTAACCCGGTGTGGTGAAGAACACGTTCACCGCCTGGGTGTCCACCCGCTTCTCGTTCACAAACTTGCGCCACACCGTGATGTCCAGCGCAGCAGCGTCCACCTTGCCGCTCACCACCGAGGCAATGGTCGCGTCGTGCGCGCCGCTGTAGGCGATGCGGCGGAAGTCTTTTTCGGGGTTGATGTTGGCTTCCAGCAGGTAGCTGCGGGGCATGAGGTGGCCTGAGGTGCTGCTTTGTGAGCCAAAGCTGATCTGCTTGCCTTTCATGTCGGCCAGGGTTTTGATGCCCGAGTCCGTCTTGGCGATGAACACCGACTGGAACCTGGTGTCTTCTTCGCGTTGGGCCAGCGGCACGATCTTGCCGCCCGAGCGCAGGTTGGCCTGCACAAAGGTGAAGCCGCCAAACCACACCAGGTCCACCTTTTTGTTCACCAGCGTTTCCACGGCGGCAGGGTAGTCGCTCACCGGGGTGAATTCGACCTTCATGCCCAGCGCCTTTTCCAGGTAGTTGGCCAGCGGGGTGAACTTGCGCACCTGCTCGGTGGCCGCTTCTTCGGGAATGGTGGTGACGCGGAAGACGCTTTGCGCCTGGGCCAGGCCGGTGAAGGCGGTGCCTGCGGCGAGCACGGCGCAGGTCAAGAGTGCGCGTTTGGTGTGGGAGAAGGTGGCTTGCATGGGTATCCGATAAATAGGGATAAGGGGCATGTATTAAACCGCGCCCCAGCCACGCTGTGGTCTTGAGGGGCCTTGGGGACATGCCCCGGCACGAAAAGCCCAGCCCATTCGCCAGCGTTCCGATGCCGCGCTGGGTTGTCACGCCAACAGCGCTCTGCGCCCACGCAACCCGACCCTGCACCCATGCACCATCCATCCGTTGCCCCCTCTTTTGTGCAGTTGCACCAGACCAAGAACGCCGCTGTGCGCGACAGCTGCCAGCCGGCGCGGTGCTGATGGATCTGGGCGCGGGCAGCTGCGCCCAGGCGCCCAGCCTGTTTGCGGTGTTGCGGCCGGCCGCTGGTGAGGCAGTGGACATTTCGGTGGACGACCTGCGCGGCGCCATGAACCCGTTGCAGCAGTGCCACACCGGCCCGCCCATGCTGGGCCTGGCCCTGGACTTTTCTGCCGGGCTGGCTTTGCCGCCACCCGCCACCGATGGGCTGCTCAGGGTTTGGCCAGCGCCCAGCGCGGCCTCGCAGGCGTCCAGCTGCGCCGGCGTGTGTGCCCGTGCGTCGGCCCGCACCACCGTGCAGGCACAGCGGGCTTGTTCGACGGGCAGGCTGCGCTCAGCCACAATGTCTGACACTGCTGCACCCATGAAAAAACCTTCGCTTTGTATCGTCACGCCGTCCCTTGCCGACGGCAACAACGGCAACTGGCAGACCGCCCGCCGGTGGGCGCGTTGGCTGGCGGGCCACCATCGGGTGCGCTTGGCCAAACAATGGCCTGATGGCCCCACGGTCGATGACGGTACGGACATTCTGCTGGCACTGCACGCACGCCGCTCGGCCGCTTCGGTGGCCGCCTGGGCACAGGCCCACCCGGGCAGACCGCTGGTGCTGGCGCTCACCGGCACCGACCTTTACCGCGACATTGCCACCGATGCCAGCGCCCAGCAGTCGCTGGCGCTGGCGCACCGCCTTGTCGTGCTGCAAGAGCAGGGGCCGCAAGCGCTGCCCGAAGCGCTGCGCAACAAGTGCCAGGTGGTGTTTCAGTCCAGCACCGCGCGCCATACACTGCCCAAAACCCACGCCCACCTGCGCACGGTGATGGTGGGCCACCTGCGTGAAGAAAAATCGCCGCAAACCCTGTTTGAGGCCGCGCGCCTGATCCAGCCCGGCGAGGGCATTTACCTGGACCACGTCGGCCAGGCGCTGGACCCGGCCCTGGGTGACGCCGCGCGCCAGACCCAGCGCGACTGCCTGCATTACCGCTGGCTCGGCGGGCAGCCGCACGCCGCCACACGCGGGCGCATCCAGCGTGCCCATCTGCTGGTGCACCCCAGCCGCATGGAAGGGGGTGCCCACGTCATCATGGAAGCGGTGTTGGGTGGCACGCCGGTACTGGCCTCGCGTGTGCCCGGCAACGTGGGCATGCTCGGCAGCGGTCACTGTGGCTACTTTCCGTTCGGTGACGCCGCTGCCCTGGTGGCCCTGTTGCGCGCCTGTCGCGCCGGTCAGACAAGACCCGACGGTGGCCTGCTCGCCGTGCTGCACGCGCAAAGCTCGGCCAGAGCGCCGCTGTTCGAACCGGAGGCCGAACGGGACGCCTTGCTGGCCTTGTTGAAGGCGTTGCGGTGAGTGCCGGCAGCGGCGGCACGCCACCCGGGCAGACGCCCGACACCCCGCAGCCCAACGTTCATGCGCTGCGCAGGTGTGCCCCCAAGCCATCGACTCGGTTGAAACCTTCCATGGCCTGCGCCCTACGAGGCTGTGATGTTGTGTATTTGCCGTGCAATCGGGTGGCACAGCCGGCCACAGACATGGTGAGTGCCCCGCGACGGCGCCTGCGTCCTCATGCGGGGATGCTCCTGGCCGGAGGGTGGCGTCGTGCGCCCGGGCGCCGGGACAAACTGACCACCCGGATCAGCGCTGCGAACGGAAGGCGCTGGAATACAGGGGGGCTCCTGTGCTTCAATGCGTCGTATGCTGCCCACCCGTCACCGCCGGTGCCGGGGTCTGGTGGCACCGCAGGAGAAACACCCATGAATTCGATCAAGCTCGTTGCGCTGCTTTTTATTGCCGCTGGGGTGCTGGCGCTGGCTTACGGGGGTTTCAGCTACACCAAGGACTCCACGGCGGTGAAGCTCGGACCCCTGGAGCTCACGGTTCAGGAGAAGAAGACGGTCAACATTCCCCTTTGGGCGGGCATTGGGGCCATTGTGGTGGGCGGCGCCTTGCTGCTGGTGGGCAGCAAGCGCGGTTGAGGTGTGCCGCGGCCCGGGCAGTCACAGCCCGAGCGGCTGCAACCAGAGGGGGCTTGTCCATGAAGCACTGTGCCGACCAGATCGCCGAAGACCTGGCGGAGGTGAGGGAAATCTTGCTTTGGGAGCTGGCCGACCGGCTGCAGCAGCACCGGCCACCGCTGCTGCTGGGCATTCGCGAGCCGCACCAGTCTGATGCACCTCACATCGCCGGTTCGAACAGCGTGCCGTGCGGTGGGCTGGAAGCGGCCTGCGACGGGGATTGCGGGGACACCGTCCCCAGGTTGTCGGGTCGCCACGAGTGCGGGATCGTGGTGCTCTGCCGGTCGGGCAACCGCAGCATGCGGGCCGACACAAGGCCGTGCCCGGGTTGCCTGCAGGCGTTTTCGCTCAGGACCGGCGTGCGCGGCGGGAACGATTTCGAGCAGCCTCTGGTGGATCGCGCCGGTGCGACACGCGGACCCCGACCGGGCCGTTCCCACGCAAGCGCGCGCCGCAGCTCCTGTGTGAAGGTATGGCCATGAACCGCGTGCGTGTCCTTGCTTTCGACATCTTCGGCACCGTGGTGGACTGGCACGGCAGCATCGTGCGCGAGGTGTCGGCGTTGTATCCGCAGGTGGATGCGAATGCCTTCGCGCTGGCCTGGCGCGCCGGCTACAGGCCCGCCATGGCCCGTGTGATGTCGGGCGAACTGGGCTGGACACGCATCGACGAGCTGCACCGCCTGATCCTCAACGGGTTGCTGCCGCGCTTTGGGCTGGGCCATCTGGACGAGCACCAGCGCCGGCACCTCAATCGCGTGTGGCACCGGCTCGACCCCTGGCCCGATGCGGTGGCCGGCCTCACCCGCCTGAAAACGCGGCACATCGTCTGCACGCTGTCCAACGGCAACATCGGCCTGCTGACCGACATGGCCAAGCGCGCCGGCCTGCCGTGGGATTGCATTCTCTCGGCCGAGGTGTTTCGTGCCTACAAGCCCGACCCGCGCACCTACCTGGGTGTGGCCGGTGTCTTTGATGCAGCTCCGGCCGAGGTCATCCTGGTGGCTGCCCACCAGGATGACCTGGACGCCGCCCGCGCCTGCGGGCTGGCCACGGCCTACATCGAGCGGCCGCTGGAATTCGGCGCGTCGCAGCCCCGGGAGCTGTCACCCGACCCGGCCAATACGCACCATGCGCGCGACCTGCTGCACCTGGCCGACCTGCTGGCTTGTCCGGCGCCGGCCTGAGCGCCGGGGTGGCAAGCGGCATCTCATCTGCTGGACTCAGACGGAAGGCCTTTCAACCATGTGGCAATACACCGCGAAAGTCGCGATCTCGGCACTGCTGATCGTCGCCATTGCCGAAATCGCCAAGCGCAGCGCCTTCTGGGCTGCGGCGTTGGCTTCGCTGCCGGTCACCTCGCTGCTGGCCTTCGTCTGGCTGCAGCTGGACACCGGTGACGCCGGGCAGATCGCATCCCTGTCGCTGAACATCTTCTGGCTCGTGCTGCCTTCGCTGGTCCTGTTCCTCGTCTTGCTGCTGCTGCTGCGTGCCGGCTGGTCGTTCTGGCCGAGTCTGGCGCTGGCGTCGGTGGCCACGGCGGCGGCTTACGGTGCCATGGTCTGGGTGCTGGCCCGCGTGGGCTGGGCGGCATAGCCGGTGTGTCCGACGGCGTGAGCGAATGGCAGGTCGCGAACCGGCCGCTGGAAAGCTGGGGCTGGGCCATGAACGCCATCGGAACCTGGGGGATGGCCCACGAGCCGCAGATCCGCACGTGATGGTGCACGCCGTTCCCGCGCTGTGGCGGCCACACCGACCCGCACGCGGTGGCGCTCGCGGCCTTCACCGCCGCCAGCCTGTTGCTGGCGCCTGCCGTCCATGCCGACAGGCAGGCCCCTATGCCGCCAGTTCGAATGCGTCGACCACGGCGGCGGCGTGATTTTTGCCGAGCAAATTCCGGCCGACGCGTGGAAAAAGATGACCGTCATTGGCGCCCGCGATGCCGGTCAGTTTGCCAAGGGCCACATTCCCGGCGCCATCAACCTGGACTGGCGCCAGGTGCTGGCCAAGCGCAACACCGGTTCATTCTCGGCCCAGGCCGGTTTCGCACTGCGCGTGGCGGGCAGGGACAATCTGCGCAGCTTGCAGGGCGGCATGGAACAGTGGAAGGCCCAGGGTGGTTTCGATGCTGCGGCCAAGGCCACCGCGCCGGCCAAGTACTGAACGGGGCCGGGCAGGTCGGGCGTCCGGCAGCGACGCCTTGATCTGCCGGATGGCCGACACGTCGCCCAGGAAAACCTGCAGCACGTCCTTCGCTTGCTGCGACAGCTCGGGGCTCTCCAGCAGCTGCATCTTCTTCACGATCAGCTCCAGCGCCTCGGCCAGGTGCCCGATCTGCTGGGGGCGTGTCCGAATTTTTGTGTAATCGGCTTGGATTGCTGCTAAAAATCTCAAGCTTGGCCGATGATTGTGAGATTCATCAGCAAATCAGACTCCAACGGTCCCCATCATCCACCCCAACCCCGCACACCCCGCCACCACCACCCAGGGCGGCCACTTCCATTGCATCAGCGCCACCAGCGCCATACCGGCCAGCAGCGCATCGCCCACACTCCGAATCCCGCTGGTGATGACCGGGTTCCACAGCGCCGCGAGCAGCAGGCCGACGACGGCGGCGTTGATGCCCATGAGGGCGGCCCGCACGCGCGGCTGGGCCCTGAGACTTTCCCAGAACGGCAGCGCGCCGGCGATGAGCAGGAAGGCGGGGGTGAAGATGGCCGCCAGGGCGAGCAAGCCGCCGGCCCAGCCGGTGGGCGCGCCCTGCATGCTCGCGCCGAGGAAGGCGGCGAAAGTGAACAGCGGGCCGGGCACGGCCTGGGCGGCGCCGTAGCCGGCGAGGAAGGCTTCGTCGCTCACCCAGCCGGTGGGCACCACGCTGGCTTGCAGCAGCGGCAGCACCACATGGCCGCCGCCGAAGACCAGGGCACCGGCGCGGTAGAAAGCGTCCACCACGGCGAGGGCCTGCGATGTAAAGGCCGACAGCAGCAGGGGCAGACCGAGCAGCAGGGCGAAGAACAGCGCCAGCCACGCGGCCCCCGCGCGGCGGCTGACCGGCACGGCCAGCGGTTCGTGCGGCGCTTCGGCCGCTGGCCGCAGCCACGCCAGGCCCACCAGCGCGGCCAGGACGATGGCCAGCAGTTGGGCCACGCTGCTGGGCCAGGCGATCAGCAGCGCGGCGGTGCCCAGCATCAGCGCGCGGCGTGGGGTGTCCGGGCAGAGGCTGCGCGCCATGGCCCAGGCGGCCTGCGCAACCACCGCCACTGCCACCACTTTCAGACCCTGCAGCAAACCGGTTGATAAGGCGTCACCGGCCTGAGCAATACCGAGCGCCAGCCCGATAAGCACGAGGGCCGAGGGCAGGGTAAAGCCGGCCCATGCGGCGAGAGCGCCGGGATAGCCGGCGCGCATCAGGCCCAGCGCCAGGCCCGCCTGGCTGCTGGCTGGGCCGGGCAGGAACTGGCACAGGGCCACGAGGTCGGCGTACGCCGCGTCGCTGAGCCAGCGGCGGCGTTCGACGAATTCGGTGCGGAAATAGCCAAGGTGTGCCACCGGCCCGCCGAACGACGTGAGGCCCAGGCGCAGGAAAACCAGAAACACGCCCAAGGCGCGGCGGTCGTTGGATGGGAATGGCATGCTGCTCAGGCCCGCTGCGTGTGCCTGGTCATGAAGGTGCGGTCGACCGGCTTATTCCAGCGACGGACCCTGGCTTCTTTGGTGGGCGGGGTGCTGTGCCCGGCGGCGCCCTGGTCTGGACCGGGCGGCAGTTGCTGGATGCTGTGGTGCATGGGCACCGATCTTACGGGGCAGGCCTGGCGTCCCCGCGCGTCAGCGCAGATCGGTCACCCAGCCGGTGCTGCGGCTGGCGGTGTTGTCGCTGTCGGCGCCGATCAGCACGCTGCGCAGGCGCGGCACGGCGGCGCCGGCGGGCAATTCATCGGCAAAGAGGGTGCTGAAGTCTTGTGCCAGGTCGCGCGCCTCGGCTGCCCACTGGCGGGCCGGCGTTTCGCTGCCGCGCAGACTGATGTAGCGCACGCGCCGCGTGTAGGGGTTGGCGCCCTGCCGACCGGCAGCATGGGCGCTGTCCCACACGTAGCACACGGTGGCGGCGGGCAGGGCTTCGCCGCTCACGCTGCGGGCGATGCGCAGTACCGTGCGTTCGACAAAGGGCACGCGCTCCAGCGGGTGGTCGAACAGGGCGCAAACCTTGAGCGCGGCGTCGTCGCCAGCCTGGGTGGTGAGGTCGGGTGCGGCCTGGCCACCCGAGAGCGGCTGATCCAGCCGCCAGCGCCATTGCAGGCGGCCGGGTGACCTGTTTGGAGTGTCGTGCACCAGCGTGCCATACGACGAGGCGGTCAGCACCTGCACGGCGCGCTCGCCGTCCACCGTGGCGGCTTCGAAACGGGTGAGCGGAATGTCGGCGTGCTGCTTGGGAAACCCCACCACGCGCCAGGCCGGGTTGAGGGCGCCGCTATCCAGCGTCAGCGGCGGTAGCACCGGTGTGGCCTGCGCTGCGCTGGCCAGCGCCAGGCCGGCGAGCCAGGGCCACAGCGGGATGCCCCTGCCGGCGGGGCTGCCGTCCCGATGCGGCGGCATGGCGGCGCCGCTGAGTTGCCTGCACACCCTTGTGGAGACATGCACGATGAAAAAAAGGCGGCTGGCTGGGTGCTTGTTCATGGTGGTTTCTGCCTGGCGGGCGTTGTCACCTTACACCAGCGGAACGCCGCTGCCGAGGGCGATTTGCTGGCGCAGAGGGGCGCTGTGGGAGTACCTGTTGGCGGCGACCTGTCCGCTCTGCCGCGACCGGGCTGGCCGCCAGGACGACAGCGTTGGCGGGTTGGACGGATTGACGAGCCCGTGGGGGATGAGCGGCTTCACCACGCAGGACCTCAACCACCGCCAGACGCCGGCGCGGGCCTGTGCGCGGGTGTGCAACTGGTGGGGCTGGTACGGAAGGGCGGGCCATCCAGCGGCAGCAGGGAGGCCATCACGAGCCGCCCGCTGCGGCTCTCGGCGCTGGGCCGCCCGCACCGCGGGGGACAGAACACGCGGTACCTCACGCCGATGCACGGTACGGCCGTTGCGGAGCCGTTCAAAACGGCCGACCCTGGCGCTGGTCGGGCGCCGGCCGGTGTTTTCCCGCCCTACAAATCCAACACCAAACGTCCACCCCGGGCGCGCGAGCAGCAGGGCAGAAACTGGTCATTCCCTGCTTGTTCTTCCGGCGTCAGGTAGTGGTCGCGGTGTTCGGGGGTGCCGGCCTTCACGCCGGTCAGGCAGGTTCCGCACACGCCTTGTTCGCAGGACATGGGAATGTCAAAGCCTGCGGCCAGCAGTGCTTGCAGGGCCGTTTGAGCGGGGGCGACGGTGATCACCTGGCCGGTGCTGGCCACTTCCATCTCGAAGCTGCCGTCGCCTGTGGTGTCTGCCGGGGCGGCGCTGAAATATTCGTGGTGCAGGCGCTCCTCTGGCCAGCCCTGGGCGCGGGCGGTGCACAGCACGGCGTCCATGAAGCCTTGCGGGCCGCACACATACAGGTGCGTGCCAGTGCCGGCTTTTTTCAACGTGGCGGCGATGTCCAGCTTTTGGGTGGCTTGCCCGTCGTCAACGTGGTGGTGCACGTGGCGCGCATAGGGGGATGCGGCCAGGCGTTCGGTGAAGGGCGTGCGCTCGCGCGAGCGGGTGCAGTGGTGCAGCTCAAAGCTTTCGCCCTGGCTGGCCAGGTGTTCGGCCATGGCCAGCAGCGGTGTGATGCCGATGCCGCCGCCCAGCAGCAGGTGGTGGGCGGCGTTTGTGGCCAGGGGAAAGTGGTTTTTGGGCGGGCTGATGTGCAGCACGCTGCCTTCGGTCACGGCGTCGTGCACGGCCACCGAGCCGCCGCGCGACTGGGCGTCGCGCAGCACGCTGATTTCGTAGTGGCCAGCGTCGCTGGGCGGGTTGCACAGGGAATATTGGCGCACCAGACCGCCGGGCAGGTGCACGTCGAGGTGGGCACCGGCGGTGAAGGCGGGCAGGGTGGTGCCGTTGGCGGCCACCAGTTGCAGGCTGCAAATGTCTTGCGCTTCGGTGCGCTTGCGCGCCACGCGCACGGCCAGGGTGGGATTGGGCTGGCTCATGGGGCGGTGCCTTGTTCGGTGGCCACCAGCCGCTCAATCACCCGACGTGACTGCACGCCGCCAGCGTCGATGTTGAGCTTGAGCAGGGCGCGGTCGGGGAATTCGCTCAGGTTTTGCTGCTGGCGTTCCAGCATTTCCAGGTCTTCTGAAAAGATCTTGCCCTGGCCTTCCCGGATTTGCGCGGTGAGGGCTTTGTCTTGCGGGTTGAACTTGCGCGCCATGCCCCAGAAGTAGTGCATGGAGGTGTCGGTTTCGGGGGTGATGAAGTCGACCACCACGGCATACACCTTGTGTTCGGCCGGTGCGTTCACACCGCCGTGGCCGGCGTGGGCCACGCCCACCTCAATCATGACGTGGCTGGGTGGTGTGAAGCGGCAGATTTGCCAGCGGTCCACCGGCACGTCGTCGGCCAGGTGGTTGGCGCGCAGGGCGGCTTTCCAAAACGGCGGGGCCGAGATGTTTTCCATAAAACGGCTGGTGACCACGGTGTCGCCGTCGGTGGTGGTTTTGCAGGGCGACTCGTCAATCTCTTTTTGACCAATGCTGGTGGCATGCACATAGGTTTCGTGCGTCAGATCCATCAGGTTGTCCACCATGAGGCGGTAGTCGGCCTTGACGTGGTAGAGCCCGCCGCCGTAGGCCCACTCGGGGTTTTCGTACCACTCCATGTGGGGAATGAGGGCCGGGTCGGCCTTGTCTTTCTCGCCGGGCCAGACCCAGATAAAGCCGTAGCGCTCTTCTACGGGGAAGCTGCGGATGGCCGGGAAACCGCCCACGCGCTGGCCGGGCATGGCGATGGTTTTGCCGTCGCAGCCCATTTCCAAGCCGTGGTAGCCGCACACCAGCTTGCCTTCGCACACGTAGCCCAGCGAGAGCGGGGCACCGCGGTGGGGGCAGAAGTCTTGCACGGCGGCCACTTTGCCGGCCTGCGCCCGGTAAAACACGATGCGCTCGTTGCAGATTTTGCGGCCCAGGGGCTTGGCGTCAATGTCTTCGGCCGTGCAGGCCACGTACCAGGTGTTTTTGGGGAACATGCGGTGCCTCCTGTGGGGGTTCTTCATTCAGTATGCTGAATGAAGCGTATTTTATAGAATGTGCGGCGCCCATGACAGGGGTTCAAACCTCGGGTTTTCCCGTGGTTTGCGGCGGTGCTGCGGCTTCGTTCAGGTGCACAAACTTGCGCAGCAAACGCAAAAACTCGGCCTGCTCGACGGGCGAAAGTGGCTGCAGCAGTTGCTGGTACATGGGCGCCACGCGGGGCAACATGTCGCAAAGCATGGCTTCGCCTTCGGGCGTGAGGCGCAGGCTGCGCTGGCGCCGGGCCAGCAGCTCGCGCACGATCCAGCCCTTGCTCTCCAGGCGGGTGGCGATGTCGGCGGTGGTGGATGTGTCCAGCGCCACCCGCTGCGCCAGCGTCACCTGGTCCAGGCCGGGCTCTTCTTGCAGCGCACGCAGCAGGGCGTATTGCACCGGTGTGATCTGGCGGCCGTGGGTGTCGTGAAAGGTGGCTACGGCGAGCTGGTGGGCGCGGCGGATCAGGTGGCCCGGCTCGGCGTGCAGCTGGATGCCGCCTTCGGGCCGGTCGTGGCGAGGAGGCTGGGTCGGGTCGGGTGGGATGTCTGGCATGGGGGCTGGCAAAAAAGGCACGCGGCCTGGGAGCTGGTTCGGCGTGGGGGTACAGAACGGTGGACAACCCACCGAGCACAGCCCATGCGGCACTATAGGCCAGGCGGGTCTTGGGCCATGCGCGGGGCGTGCCACCAGGCCGGCAGCAGGCGCTGCACTTCCAGCCGCGCAAAGCGGTCGTCCAGCAGCCACACGGTGCCGTGGTCGCGCTCGGTGCGGATCACCCGGCCGGCCGCCTGCACCACCTTGTGCAGGCCGGGGTAAAGGTAGGTGTAGTCGTAACCCCGGCCAAACAGGGCTTGCAGGCGCGCGCGCATCTGCTCGTTCACCGGGTTCACCTGTGGCAGGCCGAGCGTGGCAATGAAGGCGCCAATGAGGCGGCGGCCCGGCAGGTCAATGCCTTCACCAAACGCGCCGCCCAGCACCGCAAAGCCGATGCCCTGGCCGCCCTCGGTGAAACGGGCCACAAAGGCATCGCGCTCGGGCTCGCTCATGCCGCGCGCCTGCGCCCACACGGGCAGGGCGGGGTGGTGGTGTTGCAGCCGGTCCAGCGCTTGCTGCAGGTAGTCAAAGCTGCTGAAAAACGCCAGGTAGTTGCCGGGCTCGGCGGCGTATTGCGCCGCCATCAGCTCGACCATGGGCGTGAGCGAGGCCTGGCGGTCGCTCCAGCGGGTGGAAATGTGGGGCGCCACGCGCACCGCCAGCTGCGCGGGCGCAAAGGGCGACGGCACATCGACCCGCAGCGTGTCGGGCGGCAGACCCAGCAGGTGGGCCACAAAGTCCATGGGCGCGAGCGTGGCTGAAAACAGCGTGGCGCTGTGGGCTGCGGCCCAGCGTGGCGCCAGCAGCGGGCCGGGCACCACGTTGCGGATGGCCAGCGCCGGGTGCTTCACCCGCCCGGTGCCGTCGCGCGTGAGGTCGCACAGCGAATGCTCGCCAAACTGCTCGGCCACGCGCAGCACGTGCAGCGCGTCAAACCACCAGCGCTGCAGCGGGCCGTCCAGCGCGTCTTGCGGGTGCTGCGCAAAGTGGTCGCCGATGTCGCTGCACAGTTGCTGCAGCGTGGTGATGAATTCACCCGGCAGCTCGGGCAGCACCTCGAGGTCCTGCGTCTGCGTTTTGGCCAGGGCGGCCCAGCGGCGTTGCAGCTTGTCCAGCGGCTTTTTCAGCGCGGCAGGGGCGGCTTGGCGCAGGGCCTGGAAAGCGGCGGGCGCCAGTGTGGCGCTGTGCATGAGCCGGGCGCGCTCGATCAGGTTGTGCGCTTCGTCCACCAGCAGGCCCACGCGCCAGCCGTTGGCCTCGGTCAGCGCGTGCCAGGCGGCGCCGTGGTCAAAGTAGTGGTTGAAGTCGCCCACGGCCACGTCGGCCCAGCGCAGCATTTCCTGCCCCAGGTAATAGGGACACACGCTGTGTTCCCGCGCCATTTGCCGCAGCGTGGTTTTGCTGAGCCAGCGGCCTTGTGCGGCGGCCTGGCGGGCGGCGGGCAGGCGGTCGTAAAAGCCCTGTGTTAGCGGCGGTCTAAACCCGCGTAAATCTGGCGGCGGCAAATGGTGGCGGAATATGGTGACGGAATCCGGTGGTCATTTGTGGCGGCGGATTCTGGTGGCGGCTTTCGGTGCTGAGTGCGCC
>Ga0208242_100490_pt1 | contig 23436 bp, 19 predicted proteins | sample SubbioAug_CSW13A_FD_184825 | JGI IMG/M metagenome (GOLD analysis project Ga0208242, IMG submission 184825) | Serpentinite rock and fluid subsurface biosphere microbial communities from McLaughlin Reserve, California, USA - CR12Aug_CSW13A (SPAdes) | ecosystem: Environmental > Terrestrial > Deep...
CGGTAGAGCTGCTCGTTGAGGCGTTCGACCCAGTCGTCGAGGTCGCTGGTCTTGAGTTCGAGCCGGACGAGCCGGTCGTCGTCATGGGGCATCATTGGGCTCCGTTCGGGCTGGCCAGTGGGCTGGGTGTAGCACGTCGTGGGTGTGCTCGCCCAGCCGTGGGGCGGGATGGCGAAGGCGCCCGGGTGTGACACTCAGCTTGGGCACCACGCCCGGTACCTTGAGCGGTTGGCCGTCGCTCGCCGTGGTGGTCAGCACCATGTCGCGCGCGAGGTACTGCGGATCGTGGGCAATGTCGGCCGCGGTGTAGATCTTGCCCACAGGCACATCGGCGGCGTCGAGTGCAGCGACCACTTCGTCCACCGACCTCAGGAGTGTCCAGGCTTCAATCGCCTGGTCGAGCCGCTCCGATTGCTGTGCGCGGCCCGCGTTCTGCGCCAGCGCCGGGTCGTCGGCCAGGTCGGCGCGGCCGATGGCGCGCATGAGGCGTTTGAAGATGCTGTCGCCGTTGCCGCCGATGAGCACGTAGCCGCCGTCGCGGCAGCGGTAGGCGTTGGACGGTGCGATGCCGGGCAGCGCGCTGCCCGCGCGTTCGCGCACCACCCCAAACGCGTCGTATTCGGGCAGCAGGCTTTCCATGAGGTTGAACACGCTCTCGTACAGCGCCACGTCCACCACCTGGCCGCTGCCACCACGGGCGTCGCGGTGGTAGAGCGCCATGAGCACGCCGATGACGCCGTGCAGGGCCGCGATGGAGTCGCCGATGGAGACGCCGGTGCGCACCGGCACACGACCCGGCTCGCCCGTGAGGTGGCGCAGCCCGCCCATGGCTTCGCCCAGGATGCCGAACCCAGGCTTGTGGGCGTAAGGACCGGTCTGACCGTAGCCCGACAGGCGCAGCATCACAAGCCGTGGGTTGAGGGCGCTGAGTTCGTCCCAACCCAGGCCCCAGGCCTCGAGAGTGCCGGGCTTGAAGTTTTCCACCAGCACGTCGGCCTCGGCCGCGAGCCGCCTGACCACGGCTTGGTCGTCGGGCGTGCGCAGGTCCAGGCAGACCGAGCGCTTGTTGCGCGATTGCACCTCCCACCAGACGGAGGTGCCGTTGCGCAACAGGCGCCAGTTGCGCAGCGGGTCGCCGGAACCGGGGGGTTCGACTTTGATGACGTCGGCGCCGAAGTCGCCCAGCGTCTTGGCGGCAAAGGGGCCGGCAATGAGCTGGCCCAGTTCCAGGACCTTGACGCCTTGCAGGGGCAATGGGGGGTGCGGTGCGGTTTCCATGGATGGGGTGGCGGGTGCAGGCCACCATTGTCGCGTGAACCGGAGTGGCTTGCGCCGCCCCCTTCACGACTTATGATGGAAGCAAGGAGAACACCCCATGAAATTGCTCATCCCTGTCGACGGATCGGACGTGTCGCTGCGTGCCGTGGCGCATGCCCTGCGCCTGGCCAGTGGTGGCCTGGCAACCACGCTGGTGCTGGTGAACGTGCAGGAGCCGGCCACGGTGTACGAGTGGGTGACGCTGCACGACGCGCAGGCCCTGGCGGACGTGGTGCGCGCCGCGGGCGAAGACCTGCTGGCTCCGGCGGTGGCACTGGCCCGCGAAGCCGGGGTGCCGCACGAAACGCTGGTGCTCAGCGGCGATGTGGCGCCGATGCTGCTGGAAGCGCTCGAGGCCCAGGCCTGCGAGGCCATCGTCATGGGCAGCCACGGCAAGGGGCTGGTGCGCAGCGCGTGGCTGGGCTCGGTGTCCCAGGCCATCCTGGAGCGTGCCACCGTGCCGGTGACGTTCGTCAAGCCGCTCGACGTGGCCGAGGCCTGACCCAGGCCCCACCGGCGGGCGGGACGCTCAGCCGGCGAGCGCCGGGAACAGCTTGGTGAGGCCGGTGGCCATCACCTCCACCGCCAGCGCCGCCAGGATCAGCCCCATCAGCCGGGTCATCACGTTGATCCCGGTTTTGCCCAGCACCCGCGCAATCGGCTCGGCCAGGGTGAAGCAGACCGCGGTGGCCAGTGCCACCACCAGCCCATAGCCCACCAGCGCGGCGTGCTGCAACACGCTGGTGGCGCGGTCGGCATAGATCACCACCGTGGACATGGTGGCCGGGCCGGTGAGCAGCGGGATCGTCAGCGGCACCACGGCAATCGAGGCCCGGGCCGAGGCGTCGGCCACCTCGTCCTGGTTGGTCTTGGCTTCGGCGGGCTGGGCATTGAGCATGGCCAGTGCCGAGGTCAGCAGCAGCATGCCGCCGCCCACCTGGAAGCTGGCCAGCGAAATGCCAAAGAAATCCAGGATCTGCAACCCCAGCAGCGCCGACGCGGCGATGACCGAAAACGCGCTGAACGATGCGATCAGCACGGTGCGGCGGCGCTGCGCGGCCGAAAAGCCCAGGGTGTAATGGATGAAGAAGGGCACGATGGCCAGCGGGTTGACGATGGCCAGCAGGGTCACGAGGGGTTTGAGGTCCATGGGGGGCGATTGTCCACCGGCCCCGCCGGGTTGCCAATCGGTGGCCCGGCGGGCCGCGCGGTTTGGGTTACGCTGTGGGTTTGTCAACCGAACAAGAGGAGCCTAGCCACATGGGTGCATACACCGATCTGACCGCTGCCGATGGCCAACGAGTGCCGGCGTACGTCGCACAGCCCACTGGCGCCCCGCGCGGCGGCGTGGTGGTGCTGCAGGAAATTTTTGGGGTGAACAGCCACATCCGCGCCGTGGCCGATGGCTATGCGGCCGCCGGCTATGTGGCGGTGGCACCGTCCACCTTTCACCGGGTGCGCCCAGGGGTGGAGCTGGGCTACACCGAGGCCGACATGCAGACCGGCTTCGGCCACAAGACGGCGGTCGAGGCCCTGCCCGAGCCCGGCGTGATGCCGGACATCCAGGCCGCGGTGAACGAAGCCGCCCGCCTGAGTGGCGGCAAGGTGGCGGTGGTGGGCTACTGCTGGGGTGGCCTGCTGACTTGGCGCAGCGCCTGCCAGCTCAAGGGCGTGGCGGCCGCGGTGCCGTACTACGGTGGGGGCGTGACGACCGAGGCCGAGGCAGCCCGCCAGCCCGGTTGTCCGGTACTGGCCCATTTTGCCGAGCAGGACCAATGGATCCCGATGGACACGGTGGCCGCCTTCCGGGCCCGCCATCCCGAGGTGGAGGTGCACACCTACGCCGCCCACCACGGTTTCAACTGCGACCAGCGCGGGTCTTACGACGCGGCATCGGCGCAGCTCGCGCGCGAACGCACGCTGGCATTCCTGGCACGCCACGTGGGCTGACGTTCAGCCGCGCTGGTCGCGTTCCAGCAGCCACGCGACCAGCGCCTCGGGCCGCAGGGCGGGGGCGTACAGCCAGCCCTGGAAGGCGTCGCAGCCGTGGCGCAGCAGGAAGTCACGCTGCGCGGTGTTTTCCACGCCTTCGGCCACCACCGCCAGGCCAAGGTCGTGGGCCATCGACAGCGTGGCGCGGATGATGGCCTCGTCCTCGGGGTCACCGGGCACGCCGAGCACGAACGAGCGGTCGACCTTGAGCTTGTTCAGCGGCAGGCGCTTGAGGTAGCCCAGGCTGGAGTAGCCGGTGCCGAAGTCGTCCAGGCTCAGCCCGATGCCCAGGCCGGTGATCTCGTGCAGCCGCTCCATCAACTCGGCGCTGGCGTGGACCAGCAGGCTCTCGGTGATCTCCAGCTCCAGCCGCTCGGCCGGTGCCTGCATTTGCGACAGGGCCTCGCGCAGGTGCTGCATGAAGTGCGGCCGGTGGAATTCCAGCGCCGACACGTTCACGGACACGGTGAGCCCCGCCAGCCGCGCCCCGTGCGGGCCTTGGGCCCAGGCCTGGATCTGGCGGCAGGCGCTCGTCAGCACCCATTGCCCCAGCGCCTCGATCACGCCCGACTCCTCGGCCACCGGGATGAACTCCTGCGGCGGGATGGGCCCGTGCTCTGGGTGCACCCAGCGCAGCAGCGCCTCGACGCCGGTCACTACGCCGTCGCTCGACCGGACCTGCGGCTGGTAGGCCAGGTAGAGCTCGGACGAGTCAGACTCGATGGCCAGGCGCAACCCGGATTCGATCGCCAGCCGGCGCGACACCCGCTCGTGCATCTGCGGCTCGAAAAAGCGCCACTGGTTACGGCCCGCGGCCTTGGCGGCGTACATGGCGGTGTCGGCGTGGCGCAGCAGGGTGTCGACCCCGGTGCCGTGGTCGGGGTACAGCGCCACCCCGATGCTGGCGGTGACGGTGACCTGCATGTCGCCCAGCACGATGGGGTCGGCCAGCGCCTGGGCCACCTTGCGGGCCACGGTGGCGGCGCCGTCACGCCCCTTGACCCAGGGCAGCAGCGCGACGAACTCGTCTCCCCCGAGGCGGGCCAGCACGTCTCGTGCGCGCAGACAGGCCTGGATGCGGGCGCTCACGGTCACGAGCAGCTGGTCGCCCTGCAGGTGCCCGAGGCTGTCGTTGACGTGCTTGAAGCGGTCCAGGTCCAGGAACAGTACCGCCACCTGCTTGCCGTTGACCTGGGCCGCAGCCAGGGTGGTTTCGGCCTGTTCGGTCCAGAACGACCGGTTGACCAGCCCGGTGAGCGGGTCGAAATGCGCCAGCTGGGCGAGGGTGGCGTTGCTCATGGCCAGCTCGCGGGTGCGGTCTTCCACCAGCTGCGCGGTGCGCCGGCCCTGGCCGGTGATGACGATCAGGAAGGTGCCGAGCATGGACACCGCGACCAGCCCGGTGGCGGTGGAGAGCCAGGTCCCCTGGGGGACGTTGCCTTCCCAGAAGTCGGCGCCCGCGCGCACGTGCAGTGTCCAGGCGCGGTCGGCGAAGCGCAGCGGCCAGCCTTGCGACCAGCGCCCCGCCGTTGCGTCGGCGAGGTCGGACGCGCAGTGGCTCGGGCCGGACAGTCGCCGGTTGCCTTCGGCGGCGCTGGTGTCGATCAGGCACAACTCCAGCGGTCTCTGCAGCGTGGTGCCCAGCACCGCCTTCAGCACGTCGTCCATGCGAAACACGGCCGAAACCACCCCCCGTGGCTGGCCGTTGGCCTCGCGCACGGCGAAGTAGACCACCACGGCGCGCTGTTCGCCGGCTTCCTGCACCAGGCGGAAGCCTTCGGTCACGTGTGGGCGCCCAGATGCCATGGTGGCGCGCACGGTGGCCGCCGTGGTGGGCAGTACCCCCACGTCCAGCCCGAGCACTGGTAGGTTGTTGTTCAGCGGCACGACCCAGGTGATGGGCAGGTAGCTGGACGCAGGCGGGGCGGGCGAGGTGACGCCCTCCGGGGTGCGGCCCAGGATGGTCCAGCCCGGATCGACCTCTTCGTAATGCCAGCGCCGGGCGTGGGGCACCAGCGGGCTCCAGCCGTAGTTCTGCGTGCCGGGGTAGCGCTGCAGCCACAGTTGGGTGGCGGCTTCAAAGGTGGGCTGGTCCATGGACGCCGACAGCTCCATCAGTTTGCCGATGGCCTCCACGCTGTCGATCTGCGCGTCGAAACGGCGTTGTAACCGCATGGCCAGGTCCTGGCCGGCCTTGGCAAACTGCTCGTCGAGCTGGCGCTGCTGGTTGGTGTTGAGCAGTTGCAGCATGGCCCCGACCAGCAGCAGGGCCACCCCCATGGGCAGGGCGACGGTGCGCAGCCGGGGGCGCCACGCGTTGGCCGGCTTGCCAAAGGCCACCAGCATGAGCGGCGTGAACAGCACGGCCCCCAGCGTGTCGGCCAGCCACCAGGTCCACCAGCTGAACAGGGCCTCGCCAGCGGGGATCACGCCGTCGAGCACCAGCACGGGAACCGACAGGCTGGCGTTGAGCGCCGTGCAGGCCGGAACGATGACGAAAAACACCAGCACCGCCTCGCGCGGGTGGTCAAGCGCCGAGGGGTAGCCGACCCAGCGCCGGATGGCCCAGGCGCTCAGGGCGGCCATCGCCGCTGCCGCCAGTGGCGTGACCACGATGGCCCAGCTCCAACCCGCCAGGCCCGACTGCATGTGGGCAAGCACCTGCACGCCCAGGGCACCCAGCACGACGCCGGGCAACAAACGGTAGCCGCCAGTGAGCACCGCCCCCAGGGCGACCCCGGCCGCAACGAAGACGATGGCGATGAAGTCGGGGGGGATCGACGCGTGGAGCGAAACCCAGCCGCTGCTGGCGTAGGTCAGCGCGGTCAGCAGGTTGAGCAACAGGGTCCGAAGTGACAAATGTCTGCCGGTCGAGGGGGTGGGTGCCGTACTGTAGCAGCAGTGCCGAGCCGTTGTCCGGCGCCTGCCTTCAATGCCTGTGGAGGTGGCCCAGCGGCAGTACGCCGAGCGACTTGACCTCGCCGAGCGAGAAGCTGGTGTGCAGGTCTTTGACGTTGGGCAGGTTGATGAGTTTTTGCAGGGCCAGGCGCGAGAAGCTGTCGAGGTCCGGGGCAACGACCTGGATCTCGAAGGTGCCCGTGCCACTGATGTAGTGGCATGAAATGACCTCGGGCAGTTGGCGGATGGCCTCTTCCAGCACCCGGGTGGCGTCGCCGGTGTTGCGTTCGGCGTCCAGCCGTACAAAGGCCAGCACCCCCAGGCCGACCTTGCGCCGGTCGAGCACCGCGCGGTAGCCGGTGATGTAGCCGGCCTGCTCCAGTGCGCGGACGCGGCGCCAGCATGGGGCCGGCGACAGGCCCACCCGTTGCGCCAGTTCGGTGTTGGTGAGTCGCCCGTCGGCCTGCAGGTGCTGCAGGATGGCGAGGTCGAACTTGTCAAGTGTTTCCATGGATGGCGAAATAGAGAAAGATCGTTTCGCAAGTGTGGCAAATTCGGCGACCGAAAGCAAAGACATTCCCCGGGTGACGGCATACACTGTTCACCATCGATCATCCACGGCCATGACCTGCCGAAGGCATGGCCCGGGTGGGCGCCGGCGATCCCGGGCCTGCCTGTTCCAACGGCCTACCCGGCCGGCTGCCACAACGACTGGAGACACACATGAACGCCCCACTGCCCGACCACATCCGCCGCGCGCTGGACACGGTGACGCTGGACGACAAATACGCCCTGGAACACGGGCGCGCCTTCATGAGCGGGGTACAGGCCCTGGTGAAGCTGCCCATGTTGCAGCGCCAGCGCGACGCCCTCGCGGGCAAGAACACCGCCGGCTTCATCAGCGGCTACCGCGGCTCACCACTCGGCGGCTACGACCAGGCGCTGTGGGGCGCGCGCAAGCACCTGCATGCGCAGCACATCGTGTTCCAGCCGGGCGTGAACGAGGAGCTGGCCGCCACCGCGCTGTGGGGCACGCAGCAACTGGGCTTTGCGCCCCCTGGCAGCAACCGCTTCGACGGGGTGTTTGGCATCTGGTACGGCAAGGGGCCGGGCGTGGACCGCTGCTCCGACGTGTTCAAACACGCCAACATGGCGGGCACCACGCCCTGGGGCGGCGTGTTGGCGGTGGCTGGCGACGACCACGTGGCCAAAAGCTCCACCGCCGCGCACCAGAGCGACCACATTTTCAAGGCCTGCGGCTTGCCGGTGTTCTTCCCGGCCAGTGTGCAGGACATCCTGGACCTGGGGCTGCACGCCCTGGCCATGAGCCGGTTTGCGGGCGTCTGGGCGGGCATGAAGACCATCCAGGAAATCGTCGAGTCCAGCGCCACCGCCGAAATCGACCCGCAGCGCGTGCAGATCGTGCTGCCCGAGTTCGAGATGCCGCCGGGTGGCGTGCACATCCGGTGGCCCGACACCGCGCTGGAGCAGGAAGCGCGGCTGATGGACTACAAGTGGTACGCCGCGCTGGCCTATGTGAGGGCCAACCGCCTGAACCACAACGTGATCGAGGGCCCGAACGACCGCTACGGCATCATCGCCAGCGGCAAGGCCTACAACGACACGCGCCAGGCCCTGCTCGACCTGGGTCTGGACGACGCCACCTGCCGCCAATTGGGCATCCGGCTGCACAAGGTGGCCGTGGTGTGGCCGCTGGAGGCCCAGACCACGCGCGAATTCGCCACCGGGCTGCGCGAAATCCTGGTGGTGGAGGAAAAGCGCCAGGTCATCGAATACCAGCTCAAGGAGGAGCTGTACAACTGGCGCTCCGACGTGCGGCCCGACGTGCTGGGCAAGTTCGACGAAGTGGGGGGCGACCACACCGGCGGTGAATGGTCCATGCCCAACCCGAGCGCCCACACGCTGCTGCGTGCCAACGCCGACCTGTCGCCCGCAATCATCGCCAAGGCGCTGGCGCGGCGGCTGGCCAAGCGCGGCCTGCTGCCCGAGGGCAGCGACATCGCGGCGCGGGTCCAGGCCCAGCTGGCCATCCTGGAGGCCAAGGAACGCTCCATGCAGGTGCTCAACGCGCAGGCGCCGCTGGCCGACCGCCAGCCCTGGTTCTGCAGCGGCTGCCCGCACAACACCAGCACCCGGGTGCCCGAAGGCTCGCGCGCCATGGCCGGCATCGGCTGCCATTTCATGGCCATCTGGATGGACCGTGCCACCGTGGGCTTCACCCAGATGGGCGGCGAGGGCGTGCCCTGGGTGGGGCAACAACCGTTCACCAACGAGCAACACGTGTTCGCCAACCTGGGCGATGGCACCTACTTCCACAGCGGTTTGCTGGCGATCCGCCAGAGCATTGCGGCGGGCGTCAACATCACCTACAAGCTGCTGTACAACGACGCCGTGGCCATGACGGGCGGTCAGCCGGTGGGCGAGCGACCCGAAGGCCACAGCGTGTTGCAGATCGCGCACAGCCTGCGTGCCGAGGGGGCGGCCAAGATCACGGTCGTGACCGATGAGCCGGAAAAGTACGAAGGTACCCACCACACCACCGTGGGCGGCGTGACGCTGACACTGCCCGAGGGCGTGGCGGTGGCGCACCGCGACGAGCTCGACCGCATCCAGCGCGAGTTCCGCGAAATCCCGGGCACCACCGTCATCCTCTACGACCAGACCTGCGCCACCGAGAAACGCCGCCGCCGCAAGCGCGGCACCCTGGTGGACCCGGCCAAACGGGTGGTCATCAACGAGGCGGTGTGCGAGGGCTGCGGCGATTGCAGCGTGCAGAGCAACTGCCTGAGCGTGGAGCCGCTGGACACCGAATTCGGTCGCAAGCGCTCCATCAACCAGAGCACCTGCAACAAGGACTTTTCCTGCACCAAGGGTTTTTGCCCCAGCTTTGTCACGGTGGAAGGCGGGCAGCTGAAAAAGAAGGCCAAGGGCGCGGCCGCGCCGTCGCCGGCCAGCCTGGGGGCATTGCCCGAGCCCCGGATCCCGAGTGCCGCCCAGGCCTATGGCATCGTGGTGGCGGGCGTGGGGGGCACGGGCGTCATCACCATCGGCCAGCTGCTGGGGGTGGCTGCCCACATGGAAGGCAAGGGCATCGTCACGCAGGACGCGGCGGGCCTGGCGCAGAAGGGCGGCGCCACCTGGAGCCATGTGCTGATCGCCGACCGGCAGGACGACATCCGCACCACCCGCGTCAGCATGGCCGGGGCAGACCTGATCCTGGGGTGCGACCCGATCGTGGCGGCGGGCAAGGAGACCGCGCTGCGCATGCTGCTGGGGCGCACCCGTGTGGCGATCAACAGCCATGCCACGCCCACTGCAGCCTTCGTGAAAAACGCCGGCTGGCAGAACCCGGCCGAGCAGTGCGTGGCGTCCATCGCGCAGGCGGTGGGCGTGGAGGCCGTGGGCACCTTCGACGCCGATGGCGTGGCCACCAAACTGCTGGGCGACAGCATCTTCATCAACCCCATGGTGCTGGGCTACGCCTGGCAGCGCGGCTGGATTCCGCTGCGCCGCGAGTCGCTGATGCGCGCCATGGAACTCAACGGCGTGGCGGTGGCGCAGAACCAGGCCGCCTTCGAATGGGGCCGCCAGGCCGCCCACGACTGGGCCCGGGTGAAGGCGCTGCTGGCGCCGGCGCAGGTGATCGAGTTCAAGCCGCGCGACACGCTCGATCACCTGTTGCGCCGTCGCGTGGCCTTCCTCACCGACTACCAGAACGCCGCCTACGCGCAGCGCTACGAGGCCTTTGTGCGCCGGGTGCAGCAGGCCGAAGCGGCGGCCCTGGGGGCGGGCAAGACCGCGCTGGCCGAAACCGTGGCGCGTCAGCTGTTCAAGCTCATGGCCTACAAGGACGAGTACGAGGTGGCACGCCTGTACACCGACGGCGCCTTCTGGCAAAAGCTGGCCGAGCAGTTCGAGGGTGACTTCACGCTGCGCTTTCACCTGGCGCCGCCCCTGCTGGCGAAGAAAAATGCGCAGGGCGAGCTGGTCAAGCAGACCTATGGCCCGTGGATGATGAAAGCCTTCGGCCTGCTGGCCCGTCTCAAGGGCTTGCGCGGTACCGCATTCGACGTGTTCGGTTACACCGAAGAGCGCCGCACCGAGCGCGCGCTGATCGGTGAATACCAGGACGCGGTGGAGGAGCTGATCGCCGGCCTGGGTGCGCAGAACCATGCGCTGGCCGTGCAGGTCGCTGCGCTGCCCGAGGGCATCAAAGGCTTTGGCCACGTGAAGGCACGCCACCTGGCGGCCGTGCGCCAGCGCTGGGCCGAGCTGATGACGCAATGGCGTGCACCGGTCGCGCAGGACGGGGCCGTCCGCCAACTCGCTTGAAGCCAGCGGCCCCTGACCCCGCGCTCAGGCCCGGACGCGCTGGCCGATGCCGGTCAAGGTTCGACCGTGAACTCCATGGTGTAGGTGTGGGGCCCGGTCGGCTGGCCTGTCCACTGGGCGGTTTTGTTCGCCAGCGGCGCCGCGCTGCCAGCGACCATCGGGAAGGCGACCGACCCTTGGGACGACCAGCCGGTCACCCGCCCATCGGTGAACTGGAAGTTCAGCGTGCCCTGGCGCGATACGCCAACGGCCATGGCGCCGGGTTTGCGGTAAACGCTGTGCGAGGCGTGCAGCGTGCCCACGCCGCTGCGGTACTCCCACAGCACCTTTTGCGTGACCGTGGCACCGTCAAGCGGCCCGCCTTGCACCGTGCAGGTGGCCTGGCCGTCTTGCAGGCCATGCCGTTCGTGGTCACCCACCGGTTCGATCCAGCTGGCGCCGTGCGTCATGCAGAGCATGCGGAAGGTGTTGGTCTGCGCCCATGTGGCGGGGGTCGCCATGAGCACGGCCGCGGCAACCACCGCCGACTTCGTCAAACGCCACGGTCTCTGGGGGGTCTGGGTTCGCATGTGTCTCCTCCTGTGTAGAAACGGTCAATCCATGATGCGCCGAGCGCCCTGGAAAGTCCAGGGTCGCTGCGGGTCTCCCCACCCGGTTGTTGACTTGCCTCAAATGTGACCCGCAGTCGCCGGGCCGGGCTGGGCGCACCGGTTTTCTCGCGCACAATCTGGCGCACGCAGCGCGTGCCTGCCTGTCTGGTTTGCCCCTTGATCTGACATGACTTTGCGATACCTCGAGTTCGACCTCAGCGAAGACACCGACGGCCGTTGCACCCTGGAGGCCATGGCGTCGGTGACGGCGCCGCATTGGGCCGCCCTGCAGGCCGAGGTGGCCGGGGTGCTGGCCTGGGCGCACCGCGAGTTCCCGCCCGGCCCCGGCGCGCTGGACGATGGCGCCGAGTGGGACTGCCTGCTGCAGGCCACCGACGACGCCGGGCAGGACCTGCCGGTGCACTTTGACCCCCGCGAGGGCGTGCTGGCCGTTGCAGGCCCCGCCCACGGAGGCGCCCGCCACACCTTGACCCTGACCCTGTGTGGCGGCCCTGCGTTTGCCGCGGCCTGGCAGGACGCCTGGGGCGCGGACGCCGACCGGCCTTCTCCGCGGAGGCGGGCGCGGTGACGCCCTTGTGGTCTGGCGTCGGCTTTGCGATGGTGGCCGGCCTGCTGTGGGGGCTGGTGTTCGTCGCCCCGCTGATGCTGCACGACTACCCGGCGGCGCTGCAGTCGGTGGCGCGCTACCTGGCGTTCGGGCTGCTGTGCGTGCCGCTGGGCTGGCTGGACCGCGCCGGCTTGCGCAGCCTCACCCGGGCCGACTGGCTGGAGGCCCTGAAGCTTGCGGCCGTGGGCAACCTGCTGTACTACCTGCTGCTGGCCAGTTCCATCCAGCGCACCGGTGGACCGCTGAGCACGGTGCTGATCGGGACGCTGCCGGTGGTGATCGCCATCGTGGCCAACCGCCGCAATGCCCGGCGCGACGGCCGCTTGCCCTGGCGGCGGCTGGCGCCGTCGCTGCTGCTGATCGCTCTGGGTGTGGGGCTGGTGAACCAGGTCGAGCTGCAGACGGTGCTGGCACAGGAAAGCCCCGACCTGTGGGGCTACGCCTGGGGCGGGGTGCTGGCGCTGGGGGCCGTGGCCTGCTGGACCTGGTACCCGCTGCGCAACGCGGACTGGTTGCGCCACCACCCCGACCGCAACCCCCGCACCTGGGCCACCGCGCAGGGGCTGGCCACCTTGCCGTTGGCCTTGCTGGGCTATGCGCTGCTGTGGGGCGTGATGGCGGCGCGTGGCGACGCGTTCGCCATGCCGCTGGGCCCCCGCCCCGAGGTGTTCGTGGCCCTGATGGTGGCGGTGGGGCTGCTGGCCTCGTGGCTGGGCACCCTGTGCTGGAACGAAGCCAGCCAGCGCCTGCCCACCGCGCTGGCGGGGCAGCTCATTGTGTTCGAAACCCTGGCTGCACTGGCCTACGCCTTCCTGTGGCGGCGCGAGTGGCCGGCGCCCTGGACGCTGCTGGGCATCGGGCTGCTGCTGGTGGGTGTGCTGTGGGCGGTCCGCATCAAACCGGTGCCGGTGGTGTCCGAAGGGCACCCCAACTGAGGCCCGTGGATAAAATGCCGGGTTGCCGCCGGCCGCGTGCCGGCACCTTCCAACATTCCCTACATTTCCAACAGGACGACAGACGTGTTCATTTCCCCTGCCTATGCCCAAGCCGCCGGTGGCGACACCACCTCCACCATGATGAGCCTGCTGCCGCTGGTGCTCATGTTCGTGGTGCTCTATTTCGTCATGATCCGCCCACAGATGAAGCGCCAGAAGGAGCACAAGGCCATGGTCGAAGCCCTGGCCAAGGGCGATGAGGTGGTCACCGCCGGTGGCCTGCTGGGCAAGGTGTCCAAGGTCGGCGAGAGCTACATCGGCGTGGAACTGGCCGAAGGGGTCGAGGTCCAACTCCAGCGCACCGCTGTGGTGCAGGTCCTGCCCAAAGGCACCCTGAAGTAATCCCTTTTCTTTTGCGCCCCGAACGTCGGCCAGGGTTTTGCCTGGCCGACGGCCCGGGGCGCCGGCCTGCCATTGGAGCCCGCCGCCCATGAACCGCTACCCCCTGTGGAAGTACGTGACCATCGTGGTCGCGCTCGTCATCGCCACGCTCTACACCTTGCCCAACTTCTTCGGGGAGGCGCCGGCGGTGCAGGTCTCTGCAGGCAAGGCCACGGTGCGGCTCGACGCCGAAACCGTGACCCGCGTCGAACAGGCCCTGGCGGCACAGAACATCACGGCCGCGGCCATCCAGTTCGATGGCCAGTCGGTCAAGGCCCGCTTCGAGTCCACCGACACCCAGATCCAGGCGCGCGATGCGATCGACCGCGCCTTGAATGCCGACCCGACCGACCCGACCCACGTGGTCGCGCTCAACCTGCTGCCGCGCACGCCCGCCTGGCTGCAGAGCCTGGGCGCCCAGCCCATGTACCTCGGGCTGGACCTGCGCGGTGGCGTGCACTTCCTGCTGCAGGTGGACATGCCCGGCGCGCTGGAGCGGCGCGCCGAGGTGATCGCCAGCGACCTGCGCACCGCCTTGCGCGACAAGAACATCCGCCACGGCGGCATCCGCCGCGAGGGGCAGACGGTGGTGTTGCGGCTGCGCGATGCCGAGACCGAGGCCGCCGCGCGCCGCGCGCTGGAAGACCAGTTCCCCGACCTGCTGCTGACCGAGTCTGCGCCAGGGGCGGCCGACCGCGAGCTGACCGCCACCCTGCGCCCCGAGGCGGCCCGCCGCATCCAGGAGCAGGCGCTCAAGCAGAACATCACCACCCTGCACAACCGCATCAACGAGCTCGGCGTGGCCGAACCGGTGATCCAGCAGCAGGGTCTGGACCGCATCGTCGTGCAGCTGCCCGGCGTGCAGGACACCGCCAAGGCCAAGGACATCCTGGGCCGCACCGCCACGCTGGAGGTGCGGCTGGTGGACGAGAGCCCCGAGGGCCTGTCGGCCGAGCGCGGCAACGCCCCGGTGCCGTTCGGCTCGGAGCGCTACCTGGACCGCAACGGCCAGCCCGTCATCGTCAAGCGCGAGGTCTTGCTGACCGGTGAGAACCTGACCGACGCCCAGGCCGGTTTCGACAACCAGACGCAGGAAGCCGCCGTGCACCTGACGCTGGACGCCAAGGGGGCGCGCATTTTCCGCGACGTCACTCGCGAGAACGTCGGCAAGCGCATGGCGATCCTGTTGTTCGAAAAGGGCAAGGGCGAGGTCGTCACGGCCCCCGTCATCCGCACCGAGATCGGTGGGGGGCGGGTGCAGATTTCGGGCCGCATGACCACGGTGGAGGCCAACGACACCGCGTTGCTGTTGCGCGCCGGCTCGCTGGCCGCGCCGATGGACATCATCGAAGAACGCACCATCGGCCCCAGCCTGGGGGCCGAGAACATCCAGATGGGCTTCAACAGCGTCACCTGGGGCTTTGTGGTGGTGGTGGTGTTCATGTGCGCCTACTACATGATGTTCGGGGTGTTCTCCAGCCTGGCGCTGGCGTTCAACCTGATGCTGCTGGTGGCGGTGCTGTCGATGCTGCAGGCCACGCTGACGCTGCCCGGCATGGCGGCCATGGCGCTGGCGCTGGGCATGGCGATCGACGCCAACGTGCTGATCAACGAGCGGGTGCGCGAGGAGTTGCGCAACGGCTCGGCACCGCAGACGGCCATCAACGCCGGTTACGACCACGCGTGGGGCACCATCCTGGACTCCAACATCACCTCGCTGCTGGCCGGGCTGGCGTTGCTGGCGTTCGGCTCGGGCCCGGTGCGCGGCTTTGCCGTGGTGCACTGCATCGGCATCCTCACCAGCATGTTCTCGGCGGTGTTCTTCTCGCGCGGCCTGGTCAACGCCTGGTATGGGCGGCAGAAGAAGCTCAAGAGCGTGTCCATCGGCACGGTGTGGACCCAGGGCCAGAAAACCCTGGCCAAGGACTGAACGGGCAGCACGACCATGGAATTCTTCCGCATCAAACAAGACATCCCGTTCATGCGGCACGCGCTGCTGCTGAACGCCATTTCCTTCGTCACCTTCCTGGCCGCGGTGTTCTTCCTCGTCACGCGGGGGCTGAACCTGTCGGTGGAGTTCACCGGTGGCACCGTGATCGAGGTGGCCTATGAGCAGCCGGCCGACCTGAGCGCGGTGCGCAAGGTGGTGGCCGACCTGGGCTACGCCGACGTGCCGGTGCAGAACTTTGGCACCTCGCGCGACGTGATGATGCGCCTGCCGCTGGTGCAGGGCCAGTCGTCGGGGCAGCAAAGCGAGCTGGTGCTGGCAGCGCTCAAGGCGCAGGACGCCACGGTGCAGCTCAAGCGCACCGAGTTCGTCGGGCCGCAGGTGGGCAAGGAGCTGGCCGAAGACGGCATCAAGGCCCTGGCCTTCGTGATCCTGGGCATCATGGTGTACCTCGCGTTCCGCTTCGAGTGGAAGTACGCGGTTTCGGCCATCGTGGCCAACCTGCACGACGTGGTCATCATCCTGGGCTTCTTCGCCTTCTTCCAGTGGGAGTTCTCGCTGGCCGTGCTGGCGGCGGTGCTGGCGGTGCTCGGGTATTCGGTCAACGAGTCGGTGGTGATCTTCGACCGCATCCGCGAGATCTTCAAGCGCCAGCGCAAGATGGACACCCGCGCCGTCATCGACCGCGCCATCACGTCCACCATGAGCCGTACCATCATCACCCACGGCTCGACCGAGATCATGGTCCTGTCCATGCTGCTGTTCGGCGGCCCCACGCTGCACTACTTCGCGCTGGCGCTGACCATCGGCATCATGTTCGGCATCTACTCGTCGGTGTTCGTGGCCACCGGCATGGCGATGTGGCTGGGCATCCGGCGGGAAGACCTGGTCAAGCCCACCAAGAAGGTCGAAGACCCGGACGACCCGAACGCCGGGGCCGCGGTCTGACGTTGCAGTCAAGGCCCGCGACCGGTCGCGGGCGTGTGGGCGCTGGCATACTGCGGACATGAACCCGTCGGAGCCCCCTTCGAACTCGCTCGCCGCCCAGGCGCGGCAGGTGTTCGTGCGCGAGCTGATCGATCACCTGCCCCAGGTGGCCGAGCGGGTGCAGGCCGATTTGCAGCAGCGGCTGGACGGCGCGGTGTTCGGCGAGGCCGCCCAGGTCCTGAATGACACCCTGATCCGGTTGCGTCGACTGGCCCCGCGCTGGCTGGAGCTGGCGCGCGAGCGCCTCAGCCGGTCGCTCAAATGGGCGCCGGCCGCGCGGGCGCCGGAGGCGTCGGCGCTGTCGCTGTTGGGTGAGGAGGTGGTGGAGAACCAGATCCTCACGGCCCGTGCGGCGCTTGCGGCGCTCGACAAGGGCAGTGAAGCGCTGAACGAACTGCGCCTGCGCCTGCAGCGGCTGGAGCTGACCGACGGGCTGGACCCGCGCGACCCGGTACAGGCGGCCAACGCGATGCAGGCGCTGGTCGATGCGTGGCTGGCTGCCGAGCTCACCCGCGCCGAATGGCAGGCGTGCCAGCACACCCTGCACGCCGCCCTGGCCCAGGCCGTGGCCCAGGCGTACCAGGACGCGAACCGTTTCTTGCTGACGCGCGGCGTCTTGCCCGAGATTGACCTGCGGGAGCTGGTGCGCCGATCGGGCCGTGCTGACGCTGCATCGCCCCGGGTGGCGGCCAGTCCCGTCGCCAGTTCGGGGGCGCCCAGCCGGCACAGTGGCCTGGGTGGCTTGACCCACGTCATGCCCCTGAGCAGCGCCGCGGCACGGGGTGGTGCGCCAGTACCGGCCGGGCCCTCCGTCGGGGGCGATGCCTTGTCGCAGTTGTCGAGTTTCGTGGCCCAGCGGGTGCCTGGTTTGCAGGCGTGGTTGCAGCCGTCGCCCTCGCCTGGCCCGGCCTCGGGTGGCGCGGCACCGGGCGGCGTGGCGCCCGAAGTCCCGATGGCCCCCGGGCCGGCCCCGGCGTGGTTGCGCTCGGTCGCGGTGCCCGCGGTCGACTGGAGCAGCCTGGACGCCGGTGCCGCCGGCGTGAAGGCCCAGGCGCGGGCCCTGAAGCAGGCCGCCAGCACCGACGAAGAAAAGGCCCTGATCGAGCTGGTGGCCCTGATCTTCGACGGCATCCTGAGCGAAGACCGCATCCCGGCCAGCATCCGCGTCTGGTTTGCCCGGCTGCAAATGCCGGTGTTGCGCCATGCCTTGAGCGATCCCACCTTCCTGAGCTCGGAAGCACACCCTGCGCGGGTCTTGATCGACCGCATGGGGGCCTGTGTGCTCGGCTTCGACCCGACCGTGCCCCTGGTGGACCTGGAGGCAGAGATCAAGCGCATCGTGCAGGTGATCGAACAGTACCCGGAAACCGGGCGGCGGGTGTTCGAGCTGATGCTGGACGAATTCCAGGGCTTTCTGGGGCAGGCGGTGCGCCAGCAGCCGCAATGGCGCCGCGTCACCGACGTGGCGACCCAGCTGGAGCAGCGCGGCGCCATGACCGTGCAGTACACCATCGAGCTGCGTCGCCTGCTCGACGGCGTCCCGGTGCACGACGGTCTGCGCGACTTCCTGTTCCAAACCTGGGCCGAAGTGATGGCGCAGGCGGCGGTGGCCTATGGCCCCGACGACGAACGGGCCAAGCGGGTGCGCCAGCTGGCCGCCGACCTGTTGTGGGCCGCCGGCGCCAAACCCAGCCGCCACGAGCGGGCCCAGGTGATCGCCCGTGTGCCCGGCCTGATGGGCCAGTTGCGCGACGGTCTGGCACTGTTGGGGCTCGACGCCGAGCGGCAGGAGGCCGCGATCCAACCCGTCAGCGAGGCCTTGGCGGCGGCGTTCGTGGCCCGCACCGCCCCGATCGATGCGGGCTGGCTGTCGGGGCTGACCGAGCAGCTGGAACGGCTGGAAGGCGCGTTCGATGCCTCGTCCGACGAGCCTGTGCCACTGGACCGCGACAGCATCGAGCTGCTCACCGGTGAAGACGCCAGCCAGGTGACGGTGCTGCCCAACCCGGAGCAGCCGGTGCCCAAGCACCTGTTGGCCTGGGCGGCGGCCTTGCCCGTGGGCGGGGGGTTCCGGCTCGACCACAATGGCCAGGAGGTGACCGTGCAGCTGGTTTGGGTGAGTCCGCGCCGGCAGCTGTACCTGCTGGCCCCGGCGAGCCGGCAGGCCTATTTGCTGACCCAGGCGCGGGTGGCGCAGTACCTCAAGGCGGGTTTGTTGCGGGCCACCCAGTCCGAGCCACTCACGGCCCAGGCCTCGCGCCAGGCGCTGGAAAAGCTCCAGGCCAACCCGGAGCGCCTGCTGGCCTGACCGGGGCCTCAGCCTTGGGCGAGGCGCTGGAACAGGCCACCCGGCAGGCGTTGCAGCCGGCCCTCGAGCTCCAGCGTCAACAGTTCGGCCTGCAGCGTGGCGGTGTCCAGGCCGGTGCGGGCCTGCAGGGCATCCAGCCCTACCGGGTCGTAACCCAGCGCTGCGAGCAGGGGCGTGTCTTCTTCCTGCCGCGTGGGGTGGGCCTGGGTGGCTGGCGCGGGGTCGGCCAGTCGCAGATCTTCCAGGATGTCCTGGGCCGACTCGACCAGCTTGGCGCCCTGGCGGATGAGGGCGTGGCAGCCGCGCGCCTGCGGCGCGTGGATGGAGCCCGGGATGGCGAACACCTCGCGGCCCATCTCGGTGGCGAGGTGGGCGGTGATGAGCGAGCCCGACTGCACCGCCGCCTCCACCACCAGCGTGCCCATGGACAGGCCGGCGATGACGCGGTTGCGTTTGGGGAAATTGGGGGCCAGCGGCGGCGTGCCCAGCGGGTATTCGCTGATCAGCGCGCCTTGCTCCGCGATGCGGTGGGCCAGGGCCAGGTGGCGCCGGGGGTAGACCCGGTCCAGCCCGGTGCCGACCACCGCCAGCGTGGGGCCGCCACCGTCGAGGGCGCCCTGGTGCGCTGCGCCGTCCACCCCCAGTGCCAGACCCGACACCACGCACAGACCGCGCTCGGCCAGGGCGTGGGCGAACAGGCGGGCGTTGTCGATGCCCTGGGGGGTGGGGTTGCGGCTGCCCACAATGGCCAGCTTGCGGGGGTGGCGCAGCGCCTCGGCCTGGCCCAGCAGGTACAGCAGCAGGGGCGGGTCTTCGGTTTGCAGCAGTTCCGCCGGGTAGTTGGGGTCGCCCAGCGTGAGCACCTGGTGCCGGCTGTCGGCCGCCAGCCAGGTCTGGGTGCGTTCGCACTGTGCGGCCCATTCGGGGGGCGTGGCCGCGAGCGACTCGGCCAGCCGTGGGCCCACCACGGCACTCCAGGCCGCCGGGTCTTGCTGGAACACGGCTTGCGGGCTGGCGAACGCGGCCAGCAGCTTGCGGGCATGGGTGTTGCCCACCCCAGGCGTGGCCAACAGGCGCAACCAGGCGCCCAGTTCCGCGTCGGTCATGGGGCCGTCGCGGTCAGGGGTTGACGAAGCGGTCGCCCACCTTCACGCCGTCGGTGATCTGCAGCACCAGCGCGTACGACACCCGCTCGAAGGTGCGGAACACGATCATCAGGCCGTTACGCTCGCCGGGCAGCTGCAGTGTGGGGCGGGCCTCATCGGTGGTGTCGGTCACGCGGTTGGCGTCTTTCAGCACGGCGAGCACGTGGCCGCGCTCCAGCCCGTCGCGGGCGCCGCGGTTGAGCACGACCACCTGGTTCTGACCGGCAAAACGCACCGCATTGCCGTGCACCTTGACGATCAGGCCGTTCTGCGCCGCAGCGGGCGGGTGTGGCACGTAGGTTGGCACCTCGCGTGGGGGCTCGGGCAGCAGGCGGTCGCCGACCCGGATTTCTTCCTTGGACAGCGTGATCTGCACCGTGGCGGGCTCGATTTCCTCGGCCGTGCCCGGCCGCAGGGTCTCGCTGCGCACCAGTTCCGACTGGCCGATGAACTGGGCCTCGTAGCCCAGCACCTCGCCGCTGGCAGGGTCGGTCAGGGGCACGGCGTTGCGGTAGATGCGGTGGCGGCGCGGCTGACCCGGCTCGAGCGTGAGGGCAGCGCCCTGCAGCGCTTCGCCCGGGCCGTACTGGCCGCGCGCATAGGCGCGGTCGCCGCGGCTGAGCAGCACCCGGTTTTCCGGGGCGGCCACGAAACGGGGGGCGCGGGAGTGCACCGCCTCGTCCACCACGATGGACTCGGTGAGGAAAGGCTCGATGACGTTCAGCGGGATCGGCGGGATGGCGCCACTGTCCAGCGCCTCGGCGCGCACGCGGGGCGAGAGCTTGACCGTCGGCACCTGCCCTTCGAAGCTCAGGATGGCGCGGTCGCCCACGCGCGTCAGCACCAGCACCTGCCCGGGGTAGATCAGGTGCGGGTTGCGGATTTGCTGCAGGTTCATGCCCCACAGCTCGGGCCAGCGCCACGGCCGCTTGAGGAAGATCCCGGAAATCGCCCAGAGCGTGTCGCCGCGCTTGACCGTGTAACGCTCGGGCGCGTCGGGGGCCAGTTCGCTCAGCGGCACACCGGCCTGGGCGACCTGCTGGGCGGTGCCGCGCTGGCCTGGGGTGATGGGGTAGTTGGGGAAGCTCTGGGCCGACACGGCGCCGACGGCGAGGGCAGCGACGAGGGCGGCGCCCCAGCGACCGAGCCCGGCACCCACCGGCCCGAGGGGGCGGGCTGGCACAGCCCCGTGGCCGCCGCGGTTGGCGGCGGATGGAATGGTGTTCATCGGCATGTCCTTGGCCCCGGATACCGTCCCCCGCCGGAAGTGCGTGTGCGCATCAGTCCCTCCCTGGCTGGACGTGTTGTGGTGTTGAATGTCTGGAGATTTTGCGTTCAAGCCCCATTTATGGCAATGATATCGCCAGCCTGTCGCCCCCCGAAGGCCTGAAAGTGGCGAAAATACCGACATTCCCGGCGCCACGGTGGCGCCCACCGACGATGAACGATCCCGAACTGCTGCCCATCCTCCGTTATCCCGACCCGCGCCTGCACACGGTGGCACGGCCGATCACTGCCGTGGACGACCGGGTCCGCGCCATCATTCCCCGCATGTTGGCGACCATGTACGCCGCCCACGGCATCGGGCTGGCCGCCACCCAGGTCGACATCCATGAGCGCCTGATCGTCATCGACGTGAGCGAAGAGCGCGACCAGCCCATGGTGCTGATCAACCCCGAGATCGAGTGGGCCAGCCCCGAAACCCGCAAGGGCGAGGAGGGTTGCCTGTCGGTGCCCGGCATTTACGACGGGGTGGAGCGCTCGGTGGCGGTGCGTGTGCGTGCGCTCGATGGCGAAGGCCACAGCCGGGTGATCGAAGCCGAAGGCATGCTGGCGGTCTGCATCCAGCACGAGATGGACCACCTGATGGGCAAGGTGTTTGTGGAGTACCTGTCGCCGCTCAAGCGCAACCGCATCAAGACCAAGCTGCTCAAGGCCGAGCGGGCTGCCCACGCGTGAGGGCACGCGCATGAAAGTGGTGTTCGCCGGCACGCCGGAGTTCGCGGCGGTGGCGCTGGAAGCCCTGTTGCGTGCCGGCTTCGAGGTGCCTCTGGTGCTGACGCAGCCCGACCGGCCTGCCGGGCGTGGCATGAAATTGCAGGCCTCGGCCGTCAAGCAGTTGGCGCAGCGGCACGGTATCGCGGTGGCGCAGCCGCGCGGCCTGCGGCTCGACGGCAAGTTCGCTGACGACGCGGCGCAGGCGCAAACCGCCCTCGAAGCGACCGGTGCCGACGCGATGGTCGTGGCCGCCTACGGCCTGATCCTGCCGCGTTGGGTGCTGGCGTGGCCACGCCTGGGGTGCCTGAACATCCACGCGTCGCTGCTGCCGCGCTGGCGCGGGGCGGCACCGATCCACCGCGCCATCGAGGCCGGCGATGCCGCCACCGGCGTCACCATCATGCAGATGGACGAGGGCCTGGACACCGGCGACATGCTGCTGGCCGAGCGCGAAACCATCCGGCCCGACGACACCACCGGCACCCTGCACGACCGCCTGGCTGCCCTGGGCGGGCGGCTGGTGGTGGAGGCGCTGGAGCTGGCCGCGTGCGGTGGCCTGCGCCCGGTACCCCAGCCTGCCGAAGGCGTCACCTACGCCCACAAGATCGACAAGGCCGAGGCGCAGCTCGACTGGTCGCAGCCGGCCGAGACGCTGGCGCGGCGGGTGCGGGCGTTCAACCCCTTTCCCGGGGCGAGCACGGCCTGGGCCGGGGAGGCGCTGAAAGTCTGGGCCGCCGAGGCCCATCCCGCGGGCGCTGTGGCACCAGCCCCCGGGACCGTGTGCTCGGCCGACGCGACCGGGGTGCAGGTCCAGACCGGCGACGGCGTGCTGTGCCTGACCGAGTTGCAGCGCGCCGGTGGCAAACGCCTGCGGGCGGCCGATTTCCTGCGCGGCCACGACCTGACCGTGGGCACCCGGCTCGGGGGCTGAGGCCCTCCGACCGGCCAGACCGCCCATGTTCTTCAAACCTCAGCACCGCCGCCTGCCCGAGTTCGGCGAGGGCGTGCGCGACCAGGCGGCCGTCGCCACCGGCATCGCAGCCTGGGGGCTGATGACCGGTGTCGCCATGGTCCAGTCGGGGCTCAGCCTGTTCGAGGCGGTGGCCATGACGCTGATCGTCTATGCCGGCAGTGCGCAGCTCACGGCGGTGCCTCTGATGGCCTCCGGCGCACCGCTGTGGGTGGTGCTGGCCGCGGCGTTCTGCGTCAACCTGCGTTTTGTGGTGTTTTCGGCCCACCTGCGCCCCTACCTGATGCACCTGCCGCGCGGCGAGCGGCTGATGACGGGTTACGTGACCGGCGACCTGAGCTACGTCTTCTTTGCGCGCCGTTACCCCCACCCGGCCACCGACGCCGAGGGCCGCGACCGCCAGCTGGCCTACCTGGCTGGCAACTGCGCGGTGAACTACCTGGCGTGGATGGCGGCCAGCCTGCTGGGCATCGTGCTGGCCAACGCCATTCCCACCGCCTGGGGGCTGGGGTTCGCCGGCATCCTGGCCTTGCTGGGCGTGGGCTGCTCCCTGGCCACCTCGCGCCTGCGCATGGTCTCGGCCGGGGTGGCGGGCGCCGCCGCGGTGGCGGCCTGGGCCCTGCCGCTGAAGCTGCACATCGTGGTGGCGATCGCCGCGGCCGTGGCGGTGTGCCTGGTGCTGGAGTCGCACGGGCCGCGGTGGCTGCGTGGGCAACCGGTGACCCCCCATGGCTGAGACCGACGCCTGGACCCTGCTCACCATCGTGGCCCTGGGGGTGGTGACCGTGGTCACACGGGGTTTTTTCTTCTTCTCCAGCCGCCCCTGGCAGCTGCCGCACTGGGCCGAGCGCGGGTTGCAGTACGCCCCGATCGCGGCCCTGGCCGCGGTGGTGATCCCCGAGGTCGTGGCCGATCAGGGGCAGCTG
>Ga0208242_100497_pt1 | contig 22621 bp, 19 predicted proteins | sample SubbioAug_CSW13A_FD_184825 | JGI IMG/M metagenome (GOLD analysis project Ga0208242, IMG submission 184825) | Serpentinite rock and fluid subsurface biosphere microbial communities from McLaughlin Reserve, California, USA - CR12Aug_CSW13A (SPAdes) | ecosystem: Environmental > Terrestrial > Deep...
TGCACGGCGACGGCGCCCTCCCCCAGCCGCGCGACCACGGCGGCGCGCACCTCCGGGCTGTGGGTCCCGACCACCACGACCACCCGGTCGCACCCGGCCGCCTGGACCGCATCGATGGCCCGGTCGAGCATGGTGCGGCCGCCAACCTTGTGCATCACCTTGGGCGTAGGCGACTTCATCCGCGTGCCCTGGCCCGCGGCGAGGATGACGGCGGCGCGGGGTCTGGCGCTGGAGGTCATGGGGCAGGTCCTTGGCGAGTCGACGGCGTTGCAATCATGGGGCGTTTAGCCGAAACGGCGACAGGTTTCGACGTCAGGAGACGAACAGTCATGGCCGCCCCCCTCGATCTGACGGCCCTGGCCGGCGCGACGCTGGCCTTTGACCTGGACGGCACCCTGGTGGACACCGCCCCCGACCTCGTCGGCACGCTGAATGTCATCCTGCAGGAGGAGGGCCATGCCCCCCTGCCGCTCGGCGAGGCGCGGCCCTTCATCGGCAAGGGCGCCCGCTGGCTCTTGCAGCGCGGCTTCACCGAGGCCGGCCATCCCATCGCCGACGAGGCCATGGGGAGCCTCTTCGAGCGGTTCATCGCGCGCTACAACGCCCATATCGCCGATGAGAGCGTCCCCTTCCCCGGCATGGTCGAAACGCTGGAGACCCTGCGCGGCGCCGGCGCCCGGCTGGTGGTCTGCACCAACAAGCGCACCGACCTCTCCACCAACCTGCTGGACGCCCTGAACCTGTCATCCCTGTTCGAAGCCATTGTCGGGGCCGACGCCGCGCCGGCCCAGAAGCCTGACCGCCGTCACCTGGAGACCGCCATCGCCCGGGCCGGCGGGCGCCTCGACCGCGCCGTCATGATCGGCGACGCCGCCCCCGACGCCGGCGCGGCCCGGGCGGCCGGCGTGCCCCTGGTGCTGGTCAGCTTTGGCTATACCGAGGTTCCGGTGGCCGAGCTCGGCGCCGACATCCTCATCGACCACTACGCCGACCTGCCCGACGCCTGTTTGCAGCTACTGGCGGCTTGCCCCCGGCCAAACGAGACGTTATAGGGCCGTCCCTTCCGATGGATGCGTAGCTCAGCGGGAGAGCACCTCGTTCACACCGAGGGGGTCACAGGTTCAATCCCTGTCGCATCCACCATTCCTTTCAGCGGGTTAGAGATTTCTCCCCGCGGCGCTGGCCCGCTTTGTGGCCGACAAGCCGAGACCAGGACGCCCGCCAACCCGAACTGAGTGGGTCGGCGCTTTGGTTTGCGCCGCGTTCACCACTCCGAATGATCTGGCGCCTATGGCTGAACTGCAGTTCTCCAGTGTGGTCAGTCCGGGCTCATGAGCCTCTTGCGAACGAACTCAAACCGGTCGGTGCGCAGTCTGCTTAGTCTGCAGTCTGGCGCCTCGACGGCGCGCGCCCTGAATCTGACCGCGACCTGGCGCAAGCACCAACGCGAGCCTGGCTATATCGAGAACGCCTTCTTCCGAAGCCCGGTGCTCAACCGCGCCATCATCCTGAAACACCGCCTGCGGGCCGACGAGGTCGAACTGCTCGGCTCCTACCGGACGACGGCGACGAAGGTGATCCTGCCCCTCGATCCCTCTGACCTGCGGGTGGGGGCGCGGTCCTTCTTCATCTACCAGACCGGCTACCGGTCGTTGCTGGCGGAGGTCGCTACCGGCGATCTGACCGCTGACCGGCGGGATGAAACCCTGCTGCACATCCTCGATGGCCTGCCCTCCCTGGACCCATTCCTGATGCGGGAGCGGTTGCGGCAGGAGGAATTCACCCCGGACCGGTGCTATTTCAACCTGTCAGAGGCCGATTCCGCCCAGATGTTCGAGTTCGTCCGCCGGGAACTTCGCCCCCTGGTCGGCATGAGTTTCGATGATGTGGACGTCCGCATGTTCGAGAAGACCGACAAGCTGGCCCACAAGATCATGGCCAACGCCGCGGATGCGGAGCTGGAGCCCCTGCGCCGGGGGCTCAACATGGAGAAGGCCGCCTTCGAGGAGGGCATCTTCTGCTGGAAGGGCTTCATCTACTACAAGTGGACCCTCAACAAGCTGCTGCCACAGGTGCGCCCGGTCTCCGAGGAGATCGCCAGCATCAAGCCCAGCGACAAGCCGACCATGGAAGACAAGATCTACATGGATGCGGCCAGAGAGCGGCTGGCCCAGTCCATCGACGATGCGGTCGTCACGGTCCGCAACACGCTGAAGGTCTATGACAAGGCCTATCGGGACCTGACCCACAACGGTAAACCCGCAGCGTTCCGAGAGTTTCTGATGAAGGCTCCCAGCCTCTTCTACGAACTCGGGGAGCGCCTGGGCAGCGTCGATCACATCGTCAGCTTCTGGCGATACAGGTTTCCGGCCGACGTCCGCCCCAAGGTCTTGACCGAAGACTTGTTCGACATCCTGGCCGATTTCGAGGCGAGCCTCAGCTTCGAACCTCACTACCACTTCCCACGCTAGAGCATTTTCCGATAAGTGTGACGCGGTTATCTGATCAAAAATGTTCTAACTTTATGATTTATAGCCCTTAGTTGCAGCCGCAGGCTGGCTTGAGGGGGCGCGCGATGGGGGATGAGGTGGCCGCGGCCTGGACCGACGATGACCTTCGGCCGCTCCCATCGCCTCACCGGGAGGACGCCGATCAGGCCCTCGCCTCGGCCCTGGAAAGCGCGCGCGATCGCCTTCTGGACCGGTCCCTGCGCAACCGGTTGATCAACACCCCCCTGGGCTCCGCCACCGCCCGTCAGGTGCGGATTTCCGGACGCCGGTCTGACGACGTGTTCCGGACGCTCAGCGCCGGGCGAGTCATGACCTTCGCCGCCGGCGCTGAGGCCTCAGCTGCAGAGCCTTCGCTCGACATCGGCGAACGCCCCTCTCGTGAGGGTCGCTTGCCCACCTCCATGACCGCCGACGCCCTCCAGAAGCGCCTGCTGAGCCTCTATTATGAAGGCCAGACCCTGGAGGAGGAACAGGGGGTCAATGTGCTGTTCCTGGCCCTGGGCTTCCTGGAGTGGCGGGAGACCCGCGCGGCAGACACTCCCCGCTACGCGCCGCTGATCCTACTGCCGGTGGACCTCGCCCGTGACGGGGCCAAGGACCGTTTCAAGCTGGAGCTTCGTCCCGACGATCTGATCGCCAATGTCAGTCTGCAGGCCTGGCTGAAGGACAATTTTGGCCTCGCCCTGCCCGACCTGCCTGATGACGAGGACTGGACGCCATCCGACTACGCCGCCCAGGTCGCCGCGGCCATCGGTGAACGGCCCGGCTGGAGGGTCCGTGGCGACGACATCTTGCTGGGCTTTTTCTCCTTCGCCAAGTTCCTGCTCTGGCGGGATCTGGACCCGGCCAACTGGCCAGGGTCAGGCCAGCTCACAGGACATCCGATCCTGCGCCAGGTCCTGCTGCGCGATGATCAGGAGGTGGAGGACACGCCGCTGATCGGGGACGACGGGCGGATCGACGAGGCCTTCCCTCTTGCCGAGCTGATCCACATCACCGACGCCGACAGCTCCCAGGCCATCGCCATTCAGGAGGCCATGGCCGGCAAGAACCTGGTCATTCAGGGCCCGCCCGGGACCGGCAAGTCGCAGACCATCACCAACATCATCGCCGGCGCCGTGCACCGGGGCCGCAGCGTCCTATTCGTCGCCGAGAAGATGGCCGCCCTGGAGGTGGTGCATCAGCGGCTGGTGGACCGGGGCCTGGCGCCCCTGTGCCTGGAGCTGCACAGCCGCAAGGCGGCCAAGACCCAGGTTCTGGACCAGCTCAGGCGCTCCAGGGACGCGACCATGCCGGCGGGCGGGGGAACGGGGATCCTCGACCTCCTGTCGGCGAGCCAAGGTCAGTTGCGCGCCCATTCGGACCGCCTCCACCGGCGGGGCGGCGCCGGGCTTTCGGCCTTCGACCTGATCGGCGCCATGAGCCTGCTGCAAAGCCAGGGCGCGCCGGCCCCGGGGTTCGAACTGCCCGAAGCTGCCGACTGGGGAGCCGATACTTTGGAGGCGGCGCGAGCCCGGGCGGAACGTCTCGGGGAGCGGCTGGCGCAGGCCGGAACCCCCGCCGCACACCCCTGGCGCGGCGCCGGTCTGGCCGCCCCCGATGCGCTTGAGCAGGCGCGCCTCGGCCCCCTGCTCGACGAGGTGAGCCAACGCCTGGCCGTCCTGTCTGCGGCGGGTCGCGCCGCTGGCGACCTGCTCGGCGTCGGCGAGGCGCCGAGCCTGGCCGAGACGCCGGACTGGATTTCAGCCCTGCGCCATCTGGCTCAGCGCCAGGAGGCGGCGATCGGCGCCATCGCCCATCCCCTGGCGGTAGGCCTCGCCGATGTCCTCGCCGAGACTGCGGGCGCGGCGGTGCGTCTGCAGGCCCTGCGGGCGCGCCTGGAGCCGCTGATCAGGCCCGAGGCCTGGCGGGAGGACTGGGCGACCTGCCGTCGTATTCTGGCGGGCGAAGGCGGCTCCCTCCTCCGCATCTTCTCTGGGCGTTACCGCGCGGCGGTGGCTGATCTTCGAGGCGTCTGGATTGGGAAGCTGCCTAAGCAGGCCGCGCGCATCGCGGCCCTCGATGACCTCATGACCGCCCAGGCCCTCGCCCGGGCCGTGGACGAGGCTCAGGCGCGCCTGCGGCCCTGGCTCGCCGATCGCTGGCGCGGCGAGGCCACCGACTGGGTCTTCGCCGCCGATCTCGCCGCTTGGCTGCAGGCCGCTGCGCGACACCAGCCCCGGATCAGCCTGGTCGCCCGCGAGGTGCTGGGCCGCGCGCCAAGCGCTGCGATCCAGGCCAGCGCGCTGGAGGACGCCCAGGTCGCGGCGCTCGGCGCGTTCGACGATCTGGCCGCCCGGCTCAGTCTGGATGAGGCGGTGGCCTTCGATGGCCGCCCACGTGGCGAGCTGAGCGCCGCCGACCTGGACCACAACGTCCAGCGCTGGCGCGGCCGGCTAGCCGACATCGTCCAGTGGCCGCCGATCCGGGAAGACCTGGCCTGGCTGACCCAGTCCGGCGCCGGCGAGTTCGCCCGGCAGGTCTTCGACGGCGACATCGCGCCCGCCCAGACCGCGCCGGTGTTGATGCTGGCGGCGTATGAGGCGATGTGGAAAACCATGCTCGCGGCCGACCCCACCCTGGGGCAGGCCCAGGGGGATGACCTCGATCCGGCTGTCCGGCGTTTTCGCGGAGCCGACCGGGCGCGGATCCGGTCCCTCGCCCGGGAAGTCGCCCAGATCCATATGGTGCGTCGCCCGACAGGCAGCGCCGGCGCCGTCGGGGTGCTGGTGGACGAGATGAACAAGTCCCGCCGCCTGAAACCTGTTCGACAGCTCATGGAGCAGGCCGGGGAGGCCATCCTTCGGTTCACGCCAGTCTTCCTGATGAGCCCCCTGTCGATCGCCCAGTACCTGAAGCCCGGCGTCGTGCAGTTTGACCTGCTGGTGATCGATGAGGCCAGTCAGGTCAGGCCGGAGGACGCCCTGGGCGCCATCGCCCGGTGTCGTCAGGTTGTCGTGGTGGGCGATGACCGTCAGCTTCCGCCGACCAGCTTCTTCAACCGTATGGTCAATGACGACGGCCCCGACGACGACGAGGACGAGGTAGCCTCTGACACCTCCAGCGTCCGCAAGGCGACGGTCAAGGACGTAGAGAGCATCCTGAACCTCTGCTCACGTTTCCCCGAGCGGATGCTGCGCTGGCATTACCGCAGCGAACATCCCGCCCTGATCGCCACCTCCAACCGCAACTTCTATTGCAACCAGCTGATGATGCCGCCCTCGGTGGTGGCGCGGGCCAGCGATGGCGAGACCGGTCTCGTCTTTCACGCCGTTACGCCCGGCGGCTATGAGCGCGGCCGCACCGCGCGCAACGAGATTGAAGCCGAGGCCGTCGCCCAGGCCGTCCTGCGCCACTCTCGGGACCGGACCGACCTTTCCCTGGGCGTCGGGACGTTCTCGGTGGCCCAGCGCGACTGTGTTCGGGACCGCATCGATGACCTAGCCCTCAAGCACCCGGAACTGGACGCCTTCATCAAGGGCACAGCGACCCGGGCGCCGCTTTTCGTGAAGAACCTGGAGAATATCCAGGGCGATGAGCGCGACGTGATCTTCATCTCGGTTGGCTATGGCAAGGACCGCGACGGGCGGCTGACCCAGAACTTCGGGCCGGTCGGGCGCGAGGGCGGAGAGCGGCGTCTGAACGTGCTGATCACCCGGGCGCGGAAGCGCTGCGAGGTCTTCTCCTCCCTGGAGCCTGACGACATCAAGCTGGACGCAGGCGCGAGGCCCGGGGTGGTGGCGCTCAAGGAGTTCCTGACCCTGGCCCGCCACGGCTACAGCGATCTCATCACCCCGTCGGCAAGGGGCTTCGACAGCGACTTCGAGCACGCCGTCAGCCTGGCGGTGCGCGACCTTGGCTATGAGTGCCACCCGCAGGTGGGGATGGCCGGCTTCTTCATCGACCTGGGCGTCATCGATCCCGCATACCCTGACCGCTACATCCTGGGGATCGAGTGCGACGGGGCGGCCTACCACGCCTCACGCTACGCCCGGGATCGCGACCGCCTGCGCCAGCAGATCCTGGAGGCCCGCGGTTGGCGGATGCATCGGATCTGGTCGACCGACTGGTTCTATCGCCGCGATCACGAGATCGAGAAGCTGCGCCAGGCCCTGGACGCGGCCGCCGCCGGCCGGCCCGCGCCTGTAGCGCCGGTTGAAGAGGTCGACCTCCTGGCCGTTGAACGTGATGAGCGCCCAGTCGCTGGCGACGCCGCGCCCGACATCACCTCGTCCGCAGACCCGTCGCCCGCCGGCCTGCCCCCCTACCGGTTCGCCGCGCCTGAGGCGCCCCAGGGAGTCGAGCCTCACCGCATGAGCGCCGAGCAGCTGGCGGTGATCATCAGCGAGATCGTCCGTATCGAGCAGCCCGTCCACGAGGAGGAAGTCGCCCGAAGGCTGGCCACAACCTGCGGGCTGCAACGGGCCGGCAGCCGGGTGCAGGAGGCGGCCGTCGCCGGGCTTCGCGCCGCCGAGGCCCGCGGGGAGGTCCAGTCCGACGGACCCTTCTGGCTGGGTCAGGACTCAGGCGAGGTCCTGCCAAGAACCCGCTCGGCGCTCGCCTCGGGGGACCATGTCCGCAAGGCCGCCATGATCGCGCCCGGCGAACTGGCGGCGGCCGCTGAGCTCGTCCTTCGGCAGAACCAGGCCCTGGAGGCCCCAGAGTTGGTCTCGGAGACCGCGCGGGCGCTCGGCTTCTCGCGCCTGACCCCCGAGCTTTCGGCGGCGATTTCCGCGGCGATCGAGGCGCGGCTCCGGGCTGACCTCGAGATCGACCACCTGAACCGTCTGCGGTTCGCCCCGCCTGCGCTTGGCGTTAGGGCGGGCTAAGCGGCTGGGTCAGGTCGAACGCCACACGGAACAGGCGGCCGGGCCGGGCCAGCTCATAGGTGAAGGTCTGGGGCGACAACTCCAGGGACCAGACATTGGTGTTGGACACCGTCCGGTCGGTACGGGTGAACAGCGCGATGGAATAGGCGTCCACGGGGAAGCTCTGGCGGCTAGCGGTTCCGGGATCGAGGCTGTCGCCGCCGTACTGCGAGATTTCGTCCTCGGTCCCATCGACGTGGCGGTGGTCGTGCTTGAGCCGCAGCCGGTCCTCGCCGAGGCGGGTGATCACCCAGGTCCGCGACCGGTCCTCCCCCACATGGAAGGGAACGCGGATCTCAGTGTCGCTGCAGCTGGCGACGGTCATGACGAGCTCGGCCTCGCGGAACGCCGCATCGGTCTCGTTGCCAGCGGCCACCTGGCCCTTGAAGCTTTGGCCGCAGAGCTGCCCCAGGGCCGTGAAAAATTCGCCGGCCGGGCTTTGCGCCAGGGCGGCCGGCGCAGCGGTCAGCCACGCGGCGGCGGCCAGGGTCAGGGCGAATCTCATTGTCGGCGTCTCCAGCTACAGAACAGCGCCTTGCGGCCCCGATGATGACCCTAGGGGCGCCAACGCGCGCCGTCCAACCACCCCGGCCCGAGGGGATCGGCGGCGGCTCTCGACGGCCCCGCCCATGGGTTAGGCTGCTGGCCAGTGTTTCAGTCGATTCGGATAGCCCCATGAGCAAGCCCCCAGAGCTGAACTACCGGCCCCTGAGCGACGGGCGCTACGAGGTCTGGCTGCATGCGGTGGTCACCCAGGACGCCCTGCTCGGCCTGCACGGAGTCCTGGCCCAGTATGGCGCCGAGGGGCCTCCCGAAGCACCAGAGCCTGAAGATCCCACCGCCGCTGGCGAGGCCGAGCCTGACGAGGGCGGCGGCAGGGCTCACTGACGCTCAAGGGCCAGGCGGGGCTTTCAGGGAGCGCAGCATCAGCTCATGGACATAGGCGGCCACGTCGGACAGCGCCGCATCCAGGGCGTCGCGCACCGCCGGCAGGCGTCCCTCCCCGTGGACCTCGGCGGCCTCGCAGGCCGCAGCCAAGGCGCCGGCGCCGATCCCCCGGGCCGTCCCCTTGATGGTATGGACCGCGTCCGGCCAGCCCTCCTGGCCAGGGGCGATCAGAGGCGCCCACAGCGCCGCCTGCTGGCGAAACAGCTCCAGCACCTCCTGCACCACCTCCAGGTCGCCGGCGGCGTAGGATTCCAGATAGCCGAAGTCCACCGCCCCGGTCAGATCACGCCTGGCCATAATTCTCTTCGCCCCTCGCTTGCCAAGCCGAGAAATCCGGCTATGTTCCGCGCCCTCGCCGGGACCCCCGCCAAAGGGGTCCGACGCGATGGGTGCATAGCTCAGTTGGTAGAGCAGCTGACTCTTAATCAGCGGGTCGTAGGTTCGAATCCTACTGCACCCACCAAGTTTTCCCTCGAAAACTGAAGGTGGCCGGTCCCCATGGGTGTCGGGGGCCTTCGGAGCATTGTGCATGTGGCCGCTCGTCGTCCTCAGCCTCGTCGCGATCAATGCGGCGACCTTCGCCCTGTTCGCCATCGACAAGCATCAGGCAAGGACCGGAGGCCGCCGGATCCCCGAACGCACCCTTCTGTTGATGGCCGTCCTGGGCGGCTCCGCCGGCGCTGTGGCCGCCCAGCAGGTCCTGCGTCACAAGACGCGCAAGCAGCCGTTCGGGGCGAGGCTGGCCTGGATTATCGGCGCACAGGCGGTCGGCCTCGTCCTGGTGCTGGCCCGGTTTCAGGAGTGAACCTGTAAGGCCGCGGGGGCGGGCTGGGCTATGGCCTCAAGCGGGATGGCAACGCTTCAGCCTGCCGGGCGTTGGCCTCAAGGCGAGCGCCGCGGACTGTCGGCGCCTTTATCGCAAGGCTATGCTCGCCTCCCCTGCGTCCGTACGAACTCAAGGATGATCTGACATGTCTGCGCCCGCGCTTCGCCTCGCCCTTTTCGCCACCTGCCTGATGGCCGCCCCCGCCATGGTCCAGGCCCAGTCGGCCGCGCCCCAGGCCGCCGCTGCGCCGGCGGCCGCCTTCGAACTCGCTCCCCTGCCCTATGGTTATGAGGGGCTGGAGCCGGTGATCGACGCCCAGACCATGCAGATCCACCACGGCCGCCATCACCAGGGTTATGTGAACAACCTCAACACCGCGGTCGCCCAGACCCCGGCCCTGGCCGGCAAGTCCCTGGAGGCGATCCTCGGCGAGGTTTCGAAGCACCCGGCCGCGGTCCGCAACAATGCCGGCGGCCACTACAACCACACCCTGTTCTGGACACTGATGGCGCCCGCCGATCAGGTCGGCGAGCCGTCTGCGGCGCTGAAGGCGCAGATCGACAAGGACTTCGGGTCGATGGACGCCTTCAAGAAGGCCTTCGAGGCCGCCGGCGCCCAGCGCTTCGGCTCAGGCTGGGCCTGGCTGGTGTGGGACGGCGACAAGCTGGCCGTCGCCTCGACCCCGAACCAGGACAACCCGCTGATGGACGACGCCCCGGTGAAGGGCGCGCCGGTCATCGCCAACGATGTGTGGGAACACGCCTACTACCTCAAGCACCAGAACAACCGCGGGGGCTATCTCAGCGCCTGGTGGAGCGTGCTCAACTGGAATGAAGCCAACCGCCTGTTCGACGCCGCCCGACAATAGGGCGGAGGTGCGCCCGGCTCGCGCCCCTTCGGCGCGCAGACCGGGCGCGTCCCCAGATAGCGAGAGGTCCAGCGGGTAGGCGCCCGCCGCGAGGGGTCAGGGGTTGAGCGAGGCGTCGTGGTCCGCCGCAGGATGGACTTCCGGCGGATCATTGAGCGGCGGCAGATAGGCGGCCACCAGATCTTCGCGCTCGGCCACCCTGACTGCGCGCCGCACGTTCAGCCGAAGCAGCAGTTCAGCACCGGGCCAGCGCTGGCGCACATCGTCCAGGCGGCCGCTCAGATCATCGGCCATGACGTTCTCGGTCTCCCCGGCGTAGAGGAGCCGCGTCTCGGCCCCTGGGCCGGTTTCGGCGATGACATAGTTCGCCCCCGCGGTCGGCGGGATGCGGTCATCCTCCAGGGCGGTATAACGATAAGTGGCGCCGGACTTTCCGGCGAAATCGAGTTGGCGGGCCAACGCAACGCTCCCAGCCTTGAATACGCATTTGCAGATATGTCGGCAGGGGGGCCGCCGACGCCCCTCTCTACACGGTCAATTCGGGCGAAAGCGAGACATCATCGGCGGCCAAGCTTGGGATTTTCCACCGGTTTGGCCCTGGGGGAACAACCGGCGCCATAAGACGTTCCGACCAGACCCCGGGCTCTGCTAGGATTTCGGCGAGGCGGCGTCATTCGAATCCGCCCTGAGTTTGGAGCCGCACCATTTCCAAGGTTTCCCCCAATGGCGACCAGCCCGCAGCCTTTGAGCTCGTCGGCGACGGGGATTCGCGAACGGTCCGCCTGACCGGAGACTGGACGCTGAACGCCCTGGACCGTGAAGGCCGCCGCCTCAGCGCGGCCCTGCGGGACGCCCCGGCGCAGCGCTTTGATCTCACCGAGGTCGGCAAGCTGGACACGGCCGGCGCCTTCGCCCTGATCCGCGCCGCCGGCGGGGCGCTGGATCCGGCCAAGGTCGAGGCCCGCCCCGAAAGCCAGCGTCTGATCGAACTGGTGGCTGAGGCGGCCGCCAAGCGGGAAGCCCCGAAGCGCGAACCCCGCGGCTGGCACGAGATGACCGTGCGGATCGGCAAGGGGGTGGTCGGCACAGGCTACGACGCCTTCGACACCCTGGTCTTCGCGGGCCACCTACTGATCGTCCTGGCCAAGAGCGTCGTCAATCCCATGCGAATCCGTTGGGCCTCGGTCTTCTCGCTCGCCGAGCGGGCCGGCCTGGACGCGATCCCCATCGTGGCGGTGACTTCGTTCTTCATCGGCGCGGTCGTGGGCCTGCTGGGCGCCAACATGCTGCGGGAGTTCGGCGCCCAGGTGTTCGCCGTTGAACTGATCGGCGTGGCGGTGCTGCGGGAGTTCAACATCCTGATCACCGCCATCCTGCTAGCCGGCCGATCGGCCTCATCCTTCGCCGCCGAGATCGGCTCGATGAAGATGAACCAGGAGGTAGACGCCATGAAGGTCATGGGCGTCGATCCCTTCGAGGCGCTCGTCTTCCCCCGTTTCATGGCCCTGCTGGTGACCATTCCCCTGCTGACCTTTGTGGCCACCCTCGCCGGCCTGTGCGGCGGCTTGGCGGTGACCTGGAGCGTGCTGGACATCGGGCCGAGCTTCTTCTTCCAGCGGATCCTGGAATATGTCGGCCCCACCCACTTCTGGGTCGGCCTTTCCAAGGCCCCGATCATGGCCATCGTCATCGCCGGCATTGGCTGCCGTCAGGGGATGGAGGTTGGCGGCGACGTGGAGTCCCTGGGACGGCGGGTGACGGCGGCGGTGGTCCACGCCATCTTCGCCATTATCATGATCGATGCGGCCTTCGCCCTGCTCTATATGGAGCTGGACATTTGACCGACCTCGGCCCCCTTCCCGACGCCCCGGACGACGCAGAGGGCGACGACTTCGTGATCGAGGTCGAAGGTCTGCGCTCGCAGTTCGGCGACCATGTGGTCCATGAGGACCTCAACCTGAATGTCCGACGCGGCGAGGTCGTGGCGGTGGTGGGGGGGTCCGGCTCGGGCAAGTCGGTCCTGCTGAACTCCATCATCGGTCTGAAGGTCCCCGAGGGCGGCACGGTGAAGGTCTTCGGCCAGGACGTGAGCCGTGGCCGCGAGACTGGGGGACTGGAGCGCCGTTGGGGCGTTCTGTTTCAGCACGGCGCGCTGTTCTCCAATCTGACCGTGCGGGAAAATATCGAGGCGCCCATGCGCGAACACACCAAGCTGTCGGTCAAGGAGATGGAAGAGCTGGCGGACCTGAAGATCGCCCTTGTGGGCCTGCGGCCTGACGCCGGGGCGCTGAAACCTGCGGAACTTTCTGGCGGCATGCGCAAACGCGCGGCGCTGGCCCGAGCGCTCGCCCTCGACCCCGACCTGCTGTTCCTCGATGAACCCACGGCGGGCCTTGACCCCATCGGCGCGGGCGCCTTTGACGAACTGATCCGCGACCTCTCCGACAGCCTCCACCTTACGGTGTTCATGATCACCCACGACCTCGACAGCCTCTATACGATCACCGACCGCGTGGCGGTGATCGCCGACAAGAAGGTCGTCGCCGAAGCGCCGGTCGCCGAGCTGGAATCCTCTGACCATCCCTGGATCCAGGAATACTTCCTCGGCCCCAGGGGCCGCGCCGCGGCGAAAGCCACCGCCCAGGGGAGCCGGGCCTGACCATGGAAAAGAACGCCAACTACGCCCTGGTGGGGCTCTCGACCTTGATCCTGTTTGTCGGTCTGGTCATCTTCAGCATCTGGCTGGCGCGGGTGGCCTTCGCCCGGGACTATGATGTCTACGACATTCTGTTCCAGGGTCCGGTGCGTGGCCTGACCCAGGGCGGCGAGGTGCACTTCAACGGCATCAAGGTCGGCGAGGTCACAGACATCTCGCTGGACCGGACCAATCCCAGCCGGGTGATCTCCCGGGTGCGGGTGAATTCCGACGTGCCGATCCGCGTGGACTCCTTCGCCACCCTCGAGCCTCAGGGGATCACCGGCCTGAACTATGTGCAGATTTCGGCCGGCACCTCGACCAGGCCGCTGCTGAAGGAAGCCTCTCCCGAGGGCAAGGTCCCCGTGATCCAGAGCCAGCGCAGCGCCCTGGCCGACCTCCTGGAAGGCGGCGGCACCGTGTTGTCGCGCACCGTGGAGGCTCTGGACCGGGTCAACCGCGTCCTGTCGGACGAGAACATTCTCACCTTGGGGGCGGCGATCTCCGACGCCCAGGCGGTCACCGCCGAGCTGCGCGAGCGCAAGGCGATCATCGCCGACGCCCAGGTCGCCCTGCAGAATATCGGCGAGGCCGCCGAGGAGGCCCGCGCCCTGGCCGCCTCCACCAGGGACATCGTCGACACGGACGGCCGCGCCGCCATGGCCAGCCTGAGCGAGGCCGCCGCTGAGACCGAGGCCGCCGCCGCCGACCTGCGTCGCATGTTGGCCTCTCTTGAGGGACCCACGGCCGACTTCGCCACCTATGGCCTGCCCCAGGTGACCCGCGCGGCCGAAACCCTGCAGGACGCCGCCGAGTCCCTCTCGCGCCTCACCAATGAGGTCAGCGCCAACCCCCGCGGCGTGGTGAGCAAGGGCCCCGCCAAGGAACTGGAGATCCAGCCATGATCGCGCCTCTGCGGACCCTGATCGTCACCGCCGCGGCCCTGGCCCTGTCGGCCTGCGTCTCCCTGCTGCCGGACACCGAACCCTCGCAGCTCTACAGCTTCGGCGCTGGCATGACCGAAGACACCCCGACGCCGCGCAGCGCCGAGTCCTTTGGCCTCATCCTCCCGAGCACGGGTTTCGCACGGGCCGCCAGCGGCGACCGGATCCTCACCATGACCGGGGCCGAAGCCGCCTATGTGGCTAGCGCCCGCTGGGTGGCGCCGGCCAGCGTCCTGTTCGAGGAGGCCGTCGCCCGGGCGTTTGACGCCAACACAGGGCGGGCCCGTCTGGTCACCCGCGGCGAGGTGCGGGAGGCCGCCAGCGTCCTCCGCCTCGATGTGCGCCAGTTCGAGACCGTCTATGACCGGGGCCAGGGTGCTGCGCCCATGGTGGTGGTGCGGGTGCGCGCCACCCTGGTGTCCCGCGACGACCGCACGCTGGCCGCCGAAGACATCTTCCAGGCCGAAATCCGCGCCGGCGATAACCGGGTCAGTCAGATCGTCTCGGCCTATGACGCGGCTGTCAGTCAGGTGCTGGCCGAACTGGTGGACTGGTCCAACCGCAACGGCGCGCCGGCCGCCTAAGCGCGGCGGCCAACTCCAGGACAGCCCGCCCGCAACCCTCGCCTGCGCCTGCGCAGCGTCACAATCGGGCCGGGCGACCGGCCGCAGACTCCCTCCGCCTGCAGACCGTGCAGAGGGCTGTTCGACTTGGGGTCAGGCTGAACGCGTTCAGGTCAGCTTGGCCGCTGACGGTTCTTCGGGGACGACCTGTCCCTTGATCCGCCGACAGGCGCCACCGACCGTTTTAGGTGATGGTCGACGCCCCTGGCGCCGCCAGGGGACACCTTCATGGCCGAACCCCGTGCAAAATTTGTCGCCTGGGTGGGCGCTCAGATCCTCCCTCATGAGGGCGACGTCCGTCGCTGGCTGAGCCGCGCCGGATGGAGCCGTGACGAAATCGACGACATCGTTCAGGACGCCTACTGCCGGATCGCGGCGCTGGCCTCGGTCGACCACATCCAGAACGGCAGGGCCTATCTGTTCCAGACCACCCGCAGCGTGGTGACCGATCGTCTGCGGCAGGCCCGTGTGGTGTCGCTCGCCCACACGACGGAATTGGCTCTGATGGACGTCTTAGATCATGCGCCCTCCGCCGAGCGGGTGGTGGCCGGCCGGCTGGAGCTTCGCCGGGTCCAGGCTGTCATCCAGGCTTTGCCTGATCGGTGCAGGACGATATTCATGATGCGCCGGGTCGAGGGGCTGTCCCAGCGTGAGATCGCCCAGCGGCTCGGCGTAACCGAGAATGTGGTGGAGGCCCAGGCGGCGCGGGGATTGCGCCTGATCCTGAGCGCCCTCACCGGTGACGATGGAGCAGAAGAGGCGGCCGGCCGTCCACAGCCTGATGTCAGAGGTTCAACCCGCAAGAGAGATCGATGACGAGGCGGCCCTCTGGGCCGTGCGGAGCGATGCGCGGGAGCTCGAGCCCAGGACCGAGGCGGAGCTGGCGGCGTGGCTGGCGGGAGATCCCCGTCGGCAGGGGGCGTTTCTTCGCGCCCAGGCCGCCCTGAGCCTGGTGGATCGGGCCCGCGCCCTGCCCTCCGACGCCCTGCAGCCGGAGCCTGCGGCCCCAGCCCTGCCCCGGCGCGCCTTGCTGGCCTGGGGAATTGGCGGGGCGGTGGCGGCGATGGGCGGCGCGGCCGTCCTGCTGAATCTCCGCACAGAGGCGTTCACCACCGGCCTGGGCGAAATCCGGCGCGCGCCCCTGGCTGACGGCACCCAGATGATCCTCAACACTGACAGCGCCCTGAAGGTCCAATTCACCGCGCGCCGCCGGCAGGTGGATGTGCTCCGCGGCGAGGCCTGGTTCGACGTCGCCCACGACCTGCAGCGCCCCTTCGTCGTCCGCGCCGGCGGGACCCGCTTCGAGGCCCTGGGCACCGCCTTCAGCGTCCGGCAGCGGGGGGAACGGACGGATCTGCAGGTCACCGATGGGGTGGTCGCCGCGTCCCGGTCCGACAGCGACCAGCGCGCCGAGGTGCCCGCCGGGCACCGGCTGACGATCGCTGATGGCGGCCAGCCCTTCGTGGTCACCCCCGACCCGGCCGCGATCCGCCGCAGTCTGGCCTGGCGACAGGGCGAGTTGGTGCTGGACGGCGAAACCCTCGCCGAGGCCGCGGCGGAGTTTAACCGGTACAACACGCTCAAGATCATCGTTGAGGATCCCGAGCTCGGGGCCGAACGCCTGGTCGGCCTGTTCCGCACGGGCGATCCGGAGTCCTTCGTCGCGTCCGTGACCACGCTTCTGGACGCGGAAGTCCGCCGTGAGGGCGATGCCCTGCGTCTCTGGCGCCCGTGATCGCGCCGCAGACCACGACGGCTGATTAATTTTCAAGCGATCGGCCCCGATGTGGCCGGCCACCGCCCCGAGGCCCCCGGAACCCTGACCCCGGCCCGTCCTCCCCCCTGACGCCGGATGGAGCCGGTGTGAGCCATGGGGGATAGGATGAGCACCAACACCAAGACGATGACCGCCTTGCGGCGGAGCCTTTTCGGCGCCTGCGCCGTCGGCGCCATGCTGACCGCCGCGCCGGTCTGGGCGCAGGTTCAACCTTTTCAGGTCGCGCCGCAGCCGGCCTCGACAGGCATCGCCGAGTTCGCGCGGCAGGCCGGGGTCCAGATCCTCGTCGCCGCCGACCAGGTGCGCCACAAACAGACCCGCGGCGTCCAGGGGGACCTGCCGGTCCGCCAGGCCCTGAAGGGGCTGCTGGCCGGCACAGATCTGGTGATCGTCGCCGATGATGGCCGCACCATCACCCTTGGCCCCGCCCCGACGCCCCTGATCCGCACCGCCTGGCAGGCGCCCAACCCGCCGATGGCGACGGCGCCGGCCGCGCCGATGCCGGTGGCCGCCGCCGCGGAGGTGGAGGTGGGCGAAGTGCTGGTGACCGGCTCCCGCCTGCAGGTCAGCGGCTTCCAGGCGCCGACCCCGGTCACCACCGTTGGCGCGGCCGAGATCGACCAGCGCGCCGCCGCCAGCGTGTTCGAAATCGTCCGCGACATCCCCAGTTTCCGAGGCTCCAGCGGCCCGAGCGTGAACTCGACCGGCGCTCAGAACGCGTCCAAGGCCAACCTCGATCTCCGCGGCCTGGGTAGCCAGCGGACCCTGGTGTTGCTGAACGGCCGTCGCCACGTACCGGATGGGCAGACGGGTCTGTTCGACACCAACCTGATCCCCACCAGCCTGATCGAGCGGGTGGAGATCGTCACCGGCGGCGCCTCGGCCGCCTATGGCTCCGACGCCGTGGCCGGTGTGGTCAACTTCATCCTGCGCAACCGCATGGAAGGTCTCGACCTTAACCTCCAGTACGGCGTCTCCCAGGAGGGGGACAATGTCGAGGTCAACGGCTCGACCGCCTGGGGCGCCTCCTTCGCCGACGGACGGGGCCACTTCATCATCGGGGGCGACTTCACCCTGAATAATGGCACGGGCCTGATGGACTCCCGGGAATGGGGCGAAAGCTATCCCGGCGTGCTGTCGCTTCCGGCCAACCGTCCTGCTGGTCTGCCGGCGACGATCATCTCCAACAACGTCTTCACCTCGGCCTACAATTCCAATGGCCTGGTGCCCTCAGGCCCCCTGCGCGGCACGGCCTGGAACGCCGATGGCGGCATCTACCAGTATCGGTACGGCTCGATCATCGGGAACACCGAGATGATCGGCGGCACGGTGGACAGCTGGGAGAACCCCGACCAGCGCCTGCGCCCGGCCTATGATCGCAGCGCCGCCCTGGCCCGGGTAGAGTATGAGCTGACGCCGGACATCAACGCCTTCGCTCAGCTGCACTACGGCAACCTGCTGACCTATGGGCAGTCCTTCGGGGCGCGGATTCCCAACTACAACAACTACCCCGTCCTGATCACCAACCCCTTCCTGCCGGCCTCGGTGGTCACCGCCATGCGGGCGGCCGGGGTGGACCGCATTCCCTACAGCGCCACCCGTCGCGATGATGTGGGCTCGATCCGCTCGCGCAACCGCACGGAAAGCCTGCAGGCTGACTTCGGTATCGACGGGACGGTCTTCGACGACTGGAAGTGGGATGTGGGCCTGGGTCTGGGCCGGGCCACCTTCAACCCGAACCTCAGCGGCACGCCGCGTACGGCTGACTTCTTCCAGGCCGCCTATGTGGTGACCGGGCCCGACGGCAAGCCCGCCTGCGGGCCGGTGGAGACCAACCCCCACTTCAACGCCCAGCGGCCGGAAGAGCGGGCCAAATGGATCGCCAACCTGTCGCCCGGTTGCGTGCCCTACAACATCTTCGGCGCCAATGTGGAGCAGAACAAGGCCGCCCTGGCCTACTTCAACTCCGCCTCGCAGCAGATGAACGACCTGCGCCAGTACACCGTGCAGGCCAACCTGGCCGGCGAACTGTTCGACCTGCCGGCCGGCCCCGTCGCCATCGCCACTGGCTTTGAGTGGCGCAAGGACACCGCTGATGTGAACGGGTGCCCCGACTGCAAGCGGGGCGCGCTGATGAACCAGAACTATCCCACCTATACCGGCGAGATCGAGGTGAAGGAGGCCTATCTGGAAGGCGGCGTGCCGGTCCTGCGCGACCTGCCCTTCGCCCAGGCCCTGGACCTGAACGGCGCGGTGCGGCGGACCAACTATTCCACCTCCGGCTCGGTCACCACCTGGAAGGTCGGCGCCACCTGGGAGCCCGTGGACGCCCTGCGTCTGCGCTTCACACGGTCCCGGGACATCCGCGCGCCCAACATCAACGAGCTGTTCAATCCCGGCTCCGAGGGCAATCCCAACGTGGTGAACCGGGTCACTGGCCGGTCCGGCTTCACCAAGAGCAACACGGTGGGCAATGACCAACTGGTTCCAGAGACCGCCGACACCACCACGGTCGGCGTGGTGTTCCAGCCGACCTGGGATTGGGCCACCGGCTTCCGCGCCTCGGTCGACTACTACGACATCGAAATCCGCGACGTCATCGCCACCCTTGGCGTCCAGGAAATCCTCGACCGTCTGCTGGTGGGCGGGGACCAGTCCTATGCCCGGTTCGTCGAGCTCGATCCCAGCAGCCCGATCGGCGTCTCCCGGGTCAATGTGCCCCAGCTGAACCTCAACGCCCTGCGCACTAACGGGGTGGATATCGAGATGGCCTACCGGGCCCCGCTGGAGAATTTCGACCTGCCCGGCGACCTCACCCTGCGGGCCCTGGGCACCTGGGTGGATGACCTGCGGACGATCGCCGGAAGGCAGGACACCGACAACGCCGGCGCCACCCTGCCCACCTGGTCGTGGAACGGCCAGGCCACCTACAATCTGGGCCGGCTCACCGCCAACCTGATGGTCCGCTACACCAGCACCATCAAGTACAACGTCAATCTGGTCGGTCCCGAAGACCCCAACTACAACCCGGCCGCCTCCAACAGCGTCAACAAGAACGTCTGGCCCGAGGCCGTCTACTGGAACACCAGCCTGCGTTACCAGGTGGTCGACCGCCCGGGTCGCCAGATCCAGGCCTATCTCAACATCGACAACCTGTTCGACAAGGACCCGCCGATCGTGGCGATCAGCCTTGGCGGCTCGCCCTACGACCTGGTCGGCCGCGCCTTCAAGGCCGGCGTGCGGATGAGCTTCTAGATGTCGCCCCCCATCACCTCAAAAGGACGCCGCCACGTGATCAGACACGCCATCCTCGCCGCCGCCGTCGCCGCGCTCTCCGGACCGGTCCTGGCGCAACCCGCCGCTCACGACGCCTATCTCCGCTCGACTCCAGAAACGGTTCTGCGCGGGTCCATCTCGGCCACCCGGGCGCCGGTACTGCGCATTGCGTCTGGCCAGACCGTGCGGATCGACACGGTCTCCCATGGGGGCCTCACCGACGACCCCGTGGCCTATTTCGCCCAGGCGGGCATCCCGGCCGACGAGGTGCTGCAGGACGTCAAGGACATCGCCGCGGCCAGCACAGGCGAAGGCTGGCGGGGCCACGTCCTCACCGGCCCCATCTATGTGGAAGGCGCCGAGCCCGGCGACATGCTGGAAATCCGGGTCATCGATCTGGAGCATCGCGTTCCCTATGGGGTCAACAGCCCTGGGACCGGCGGGGTGGTCCCGGGCCTGCTCACCGAGCAGGTTCAGAAGATCCTGAAGTTCGACCTGGAGCGGAACGTGGCTCTGTTCTCCCCGGAGATCGAAGTGCCCCTCGGCCCCTTCCTGGGGATCATGGCGGTGGCGCCCGATCCGGCCATCGGCTCGGTCGGGTCACGGGCGCCGGGGATCTTCGGCGGCAACATGGACCTGAAGCGCCTGGTGGTCGGCTCAACCCTCTACCTGCCGGTCTTCAACCCGGGCGCCCTGTTCTACACGGGCGACTCTCACGCCGCCCAAGGCGATGGAGAGGTTTCAGGCAACGCCATCGAGGCCTCGCTGACGGGCACGCTCCAGTTCATCGTCCACAAGGGCAAGGGCGCTTCCATGCCCGCCCCCTTCGCCGAGGACGCCGAGAACTTCTATGTCATGGGTCTGGATGAGGACCTGGACAACGCCCTGCGCAAGTCGGTGGAAAACACGGTGGCCTTCCTGCAGGCGCACGCTGGCATTCCCAAGGCGGACGCCTACTCGATCTCCAGCATCGCGGTCGACTTCGCGGTCGCCGAAGCCGTGGACGGCGTGGAGATCATCTACGGGACCGTGCCCAAGAAGCTGTTCCTGAAAACCACCCCCTACTGGACCGAGTAGACCGACCGGAGGCGGCGCCCCACGCCGCCTCCGCGATCACGCGTCGAGGCCGTGCTGTCGTTTGGCGGCGGTGACGGTGTTCTGCAACAGGCAGGCCACCGTCATCAGGCCCACCCCACCGGGCACCGGGGTGATGGCGCCGGCCACCTCGCGGGCCTCCTTGAAGGCCACGTCCCCCACCAGCTTGGTTCTGCCCGCCGCGGCCTTTTCGGGATTATCGAAGGGCACCCGGTTGATCCCAACATCGATCACCGTCGCGCCGGGCTTGATCCAGTCGCCGCGGATCATCTGAGGCCGGCCGACGGCGGCCACCAGGATATCGGCCTGGCGGCAGACCGCCGGCAGGTCGCGGGTGCGGGAATGGGCGATGGTCACCGTGCAGTCGGCCTGCAGCAGCAGCTGGGCCACCGGCCGGCCCACCAGAACCGAGCGGCCCACGACCACTGCGGTCTTGCCTGACAGGTCCCCCAGGGTCTCGCGCAGCATGATCATGCAGCCCAGTGGCGTGCAGGGCGTCAGGGCCGGCTCGCCGCTGGCCAGTCGTCCGGCGTTGACCACATGCAGGCCGTCCACATCCTTGTCCGGATGGATAGCGGCCAGCGCGGCGCGGGTGTCCAGATGGTCCGGCAGGGGCAGTTGCAGCAGGATGCCGTGCACCCGCGCGTCCTCGTTCAGCCCGGCGATCAACAACAGCAGTTCGTCCAGCTTGGCGTCGCCGGGCAGGCGGTGGGTGACCGAATGCATGCCTGCGGCCAAGGACTGCTCGCCCTTGGACTTCACATAGACCTGGCTGGCCGGATCATCGCCGACCACGATGACGGCCAGGCCCGGTTGCAGCCCGTGGTCCTGGCGCAGGCGAGCGACCTCCTCGGCCACGCCGGCGCGGACGCGTTCGGCATAGAGCTTGCCGTCGATGATCTGGGCCTGGGACATGACGACTCCTGCGCGTTTCGTATGCGCCTGCCACTAAAGCGTGGAGCCGGTTCGCGCAACGCGCCGCCCCGGGGCGCGCCGGTGGGTCAGCCCCGCCGCAGCCAGCAGGTCAGGGCCCAGGCGTGGCTGTCGCGGCTGAGCAGACGGAGCGCCGCCTCAGGCGGTCGCCAGAACAGGGTGTGATCAGCCTCGATCTTCCGCTCCGGGCGCTCGGCGATGACCTCCGCCACGAAAAAGACGCCGCGGGTGTTGAAGCTCTCGACCGCGCCATTGACGAAGTAGTGGTCAGCCCGCATCAGCAGGCTCAGGGGGCGGACGTCTAGGCCGGTCTCCTCCAGGAACTCCCGGGTCATGGCCGCCTCGGGACTCTCGCCAGGATCGATGCCGCCGCCCGGCAGGTCGATGCGGGCGGGTCCATCGGCGGGCTCCACCCGCACCAGGGCCACCTGCCCGTCCCGCAGACCTACGCCAAAGGCGACGGGCCGGTCGGGATAGGGACGACCGGGCTGAGGAACGCCGAACTGCGGAACCGTGGCCATCAGTCGATGGAGAACAGGGCGTCGAACGGATCGACCCGGCCGGCCTCCACATCGGCGACCTTCACCGGACGCCAGCCCACCTGGGAGTCGGCGCTGTCGCGCCAGGCCTCGACGATCACGTCCCGCAGCTCCGAGGCGCCGGCGCTGGTGCGGGTCAGGACGAAGGCGACGCCCCGCGGATCGGCCGCGGCGAAACCCCCCGCCTTTTCCAGCGCGTAGAAGGGCTCCACCTCGGCGAACCCCGCCAGGATGTAGTCGACCGTGCGATCCTCAATGGCGCAGTCACACAGCCGCAGGGGCGACATGGCGGCCTTCAGCTCAGCCAGGTCCACATTGGCCCGGGTGAACTCGCCCTCGAACAGGCCGTGGATCCTGGCCGTGGTGTAGCCCTTCGGGTTGGGATAGTCCGCGTTCCAGCCGTTGTAGTGCACGGTCGTATGCAGGGGTTGGGCGCCATCGGCCACATAGTGCGACAGCGAGCCGATGGTCATCTTCAGCAGGCCCTCGCGCAGGGCCCGGTCGGCGGCGTACCAGGCGCGCCGGCCCGGATCGGTCTCGCGGGCCTCGGCGGCGACCAGAACGCGCCAGTAGGCGAAGTCCAGGGTCAGCTGCTGATACTGATCGACGATGGAGTACTGCAGATAGCCGGCCTTCCAGCTGTCGGTCCCGGCGGCCTGAAGCTGCGCCTCATAGTCGGC
>Ga0208242_100498_pt1 | contig 22616 bp, 17 predicted proteins | sample SubbioAug_CSW13A_FD_184825 | JGI IMG/M metagenome (GOLD analysis project Ga0208242, IMG submission 184825) | Serpentinite rock and fluid subsurface biosphere microbial communities from McLaughlin Reserve, California, USA - CR12Aug_CSW13A (SPAdes) | ecosystem: Environmental > Terrestrial > Deep...
TGGGGCGTGGCGCCGATGGCCGCCAGCACCGCGGTGACCGAGGTGCCGACGTTCGCGCCGATGACCATCGCGGCGGCGTCGGTGAACGAGACCGAGCCGGTGTGCGCCAGCGTCAGCGTCACCGCCAGCGAAGCGCTGGATGACTGCATCAGGATCGTGAGCAGGGCCCCGGCGAGCACGTAGGCCGGCACCTCCAGCCAGCCGCCGGCCAGGGCCGGAAGCCTCAGCGAAGTGCCGTCGATGGCGAAGGCCTCCTGCAGGAAGCCGATGCCCAGGAACAGCACGCCAAAGCCCGTCAGCGCCGTGCCGATGGCGGCGCGGCGGGTGTCGGCGCCGGTCAGGCGCAGGGCCATGCCCAGGCCGACCAGCGGCAGGGCGGCGGCATCGACGTTGATCTTGAAGCCCACCAGGGCCACCAGCCAGCCGGTCATGGTGGTGCCGACGTTGGCGCCGAACAGCACCCACAGCGACTGCGAGAAGGTGAGCAGGCCGGCGTTGACGAAACCAATCGCCGCCACCGTCACCGCGCTCGAGGACTGCACCACGGCGGTGACCGTGATGCCCGAAAGCAGGCCGCGCAGCCGGGTCTGGGTGGACGAGGTCAGCAGACGCCCGAGCGCCGGGCCGGCGGCCTGCTTGAGGCCATCGGTCATCAGCAGCATGCCCAGCAGGAACAGGCCCAGCCCGCCCAGCAATGCCCCGACGCCGATGCCTTCGATCATCGCCCCGCTTCCCTCGCCTGTCCGGCCCGATCATAGCCCCGGTCGTGCGGCCACGGCGTCGCCTCGGGTATCCTGCGCGCCCCAGTTCGGGTGAACGCACATGCCGGGCCCAGGCCACGATCCCCACGCGCACAGGCTCTCGGTCGCGCCGATGATGGACTGGACCGACCGGCACTGCCGCGTCTTCCATCGCCTCCTCGCGCCGCACGCGCGCCTGTACACCGAGATGGTGCACGCGCAGGCGGTCATCCACGGCGACCGCGAGCGACTGCTGGGCTTCGACCCGGTCGAGCATCCCGTGGCGCTGCAGTTGGGCGGCTCCGACCCGGCGCATTTGGCCCAGGCCACCCGCATCGGCGCCGACTGGGGCTACGACGAGGTCAACCTCAATGTCGGCTGCCCCTCCGACCGCGTGCAGGCCGGCCGCTTCGGCGCCTGCCTGATGAAGGAGCCCACGCTGGTGGCCGACTGCGTGGCGGCGATGATCGCCGCCGCGCCGGCCGGCGTGCCGGTCACGGTGAAATGCCGCCTGGGCGTGGACGAGATGGAGGACTACGACGTCTTCCGCGCCTTCGTCGACACCGTCGCGGCCGCGGGCTGCGGCGTGTTCGTGGTGCATGCGCGCAAGGCCTGGCTGCAGGGCCTGAGCCCGAAGGAAAACCGCGAGATCCCGCCGCTGCGCTATGAATGGGTGCACCGGCTCAAGCGCGAGCGGCCCGAACTGGTGGTTTCGATCAACGGTGGCCTGGCCACGGTCGAGGACGTGCTCGAACACGCGCGCGACCTCGACGGCGCCATGATCGGCCGCGCCGCCTACCACGAACCCTATCGCCTGCACCTGATGGACCGCGCGCTGTTCGAGCCGGCGCGTGCGCCCGAAGACCGCGCCGACCTGCTGCGCAAGCTGCGTCCCTACGTCGAGGATTGCCTCGCGCGCGGCATCGCGCTCAAGCACATCAGCCGGCACCTGCTCGGCCTGTTCCACGGCCAGCCGGGCGGGCGCCTGTTCCGGCAGGTGCTCAGCGAGGGCGCGCCGCGCGCCGGCGCCGGCTGGGAGCTGGTGGAGCGCGCCTTGGCCGAAACCCGGCGCGAGCCCGAACGGGCCGCGCCATGATCACCCGCGACAGCCAGGCCTTCCTCGCCCACGCGCGCACCCTGGCACCGGACTTCGGACCGGCCTGCGCCCGCGCCGCTTTCCTGGTGGCACCCGAGGGCTTCGCGCTTGCGGCCGAGTCGGCCAGCGACAACGCCTACATGGACCTCTCGGTGGCCGTGGACCCGGCGCGTGCGCTCGCCCAGCACCGCGCGTTGCAGGCGGCGCTGGCGGAAGACCTGCCGGTGGTGTGTTTCCCCGGCGACCCGGCCGCGCCCGACGGCCTGTTCCCGAACAACGTCTTCGCCACCGCGCCGGGCCGGCTGCTGGTGGGCCGCATGCGCCACCCGGTGCGCCAGCGCGAGGCCGAACGCGCCGACATCCGTGGCTTCTTCACCGGCCTGCTGGGCTACCGCGAACTCGACCTGCGGCAGTCGCCGGGCGTTTGCGAGCTCACCGGCTCGGTCGTCGTGGACCGCGCCCGCGGCATCGCCTTCGCCGGCCTGGGCGAACGCTGCGACGAAGCCGGCGCCACGGCCCTGCACGCGGCCCTGGGGCTGCGCGCCACGCTGCTGTTCGAGCTGGCGCCCGGCGAGTACCACGCCAACGTGGTGATGAGCGTGCTGGCCGGCCGTGCGCTGGTCATCGCCCCCTCGGGCTTCGCCGATCCGGCCGTGCCGGCCGCGCTGGCGGCGCTCTACGCCCCGGCGGTGGTCGAACTGACGGCGGCCCAGAAGCAGGCCTTCGCCGGCAACTGCATCGCCCTGTGCGGGGAGCGGGTGCGCATCAGCCAGGCCGGCGCCGACGCGCTGGCCCCGGCCCAGCGCGCGGTGCTGGCCACCGCCGGGCTGGCGCTGGCCCCGGTGCCGCTGGACGAAATCGAGAAGGCGGGCGGTTCGCTGCGCTGCTGCGTGGCCGAAATCTACTGAGTGCTGAACCGTTTTAGCGTAAGTTATTGATGTGGTTAGGGTTCAGACCGGATTCACCGCCCTGGCAACAGACTCTGCCCCACGCCCGGCTAGCCGGTCCCCCCACTCGGAGCTAGTATCCCGCCGATGCTGAACGCCGTTCGCCACCTCCTGCTGCTCGCCGCCGTCGCGGTTGCGCTGCCCGTGCACGCCGAAGAGGCGCGCCAGCGTCGCGCTGAGGCCAGCGAGCGCATCCGCGAGGTCGAGCGCGACGGTGGCCGCGTGCTGCGCGCCGAGCGCGTGCAGCGCGGCGGCGAGGAGACCTACCGGCTCAAGGTGCTCACGCCCGAGGGTCGCGTGCGCGTGCTGCATGGTGACGATGCGCGCGAGTCGCGCGACGCCGGCCGTTTCGAGCGCCGCGGCCTGCAGGGTCGCGAGCGCATGCGCCGCCCCGATCCGCGCCCGGCCGATGCCGGCCGTGCTGAACCCGCCCCCGATCCCGGCCGTCGCCCGCGCGACGACTGATCCGATCCACCGGCCCCGGAAGGGCCGTTCCCCGCCGAAAGGAGACGCCATGCGAGTACTGCTGGTCGAGGATGAAGCCCCCCTTCGTGAAACCCTTGCCGCGCGCCTGAAGCGCGAAGGCTTCGCGGTCGATACCGCCGCCGACGGCGAGGAAGGCCTGTACCACGGCAAGGAAGTGCCGTTCGACATCGCCGTCATCGACCTGGGCCTGCCCAAGATGTCCGGCATGGACCTGGTCAAGGCGCTGCGCGAAGCCGGCCAGAAGTTCCCCATCCTCATCCTGACCGCGCGCTCGAGCTGGCAGGACAAGGTCGAGGGCCTCAAGTCCGGCGCCGACGACTACCTGGTCAAGCCCTTCCACGTCGAGGAGCTGCTGGCCCGCATGAACGCCCTGCTGCGCCGCGCCGCGGGCTGGTCCAAGCCCACGCTCGACTGCGGCCCGGTGCGCCTCGACCTCTCGGCCCAGACCGTTAGCGTCAACGGCGCCAACGTCGACCTGACCAGCTACGAGTACAAGGTGCTCGAGTACCTGATGCTGCACGCGGGCGAGCTGGTCTCCAAGGCCGACCTCACCGAGCACATCTACCAGCAGGACTTCGACCGCGACTCGAACGTGCTCGAGGTCTTCATCGGCCGCCTGCGCAAGAAGCTCGACCCGGAAGGCGAGATCAAGCCGATCGAAACCGTCCGCGGCCGCGGCTACCGTTTCGCCATCCCGCGCGACGAGTAAACCGGCGTGCGCTGGCGCACGCTGTCGCTGCAGGCCCGGCAGATGCTGGCGGCCAGCCTCGCGCTGGTCGCCTTCCTGGGCCTGACCGGCTACGCGCTCGACCGCGCCTTCGTCGAGACCGCGCAAAACGCCCTGCGCGAGCGCCTGGCCAACCTGGCCAATGCCTACATCCAGGAGAGCGAGATCGACCGCGCCGGCGGCTTCATCTCGCCCGACATCCCGCCCGACACCCGGCTGCTGCAGCCCGGCAGCGGCCTGTACGCCAACGTGCGCGGCGACCGCCTGAGCTGGGACTCGGCGTCCACCCTCGGCCGCTCGCTGCCGCCCGTCGAGCTGCTGGGCCCCAACCAGCGCCGCTTCGAAGGTCCGCTGCGCATCGTCGATGCCTACGGCATGGAGAACCGCGTCTACGCCTACTCGATCGGCGTGGTCTGGGAATCGGCCGTCGGCGACCTGCCGATGACGCTGAGCGTGTTCGAGGACGCGATGCAGATCCAGGACCAGGTCAACGTCTTCCGGCGCGCGCTCTGGGGCTACCTGGCGATGGCGGCGCTGCTGCTGCTGGGCGTGCAGATCCTGGTGCTGCGCTGGAGCCTGCTGCCGTTGCGCAACGTCGAGCGCGAACTCGCGCGCGTGCGCCAGGGCCTGAGCCAGCGCCTGTCGGGGCGCCACCCGCGCGAGCTCGAGTCGATCACCGAGTCGATCAACAGCCTGATCGAGAGCGAGCGCAGCCATCTCGAGCGCAGCCGAAACACGCTTTCCGACCTGGCGCACAGCCTCAAGACGCCGCTGGCGGTGCTGCGCTCGCGCCTGGACGCCGACGCCGGCCACGCGGAGCTGCGCGAGGAGGTGGCGGCGCAGGTGCAGCGCATGAACGAGATCGTCTCCTACCAGCTTTCCCGCGCCGCCCGGAGCGGCCATGCGCTGTACTCCGCGCCGCTGCCGATCGAGCCGCGCGCCGAGGAGATCGTCGCCGGCCTCGAGAAGGTGTACGCGGCCAAGGGCGTGCTCTGCGAGTTCGAGATCGACCCGGCCGCGCGCTTCCACGGCGAGCTGGGCGACCTGCAGGAGCTGCTGGGCAACCTGCTCGAGAATGCCTTCAAGTGGGCGCGTGGCCGGGTGCTGCTCACCGTCACCGTCGAGCCTGCGCCGGGCAACCGCCGGCCCGGCGTGAACTTCGTGGTCGACGACGACGGCCCGGGCATCCCGCCCGACAAGATCGAACACGTGCTCCAGCGCGGCGTGCGCGGCGACGAGCGCGTGCAGGGCCACGGCATCGGCCTGTCGATCGTGCAGGACATCGTGGCCGCCTACCGCGGCGAGCTACAGGTGGATCGTTCGCCGGAACTCGGCGGCGCCCGCTTCGCGGCGCGCTTCCCGCCGGCCTACTGAGCCGGGATCGGAGAGGCGCCGTACAGGCGCTGCAGGTGCGCCGCCACGGCGGGCATCTCGCTGGCCAGCAGGGCCGGGTCGGAGAAGTGGTACTCGCTGGCGACGGCGAAGAATTCCTCGGGCGCTTCGGCGGCATACGGGTCGATCGGCGTTTCTTCGCCGGCGTCCACGCGCGCCACGAAGGCCTCGTAGGCCGCCTGGAAATCGCGCGCCCATTCGCGCTGCCAGGCCGCGGGCAGCGGCGGCGTGCCGTCCATCGCGCCGTCGAGCGCGTCGAGCTTGTGCGCCATCTCGTGCACCACCAGCTGGTAGCCGCCCTCCGGCTCGGCGAGGTCGGCCTGCACGTCGTCCCAGCTCAGCACCAGCGGGCCCCGGTCCCAGGCTTCGCCGGCCAGCTCGTCCACCCACTCCTCGACCACGCCGGTGTCCTCGTCGTGGTGGCGGCGGTGCACGCGGAAGGCGCCCGGATAGACCAGCACCTGGTGCCAGCCGCGCAGGCCCTCGGCGCCGAACTCCAGCAGTGGCAGGCAGGCCAGGCCGGCCAGCTGCAGGCGCTGGCCATCGTCCAGGGCCAGGCCCTGCAGGGGGGTGATGGTCTTATCGGCCAGGAAGCGCGCCACCAGTGCGTCCAACTTCCGGCGCCGCGACGGCTCCAGGCGGGCGAGGAAGGGCAGGGCGCGGTCCAACGACGAACGCTGGGCGTCGGTGAGGGCGGGGGGCGCGAAGGCCTCGCGCAGGCGGCGGAACAGCGGGCTCATGCCCGCAGGGTGCGGGCACCGGGGCGCGGGGGCAAGGCCCCGGTCAGCGGATCATGCCGGGCAGCAGCGAATTCCAGCGCGGGGTGGCGCGGCCCTGGGCACCGCTGCGCGGACGCACCGGCGCGGTGCCGCTGGCACCGGGCGCGGGCTCGTCGGCGCTGCGGGCGTCGTTCTTCTCGGCCGCGTCAGCCGCCGCCTTGGTGCACGATTGCGAGGCCGACTCGGTGGCCACCACCGGTTCGCTGGCGGTCGCGCCGGCGGCCCAGAAAAGCAGGCAGGAAGCGAGCAGGAGTCGTTGCATGGTGGCCAGCCTCAGTGACGGATACCATTGGGATGCGCCGGGGCGCCCAAGGGTTGCGTCTGATTCTACGCGCCCCGCCGTTGTGCGCCATGCCCACTTTTGCGGCATTGCAGCATGGCCTTCGCGTTCAGTTCGGGCAGACTCCGGCGGCACATGAATGCCGCCAGCCTGTCCTTTCCCCGCCCTCTTATTCGTGGCCCCGCGCTTCGGCGCGCGCTGATCGCTGGTGCCCGGCGGGTCATCGCCCAGCGCGAGGCGCTCAACAAGATCAACGTCTTCCCGGTGCCCGACGGCGACACCGGCAGCAATCTCGCCTTCACCCTGGGCGGCGTGCTGGCCGGGGCGCTCAGCCGCCGCAGCCAGGGCGCGGGCGAACTGCTGCGCCGGGTCGGCGAGGACGCGGTGGACGGGGCGCGCGGCAACTCCGGCGCCATCCTGGCCCAGTTCTTCACCGGCGTGGCCGAGGCCGCGGGCAATGCCCGCGCGCTCGAGCCGACCACGCTGGCCGAGGCCGTGCGCGCCGGCGCGCGCTCGGCCCGCCAGGCCCTGAGCGAGCCGCGCGAGGGCACCATCCTGAGCGTCATCAGCGCCTTCGCCGAAGGCCTCGAGCACCGCCCCGACGGCGACCTCGGTGCCTGGTTCCGCCGTGCGCTCGAGCGCAGCCGGCAGGCGCTGGCCGCCACGCCCACCCAGCTGGCCGTGCTGGCCCGGGCCGGCGTGGTCGATGCCGGTGCCCAGGGCTTCGTCGACCTGCTCGAGGGCATCCACGAATTCATCGCGTCCGGCGCCGTCGATGCCGCCGGCGTCGCCGACGACGTCACCGGCGACCTGGAGGCCGCCGAGGCCCACGGCGAAATGGCCGACGCCGACCCGGAGCATCGCTGGTGCAGCGAGTGCCTGCTGGTCGGCGAGGGCATGGACCGTGCCGGCCTGCGCGCCGCGGTCGGCGAGCTCGGCGCCTCCTGCGTCGTGATCGCCGGCAGCCACTCGCGCCTGCGCCTGCACGCGCACGTCGCCGACCCGGGCCAGCTGTTCGAAGTGGCGGCGCGCTTCGGCCGCGTCGAGGGCCCCAAGGCCGACGACATGCACGCCCAGGCCCGCGCCGCCGCGGGTGCCGCGGCCGTGGCGGTGATCACCGACAGCGCCGCCGACCTGCCCGACGAGCTCATGCGCCGCTTCAACATCCACATGGTGCCGGTGCGGGTGAACTTCGGCGACGAGGACTACCTGGACAAGGTGGGCCTGTCGACCCGCGAGTTCTACCGCAAGCTGCGCACCGAGCTGGTGCTGCCCAAGACCAGCCAGCCGGCGCCCGGCGATTTCCGCCGCCAGTTCGAGTTCCTGCTTTCGCACCATCGCGAGATGGTCTACGTCGGTATTTCGCGCGCGGTCTCGGGCACGCTGCAGTCGGCCGAAACGGCGGTGCAGCGCGGCCATCCCGACCGCAGCCACGTGTTCGACTCAGGCAATGCCTCCGGCGGCGAAGGCCTGCTGGCCCTGCGTGCGGCCGAGATGGCCGCCTCGGGCGCCGATGCCGCGGCGATCCTGGCCGAGCTGGCGCGACTCAAGCCGCTGACGATGACCTGGGCGCTGGCGCGCGACATCAGCCACGCGGTGCGCGGCGGCCGCATCCCGGCCTGGGCCAAGCCGCTGGTCGAGTGGCTGGGCCTGACGCCGATGGCGGCGGTCAAGCCCACCGGCAAGCTTGGCGTGGTCGGCGGCCTGTTCGGCAAGTCGCGCCAACCCGAGCGCTTCGCGGCCTACGTCGCCAGGCGCGTACCGCGCGGTCCGCGCTATCGGCTGGTGGTGGGCCATTGCGACGCGCCGGAGGATGGCGAGCGCCTGCTGGCGGCGCTGCGCGGGCGCCTCGACCTGGCCGACAGCTGGCTGGTGGAGACCGGCTCGGCGATCGGCGCGCACGCCGGTCCGGGCGCGCTGGTGGTGTCGCTCCAGCCCGCGGACTGACGCCCGCGCGGGCGTGGCCCATAATGCGGGCATGACCAACGCGCTGATCCTGCTCGTCGCTTACCTGCTGGGCTCGCTCTCGGGCAGCCTGCTGCTCGGCCGCCTGCGCGGCGTCGACATCCGCACGCTGGGCAGCGGCAACGCCGGTGGCACCAACGCGCTGCGCACCCAGGGCTGGAAGTTCGCGCTAGGCACCGTGCTGGTCGACCTGGGCAAGGGCGTGCTGGCCGCGTGGCTGGCGCTTCGCTTCGGTGGCGACGTCGCCTGGCTGCCCTACGCGGCGGCGGGTGCGGCGGTGCTCGGCCACGTGTGGCCGGTCTTCCACGGTTTCCGCGGCGGCAAGGGCGCCGGCACGCTGGTCGGCGCGCTGCTGCTGCTCTGGCCGGTGTCCGTGCTCGTGGTGATCGGCACCTGGCTGATGGTGCTCACCGCCAGCGGTTACGTCGGGCTCTCGACCATCCTGGCCGGCGTTTCGCTGGTGCCGCTGGCCCTGCTCACCGACGCGCCGCCCGAGCGCCTGGTGTTCGCCGTCGCCGCGGCGCTGTTCCTGGTCTATACGCACCGCAGCAACCTCGCGCGCCTGCGCGCCGGCACCGAATCGCGCTTCGAGCGCGTGCGGATCTGGGCGCGCCTGCGCCGGAGCGGGAAGTGATCGATCGCGCACTGCTGGCGCGGCTGTGCGAAGGTCCCGCGTCGGGTGCCGCGCTGGCCGCGGGACTGGGCATCACCCGCAGCGCGGTGTGGAAGCGCATCGAAGCCCTGCGCGAGGCCGGCGTGGACGTACGGGCCGATCCGGGCCGTGGCTACCGCCTGGCCCGTCCGCTCGACCTGCTCGATGCCGGTGCGCTGCAGGCGGCACTGTCCCCCGCCGCGCGCGCCGAACTCGCGGGCATCGAGCTGCTGTTCGAAACCGACTCGACCAATGCCGAAGCCCTGCGCCATCCGGCGCCCGCGCGGGGCACCCGCGCCTGGCTGGCCGAGCGCCAGACCGCCGGCCGCGGCCGCCGCGGCCGCGACTGGTCCACGCCGCTGGCCGCGCAGGTGGCGCTGAGCCTGTCGCGCCGGGTCGAGGGTGGGGTGGCCGCGCTGCAGGGCCTGAGCCTGGCGGTCGGCGTGGCCGCCGCCGAGGCGCTGCATGCGCAGGGCTTCACCGAGGTTGGCCTGAAGTGGCCCAATGACCTGCTCGCGCGCGGACGCAAGCTCGGCGGCATCCTGGTCGAGGTGCGCGGCGATGCCGCGGGTCCGATGCAGGTGGTCGTGGGCCTGGGCTTGAACGTGTGCATGCCGGCGTCCGCGGCGCGGGACATCGACCAGCCCTGGTGCGACCTGGCCAGCCTGTCGCCGGCACCGGTGTCGCGCCCGGCGGTGTGCGTGGCCCTGCTCGACGCGCTGCTGCCGATGCTGGCGCGGTTCGAGCGCGAGGGCCTGGCGCCGTGGCTCGACGCCTGGCACCGCCACGACCTGCTGGCAGGCCGCCCGGTGCGCGTGGACGAAGGCGCCCGCGTGTTCGAGGGCATCGCCCTGGGCGTCGCGGCCGACGGCGCGCTTCGCCTGCGCACCGCCGACGGCGAGCGCGCCTGCCACGCCGGCGAAGCGAGCCTGCGCGCCGCATGACCTGGCTCATCGACCTCGGCAACTCCCGTCTCAAGGCCGCCCGCTGGCGGCCCGGCGCCGCCCTCGGCGAGGTGCAGGCCTGGGCGCATGGCGCCAGCGATTTTCCCGCGGGCCTGCAGGCCTGGCTGGCCTCGATGGCGTCGGGCGAGGCCTGCTGGCTGGCTTCGGTGGCCTCGCCCGAGGTGACCGCGCAGGTGGCCGCGCAGCTCGCGGCCAGTGGCCATCCGGCGCGGCGCGTGCGTACCCAGCCGGAGATGGCCGGCGTGCGCATCGCCTACGCCGAGCCGGCGCGGCTGGGCGTGGATCGTTTCCTGGCGCTGCTGGCGGCGCGGGCGCGCGGCCCGGGCCCCTGGCTGCTGGTCTCGGCCGGCAGCGCGCTCACCGTGGACCTGCTCGATGCCGGCGGGCAGCATCGCGGCGGCGTCATCGCGCCCAGCCCCGAGCATATGCGCGCGGCGCTGGCGGCGCGCTTCCCGGCACTGGCCTTCGCCGGCGGAGAGGCCTGCGCCTTCGCCGCCGACACCGCCGACGCACTGGCCGGGGGCAGCCTCGGCGCCGCGGCCGGACTGATCGAACGCAGCCATCGCCAGGCCACCCGGCTGCTGGGGGCCGCGCCGACCGTGCTGCTCGGCGGCGGCGGTGGCGAACGCCTGCGCGGAATGCTTGAACTGGACGTGGTGCCGGCGCCTGCGCTGGTGCTCGAAGGCCTGGCCGTCTACGCGGCGCTGGCGGAGGACGAAGGCGAATGATGGTGCGTGGGCTGGTGGTGCTGCTGGCGAGCATGAACCTGGCGGTGGCCCTTTGGTGGGCGCTGCACGAGGTGCCGCGCGCCGCGCCGCCGCCGCCGGTGGACGGCGGCGTGGGCGGGCTGGTGATGCTGGGCGAGGCCGAGGCGCCGGTGTCCACCGACGCGGTCGAACTGGCCGGCATCCCGGCGCCGATGCCCGAGCGGCCTGCCTGCCTGAGCCTGGGCCCGTTCACCACGCCGGCGCAGCTGCGCGCGGCGATGAACGCGCTCACGCCGAAGGTGGCGCGCATCCAGTTCCGCGAACTCCCGGCCACCGAGCTGCGTGGCTACCGCGTGTTCCTGCCGGCCGCCGGCAGCCGCGAGCAGGCCCTGGCCACGGCCCGCGAACTGGCCGCGCGCGGCGTGCGCGACTACTACGTGGTCACCGCCGGCGAGCAGGAGAACACCGTCTCGCTGGGCCTGTTCCGCGAGCTGGCCAATGCCGAGAAGCGCCGCGACGACCTGCGCGCGCAGGGCTTCACCGCCCAGCTCGAGCCGCGCACCGAGCAGGCTTCGCAGTGGTGGATCGACCTGGCGGCCGAGCCCGGCCTGGACTGGGCGGCGGCGCTCGGCGGCGCCCAGGGCCTCGAGGCGCGCGAAGCCGCCTGCGACTGAACCGCTGGCGCAGGCGATAGAATCTGGCCGATGCCGGCTTAGCTCAGCAGGTAGAGCAACCGCCTTGTAAGCGGTAGGTCCCCGGTTCGACTCCGGGAGCCGGCACCATTCCCGACGCTTGGCTTGGGCCCGCTGATGGGCTCTTATACCCGTGGGCGCCGCCTTCGCGGTGCCGGGGAGCTTCGACAGCGCATGGCCAGCGGACACCAGACGCAGGCAAGGACGGCGGACCGCTGGCCCGGCGCCAGGCGCTGGGTTGCGGCCGGCGCCTGGTCGGTCCTGGTCCTGGCCGCCATCGAGCTGGCGTATCCGCGCTTCCTGCCGCCAGGCTGGCCCGCCGGCTTGCTGGTGCTCGGGCCGGCCCTGCTCGCCGCCGGCACCCTGCTGCGCGCCGACCGCCAGCCCTGGCGACTGCTGGCCTGGGCGCTGGCGCTGGCGAGCGCCGGCGTGATGCTGCTGGCCTGGCCGGCCACCGACCCCGGGCTGTTGCGAACGCCCGCGCCCTGGCTGCTAGCGCTGGTGGGCGCGATCGGCGTGGGTGCGCACGTCGGCGGCCGCGCGCCGCCGGTGGCGATGGTGGCCCGGGCCGTGGGCGGCTTGCTGCTGGCGGTGGCCGCGCTGTCGATGGCCAGCCTGCGCGATCCCGAGCCGGCGCCGGGGATGTCGCTGGGCCTGTCCGGCACCCTGGCCTGCCTGCTCCTTGGCCTGTGGCTGGCCGGGCGCGACCTATCCGACCAGCGCCAGCGGATGATGCGTCTGGCCGCCGGCCTGCTGGCCGGCGTGTCCTCGCTGGTGATTATCGGCTGGTGGCTGGGCATGCCCTACATCGTGCAGGGCGGCACCCAGTACGTGCCCATGCAGTTCAACACCGCCGTCTGCGCGCTGCTGGTGGCGGTGGCGCTGCGGCTGCTGGCGGCCGGACGGCGCAACCCGGCCCTGCTGCCGCTCCTGCCGGTGGCGGCGATTTCCGCGCTCAGCCTGGTCGAGGAGTACGCCGGCCTGCCGGTCGGCGTCGGCGAGTGGCTGATCCGGCACGAGATCGTGGCCGAGGGCGTGGTCCCCGGGCGCATGGCGCCCAACACGTCGGTGGCCTTCCTGCTGGCCTGCCTGGGCATCCTGCTGGCGCCTGCGGGTGGCCAGGACAATGCCGCGCGCTGGTCGGCCACCTGGGCCTGCGGCTTCGTGGCGGCCGTGATCGCGATGATCGTGCTCGCGGGCTACCTGCTCGGCATCCCGGTGCTGCGCGGCTGGGGCGCGCAGACGCCGATGGCGTTGATGACCGGTGTATGCCTGCTGCTGGTGGGCCTCGGCCTGGGCTTCGGCGGCGCCGAGTACCGACCGAACCTGCGCCAGCCGGTGGCCTGGATGCCGCTGGCGGTGGCCGCGGCCACCATCGCCGTCTCGGTGCTGGTCTGGTACTCGATCAACCGCGAACAGGCCGCCGCCAGCGAGGCTGCGCTGGCCCGGCAGGCCGAGCTTGCCGAACAAGCGCTGGCCAATGGCATCGTCGAGCGCCGCCGCGCCGTGCGTCGCCTGGCCGAACGCCTGACCGCCACCGGCGACCAGTCCCTGGCCGAACGGGCCTTCGACGTCGATGCCGAGATCTACCTGCGCGACTTCCCCAGCCTGGCCACCATGATGTGGGCCGACACCGATACCCGCGTGCTGCGCCAGCAGCTGCGCGAGGGCGACGGCGTGCCCATGCTCGGGCGGCGGCTGGATTTCGAGGCGGGCCGGGCCGAACTGTTCGCGCGTGCGCGGGTCAGCAAGGAGGCGGTCGAGACCCAGCCCTTGCCGCTGCTCGACCGCGGCATGGGCGAGCTGGTGGCGGCGCCGCTGCTGCGCGACGGCGAAGTCATGGGCTTCGTGGTCACGGTGATGCGCTACGAGCTGCTGTTCCCCACGTTGCTGGCAGCCACCGGCGACGAGCACCCGCTGCAGATCCGCCACGGCGACCTCGTGTTGTTCGAGCGCGGACAGCCCGGCCTGCCCGAGGCGGCGCACAGGCGCGAGGTGGACGTCTACGGCGACCGGCTGGAGCTCTGGCTGTGGCCTGCGGGCGGCGAGACGGAGCCGGTGGCCAAGTTGCTGCTTTTCACCATCCTGGCCACGGGCGGCCTGCTGGCGCTGGCCCTGCGCCTGGCCGGCCTGGCCCGGCAGCGCGCGGAAGTGGCGGAGACCCGGGGCCAGGAACTGGCCGCCCAGGTCGAGGCGGCCGAGCAGGCCCGGCTGGCCCAGAAGCAGGCCGAAACCGAGCTGTCCTCGGTGTTCGAGAGCATCAGCGACGCCTTCTACACGCTCGACCGCGGGTGGCGCTTCGTCTTCGTCAACCCGCGCGCCGAGGCGCTGATGCGCAGGCGGCGCGAGGACCTGGTGGGGCAGTCGGTCTGGGAGGTTTTCCCGGATGCGCTCGACTCGGTGATCGAGCGTGAATTCCGCGCCGCGGTCGGCGGCGAGCGCGCAGGCGAGTTCGAGGTGCACTTCGCGCCCCTGGGGGCCTGGTTCTATGCGCGGGTCTATCCGCATCCGCACGGGCTGGCCGTGTACTTCCAGGACATCAGCGACCGCAAGCGTGCCGAAGTCGAGGCCCAGCGCGCGCAGGCGGCGTCCGAACGCGCCAAGCGCCTGGCCCAGCTGGGCAGCTGGGACTACGACCTCGAGCGGGGCGCCATGAGCTGGTCGCCCGAGGTGTACCGGATCTTCGGATTGCCGGCCGGCAACGCCAGCCCCGGCTTCGCCGGCATGCTCCAGCGCGTGCACTTCGAGGACCGCGGCCGGGTGCAGGCCGCGCACGGGCGCCTGCACCGGGGCGAGGGCGACCTGGACCTGGAGTACCGCATCCTGCGCCCGGACGGCGAGACCCGGCACGTGCGCGAACTCGGCACGCTGGTGCGGGACGCGGCGGGGCAGCCGCTGTCCGCCGCCGGCGCGATCCAGGACATCACCGAGCGGCACCAGTCCGAGGATGCGCTGCGCGAGCTGTCGCGCCGCCTCGAGCAGTCGCTGGTGATGAACCGGATGGTGCTGGAGAACTCCCTGGACGTGATCTGCGTTATCGACGCCAACGGTCGCTTCCAGCAGGTGTCCAACGCCTGCCAGCCGCTGTGGGGCTATGCGCCCGGCGAGCTCGTCGGCCGCGCGCACTACGACCTGGCCCATCCCGACGACCGCGCCCACACCCTGCGCGAGGGCGCGGCGGTGCTTGCCGGGCGGCCGACCATGGATTTCCGCAACCGGATCATCGCCAGGGACGGACGCGTGGTGTCGATGCAATGGTCGGCCGTGTGGTCGGCACGCGACCGGATGATGTTCGCCGTGGCGCGCGACGTGACCGAGGCCGAGCGCTCCGCCGAGGCATTGCGCGAGGCGCGCGACAGCCTCGAGCGCGCCCAGCGCATCGCCCGCATGGGCGCATGGGAATACGACGTGGTCAGGGACGAGCTGCACTGGTCGGACGAGGTCTACCGCATCTTCCAGGTGGCGCCGGGCGAGTTCGAGGGCAATTTCCAGGCCTTTGCCGCCCGCGTCTTCCCGGACGACCTGCGCCGGCTGCAGGAGTTGCAGGCGCAGACGGTCGCCGGCGGCCCCGACCTCGACGTGGAGCACCGCATCGTGCTGCCGGGCGGCGGCGTGGGCTATGTGCACGAGCGGGCCAGCCTGCTGCGCGACGACCAGGGCCGGCCCTGGAAGATCACCGGCAGCGTGCAGGACATCACCGAGCGCAAGCGCGCCGACGAGATGGAGGAGGGCCAGCGCCAGGTGCTCGATGCCATCGCCAAGCGCCGGCCGCTGCCCGAGGTCCTGCTGATGATCGTGCGCCTGGCGGAGCGGCAGATGCCGGCCGCCATGGGTTCGGTGCTTCTGCTCGACGAGGCTGGCGAGCACCTGCGCATCGGCGCCGCGCCCAGCCTGCCGCCCGCGTACAACGCGGCCGTCCACGGCCTGGCCATCGGCCCCAGGGCCGGCTCCTGCGGCACCGCCGCCTGGCGCGGCGAGCGCGTGGTCGTTTCCGACATCGACCACGACGCGCTGTGGGCGGACTACCTGCCGCTGGTGCAGCCACACGGGCTCAAGGCCTGCTGGTCGACGCCGGTGAAGGCCGCCGACGGCCGGGTGATCGCCACCTTCGCCAGCTACTACCGGCAGGTGCGCGAGCCGGCGGCGGCCGAACTCGAACTGGTCGACCGCCTGGCCTCGCTGTGCGCGGTGGCGATCGAGCACGCCAACGCCTTCGACGACATCGCCACCAGCCAGCAGCGCTTCCGTTCGCTGTTCGACGAGCACCCCGACCTCGTCTACGCGATGGACCTCGAGGGCCACTACACCGAGGTCAACGAGCAGTTCCTGCGCCTGGCCGGCGCCGGCCCGGAGAAGATCATCGGCCGGCTTTTCGACGAGCGGGTGGAGTCGAACCAGCGCGAGATGGTGCGTGCGCACTTCCAGGCCGCCACGCTGGGCGAGGCGCGCAGCTACGAGATGATCGGCATCGCCATCGACGGAACGCGGGTCGACCTGCGGGTGACCAACCTGCCGATCGTGGTGGACGGGCGCGTGACCGGCGTGTTCGGCATCGCCCAGGACATCAGCCTGCTGCGCAAGCACCAGCGCGAGCTTTCCGACGCGCTCGACTCCGCCGAGTCGCTCGGCCGGCAGCTCGACCGCCTGAGCGAGGCTTCGCTGTCGATCAACCGCGACCTGAGCGAGGACACGCTCTACCAGCAGATCGTCGACCGCGTCCGCGACATCATCGGTGCCCACCAAGCCGTGGTCAGCGTCGAGCCCCAGTCCTCGGGCGCCCCGCTGCTCACGGCGTCCTCCCTGTCGGACAAGTACGCCGCCTGGCGCGATTACGACGTGCCCATCGACGGCAGCGGCATCTATTCCCTGGTCGGAGAACGCCAGCAGCCGATGCGCCTGACCCAGGCCGAGCTCGAGGCGCATCCGCACTGGCGGGCCTTCGGCGACGAGTCCACGCGGCACCCGCCGATGCGCGGCTGGCTGGCCGTGCCGCTGGTCGGCAGCAACGGCCGGACGCTGGGCATCCTGCAGTTGACCGACAAGCTGCGCGGCGAGTTCAGCGCCGAGGACGAACGCGTCGCCATGCAGTTCGCCCAGGTGGCGGTGGTGGCGATCGAGCGTGCCCGGCTGCTGGAGAAGCTCAGCGTGCGCGACCGGTTCTTCGAGATGTCGCTCGAGGTGTTCGTGGTCTTCGAGCCGGCCAGCGAGCGCTGGGTGCAGGTGAACCAGATGCTCAGCGACATCACCGGCTTCAGCCGCGAGGAGCTGTGCTCGCGGCCGATCTTCGAGTTCATGCATCCCGACGACGAGGCCCGCACGCGCGAGCGGTCCGCCGCCCTGGCCCGCGGCGAGGTGGTGCCGCCGAGCTTCATGAACCGCTACCGGCGCCGCGACGGCGGCTACCGCTGGATGGAGTGGATGTCGGCGCCGGCGGGCGACGGGCTGGTGTATGCCGTCGGCCGCGACGTCACCGACCGGCTGCAGGCCGAGGCCACGCTGCGCCAGACCCTGGCCGACCTCAATGCGCGCAACCGCGAACTGCAGGATTTCGCCTTCATCGCCTCGCACGACCTGCAGGAGCCGCTGCGCAAGATCCGCGCCTTCGCCGACCGGCTCCAGCAGCGCCATGCGGAGTCGCTGGCCGCCGAGGCCCGCGACTACCTCGACCGCACCACCCAGGCCGCCGAGCGCATGCAGGTGCTCATCAACGACCTGCTGGCCTACTCGCGCGTGGCTGCGCGCGGCAAGCCATTCACCCAGGTGAAGCTCGACCGGGTGCTGGCCGGCGTGCTCGACGACCTCGAGGCCACCATCGAGGCCAGCGGCGGACGCATCGAGGCCGACCCGCTGCCGGAGATCGAGGGCGACCCGACCCAGCTGCGCCAGGTGTTCCAGAACCTGCTTTCGAACGCGCTCAAGTTCCGCGCCCCCGGGCGCCCGCCGCGGGTGCGGATCAGCGCCGAGCCGGCGACCGGCGTGGACGGCCGGCACTGGATCCTGCGTTTCACCGACAATGGAATCGGTTTCGAACCACAGTACGCCGAGAAGGTCTTCGGGCCCTTCCAGCGCCTGCACGCACGCCAGCAGTACGAAGGCACCGGCATCGGCCTGGCCATCGTCCGGCGCATCGTCGAGAGGCATCGCGGCAGCATCGAGGCCGAAGGCCGGCCGGGCGAGGGCGCGGTCTTCACGCTGCGCCTGCCCGAGCGGCAGCCGGGCGACGGTGGCGAGGTGCTGGCGGTTCCCCTCGCCGGGCCGTAGAGTCGGGGAACCGCGAACCGCAGGGGGCCTGCCCGCATGATCCCGCCGCGCCAGCCGATCACCATCCTGATGGCCGATGACGATCCGGATGACCGCCTGATGACGCAGGAGGCCTTCGCCGAATGCCGCGTGGCCAACCCCTTGCGCTTCGTCAACGACGGCGACGAGCTGATGGATTACCTGCGGCGCCAGGGCGACTTCGCCGATGCCGCGCGCTTCCCGATGCCCGGCCTGATCCTGCTCGACCTGAACATGCCCCGCCGCGACGGCCGCGAAGCCCTGCGCGAGATCAAGGCCGACCCGGTCCTTCGCGGCATCCCGGTGGTCATCCTCACCACGTCCAAGGCCGAGGAGGACGTGGTTCGCAGCTACCAGGACGGGGTCAATTCGTTTATCACCAAACCCGTCACGTTTTCCGCCCTGATCGAGGTCGTCCAGGCCCTTGGCAAGTACTGGCTCGAGGTGGTGGACTTGCCCGAGAAGCCGGAAGGGAGCCGGGTTTGAGCCAGTCGCCGCTGCGAGTGCTGGTCGTCGATGACGACGAAGAGGACTTCCTGATCCTCCGCGACCTGCTTTCGGACTACCCGCTGGGCCGTTTCGAGATGTCCTGGGTGGGCACCCTGGAGGAGGGCATCCTGGCGCTGCGCGCCGGCGCGCACGACGTCTACCTGGTCGACTACCACCTCGGTCCCGACAACGGCATGGACCTGGTGCGGCTGGCGGTGGCCGAGCACCACACGCACCGCCCGGTGATAATGCTCACCGGCCACGGCAGCGCCGACGTGGACAGCGAAGCCCTGGCCGCGGGCGCATCTGACTACCTGGTCAAGGGCAGCATCGACGCCGAGAAGCTGGCGCGCTCGCTGCGCTATGCGGCCGAGCGCGCCCGGCAGATGCAGCAGATCGAGGACGGCAAGCGCCGCTACCAGCTGCTGTTCGAGCTCAACCCCTTCCCGACCTGGGTCTACAACGCACAGACGCTGCGCATCGTCGCCGTGAACGACGCCATGGTCTCCACCTACGGCTGGAGCCGGGAGGAGTTGCAGTCGATGTCGGTGCTCGACATCCGCGAGCCCAACGAGGGCGAGCGCCTCCGGGCCTACCTGGCCGAATGGGGCGACCGATCCGGCAATGCCGGCGTATGGCGCCACCGGCACCGCGACGGCAGCGCGCTGTGGATGGACATCAACACGCACACGGTCGAGCTCGACGGCAAGCGCTGCCGCATGGTCATCGCCCATGACATCACCGCCCAGCGTGCGGCGCAGGAGCGGCTGCTGCTGCTCGAGCGCGCCGTCGAGTCGAGCATGAACGGCATCATCATCGCCGATGCGCAGGCGCCCGACCTGCCGGTGATCTACGTCAACCCGGCCTTCGAGGAGCTCACCGGCTACCCGGCGGACGAGGTGCTGGGCCGCAACTGTCGCTTCCTGCAGGGCGGGCAGACCAGCCAGGCGGAGCTGGAGATCCTGCGGCGGGCGCTCCGGGAGGCGGGCGACTGCAACGTCCTCCTGCGCAACTACCGCCGCGACGGCAGCGAGTTCTGGAACCACCTGTTCATCTCGCCCGTGCGCGACGAGTCCGGCGCGGTCACGCACTTCGTCGGCATCCAGAACGACCTCACCGAGCGGCGGCAGGTGGAGGCCGACCTGGCCTACGCCGCCAACCACGACGCGGTGACCGGCCTGCCGCGGTACGTCATCCTCGAAACGGCGCTGGCGAGCCTGCTCGAGCGCGAGGATGCGGAGGGTTCCCTGCTCTTCATCGACATCGACCGGTTCCATGCCGTCAATGAGTCGATGGGCCACCTGATCGGCGACGAAGCGCTCCGGATCATCGCCGCCCGCCTGAGCGCGGTGCTGGGCGGGCCGGGCTACCTGTCGCGCTTCGCGGGCGACGAATTCGTGGCGGTCGTCCCCACCGGCAGCCGCGAGGCCGTGCTCGAGCTCGCCGCCCGGCTGCGCGCCGCGGTCTCCAGGCCCATCGAGGGCGACGGCTGGAGCCTCTTCCTCACCGCCAGCATCGGCATCGCCCGCTCGCCGGAGCACGGCGACAGCGGCAACGAGCTGCTGCGCCGCGCCGAGGCCGCGATGACCCGCGCCAAGCGCCAGGGCCGCGACGAGGCCTGCGAATTCTCCGTGGCGCAGATGCGGGAGCTCGAGGACCGCCTCGTGCTGGGCGCGCGCCTGCGCGAGGCCGCCGGCCGCGGCGAGCTGCAGCTGCACTACCAGCCCCAGCTCGACGCCCGCAGCCGTCGCATCACCGGCTTCGAGGCGCTGCTGCGCTGGACCCACCCCGACCTGGGGCCGGTGCCGCCGGGCCGCTTCATTCCCATCGCCGAGTCGCTGGGCCTGATGCCTGAGCTGGGCCTGTGGGTGCTCGACGAGGCCTGCCGGCAGATCCGCGCCTGGCGCGACCAGGGCCGCGACGGCTTCACGGTGGCGATCAACTTCTCGGCCCACCAGCTGCAGCGCCCCGACATCGTCCAGCGCGTGAAGGCGGCGATCGACAAGCACGGCGTTCCCGGGCGCATGCTCGAGATCGAGCTCACCGAAAGCTCGCTGATGGAGAACGTCGAGCGCATCCAGGCCAGGCTGGCCGAGCTCAATGCCCTGGGCGTCTCGCTTTCGCTCGACGACTTCGGCACCGGCTATTCAAGCCTGGCCTACCTCAAGCAGTTCTCGCTCGACAAGCTCAAGATCGACCGCAGCTTCGTCACCGACCTGCCTGGCGACGGCGCCGACGCCGCCATCGCCCGCACCATCGTCGCGGTCGGCCACGAGCTGCACATGGTGGTGGCCGCCGAGGGCGTGGAAACCGCCGAGCAGGCTGATTTCCTGCGTGAAATGGGCTGCGACGAGCTGCAGGGCTACCACTTCGGCCGGCCGGCGCCGGCGCACGAGATCGACGCCCGCTTCCCGCGCGACTGAACCGGGCGAGGTGGTCAGTGTGGGCCCGGCGGGATTATCCTGCGCTTCCCCGTTGCACCAGGAGCCGACGCCATGCGCCGCTTCATCCCGCTTTCCCTGTTGGCCGTCGCCGCGCTGGCGCCGTCGCTCGCCCTGGCCGGCCGCCCGGCCGTGTCGCCGGCCGTGGTGGCCGAGATCCTCGAGCGCCCGGACGCGCCCCTGCTGCTGGACGTGCGCACGCCCGAAGAGTTCGCCAGGGGCCACCTGCCGGGCGCGGTGCTGATCCCGCACGACCAGCTCGCCAGCCGCCTGGCCGAGATCGAGGGCAAGCCCTGGGTGCTGGTGTATTGCCGCAGCGGCGCCCGCGCCACGCAGGCGCAAGCCGTGCTCGAGCAGGCCGGCATCGAGGTGCGCCAGGTCGAAGGCAGCTGGCTGCGCTGGGAGGCCGAAGGCCGCCCGGCCGTGACGCCGGCCGCGGAGGCCGCCGAATGAGCCTCTCGCGCACGCTGGCGCTGATCGGCGCGCCCACCGACATCGGCGCCGGCCACCGCGGCGCGGTGATGGGCCCGGAGGCGCTGCGCGTGGCCGGCCTGGCCGAGGCCTTGCGCGAGCGCGGGCTGGAGGTGATCGACACCGGAAACCTCAGCGGCCCGGCCAATCCCTGGCTGCCGCCGGTGGATGGCTACCGCCACCTGCCGCAGGTGGTGGAATGGAACCAGCTGGTGATGGACGCCGTGCAGGCCCAGCTGCGCGCCGGCCGCCTGCCGGTGCTGATGGGCGGCGACCACTGCCTGGGCCTGGGCAGCATCACCGCCGTGGCGCGCCACTGCCGCGACACCGGCCGCAAGCTGCGGATCCTCTGGCTCGACGCCCACGCCGATTTCAACACCAGCGAGGTGACACCCTCGGGCAATGTGCACGGCATGCCCGTGTCCTGCCTGTGCGGCCTGGGCCCGAAGGAGCTGACCCACCTTGGCGGCGCCTCGCCGGCGATCGTGCCCGCCGAGATCCGCCAGATCGGCATCCGCTCGGTGGACCAGGGCGAAAAGCGCCTGGTGAAGGAATACGGCCTCGACATCTACGACATGCGCTACATCGACGAGATCGGCATGAAGCGCGCGATGGAGGAGGCGCTCGAGGGCATAGACGAGGACACCCACGTGCACGTGAGCTTCGACGTCGACTTCCTCGACCCGAGCATCGCGCCCGGCGTGGGCACCACCGTGCCCGGCGGCCCGAACTACCGCGAGGCGCAGCTGGTGATGGAGATGATCGCCGATACCGGCCGCCTGGGCTCGCTCGACATCGTCGAGCTCAACCCGGCCTTCGACGACCACAACCGCACCGGCAAGCTGGCCGTGGACCTGGTCGAGAGCCTGTTCGGCAAGTCCACGCTGATGCGCGACTGAGCCGCCGCCGCGCCGCCTTGACGGGGCGCGGGGCGTCGGTAGACTCCGGGAAAACCCCTTTCGAGGCCCACCCCATGAGCAAGACCCGCCTGATCCTGATCGCCCTGCTGGCCGCCTTCGCGCTGTCGGGCTGCAACACCATCGCCGGCATCGGCAAGGACGTGAAGAAGGCCGGCGAAGTGGTGTCCGAGACCGCCGAGGACTGCAAGGGCGGCTGCAAGGACTGAGCCACCGCGGCCACCTGTGAGTGGTGGAAGGCCGGGCAGTGATGCCCGGCCTTCTTCGTTCACGGGTCGGGCACGAAGCCGACCGGGAACGGGCGGGCTTCGTGCCCGCGGCCCGGCCAGCGCCGCGGCAGCACGCCGCGGGCCACCAGGGCGCGGTGGCTGTCGTACCACAGCGCCACCACCTCGTCCGGGCGCTGCGAGGCGCGCTCGAACCGGGTGTAGGTGGCCGCGTCCCAGCGGCGCTCGCCGTGGCCGGTGCCCAGTTCCTGGCGTGCGGCGCCCGGCGCGACGCGTTCCGCCCCGCTGGCGCGCGCGGCCTTGGCCGCGTCGGCGGCACGCGCTTCGGCGATCGGCGCCGGCGGCGGCTGCGGCCTGCGCTCGC
>Ga0208242_100500_pt1 | contig 22569 bp, 20 predicted proteins | sample SubbioAug_CSW13A_FD_184825 | JGI IMG/M metagenome (GOLD analysis project Ga0208242, IMG submission 184825) | Serpentinite rock and fluid subsurface biosphere microbial communities from McLaughlin Reserve, California, USA - CR12Aug_CSW13A (SPAdes) | ecosystem: Environmental > Terrestrial > Deep...
GTAAAGAAGGTATCAGCGCTGCCACAAATAGCCTCAACACAGCGGGTGTAGGTCTCGACCTTGCCGTCGGACACAAGACCATCGTCGAGGCAGACAGGGCGCCATTGGCCCTCATCACTGAGCGCATTCAAATAGGCCTCGGTCTTGCGGCGCCCGTTGAGCCGGATCACCACTTGGGATCGATAGCAGCGGCCTTCACGTGACCAGGTCAGATCCTTCTCGTTTTCCGGCAGACAGACATGGTCGTAGTAGGAAAAGCCACCTGGGCCGCTCAGGGCAGCGCGTGACGGCATCGTCAGATAGGGGTGCATGTTGTCCATCAACGTGGTCTTACCCCGCCCGTTTGCCCCGGCAATGGCGACGAGTTCAGCGCCATCGGCCAGGCGCTCGAAGTCCAGGGTCAACACGTCTTGCCCCAAGCCATCACGGATGCCACGAAAGCCTTTGAGGGTGAGTTTGAGTGGTTGCATGGTTGGCTCCAGCGGTTTGCTGAAACCAGTTTCCGACGTGATGTCACGTTGTCAACGTCTGCCTGTCAGTACGGTGAATGCCAGCACTGCAGCGATTGCTGCCGATGGACGGTCGTGCACAGGAGACTGCATGGGGCCAGAAGCCGACGCTTAAGGTTGATGAAGAGATGTCAGGGCGCGGTCTTTACCCCATATCAACAGGGTATCGTCTTGCTCGGAAGGAGTCGATGTGCAGACAGAGGAAACGTACCTATGATTGTGGTGTGGCTCAGCGCCTAACTCTTGTTTTCTGCCAAAAACGAGACACTGCGCTCACAATCCAAAGCATTCGAACTCGCAACGACCTTGACCACTCAGCAATGGCGAAAATCCGACACCTCGAAATTGAGAACTTCCGAAGCATCAAGAGGCTTTGTTGGGCCCCTAGCCCTGGGGTGAATTGCTTTATTGGACCTGGAGATAGTGGCAAGACAACGATCCTGGAGGCGATAGACGCCTGTCTCTCCCTTCGAAGAACAATTGACTTCACTGACTCCGATTTCCACAACCTTGTTGTCGAGAACCCAATCGTCATCCGCGTGACGCTTGGGGCACTTCCCGACCATCTGAAGGACCTTGATGCGCTGGGTGAGGTGCTCCGAGGATTCGATTCGAAGGCGCAATTGGTGGAGGACGAGCCGGCCGAAGGTCTGGAGGTTGTGTTGACGTGCGAACTTCGCGTCGAGTCAGACCTGGACCCCAAGCGCAGCCTGTTTTCAGAGCGCACGCGCGGGGACACAAGACAACGCCAACTTGCTTGGAAGGACCGAGCGTTGCTTGCGCCAAGCCGAATTGGCGAGCACGCGACGTCCCATCTCTCTTGGTCTCGAAACTCAGTGCTTGGGAAGCTCTGCGAAACAAAACTCTCTGTTGGCACAGACTTAGTCACTGCGGCGCGTGGCGCCCGGCTCGCATTTGGTGACCGCGCTGGTGCACAACTCGGAGACGTACTGACGCTGGTCACGAAGAATGCCAACGCGGTTGGGATTGACGTCGGTGAGTCTGCGCAAGCCCTGATTGATTCGGGCGCACTCTCCTTCTCAGACGGAGCCATTTCACTTCACACGGAGGATGGAGTGCCTCTGCGGAGCCTCGGGAGGGGTTCTACCCGTTTGCTGCTCGCGAGCTTGCACCGTTCAGTCGCCTCCGCTTCGAGTACCCTCCTGATTGATGAGGTCGAGCACGGGCTTGAGCCTCACCGGATAATCAAATTGCTGCACTCCATTGGCTCAAAGGAGGTTCTGGAGCCAGATGTGGAGCCGCAACTGCAGGTCTTCATGACAACACACTCCGCTGTGGCGGTAAGGGAGCTCAGTGGCGACCAGTTGCATGTGGTGAGGCGCGATCGTGAAGGGCAACACGCGATTCGCACTATTGGTAGCGTAGACCCGATACAAGGCACTGCTCGCACTTACCCTGAGGCGTTCCTCGCCCGGACGGTGGTGGTTTGCGAAGGAGCGAGTGAAATTGGGCTATTAAGAGGAATAGACCAGTACCACGTCTCAAAAGGGAAACCTTCTGCCTATTCCTGTGCGACTGCCTTCGTGGACGCGACTGGCCGGAACCCCACATACATCCTCGAACGGGGCCGCATTTTCGCGAACTGGGGCTATGAGACAAAGGTGTTTCTCGATAACGATGTCCCGATCCCTCCAGAAGAGCTGACGAAAACTACCGATGTCGGCGCACAGGTGTTCCACTGGCCAGAAAAGGACGCCTTGGAACAAGCGCTGTTTCGCTATTTGCCGGACCATGGCGTGGATGCCTTGGTGAAACTTGCGATTAGGCTCAACTCCGAGGAGTTGGTTGACGGGGCAATTGACGAAGTCTCGAAGGGAGCGTTCGATCTCGCGCACTTCATGTCAATCGTGGATGGAGATTCGGCATGGAAAGTTGACGAACGTCTCCTGCTTGGCCGCGCTGCAAAGCTTTCCTCTGCCGACACGAAGAAAGGACCTGGTCGCAAGGGCTGGTTCAAGTCCATTGCCAAGATGGAAGCGGTCGGGGCCCAAGTAGTTGGACCTTACCTATCCTCCTCTGACGAGGTGCTTAAGGGCATCATGAAAAAACTCTTCAGGCATGCGCATGTCAGAGCCAGAAGTTGACCTGTTTGCGCAGCGCCTCGGCAGTCTGAAGGCTCCTGCGGGCTGTGGAAAAACGCAGCTAATCACTTCTTCTCTCAAACAGTGGTCGAGCGTAAAGCCTGCACTGGTCCTGACGCACACCAACGCAGGCCGTGCTGCGCTTGAACAGCGAATCCGAAATGCCGGTATCCCTGCTGAACGAGCCCGGGTTGCCACGCTGGACAGTTGGGCAATTCGGTTGGTTCAAAGCTTCCCCGCTAGGTCCGGCCTTTCGAACAGCGTACTCAGTGTGCAAGGTAGTGGTGCCAACTATGCAGCTATTCGACGTGCTGCGGTGGAGATACTGACGGCAGGGCACCTGGACGACATCATCGACGCGACCTATTCCAGAGTGGTCGTCGACGAGTACCAAGACTGTGGCCTACCGCAGCATGCCATGGTGGAGGCCCTCGCGGAGCGCCTACCGACTGCGGTGCTCGGCGATCCGCTGCAAGGTATTTTTTCCTTCTCTGGGCCTGTAGTCAGTTGGAGAGACAACGTCAAGCCGTCGTTTCCAGCACTTCCCACGCTGTCCAAGCCTTGGCGCTGGATCAAGGCGGAATGTCCGGAACTCGGGTACTGGCTTCTCAACGTAGTTCGACCTGCCTTGCTAAGAAGTGAGTCTATTGACTTGAGCAATGCGCCACAGGACGTAATTTGGGTGCCTCTGGAGGGAAAAGACACAGAGAAGTCTGAAGTGCGCCTTGCTGCTGCTCGGAAGAAGTATGCGGACGGCAGCACCCTAATAATCGGACACGGCCCCGACAAGACAGGGCAGTGGAAAGCTGCCGCAAGGTGTAGAGCTCAGATGGTGGAAGCGCTCGACATGAAGGATTTCATGGCTTTTTGCTCCTCTTTCCGACCAGGCAGCGACGACTGCTTAGAGGCAGCTGTAGATTACTTCGGCAACCTGATATCAGGACTATCCCCTAAGTCCCTGGTAACGCGCACGAGGAGTCATTTACGTGGGCGAACCTTAACTGCCGCAACACCACTTGAGGAAATAACGCTCGAGTACCTACGCAATCCAAGTCCAGCTGCAGCAGGCTTGATGCTCGAAGCCTTGGCGAAAGCTCAAGATACTTATGTTTTTCGACCAGACATCGTGCGACTCTGTGCGAAAGCATTGAAGAGCGTTACGGATGATTTTTCTCTGAATGCCGCGGGAGTCAAGGAGCGTGAGAGATATCGACACGCGCCGCGCACCATGCCACGACGCGCCGTTGGGAGTACCCTCCTGTTAAAGGGGCTTGAAGCAGAGAATGCAATAATTCTTGAGCCGGAGAAGATGGACGCACGTAACCTTTACGTCGCCCTAACGCGCGGTAGTAAACGCTTAATAATTTGCTCCACAACGTCAGTCCTCGAGCCTCATCTTGTCTGACGTGGAGCTGTCAGTTGACCATGGCGGCTTCCGAGCTGTTCAATCAAGGTATCCATTTCTAAAATGCATGACGTTCGGATCGGCTGAAAATCAAGCAGCAATGCCCGGTGTGTTGAGGCCAAGCGGCATTTCAGGGAGGATGCGCGAGTGATAACGACAAATTTGAGATCGAAGGGAGCAATATGTGGAAAGAAAAACTTGTTCTGGATGAAGGGATGACTTTGAAGCACAGGGGGTCAAGTACGGCTGGCTTTATGAGTGAAACCGACGTCGACACTTACGTGATACTCGGAGCCGATGGATCGGAGTTTGGCGCTGTGAGAGTTGAGGATCACACGGCAGTTAAAGGGTTTAAGCGGACGATTACCGTGATCCAGACTGATCAGAGCGGCAAGGAAGTTGTTCGCGTCAGCTTTAATCCTTCCTAGAAACCACAAGGAGACATTATGCTTTTTGCCACAACAGCCAGGACCAACATGGCTGGTCTTGCTGCTGAATATCGTGCTGGGCACCCTGTAAAGGTATTCTTCCACTCGCAAGGATGGTCCGCCGAATGCAACGCTGGAATATTAGAAGATTGCGGCACAGACGTATTTCATAATCTCGAGCCATTGGTTCGCGCCCTCAAAGATGCGGGTGTCGATCGTTTGACGTTGGTGCCGTGAGGGATCTGTCCGTCGCTCAGCGTAGCAACGGTCGGTACAACCCGCGTGTGACCGGTTGGGGCAAAAAGCCGTCGCTCAACCGCCGCGCTCGAGTGGTTGCAACCAGCCTTGGCCTGCCGCTCAGGTGGGTGGGCACAACGACTGTTCATGGCAGATCCGCATTGGTCGATGGCACCCCTCATCCGCCCTGCACGTGTATGACTCCGGATCTGTAGATCGGCACAGCAGAACGTCATCGCTACACACCTTTCGCAGCTCATACGCCCTCGGTGCCACCATCACCGCAACTTAGGCATTTCCCTTCCAATATTCTGCCAGCGATTTCATCGGGCTGTGAACACACCAATTCACCAAGGCATCTCAGCAGCCCCGCATGCTGAACACCCGTTGCCTGCGCCCAAGCCGTGACTTTCTGTTCCAAACTATCCAACTGCGAAATGCCCGCCGCTCTGGTCCGCACAACCGGCACGATGCGCCCTTCTAACTTGACTTCTGCTGCCGCACCCAACGCCTCCTGAATGGCCTGGCGATTGACCTCATGGCGATCTTCGTCCGCCACCGTCCACCGGACACGCACGAACGCCCCGGCAACGTCCTGTTGCGCCACCGCATCCCGCAAGGTGTCGAGGTCTGGCTTGCCGTCAAACACAATGTCAACCGTTCGCCGAGCAGGTGTCGGCTGCAGCGTGCAGACCGCTGACGAGGTATCCACCTCCCACAGCAGCCAGCCCTTGTCGCCATCCTCCCCATAGTGGAAGCGCCCGATGGAGCCCGCATAGGCGATGCGCTGCTGCCCATGCCGCGCCTCACAGTCCCATGCCTGATGTCGGTGGATGTGCCCCAGCATGAAAGCCTGGGCCTCGGCAGCAAACAATGCGCCCGTGGTGAACTCGTGGTCGAATCCGGCCATGGGAACGCCGTGCTCGCTCATGCAGCCAAAGACGGTGCCATGCGATACGCCGATGGACGGCACCGCCAAGGTCTGTGCGCGTCGGTGGCTCTCGGCAAACCCGGCCAGCAAGACGGCCAGGTGCTCGCCCACTGCCTCGGCAGCAGCCCCCGCCCCCACCGTCGCCGCCACAGCAGCCTTGTTGACCGTGGGCACGCAACTGAACAGGGCCATGAGCCCATCTGGCAGCACATCGAAACGCCAGCTTGAAGAAACCTGCCAGCAGCCGTTCGGCATGAGCGCCACTTGTCCAATCTGGTCGACCACATGGACAGGGTAACGCCCGCCCAAGGATTTGAAGATGGACAGGGTGCCCGGTGGCTCATGAGAGAACGTGCCTTGCAGCATCAGCACCGGACAATGGTCAGCCAGGCGACGCACCTGCGCCACCAGGCGTTCGGCAGCGGGCGAATGCAGGTCCAGGGCGTGATCGGTTGAATCCCCAGACAGCACTGCAGCCTGCACACCTGAGGCCATGGCCATGTCGATGGCTGCCCCGAAACAGCGGTCGGCCTCGATCAGGTTCTTGGGGCCGTAGTGAAGGTCAGAAAAATGAGCAATGCGAACCATGCCGTATCTCCTTCATGTCACCCGGTGCAGTTCGCTCTCGATCTTGTCGAGGTAGCCCTGCGGGTCGTTGCGATAGCGATCCAGTTCATCCCAAGCACGGCGACGACCATGCGGGTTAAGCCGCCACCCTCGGCCCCACCGTCGGTCGGCGTAGGCCTGGTATTGGTCCGCAGCAATGCCATAGGCTTGGGCACGCGCCAGGAGGTGTTCCAAGGTGAGATCCCCGTCATGCACCGGGGAGTCCTTGGGTGCCTCAGCGATCACCGACGCCACAACGGCATCCACATCGGCATCCACATCGGCACCAGCACCCTCCCACGTTGGGGCCCCATCCAGGACCTGAGTGGCCAGTTGCGCTTGAACAATGGCCGTGTCTTCGTCCTCCCTGTCACGCAACAAGGCGGTCACATCCACAGGCGCTTCCAATTCGATGATCCATTGCGGCACACGGGTGGGCAGGCCCGTCTCGTCGATGTGGGCAACCTCCATCAAGCGCTTGGTCAGGTAAAACGGGGTGCGTTGCCGATCCAGAAAGCCAGAGATACGACCGCCACGCAGAAAGCCGATGGTTTCGAACTTCTGGATGGCCGCGTTCATCGCGTAGAAGCTGTTTGTAGGCAACTCGAACGCACTGATGGAGCGGATACCCGGGATGAAGAACAGGAACCGCCCGGTCAGGTTGCAGCGCCGCTGCTGGTAGTCAGCGCAGGACTCGGGCTCGCAAATGCCGCCGTTGTCTTCGCGCAGAACCGTCTTGCGCCCACCGAAGATGCGGATAGAGCGCCGGCCCGTGTTGTCCATGGGCACAGGTGCATGGCACATGCAGTGGCGCACACGGCCATCAGCCGAATACTGCGACCAGTAGCGCTTGTCCTGCGCCCCCCAGGCCGCGAGTTCATGCGGCATCACGGTCTGCCACTGGTCAGCCGGAAAGACGATGGGGAAGCGATAGAGGTGAAGGCCTTCACCACGGTCCTCGCCATAGGCTTGCAGGATCTGCTTCGGTGTCTCGGGATTGGGGAAGTCTTGTGCCCGCACGGTAAACCAGGGCACGTTGCGCGGGATCAGCGGTGACTTGAGTTGCGGCATCGCACCCACGATGGCGCGTTCGATCTGATCGAAGGACTGGCCGGCTTCAACGCCCTCGTCGTAGAGGCGTTGAGCCTGGGGTTGCTCCGCCGCCTTGCGGGTGAGCACCTTGATGCCTGCGCGGATCTTGCCGCCTGTGGGGATGCGGGCGGGGCCTTGCCCGAGCAGGGTCGGCAGGGCCGCCGAACCGCCCTGGACGGTGACAGTGGTTTTTACCATGGTGGCGCTCCTTCATGAACATGCGATGGTTCATGCTCTCGCGACTTCATGCGACGTCAAGCCCGAGCGCGTATGTGGCATTCTCGATAGCATGAACATCAGCGGCAAGCTCAGAGGCTGGGCAAGGCGGATCAAGCGAGACGGTGTAACGCTCTGGTTCGCTGGCAAACACCCGGCAACGCCGTGGTATGCGAAAGCCATCGGTCTTTTCGTCGTGGCCTATGCACTCAGTCCTATCGATTTGATCCCGGACTTCATCCCGGTGCTCGGTTACGTGGATGATGTGTTGCTGCTGCCTTGTCTCATCTGGCTGACCATTCGGCTCTTGCCCGCTGAGGTTTTGGTCATCTGCCGCGAACAGGCTGACAACTGGCTGAAAGTGCAGGGATCCAAACCAAGCAGCCGTTTTGGTGCGGTTCTGATCGTGCTTATCTGGATTGGGGTCTGTACAGCACTCTGGATATGGCTTTAGCCATATCGCAGGTCAAGGCAACGCCCGCCAGGCAAACTTGACACATGGGGTAGGCCTGCCTAAACTTCGTTCACTTGTACAGACTTACGGCGCAACTGCCTCTCATGCCCACGCACGCCTTCACCGTTCGCAAGCTCGCTGACACCGCAGGGGTCGGCGTGGAAGCGGTGCGCTTTTACCAGCGTCGCGGGTTGTTGCGTGAGCCTGCCCGTGAAGGCAATGGCTTTCGGCAGTACGACGAGGGTGACGTGCGGCGCCTGCGTTTCATCAAGCGCGCGCAAGAGCTGGGCTTTTCCCTTGACGATGTGGCCTCGCTGGTGTCTCTGAGCGCTGAGACCGATCAGCTGCGCGTTCGCGAGATCACCCAGCAACGTGTGCTGGACATCCGCCAGCGAGCCACCCAACTGGAAGCCATGGCCGTTGCCCTTGAAGGCTTGGTCACTTGTTGCCAGAAGTCAGCCAAGGGAGATCACTGCCCCATCATCGCGGCCCTGGTCGATCACGCCCCCCGACCCGCAGAGCAGGTGGCCGCATGACCATGCCTCGCGCGCTCAAGCATTGGATTTGCCGACTGATGGTCGGCGTGATCTTGTTTGCGCAGATGAGCGTGGCAGCCTACGCTTGCCCCAGCAACATGGTCTCCGGCAATGCCACAGCCGACGCCATCACCGCGATGGGCGCCATGGTGGATTGCGAGCAGATGGGCGAAGGCATGGGAAGGCACCTGGACCAAGCCAACCCTGGCCTGTGCGCCGAGCATTGCCACCCCACCCAACAAAGCGATCACACCCAGGCGCCTACCGTGCCTGCGGCGCTGTTGATCGCGCTGTACACCGTCGCCCTGACGGTGGATGCGTCAAGGCCGGATGGCCTAGCGCCGACTGCGGACAGCCGCCTTCACGCGGCGCCACCACCGCTGTCCATACTGCACTGCTGCTTCCGAATTTGACACGCCGAGTGACGCGGCGCTGAAAGGCCTGACGGCCGCTTCAGCGCCTGGTCGCGCAGGTTGCTGGCCAATGCAGGCGCGTGGCGTTCTGCCAAGTCCTGCACACGCCCACGCCATTGGCTTCATTCGGAGGTGTCATGTTTACCCATTCTTCGCTCCTGCCGCGCAGGGGCATGCAACTGGTCGATCTCGGCCATCCCATTTGCATGCGCATGCTCACGCGCATTCGCACGCGCTTCCAAGGTGTCGTCGTTCTGGTGGCCCTCAGCCTCGCATCCTTCCACGCCCATGCCGGGGACGTCCTGACGTTTGAACATGCGCTCGGGCTGTCCCAGGCACGCTCACAGCAACTGGTGGCCCAGAACCACGCCACGGCGGCTGCCCGCGACATGGCAGTTTCGGCCGCTCAGCAACCTGATCCCGTCCTCAAACTGGGCATCAACAACCTGCCCATTAACGGGCCTGATCGCTTCAGCGTCACCCGCGATTTCATGACCATGCGCTCAGTGGGTCTCATGCAGGAGTTCACCCGTGAAGACAAACGTCTTGCACGGTCCATGCGCTTTGAGCGGGAAGCCCAGGCCAGCGAAGCCAGCCGCGCACAAGCGCTGGCTCAACTGCAACGAGACACGGCCATCGCCTGGCTGGATCTCTACTACCAGGAACGCATGCTGGCCCTGGTCAAGGCACAGCGCGATGAAATCCGCCTGCAAGTTGAGGCGACTGAGGTCGCCTACCGAGGTGGCCGAGGATCGCAAACCGATGTGCTCGCCGCACGCTCAGCACTCGCCCAAGTGGATGACCGCATCGATCTGGCCACGCGTGAAGTGAGCACCGTGCAGACCGCGCTGCGCCGGTGGACAGGTCGTGCAGCCGACACGCCCCTGGGTGATGCACCCGACACCAGCCATGTTCCCTTGCACCTGAGCGATCTGGAAAGCACGCTGACCTCGCACCCCGACATCACCTTCATGGTCAGGCAGGAAGAGATGGCTCAGGCCGATGCGGACCTGGCCCGAGCCAACAAGCAAGCCGACTGGGGTGTGGAGCTGATGCTCAGTCAACGTGGGCCCGGCTATTCCAAGATGGCCTCTGTCAATGTCTCCGTTCCCTTGCAATGGGATCAAAAGAGCCGTCAGGACCGGGACCTGGCTGCCAGGTTGGCCACCGTGGAGCAAATGCGCGCCCAGCGCGAAGAGGCCACACGGGAGCACCTTGCCCAGGTCACGGTGATGCTCCAAACCTGGCAGAGCAGCCGGGATCGCCTGCGCCGCTACGACAGCGCCTTGATCCCGCTGGCTGCCGAGCGAACACAGGCCGCCTTGACCGCCTACCGAGGCGGCAGCGGCACGCTGGCCTCCGTGCTGGAGGCTCGCCGCATGGCCTTGGACACCCAAATGGACCGGCTGCGACTCGACATGGACACCGCTCGCATCTGGGCGCAGCTCAACTACCTGATCCCGGTGGAACACGACGCGGCCATACCCGTTCTTGACCACTGACACGGAGCCTCACATGAAACTCAAAAATCTGGTGATCGCCATGATTGCCGCCACAGCACTGAGTGCCGCTGCATATGGCCTGTACGCATTGGGCATGCAAAGAGGCATGGGAATGAATGCCGATGCTGAACTGCGCCCCGCTCAGCCTGCCACAGAAGCAAACGCCACCCAAGCCCTGCCGCAAAGCGTGGCCGAGGGTGAAGACGCCACCCGGCGACACATCGCCGATGGCCTCAAGGCTGGCGACATGGACCCGGTCACCGGCAAGAAGGTCTTGTACTACCACGACCCCATGGTGCCGGGCAACAAGTTTGACAAGCCCGCGAAGTCGCCTTTCATGGACATGATGCTGGTGCCCGTCTACGCAGACAGCGATGGCGACCAGGGCAAGGTCACTGTGAGCCCACGCATCCAGCAGAACCTGGGTGTGCGCACCGCAGAGGTCACAGAAGGGGTGCTGTCGCCCCAGGTCTCTGCCGTGGGCAGCATCGCTTACAACGAACGCGACCAGGTTGTCATGCAAGCACGGGCCGCCGGGTTTGTGGAGCGGCTGCATGTGCGCGCCACGCTGGATGCGGTCAAACAAGGTCAGCCCCTGGCCGATCTCTATGTGCCTGATTGGGTGGCCGCGCAAGAAGAGTTCTTGTCTGTTCGCCGCATGCGGGGTGCCGACCTGGGCAGCTTGGTGGATGGCGCTCGCCAGCGCATGCGTCAGGTGGGCATGAGCGAGGATCAGATCAAGCGCGTCGAGCAAACCGGCAAGACCCAGCCGCGCATCACCCTGGTGGCGCCCATCGGCGGCGTGCTCAGCGAGTTGATGGTGCGTGAAGGCATGTCCGTGATGCCTGGAGCCACTTTGTTGCGCATCAACGGCGTGTCCACGGTTTGGGCCAACGCCGAAGTGCCGGAGAGTCAAGTCGCGCAACTGCGCCCAGGCACCAAGGTGCAGGCCCGCAGCCCGGCTGTGCCTGGCACCACCTTTGAAGGCACGGTTCAGGCCCTGGTGCCGGAGGTCAGTCCTGGCACCCGCACCCTCAAGGCCCGCGTGCAGTTGAACAACCCCGGCATGCGCCTGGTGCCAGGCATGAGCGTGGCCATGCAGTTCATGGACATGCGTGCCGAGAAGGCCTTGTTGATCCCCACCGAGGCCGTCATCCAGACGGGCAAACGCACCGTGGTGATGCTGGCAGAAGACAAAGGGCGGTTCCGCCCGGTCGAGATCGAGACGGGCATCGAGAGCGATGGGCAAACCGAGGTCAAGCGCGGCCTGGATGTGGGCCAGCGTGTGGTGGTGTCTTCGCAGTTCCTGATCGATTCGGAAGCCAGCCTCAAGGGTGTCGAAGCCCGCTTGAATGGCACGCCTGCGACGACGGTGGACAAGGCTGCACCCAGACACGAAGGTCAGGCCAAGGTAGAAGCCCTGACAGGCGAGGCCATCACCTTGTCGCACGGGCCGATTGCCTCACTCAAGTGGGGCGCCATGACGATGGATTTCAAGGTGCCGCTCAAGGGCGGACTGCCCCGCCATCTGGAAGTGGGGGACCCGGTGAGCTTTGAGTTCTACATGGATGCCGATGGCATGCCGCAGTTGACCCGAATGTCGCACCTGGCACCTGAGCCCCAGCCTGCGTCCGAGGCGCCCCATCAAGCCCATGGGACAGCCAAGCAAGGGAGCAAGCCATGATCGCCCGCCTGATCCGTTGGTCCATCACCAACCGCTTCCTGGTGCTGCTGGCCACCTTGATGCTCAGTGCATGGGGGGTGTATTCGGTCGCGAGAACGCCGCTGGACGCCTTGCCCGACCTGTCTGATGTGCAAGTCATCATCCGCACGACCTACCCAGGCCAGGCACCGCGCATCGTCGAGAACCAAGTCACCTACCCGCTGACCACGACCATGCTGTCGGTGCCTGGCGCCAAGACGGTGCGGGGGTACTCCTTCTTCGGCGACTCTTATGTCTACGTGCTGTTCGAGGACGGCACCGATCTGTACTGGGCCCGCTCGCGTGTGCTGGAGTACCTGAACCAGGTTCAGTCGCGCTTGCCTGCCAGCGCCAAGGCTTCGCTGGGGCCCGACGCCACGGGTGTGGGCTGGATCTACCAATACGCCCTGGTAGACCGTGGGGGCACCCAGGATGCGGGCCAGTTGCGTGCCTTGCAGGACTGGTTCTTGAAGTACGAACTCAAGACCGTGCCCAATGTGGCGGAAGTGGCCTCGGTGGGCGGCATGGTGCGCCAGTACCAAGTGGTGTTGGACCCCGGCAAACTGGCCACCTACGGCATCCCGCACACCCAGGTGGTTGAGGCCATACAGAAGGCCAACCAGGAAGCGGGCGGCTCGGTGCTGGAGTTGGGCGAGGCCGAGTACATGGTGCGCGCCTCGGGCTACTTGCAATCGCTGGACGATTTCCGACAAGTGCCCTTGATGACCACCGACGCAGGCGTGTCAGTGCGCCTGGGGAATGTGGCCCGCATCCAGATGGGGCCCGAGATGCGCCGGGGCATTGGTGAATTGGACGGTGAGGGAGAAGCCGCTGGCGGCGTGATCGTGATGCGCTCAGGCAAAAACGCGCTGGAGACGATTGCTGCGGTGAAGGCCAAGCTCAAGACCCTGCAAGCCAGCTTGCCCAAAGGGGTGGAGATCGTGCCTGTGTACGACCGATCCACCCTCATCGAGCGTGCGGTGGAGAACCTTTCGCACAAGCTGCTCGAAGAGTTCGCCGTGGTGGCCGTGGTGTGCTTTGTCTTTTTGTTTCACCTGCGCTCGGCCCTGGTGGCCATCATCTCGCTGCCCCTGGGCATCCTGGCGGCTTTCATCGTCATGCACTACCAAGGGGTGAACGCCAACATCATGTCGCTGGGAGGCATCGCCATTGCCATCGGCGCCATGGTGGATGCAGCCGTGGTGATGATCGAGAACGCACACAAGCACTTGGAACACTGGGAGCAAGCCCACCCCGATCAATCGCTGGAAGGTGCCGAGCGCTGGAAGGTCATCGGCGATTCGGCGGCCGAGGTCGGGCCCGCGCTGTTTTTCTCGCTGTTGATCATCACGCTGTCCTTTGTGCCGGTGTTCACGCTGGAGGCGCAAGAGGGGAGGCTGTTTTCGCCGCTGGCCTTCACCAAAACCTACGCCATGGCGGCGGCAGCGGGCTTGTCGGTCACGCTGATCCCCGTGCTGATGGGCTACCTGATCCGTGGCCGCATCCCCAGCGAGCAGAGCAACCCGCTCAACCGACTCCTGATTGCCATCTACCGCCCGTTGCTCAATGCGGTCTTGCAAGGCCCCAAGCGCACGCTGGCTGTGGCCGCCGTGTTGCTGTTGCTCAGCTTGTGGCCCTTGCAGCACATTGGCGGTGAGTTCATGCCCAAACTGGACGAGGGCGACCTGCTCTACATGCCCACGGCCCTGCCGGGCTTGTCCGCAGGCAAGGCCGCCGAGCTGCTTCAGCAGACCGACCGTTTGATCAAGACCGTGCCCGAGGTGGTAAGCGTGTATGGCAAGGCAGGCCGCGCCGAAACCGCGACCGACCCGGCGCCCATGGAGATGTTCGAGACCACCATCCAGTTCAAACCCAAAGACCAATGGCGCCCTGGCATGACGCAAGACAGGCTGGTTGAAGAGCTGGACCGCATTGTCAAAGTACCCGGCCTGGCCAACATCTGGGTGCCCCCCATCCGCAACCGCATCGACATGCTGGCCACCGGCATCAAGAGCCCCGTGGGCGTCAAGGTGGCGGGCACCGACCTGGCCACCATCGACCGACTCACGGGTGAGATCGAGCGGGCGCTCAAAGATGTGCCCGGTGTCAGCAGCGCCTTGGCTGAGCGCCTGACAGGGGGGCGCTATGTCGATGTCAACATCCGCCGCGATGCCGCAGCGCGCTTTGGCATGAACATCGCCGATGTGCAGTCGCTCATCAGCTCGGCAGTGGGCGGCGAGAACATCGGCGAGACGGTGGAAGGCTTGCAGCGCTTCCCGATCAACCTGCGCTATCCACGCGAGACACGTGATTCGCTGGAAAAACTGCGCACCTTGCCCATCGTCAACGAGCGTGGACAGCGCCTGGTCTTATCCGACGTGGCCGACATCCGCGTGACCGATGGCCCACCCATGCTGCGCAGCGAGAACGCACGGCTGTCGGGCTGGGTGTATGTGGACATCCGGGGGCGTGACCTGCGCTCCGCCGTGCAGGACATGCAAAAGGCTGTCGCGGCCAAGGTCAAGCTGCCACCGGGCTACTCAGTGTCCTGGTCAGGCCAGTTCGAGTTCCTGGAGCGGGCCACGGCCAAGCTCAAGGTGGTGGTGCCCTTCACGCTGCTGATCATCTTCGTGTTGCTGTACCTGACCTTCGGCGCGTTTGACGAGGCCTTGCTGATCATGGCCACGCTGCCCTTTGCCCTGGTGGGCGGCATCTGGTTGCTCTACCTGCTGGGCTACAACCTGTCAGTGGCAGGCGCTGTGGGCTTCATCGCGTTAGCCGGGGTATCGGCCGAGTTTGGCGTGATCATGCTGCTCTACCTCAAGCAGGCTTGGGGCGAGCGCATCGACAAGGGCCAGGTCAGTGTGGATGACCTGCTCGATGCCATCCGCGACGGCGCCGTGCTTCGCGTGCGACCCAAGGCCATGACGGTGGCCGTGATCCTGGCGGGCTTGCTGCCGATCATGTGGGGGGCAGGCACGGGCTCCGAGGTCATGCAACGCATTGCTGCACCCATGGTCGGGGGCATGATCACGGCGCCACTGCTGTCGATGTTCGTGATTCCGGCTGCGTACCTGCTGATTCGCCGCAGCAAGAAGGCAAGGCGCGCCACGCAAGCGCCTCACATGAAACATGCCTGAAGGCTGTCACGCCATCACCCACAACAACAGCCACCTCGACTGGCCTTCTCGGGTTTGAGCGGCCCATTTGTCATCACCACAGGGGTGTAGCCAGCCTCCTGGATTGCGTCGCGAAGTTCATCTGCATCCGCCTCGGTGGGTTCGATCTGGACTTGGTGCGACTGCAACTCGATCCGTACAGTGGCCTCTTTATCGATGGCCCGCACCGCCTTGGTGATGGTGCTGACGCAATGGCCGCAAGTCATGTCCTTGACTTCAAAAGTGATCATCAGAAACTCCGAATGGTTTTTGGTGGGTTCACTTTCAAGCTTCCCACAGCAGGAAGGTCAAGCGCCTGTTTTCAATAGCCATGCCATCAAAGCAAGTAATTGCCACATGACTTTACATTCCCACGATGGGAAGCTTGAGGATCCACGACAAATATCAACCACCTATACGGGCACACCATGATCTCCCCGCAAAAGCCGCTGGCCACATTCCGAATCGACATCCCCATCTCGGGGATGACTTGCGCTTCTTGTGTGTCCAGGGTAGAAAAATCGCTCAAGGCAACGGCTGGTGTGCAAAGCGCCAACGTCAATTTGGCCACCGAAGTGGCCTCGGTCCAAGCGGACCCATCTGTGAACCTTGAGGTACTCAGCGCAGCCGTCCGCGAGGCCGGCTACGACCTGAAGACCACCGATGTGGCCCTCCATGTCGAGGGCATGACCTGCGCCTCTTGCGTCACCCGGGTGGAAAAAGCCTTGCTCAAGGTTCCCGGCGTCTTGTCGGCCTCCGTCAACCTGGCAACCGAACAGGCCGCCGTGCGTGCACTCTCCACGATCCCACCCGCATCTCTCGTGGCAGCCGTCACCAAGGCAGGCTATGTGACTCAATTGAAGCGGGAAGCCGAGCCCGCAAAGCCCAACACCCTGCCGACATGGGGGCCCGTAGCGATCGCTTCTGTTTTAACCTTGCCTCTGGTATTGCCCATGGTGCTGCAGTTGGTGGGGATCGACTGGATGCTCAATGGCTGGCTGCAACTCGCACTGGCCACGCCGGTGCAATTCTGGCTGGGCTGGCGCTTCTACCGGGCAGGATGGCGGGCCGTCAAGGCCAAGGCCGGCAACATGGACCTGCTGGTTGCGCTTGGCACCTCCGCAGCCTTCGGCCTGTCCGTCTACCTTCTGATGCGGCATTCACAGCACGGCATGCCGCACCTCTATTTCGAAGCCTCGGCTGCCGTGATCACGCTCGTTCTCCTGGGCAAGTGGCTGGAGGATCGCGCAAAGCGGCAGACCACGGATGCGATTCGCTCTCTGAACGCCTTGCGGCCGAGCACGGCACTGGTACGACGCGATGGCGTTGACGTCGAAACGCCCGTGGCCGACGTGCGGGTCGGTGACCTGGTGTGCATACGCCCGGGTGACCGCGTGCCCGTCGATGGCGACATCATGGAGGGGCGCAGCCACGTGGATGAATCGCTCATCACCGGCGAAAGCCTGCCTGTGTCCAAACAAGTGGGTGATCAGGTGACCGGCGGGGCCATCAACGCCGAGGGCATGCTGATTGTCAGGACGCAGGCCGTCGGTGCCGAAACAACCCTGGCACGCATCATCCGACTGGTCGAGTCGGCCCAGGCGGGCAAGGCGCCCATTCAGCGCATCGTGGACCGTGTCAGCGCCGTGTTCGTTCCGGTGGTGTTGGGGATCGCGTTGCTCACCTTCCTGGCTTGGCTTGGCATCAACGGAGACTGGGAGCATGCCCTGATCAACGCTGTGGCTGTGCTGGTGATCGCCTGCCCATGTGCATTGGGCCTGGCCACACCCACGGCGATCATGGTCGGAACAGGCGCCGCCGCACGCCGAGGCATCCTCATCAAGGATGCTCAGGCGCTTGAGATCGCACACTCGGTGACCGTCGTGGCGTTCGACAAGACAGGCACACTGACGGAAGGCAAGCCGACGCTGGTCGCCGTTGTCCCGGCCGAAGGGTCAGGCATTGACGAAGTGGTCGCTCTGGCCGCAGCGTTGCAACAAGCAAGCAGCCATCCGCTGGCGCTGGCAGTCACGACCCACGCCCGCGATGCGCGCCTCACGATCCCGCCAGTACAAGACGCCAAGGCACTGGCGGGTCGCGGCGTCGAGGGCATGGTGAAGGGCGCCAAGCTGATGCTGGGCAATACCAGACTCCTGAACGAACTCGGGGTGGATGCCGGTGCACTCGGCACGCAAGCCGATGTGTTGGAGCGGCAAGGACGGACCTTGTCATGGCTTTTGCAGCAAAACGCCTGCGGCTTTCAACTATTGGGACTGATGGCCTTCGGAGACACCGTCAAGCCCACCGCAGCAGACGCGGTGAGGAACCTGCATCAACTGGGCATCAAAACCCTGATGCTGACCGGCGACAACCAGGGCAGCGCTGATGCGGTCGCGAAGGCCCTGGGTATTCTCGATGTGCGAGCCGAGGTGTTGCCCGGCGACAAAGCGGCCATCGTGCAAGCCTTGCGCGCCAGCGGTGAGGTCGTGGCCTTCGTGGGCGATGGCCTGAACGATGGCCCTGCCCTGGCTGCGGCGTCTTGCGGTTTTGCGATGGCCGGAGGTGCTGACGTGGCAACCGAGACCGCAGGCGTCACGCTGATGCGCGGCGACCCCAGGCTGGTGGCCGACGCCCTGGACGTGTCGCGGCGAACCTATGCCAAGATCAAGCAGGGGCTGTTCTGGGCCTTTGCCTATAACGTCCTGGGCATCCCACTGGCGGCACTGGGCATGCTCAACCCCGTCATCGCGGGTGCCGCCATGGCGCTCAGCAGCCTCAGCGTCATCGCCAATGCGCTCTTGCTGCGCCGTTGGCGGGGTGCGATGGAAAACGAGTTGCCACAGCACACCAAGCCTGCCACCGTCAATTCACAAGGAGCCGCTGCATGAGCGAACACATGAACATCGGAGAAGCAGCCAAGGCCTCTGGCGTGTCGGCCAAGATGATCCGGCACTATGAAAGCGTGGGGCTCTTCCCCGGCGCTTTGCGAACCGATGCAGGTTACCGCCAGTACACCGACAAGGAGGTCGGCACCTTGCGCTTCATTCGGCAAGCCAGAGACCTCGGGTTCTCCTTGGATCAGATCCGCGAACTGCTGGGACTGTGGCAAGACCGTCGACGCCCAAGCCGCCAGGTAAAGGCGCTGGCCCAGGCCCATCTGCAGGAGTTAAACCAGAAGCTCCAGGAACTGCTTGCCATGAAGGCCACCCTTGAACACCTCGTTCATTGCTGCCATGGTGATGACAGACCGGACTGTCCGATCCTCGATATCCTGGCAACCCCACATGCCCAAAGCGAAACGAAGCCCGCGCGTAGCGGGCTGCGGTCAGGTCGGCAAAGTTGACCTGGACGATGTGGGCAAGCAACGCATCATCCAATCAATCCAGGTGTCCTTCGCTGATCAGGCTGCCAAGCCTTGCCACCTCGTTGCTGCTCGCAACTATCTTCTTCCCGTCGACGGTTTCTAACGTTTCCCCTTTTTTCATGTAAACGGCTTTCCCATACTTACTTTCCTTCGCCATTTTTCCATCCTTGAAAAGGTAAAGCGTGCCACCATCTTTCAGTTGATGCGTAGCAGCGGCCTGATTTTTTGCCGCATCACCAGCATAAACAGATCCGACAAATCCAATCAAGGCGACAAGCGTGATCAACGAGGTAGAATTTTTCATGATTTTTCCTCTTAGAGGTTGGTAAGAATGTGGCCTTCGAATAAAGTTTATAAGGCCACAACATGCAATTTAACCGCCGCCACCTTACAAAGACATGACGTCGCGATGACTAATTTGACAGCATATCGCCAATCTTCAAACGGCTTTAAACTCATCCGCCATTATTGAAATAATGCACTTATCATAGACCCTTGCCAACTGCGCATCATTGCCGCCCAAACGGATGTTTTTTTTGAACAAGGCCGTACGTCTGGACCCAGGTATATCTGGCCTGCGTGAGGGAACATTTAAAACTTGCCTGACACGAAATCCGGAGCGCACAGCACACGCGTTAACCCAAATATCATCCGCATCAGGACACGTCGTCCGGTAACCGAGTCCGACCCGCTTGAGCAGAAGCAGAAAATCAGGTGGGTAAAGTACGCCACCTACCCCAGTGGAGAAATTGAGATGGGAGGGGGCACTGCTATTGCAAAGCGGCCATGCGATGTAGGGCATCAATGCATCGCCATTCGTTAAGACAGACCGAGCGCGCAAACAATGAATAACGGCCTTATCGCTCAACCAGGCATCAAAAAGGTGCTTGAAGGCAAGGTGTTCGTAAAAGACATCGTCGTCAATGGTGATCAAAGGTCGAACGAAAGAGGCATTCATCTGCAGATAAGGTTGCAGCTTTTTGTGAGGCCCATCGTTTTCGCAGGTTATCACCTCCAATCCACGATGACACAAACGCGTCAACGATTTCGGCAATCGCCCTGGCCAATCTTCCCGAGACAAGAACAGAATGACTCTTCTGGGCTTAATTCCGCTGCACGCAGATTCGATCGCCAAATGAACCCTGTTGACACGATCTCCGTGTGAAGTGAGGGACACATCAAACGCTGAGCTCTCGTCTGTTGACGCCGACCGAAAACTGACCACCTAAAGTAGGAAGTGCCGATTCAAAATTGACCAGGGTGTTCAACTGGCCTGCCGCTTTTTGCGGCAGGAGAGACAAGGTGATCACCATGGACATGATTGGCAAGGTGCGGCGCATGAAGTTGCGCGGCAAGCTCTCCACCAGCGAGATATCTAAGCGCACGGGTTTGTCGCGCAACACGGTCAAGAAGTGGCTCAAAGCTGCGGGCGATGAGATCCCGCAGTACCGTCGCAAGGAGGTGGTGGGCAAGCTCACTGCCTTTGTGGCCACGCTGGAGCAAGCGCTCAAGGTGGATGCCCACCGCCCCAAGCACGGCCGACGCAGTGGCCGGGCTTTGTTTGTGCAGATCCAGGCTCAAGGCTACGCGGGTGGTTACAGCGCGGTGACCGACTTTGTCCGTGGCTGGCGCGAGCGCGCGGGCACGGCCATCACCAAGGCCTTTGTGCCCCTGAGCTTTGAGCTGGGCGAGGCCTTCCAGTTTGACTGGAGCGAAGAAGGTCTGCTGATCGGTGGGGTGCACCACCGCATGCAGGTCTCTCACCTCAAGCTGTGTGCCAGCCGGGCCTTCTGGCTGGTGGCCTATCCCAGTCAGGGCCACGAGATGCTGTTCGATGCCCACACGCGCTCGTTCCGGGCACTCGGTGGTGTGGCCCGTCGCGGCATCTACGACAACATGAAGACGGCCGTTGACAAAGTCTTGAAGGGCAAGGGCCGCATCGTCAACGCCCGTTTTGCAGCGATGTGCAGCCATTACCTGTTCGATCCGGACTTCTGCAGCGTGGCATCAGGCTGGGAGAAGGGCGTTGTCGAGAAGAACGTGCAGGACAGCCGCAGGCGGATCTGGATCGAGGCCGGTGAGCGGTGTTTTGCTTCCTTCGCGGATCTCAATGCCTGGTTGGCCGAGCGCTGCCGCTCGATATGGGCCGACACCAATCACCCAGAGCACAGCTCATTCACCGTGGCCGAGATGCTGGAGTTGGAGCGAGACCAACTGATGAGCATGCCCGCTGCCTTTGACGGCTACGTGGAGAGGCCTGCCCGAGTGAGCAGCACTTGTCTGGTCTCGATGGCGCGCAATCGCTACTCGGTGCCGTGCGAGTGGGCGGGGCACATGGTCAGCAGCAGGCTGTATCCCAACCGAGTCGATGTTGTCGCGGGCGATACGCTGGTGGCCAGCCATGCGCGGGTGTTCGGCCGAGGCCAGACCATCTACAACTGGCAGCACTACATCGATCTGGTGCAGCGCAAGCCCGGGGCCTTGAGAAACGGCACCCCCTTCCTGGATCTGCCGGCACCATTGCAGCGATTACGCCAGGGCTTGCTGCGCCATGAAGGTGGAGAGCGTGTGATGGCACAGGTGTTGGCTGTGGTGCCGCAAGCGGGTCTGGAGGCGGTGCTGGTGGCCGTGGAGTTGGTATTGGAGAGCGGCACGCCCAGCGGTGGCGTCAGTGTGGAGCACGTTCGCAACGTGCTGGCCAGGCTGAACACACCTGAGCAGCCACCCCAGGCCGAGACCGCCTTGTTGCTCAGGGAAGCACCCAAGGCGGACACGGCGCGCTACGACAGGCTGCGCCCCACCCAGCAAGACGACCAGGAGATCAACCATGCGTGATGTACTGGTCGAACTCAAGGCCCTGCGCCTTCACGGCATGGCTGGAGCTTGGACTGATCTGGTCGAGCAAGGCGCGGACAGCTCGGTTGGGTCCTCACGCTGGCTGATCGAGCACCTGCTCAAGGCCGAGGATGTCGATCGAGGCATGCGCTCGATTGCTCATCAGATGAAGTCAGCCCGCTTCCCCATGCATCGGGACTTGGCGGGCTTTGACTTTGAATCCTCCCAGGTGGACAAGGCGATGATCGACAAGCTCGCTGATCTGTCCTTCACCGAGCAGGCGCACAACGCCGTGTTGATTGGCGGGCCCGGCACCGGCAAGACGCACCTGGCCACGGCATTGGGCATCTCAGGCCTGACGCACCATGCCAAGCGGGTGAGGTTCTATCCCACGGTCGATCTGGTCAATGCGCTGGAGCAGGAGAAAGCCCAAGGCAGGGCTGGACGCATCGCCATCAGCTTGCTGCGCATGGACCTGGTCATCCTGGACGAACTGGGCTACCTGCCCTTCAGCCAAGCTGGGGGCGCCTTGCTGTTCCATCTGCTCTCAAAGCTGTACGAACACACCAGCGTGCTCATCACAACGAACCTGACATTCGCGGAATGGTCCAGCGTGTTTGGCGACGCCAAGATGACCACCGCCTTGCTCGATCGGCTCACCCACCACTGTCACATCGTCGAGACGGGCAATGAGTCCTACCGATTCCGGCACAGCAGCAGCGAGGCCAAGGGCCGGATCAAGTCACGAGAGCAGGGCAGAAAGACCAGCCAACCGCTATAGTTATCCACAGTTGAGGCTCAAGAACTCAACCCAAGCCCCTGGTCAAAATTCAATCGGCACAGGTGGTCAAATTTGGATCGGCGCCAACACCGTACCTGCTTGTCGACCATTTCTTCGCTCCTTTCCAGCATTGTGGTCATGAGCTAAGAACTCCACTTTTCGGGGGCAACCTCATCTCTCTTGGTTGGAAAATAAAACTTCTATCAGGGCTCAGTCGGCGTTGGGGCGCACTGAATTACCGTTGCCACCCTCTTTGCCCATCATCCCCAGGACGCCTGCGAACAAGACAGGGTTTTGA
>Ga0208242_100501_pt1 | contig 22493 bp, 20 predicted proteins | sample SubbioAug_CSW13A_FD_184825 | JGI IMG/M metagenome (GOLD analysis project Ga0208242, IMG submission 184825) | Serpentinite rock and fluid subsurface biosphere microbial communities from McLaughlin Reserve, California, USA - CR12Aug_CSW13A (SPAdes) | ecosystem: Environmental > Terrestrial > Deep...
CAAATGGCAAGTGATAATGTTAAGGGTTGATAATGATTTACCCATTAGTTCTGCAACACGTTTTGAAACATAGTAATGTGATGTTCCATGGAAACCATAGCGACGAACTTTGAATTCTTTGTAGTATTCCATTGGGATTGGATATAGATAAACATCTTTTGGCATGGTTTGGTGGAATGCAGTATCAAAAATGGCAACATGCTTAGCATGAGGTAAAGCTTTTGCAAAAGAGCGATACCCTATTAAATTGGCAGGATTGTGAAGTGGAGCAAGATCTGATAGTTCATCAATTTTCGCTTCCACATCAGCATCAATAAGAACGGAATGATTATAGTATTCACCACCATGAACAACACGATGGCCTACTGCTGTAATATCATCAAGTGAATCTACTATTTTTTTGTCAATAAGAACATGCAGTAACATGTTAACCGCTTCATTGTGCGTAGGAAATGGTTGTTTCACAACATCCTTCTTACCGTCTACTTTAATTTGGAATATTCCATCAGCTAATCCAATACGCTCAAAAATACCACTGCATAATACTTCTTCTGATGGCATATTGAATAATTGGAATTTTAAGGATGAACTACCTGCGTTTACTGAAATGATTTTTGTCATATGTTTTCCTCTTTCATAATGGTGATTATTAATTCATTGACCTCATTGATATTAAGTGATTTTAATGATGAAATCAAGTGGTGAAGTTTACGTTCCGTTTCAACTGCTTTGAGTTTCTTTTCATAATCAAGTAGGCGTTTTGTTGCCTTTGACACTGTATCATAAACAGCGGTATGTGATATGTTTAGAATTTCCGCAATTTCACGGTAGGATAAATCTTCTTGGTAATAGTATATCATAATCTCCAATTGCTTTTTAGTTAGAAGTGACTCGTACCAGTCAAGATAAAGGTTAATGATTTCAGATTTTTCAATCATAATGATCACCAAATAAACTTAGAAAATAGCTTTCTGGATTAAACGGTTTTAAATCATCTTCCTTCTCACCTAAACCAACAAACAGTACTTTGATTCCTAACGTATCCTTAATGGATAATACAGCCCCACCTTTACTACTACCATCCATTTTAGTAAGAATAATGCCTCCTACTTCTGTTGCTTCAATAAACTGCTTAGCTTGATTGATTCCGTTTTGACCAATGGTGGCATCCAATACCAACCAAATGGCATGCGGTGCACCAGAAATCTCACGATCCATGACTCTGAACATCTTTGATAATTCATTCATGAGATTCGTTTTGTTGGTGAGTCGACCAGCCGTGTCACACAGTAAAATATCAATGTTATCTAATTTAGCTTGTCTTAAAGCATCCACTAAAACAGAACTAGGATCTTCATGATAATCACCATGATAGAAAGTAACTTTAACCTTTTCTGACCACAATCTTAGTTGATCAATTGCACCAGCCCTAAAGGTATCTGCTGCAACTAAACCAACGTTTAACCCTTCTGATTGGTATTTCTTAGCAAGTTTTGCAATCGATGTCGTTTTCCCTACCCCATTAACCCCAACAATCAAAATAACTGTTGGTCCTTCAAGTGCCATCATGACATCAATGGGTGTCTCGCCATAAAACTCGATTAAGGTTTGAATCAAAACATCCTTAGCTTGGGTATTAGAGATGACCGTACTCTTTTTAAGTTCCTTACGATACTGCTCAATGATTTTTGAAGCTGTTTCGATACTGACATCAGATGAAACTAAAGCAAATAAAATATCATCAAACCATGTGTCATCCATGATTCGATCATTCAAGAAGATCTCGTTTAATTGAGAACTTAAATATTCTCTGCTCTTTTTCAAGCCTTCTAAATAATGGATTTTATCCTTTTTTACCGAGAAGGTTTCCTTTAGTTTATCAAGCCACGCCATCGACACCTCCACTTGGTTCAGCTAATGTCATAGCATCCAATAGTTTCACTTGTAACATGTCACTTACACCATCTTCTGGCATCGTAACACCATACAGATTATCACACATGGCCATGGTTCCAGGTCGGTGTGTAATGACGATAAATTGTGTGTCTTGTGCAAATTTCTTAAGATATTTTGCAAAACGCTCCACATTGGCTTGGTCAAGGGCTGCTTCCACTTCATCAAAGACACATAAAGGGACGTGTCTTGTCTTTAAGATAGCAAACAACACCGAGATTGCAATAAGACTTTTCTCTCCACCGGAAAACAAGCGGATATTTTGAATGGTTTTCCCTGGAGGAGCGACGTCGATATCAATGCCTGTATTCAGTAAATCGTTTGGATCTTCTAAAACCAGGCGTGCTTTACCGCCTCCAAACAAGGAAGCGAACACTTCTGGAAGATGCTGATTAATCGCATTGAAAGTTTGTGAGAAACGCTCAATCATAATCTGATCCATTTCATGAATCAAATCTTCAAGTTGTTTTTTAGCTTTATTCAACTCCGCTAATTGGTCTGTCAAAAACTCATAACGCTCATTGACAGCTTCAAACTCTGTAGGAGCATCCATATTGATGTTTCCTAAAGACTGAATTTCTGCACGAAGTTTTGCAACTTCATCTTGTGCATTCTCAAGTTCATCTACCATAGGTTGAGTTGATGCATATTCATATGTCATTGAATAATCACTTGATAAACGGTTGAGTGATCCATCCAATTGTGTCTTCATTCGTGTGAGTTCAATTTCAATCTTCTTTTCCTGAGAACTGATTTCAACAAATTCTCTTCTTAATGACAAGACATGCTTGTCTTTTCTTTCAAGATCAAACGTGAGTTTGACTTTATTTTCTCTTTTCGATTCAATCAATTGTCTGATTTCATCTCGATGGGAATATTGTTGATTCAGACTTGTAATCAATGTTTCTTCAAATGACTCATTTAATGTCTCATCTTTGGAGCTTAATTGATCATATTCGTTAAGTAAACGTTCATACTTAGCTCGTTTTGCTTCAATCACAGGTTCAATTTGTGCATTTGATAAACGTAAATTCAATAATGTTTCTTCTAGTTTTTGACGTTTGATTTGGTGTTCATTAAATTGATTGCTGATTAAAGTGAATTCATTTTTTAACGTTATGATGTTTTCTCTTACAAGTTGTATTTCATGTTTCGCTTCGATTTGACTATGATGATCTCGATTCTTACCCCCCGTCATGCTCCCACCACGATGAATGATATCACCATCTAGAGTGACAATTTTTACGTTATGTTGTAGCAGTTTTGATAAGTGATTTGCATGATCAATGGAGTCCACAACCAATGTGTTGCCCAAGAAGGAGTCACTTAACAATCCATCTGCAACTTTATCTTCAACAAAATCCGAAGCAACTCCAAGAAATCCTTCGGTTGCTTTCGCAATAATCATTTGATCTTGATGAATCGAATATCTTTTTAATACATTAAGAGGAATGAAAGTAGCACGGCCAGATTCATTACGCTTTAAGAACTTGATTGCATTCTTTGCTGCTTCATCATCTTTGGTAACAATGTGGTTGCTTGCTGCGCCCAAAGCAGTACTAATCGCAATTTCATACCCTGATTTAACTTCGATACATGAGCTTACGACATCAATGATGCCAGTCAAGCTATGTTTAGCAGAAATAATCGCATTAACACCCACAGATCCTATGAAAGGTTTGTCTATGGTGTTTTGAAGAATCACTTCTTTGTTTTCTAAACGATTTAATCGGCTTTTTGTTAATTCGCTGTTGGCTTGTAAATCAACCCAATTACGATTCAATTCTTGAATCATTCTCGATGTTTCATTGATCTCACTCATTAATTGCTCTTTACGTGAAACACGATCATCGTACTCAATCTTTGAATCATGAAGAAGCAGCTTAATCTGCTCAAGCTTTTCTTCATCACTTCCCGTTTCAAGAATGTATTTGCGTTTCTCGTCCAACTCAATCTTTCTTGTCTCCAAAGTTTGAATTTCATGAATGGCTTTCATCAAATCATCTTGAAGTTGTGCAATCTCACGATCAATGAGGTTGATCTGACCTTTAAGTTGTTGAATATGATTTTCTTCAACACTAATATGCGTAGATTTAAGTGTGGTTTGCGTCGTTAAATCAAACAGTTCTTGTTCAAATGTCTCAATATCTAATCTTAGTTTTTGAATTTGCTTCACTAATACAGTGATTTCTATGGCTTCTAGACGCGTCTTCTTCTCAACATAAACTTGCGCTTTTTTAGCTGCTCTTCGTAACGGATTGACTTGTTTTTCTAATTCGAAAACAATGTCATTTACCCGACTGATGTTTTCTTGTGTTCGTGTTAGTTTTGAGAATGATTCATTCTTTCTTTTTTTGTATTTAGCAACCCCTGCAGCTTCTTCAAAAATACTTCGACGATCAATAGGTTTAGATTCCGCAAATGAACTAATATTGCCTTGAGAAATCATGCTTAATGAATCTTTTCCAATCCCACTGTCTGCAATAAGATCTAAAATATCTTTTAACCGAACTGGCGCATTATTGATGAAATACTCCCCTACTGATGAATGACGGTTGTATTTTCTTGACACACTCACTTCATCAAAATCGATTGGGAGAGAACGTCGTGAATTATCAAAAACAAGTGTTACTGAGGCAATATTAACCATTTTGCGTTTAGCACTACCATTAAAGATAACATCACTCATGGTCTCTGACCGCAGTGATTTGGTTGATTGCTCACCCAAAACCCAACGTATGGCTTCCGCAATATTACTCTTTCCACATCCATTAGGGCCAACAACACCAGTTATATTGCTATCAAAGTTAATGATTTTCTTATCAGCAAATGATTTAAACCCTTGAATTTCTATCTTTTTTAAAAACATTGTGGCCTCCACTTAACGTACCTAATTATACCTTAAATCAACTTGAACGATGGTATTAAAATCATTTTTCTTTGTTTTTAACAATAATGGTTTGATGAGGAAGCGCAATGTCAATGCCTTGTTGATCAAAGCGTTTTTTAATACTTTCTCTTAAGTCAGCCATGAGTTTAAAACTCTTAGGAGCATCTGATGTCCATAATGCCATACGCATATCAACACTAGAGGTATTAAGGTTTGCAACAACCACATTAACCAGAGGAACACTGTCTTTTTTGTCTTGATCTGTGCGAGTATCAATAAGATAAGGATGTTTCAATGCTTCCTCAATCATAATTGAGCGAGCAAGATCAATGTCACTGTCATAGGAAATTCCCACAAGGAAAAAATTACAAATTTTGTTGTCAATGATGTCTCGATTTTCAATAACTGAAGAATTAATGACATTGTTAGGGACAATGATGCGATTGTTCTCAAAGGTTCGAATCACGGTATGGCGCAGAGTGATGTCTTCTACACGACCCGTTATATTAATGGATGGGATGCTAATCAAATTATCAACCGAAAAAGGACGAAACAGTGAGAGGAACACACCCGCAATAAGATTTGAAAAAGCCTCTTGTGCTGCAAACCCAATCACTAAAACAGCGACACCACTCCCTGCTAGTAAGGAAACCGCGAATTGATTGAGTGGCTTTATCTGCGATACAATGATGAAAATAACAAATAAATAAACTGATGTGCTGACTAAACGTGCCAGAAATTTAGACATGGTTGGATCAATTTTATTCTTAATGACCATTCGTTTGAAATACTTGTTTTTAATTTTGATTAATATCATCATCACGATTAAGATGATGAATGTTGATAGTAAAAAGTTAATGATTCCTTGTGAAAACCATTGTTCTGTGTTTTGATTGACTTCATTAATCCAAGTTAACATTGAACACTCCTCTTTCTTGATTAAAATGTGATTCGATTATGCAAAACTTTACCTAAAATTTGAATTTTCTTGACTTCTATGTCTTGAGACGAATAAATGATGGGTTCGTACTTGGAATTCTCAGGTTTAAGAATGATGCTGTCTCCTTTAAACAAAATACGCTTCACTGTTGCTTCTTGATCAATCAACACAACCGCAATTTCACCATGATTAACACTGCTTTGCTTTCTAACAAACAAGTCATCTCCTGGATAAATTCGTGCTTCAATCATAGAATCACCAACCACGCGTAAATAGAAATACTCATGATGCAAGTCTGGAAGTTCTACTTCATACTCACCAATCCAGTTTTCTACAGCCGTGATGGGTGCTCCTCCAGCCACAACGCCAATGATGGGCACTTTTCTTCGTGTGCTGGTTTCGGCCAGTAAGTCACTAATGCTTGTATCAAACAGACGCGATAAACGCTCTAAAACATGAATGGGTGGAACAGCTTGATCTTTCTCCCATTTTTGAATTGTAGTAAAAGACTTGTAGCCTAACATGTCCGCAAGCTCTTCTTGAGACATGTTTTTTTCTTTTCGATATTGTCTTAAACGATGACCTAATGACATAGTTTACCTCTATGATACATTGTAACACAACTTGAATTATTTTCAAGTTTATCTCTTGAAACTTGAATTTAATTCAAGTAAACTAAAGTTGAGATTTGGAGGTGGTTTTGATGTCAGAGACAATTATATTGCATTGCGATTTGAATCATTTTTATGCTGCAGTGGAAGAACTTCACCAACCTTACACACGCTATGTTCCCATGGCTGTAGGTGGAGATAAAGATAAGCGTCATGGAATTATCTTAGCTAAAAATCCTTTAGCTAAAAAATATGGTGTTCAAACTGGAGAACCTTTGTGGCAAGCAAAACAAAAATGCCCTAACCTGTTGATTCTTCCAGCTCGTTTCTCGCTTTATATGCGTTTTTCTAAGAAAGTCATGGATATTTATCAACGCTATACGGATCGTATTGAACCATTTGGAATTGATGAAGCTTGGTTAGATGTCACCTCGTGTAAGACTTTATATGGTAATGGTTATGAGATAGCAAGAAAGATCAGTGATGATATCCAACAAGAATGTGGCCTTACCGTTTCTATCGGCGTCAGTGATAATAAGGTTTATTCTAAACTAGGATCAGATTATAAGAAACCCAATGCGATTACAGTGATTACCCCTGAGAATGTGAATCAGATTGTATATCCTTTGCCCGTGGAAGATTTACTGTATGTGGGACGAGCCACAAAACAGAAACTATACCGTTTTGGGATTAAAACAATTGGGGATTTAGCTGCTACCCCACTTCCTTTTTTGATGAATCATTTTGGAAAATGGGGATTGGTTCTTCATCGTTTTTCAAATGGTTTAGAAACCAGTGAAGTTAAAGCGTATTCTCATCAAACTTTGGTTAAATCCATTGGTAATTCCATCACTTCTCAAGTGGACTTGAAGACACTGAATGATGTGAAGATTGTAGCAACTGTCTTGTGTGAAAGTGTCGCTTCTCGTCTTAAACAACATCAGTTAGCCACAAGAACAATCAGCATTTCAATGCGAGATGAACATCTTCATAGTTTTACACGTCAAATGAGCTGTGAAGTCCCTACAGACGTCAGTGAAGACTTAATTCATTATGCCATGATATTATTCAAAGATAATTTTGACTTCTCTAAACGTTATCGAAGCATCGGTGTGAGAGCAGAACAGTTGGTGCACAGTGAGGCTGCATGGCAAATATCCATGTTTATTCCTTTTGAACATCATCTTCGATCTCGTGTGATTGACACCACCATGGATGCGATTCGCTCTCGTTTTGGCCACGACAGTATCCAACGTGGTATTACCTTATCCAATTTATCGTTGAGTGACTTTAATCCTAAAGAAGATCATGTTATTTTCCCTTACGCTTACTTTAAGGAGTCCATCTAATGCACAAAAAACAATACATCCAAGTGATCGCATCATTCAATAAAGAGGGTAAAATTACCCCCTTAAGTGTGATGGGAGACAATGGATTAACCTACAGTATTGATAAAATCACTCAAATCATTAATGCTGCATCGCTTAAATCAGGAGGGGCTGGAATACGATACACTTGCACAATTGGAGGACATGTTCGATACTTATATTTAGAAGAAACACGATGGTTTATTGAGAAAAAGGAGAATTAAATAATGTGTGGTCAACTTTTCATTAAAGAAGATTTAATGCTTGCTTATGATATAGAACAAATTCAAACCCTCTTTCGTCCTAGTGATTCACTTTTAATCACTTCAGATCCACAACTTAAAACACTAACATCCGCTCAATGGGGCTGGATTCAAGCAACATCTCAACATTTATTCCTGTTTGCACGGCTCGAAAACATCACTCATTCTCGTTTATTTTCTAACGCCTATTTTAACCATCGATGCATCATCCTTGCGTCGGGATATTATGAATGGGATGCAAGTCGAATTAAACAGAAAATTGTGAATAAAACTCAAGAACCGCTTTACATTGCTGGAGTATTGGACGAAACAGATAAACATGTTGCGATTATCACTCATGAAGCACAAAAGAACATCGCATGGGTTCATCATCGACAACCCATGGTATTGAATGCACAAGAAGCGAAGGAATACTTGTTTGAACCAATAAAAAATCTTGATTTCTTAAGAAACCAAGATCTTGTTGTTGAAACTATGATGAGACAAGTGTCACTTTTTGAATCAGTTTAAGTTGACATTTTTGACGCTGTGCATCAAGTCCTATGACTTCAACTAACACAGCATCATTGATTTTTAATGCGTGATACACACTTTGAGATGCTTCTAAGTTCATCATTGATTTATGAATGAGTCCATCATTCTTTAAACCGATGTCCACAAATGCGCCAAAATCGACCACATTACGCACAGTTCCTTCAAATTGATCATGAAGTGATACATCTTCAAATTTAAGGATATCTTGGCGGAGTTGAACTCCTTCAAAGTTATCACGATAATCTCGCTCAGGAGCACGTAAGTTCTCTAGAATGTCCATCACAGTATAACTGTCTGTGTTGTGCTCTTGACACCATGTTTGCAGTTGCGATTGACTAGGAGTCAAATCAGGAAATGATTTTTTTAATTTACGAGCAAGTACATATGATTCAGGATGGATAAAAGTTGCATCCAAAGGTTCTTGGCCATTTAAGACCCGTAAGAACCCAATGGCTTGTTCAAATGTTTTCGATCCAAGTCCTTTGACTTCTTTAAGTTGATTTCGATGTATAAATCCTTGAAGTTCACTTCGTTTAAGCACGATGTTTTTCGCTAATACTTTACTTAATCCAGAAATATGACTGATTAGATGAACGGATGCGGTGTTCACGTCCACTCCAACTTTATTGACAACCTTCTCAACCACAAAATCAACCTTCTCTTTAAGTTGTTGTGGAGGACAATCATGTTGATACTGCCCCACTCCAACACTTCGAGGATCAATTTTAATGAGTTCTGAGAGCGGATCATGCAAACGACGTGCGATGGATATTGCAGATCTCAGACTGACATCTAACTCAGGAAATTCTTCTTTCGCTAATGGACTGGCTGAATACACAGAAGCTCCAGCCTCAGAAACCATAGCATAACTGAGCGAATAGTGAGGATGAGCTTTAATGTATTCACCAAGAAATTGTTCAGATTCACGAGAAGCGGTCCCATTACCACATGCAATGATGGATATGTGATATCGCTCAATGAGTGCAGTTAGTTTCTTAATCGTTCCTTCTTTATCATTTTTGGGTTCAAACGGATAAACTGTATCCACAGTTAAGCAATCACCATGTTCATTAATCACAGCAAGTTTGCAACCAGTACGATAAGCAGGGTCCCATCCTAAGATGTTTTTTCCTTTAAGAGGTGGGACAAGCAACAATTGTTCAACATTGTTCGCAAAGACCTGTATGGAATGATCTTGTGCTTTTTGCGTTAAATCACTTCGTATGGATCGAACAACACTTGGAAAAAGGGTTTTCTTCAACGATTCAGCGCAACGATTAATCATATCTTTATGAAGTGTAGGATGAGCGTAACTAATGAATTTATGTTTGGTTTGATCAAAGAAAACATCAATATCAAACTCAATGTTGATATTAAGAATTTTTTGATCTTCTCCTCGATTTAAAGCCATGATTTGATACGGTTGTAAATACGATAAACGTTGCTTATAGTCATGGTACAAGGTATAGGTTTTTTCTTGATCTGCACCTTCTTTTTTTAGTTTGCTGATGAGCAAACCTTTTTTATTTATGTCATTTTCAAGCATATGACGCCATTTCACTTGATGAATGGTTTCATCGACTAAGATATCTAATGTCATTTGATATATCTGTTCAACTGAAGTTAATTCTTCATTAAGATAAGCTTCACATATAGACTCAAGAGAAGCCGAGGATCCTGCGTTTTTTATGGCTTGAGCACAAGGCTGTAAACCTGCTGCTATAGCTAAAGCAGCTTTAGTTAATTTCTTTTGCTTGTAGGGTTTATAGATGTCTTCAACTTGACTTAATTTTTCACAACTTAAAATACGTTGTGTGAGTTCATCACTCAGAAGTCCTTGCTCATTAATTAACCGGATAACATCTTCTTTACGTTTAACGAGTTGAACTTCATAGTCATAACTTTGCGCTATGGTTTGAATCATCTCTTCATCTAAACCTTGTGTGGCTTCTTTACGATAACGCGCAATAAAGGCAACAGTGTTGCCTGATTGAAGTAATGAAAGCGTTTGTTCAACTTGAGATACTTTGATGTTAAGTGTTGATGCTAAACTGGAAATGATTGTTGAATTCACTTATAAGACTCCTTTTTTAGATTTAAGAAACTTACGTTTTAGTTTAGAATAACGAACGACACCAATCAACCAAAAGAGCCAACCTAGTGCAGCCGCCCCTACTCCTGCATAAAAGAGTCGGATATCAAATGGTTCTTCTGGAATCTCAATTAAATAGGGAGAAACAACCAAATGAAGTGGTCCACCTACTTCAATCACACTTGATAGAGGAAGAACTTCCCAGGTTTCTAATAAAACTAAACCTTCAGCTGTCATTTGATAGCCGTACAGTGTGGTGTATTTTTGAAGCTGAGGTAGTTGCGTTAAAGTGAAACTCATGGGTTGAACGAAATTGGCCTCATTGAATTTGAAGTTGGAATGAGTGATGAAGCCTATGGATTGTTCAAACTCAACACTTGCATCTTCTTCAATACCAAAATCAATGTCTTTGAGTAAATCAATGTTTTCATTGGACAATAACCAATATCCAGAGACTGAAGAAGTACTGACAAAGAGTCGTAGAGGTTTGTTGATCGTTCTTAAAATGGTCAATGTTTCTTCATCTGTAATGAATCCTTCATAGAAAAAGGACAACGTGTTCACAGGATACGACTCTATGTTAGTTAATAATTCCTCAAGAGATACCGGTTGCATTTGATCTTCACGATGGAAGTTGATTGTGACGGTTTCGGTTGTACCATCAAAAGCAGTGATTTCTAAAACAACATTGTTATCACCAAAAACAAAGGGTGGAATTTCAGGAACAACAATTTTTGTGAGTTCATGTTCTGCGACAAACACCAATTCAGGTGTTTCAATATTATAAGGAATGGTGATTTTCCCTTGTTGAATTAAATAGATGGTACCATCAATTAACACATGTTTAAGTTGTGTGGAAGTATATGAATCTGGAAATAAATCTTGTTCATTGGCTCGTACGACTTTGATTGTATGTGTTTGAGTTGTTCCTTTTTCAGATCTTACCACAATTTCAATTGTATTATCTCCAACTGAAAAATCAAAATCAGTTGATGAAGTTACTGTCGAAGTTGATTCTTCAAGTTCAATTTTTAAAGAAGCATTACTAGTTGAATTAGGAATTAAAAGTATATTGCGAGATAAATCATTGTTCCAAGTAAGCACTTGATCACCAATGGTTATTGACTTAATGTTGGTGTTATCTCCTCGTAAGTCAGGTCGATTAACATTAATACTGTAGGTACGTGTTGCACCTGATTCAGATCTAACGGTTAAGTTAAATCGATTGCTTCCATATCTTAATGAAAATGTTCCGGTACCCGATAATGTAGATTTATCATCAGTTCTTACCGCATTGATGGTTATGGAATCATTTTGAGTGTTAGGCAAATTATACGTTGTGGTATTAGGTGAGAAACTTGATAGACTGCTACCATTGATGGAAATGCTACTGAGTGTATTTACAGTTGACAGTGGTGCAATTGAAGTAATTGTGACTGATCTGTTTGGAATTGATGTTTCTGAAGTTCCTTGAGTTACAAAAGTATTTGACATAGAAATATCACTTTTTGTACCCGGAGTAAAGGCCGCTCGAGTGGCAAACTCAACTCTCACGAAGGAAACAGTACCATTCTGTGGATTTGCAGGAAATGAGTTAAAATAGCGACCATTTGCTGTGTTAAATGGATTATCCATTCCAGAAACTAAATTTGTTGCACCGACAATAGAGAAATGAGTAGCATTATAGTTAACACGTGTTTCAATTCCAACAAGACTAGATGCATTAGTAATCGCAAAAGTCAACGAAAAGCGAGTTCCTGCCGTTACGTTAGTACTTCCTGAAATAGAGCTACTAGGTGTATTAGCATTGATTTTTAAAGGTGCAAATGTAGTGAAAAGTATGATTAAAGTAATGATGATCTTTTTCATTGTTTATTCCAGTCCTAGTAGCATACGATGAAGAATGACTAAATCAGTAATGGATAGTCTTCCATCTGAATTCATATCACCTATGCTTACGTGAGTTGCGGTTTGTGGATCAATTTCTAATAAAACGCGATGTAAAATCACTAAATCAGTGATTGAGAGTCGTCCATCCTGATTCATATCCCCTGGTGCTATCGTAACTAGCTCAATATTCATAAACGTGCCAGTATCAACTTGGTTAAAACTGACGCGATGATTATTACTTAAGATAACTGGATTGACTGTTGTGTTGATGACTACAGGTAATACAATGGTTTGTGTCATAAATGGTGATTGATACTCAAGTACCAGTTCCATCTGTGCGAGTTTTAATAACACATCTGGAATATTGAATGTGGATGCAAAACCAAAACTGGTTTGACGTAAGTTGATGGAAGATGATGTGCTTGTCGTGGAGATGGCGTTTAAGATTTGCTCTTGTCCATCTTGAGTTAATCTTAGTCTTGGATTGATAACCACCTTAGAATCATTACCTAAATAAGGAATACTAATTAAACCTTCAAGTGTTAAAGTATTGTTTTCTACACGTACTACATTAATGCTTGCTTGAGCAGGTTGTGACAGTTGAGATGAATCATACAAATGAGGAACACGAGCAATGGTATGGTTAATCACTCGATAATTAGCAGGTTGAATGTAAACCATATTATTAGAGAAAGGATAATCAACCAATACTCGAGACGGTGCATTAATGTTTCGATTATCATCAAGTGGTAGCAATGATGGAGTCATGATCCAATTGTCTTTAATACCAGAAGCAATGAAGATTCGATCACGATTTCGTGCTGGTACACTGTGAAGTGATGAAGAGGTACTTGCATTTCTGTATAAAGGGGTTGATGACGTATCCGTTACCATGATGAGTGGGAAATAGTTGTAGTCAACAAAATTAAGATAGCGATCAATTCGATAAGCCCATCCAGCTATTTTTTGACCCCAATATGGATCAGAAGCGTATTTGGTATTAAATCCATTGTTCTTGTTTCCTAATACTTGACCAAAATGGCGCCAATCACTTGGATTCAAATAGCCTCTTAAGTTAAGTCCAGCATGTTCATAGATGGATGATTCGATACTCGCAAACATATAGGCATCGGAAGGATTGGCATCTGCTGCTCCCCATCCAAAAAGGTTATTTTTATTCACAGCCAAGGAACTTAAACCTCGGTTAGACTCGTGAAGTGCCATCGCATAAACAAGTATGGCATTCATTCCGAGTTGGTGCTGAGCATCGACAAAAAAGCGACCAGTCCGATACATTGCACTTCTTTGCACTGTGGTAGGATTAGTAATCGCAACATTTTCTAAAAACGCATCAAGTTGACTTCCAGTGATGTTTGATGTTGATCTGAAAGGAAGGTAAGCAAAATATTGGTAATACTCTCCAATGATCGTGCCATTCATTACAGGTTGAGTTAATGCCAAATCAGAATAGAAACGAATTCCATCATAACTGTAATATCGACCATTCACTAGCCAATCTGGAGCAGGACCATAAACATACGTTCCGCGTGAATTACCTGAGAAAAAACTAAAATTCTCATGGAATATTTCACGTTGTCCAGCCGAATTTGTACTGACTCGATACTCATTTGCTCTTGGTCGAATGGTGTAGGGTTGTTCTTGATTCTTGTTGTTTAACTGGGTTTCAAGATACGTTTTACCACCTAAAGTAATGGTCCAATTGTTTTCAACGTAAATAATTGGAATAATATCAACAGCTGCAATGTTCATGTAACCAACAAAACCTGATACTTCCACTTTTACTACACCACGTTGACTGAATGATGTGTCTCTTGAATAGGCATACTGGGTTGAATCATAACCTAACGAACCTTCAATGTTACCATTAATGTCCACATTAACTATGGTTTGGACTGGGTTGTATGAAACTGTTTCAATGTATCTTAAGTCATGATAAGCAGGCATATATGTACTATCAAAGGAAGAAGATAAGGATTGAGCTCTAAAAATATACCCTAGCAAACCATTACCATTACCTTCTCTTAATCGTGCAGGATAGGATGTGATGATAGCTCGAGTTGCAGAAACAATCTTTAAAGGACTAGGACTTGATTCATGAGTGATGACGAGATCTGGTGAAGTAGCCTTCATTTCATTCATAGCACTTTGTGCTGCAGCAAAAGTAGCATAACATCCTAATGCTTCAAATTGGTTATGACCAACAATATTAAGAAGACTGAAATCCGTTGCTGTACATGAAACATTGGCATGTACAACAATCCCAGTCTGGAAATTAAAGATTAAGAAAATGATGAGGATAAGTTTCTTCATAGGGTAATTATATCAAATTCTACTCCAATGTGCGTTTAGAAAAGACAACCTTGATAAAGAATGATATAATTCTTTCATGAAAAATTCTACAATGATAACATATTCAATTAAAGAAGAAGTGGGAAACTCCATAACCCATGGTATCATGGCAGTGCTCATGCTGCTCTTTTTGCCTTTTGCTTCCATCAGAGCTTATTTACTTCAAGATGCTCGATTAGCTTTCGGGGTCAGCACATTCATCATTAGTCTGTTCTTAATGTTCTTGATGTCTACCTTGTATCATAGTATGGCTTTTGAAACAAAACACAAAACGGTCTTTAAAATCCTAGATCATATTTTTATTTATGTTGCGATAGCGGGAAGTTACACCCCAGTTGCTTTATCCATCATTGGAGGTACCTTAGGTTGGGTCATCTTTGCGATACAATGGACGATGGTCATTATTGGAGTCTTATATAAATCATTGTCACGTAAATCAGTTCCCGCTTTATCACTGCTCATCTACATGGTTATGGGATGGTTGGTTGTGTTGATTTTTCCTTATTTATATCGTCAATCTAATTTACTGTTTCTAGTACTTATGGCATTAGGGGGTGTTTTATATACCATTGGTGCCTACTTTTATGTACAAAAAACAAAACCATACACTCACGTTGTATGGCATGTCTTTGTTAATTTAGCTTCGATTGCACACTTTATCGCAATCGTCTTCTTTATTGTTTAAGTCTCTTAGCTCTAAAATCATAATCTGTCTTCACAATATCAGCTAGCGAATACTTAGGAGTCCATTGAAGTAATTCATTGGCTTTCTTAGAAACTGCGATTAACTTAGCTGGATCGCCTTCTCTGCGCTCACCCATTTGCACCTCCAACGGTGCAATTTTTTTAACTTCATCAACCACTTGTTTAACTGAATAACCATGGGATGATCCTAAGTTAAACACTTCATTGCTTTGATGTTTATGAGTGTATTCTAATCCTAAAACATGCGCATACGCTAGATCACTCACATGAATGTAATCACGAATGCAAGTTCCATCATCGGTTGGATAATCATCACCAAAGATAGTGACATGAGAGCGTTGTTTTAAAGCAGCCATAACCGTAATAGGCACAATATGGGTTAACGTGGATTTATCAAGTCCAAGTCGTAAACTTGGATGTGCACCTGCTACGTTAAAGTATCTAAAGATACATGTATTTAATCCATACGCTTTAGCACTGTCCTTAATGACCATTTCTGCTGCCAGTTTACTATTTCCATAAGGATTGATAGGAAGACACACATCATTCTCTTCACAAAAACCAGTTGGATGATCTCCATAAGCAGCTGCTGTGGATGAGAATATTAAGGTTTTGATGTTAGCTTTTCTCATGCTCTGAATCAAGCTAATGACACCAAAGACATTGTTGTAGTAATAATCAAGTGGCATGGAAACACTTTCATTGACAATCAGCTTAGCAGCGAAATGCATGACTGCATCTACGGGTGATTCATCATTCTCAATTTCAAAAACTCGATCCATTGCAGTTTGATCAGTGCAATCAGCTTCATAAAAGCGAGCTTCATCAAAAAGAAATTCTTGACTTCCTGTTGATAAATTATCAATTACAAAGACATCATGCCCTGCTTTCAATAATTCCAACACGGTATGAGAACCGATATAACCTGCTCCCCCACAAACACAAATCTTCATGATAGAATCCCCCTATTTTTTGTTAATGAAATAAATGAATACACTAGAACCAATCAACAAAATAACTTGAATCAAAGGTTGATTGAACTGCGGAATGATGGACCATGTTGATCCAATGATTAGACCTAAAATAACATGATAAATGAATTTGGAATGTTTTTTAAGTAATAGTGACATGAGTTTTGAACCTAGAATTAACCCAACAACCATACCAATTAAAACAATGATGAGATGCGGGAAAACAAGTCCACGAATGATGTATGAGAAGATGGCTGTGTAATACCCAATCATCACCAGTAACATGGATCCACTCACACCTGGAATAATCATCGTAATGGTGGATAACGATGAAGCGATCAATAAACCAATGATTTTCCCAACACTCAATATTTCTACATTAATTTCACCAACTGTGCGATCTTGAAATACAATCATCAATGTAACTAAAACAGCAGTAATGATTAATCCAAGCAAGTTAACAATATTCTTTTCTTTAATATGACTTAATTTCGCAATCAACGGAAAACTTCCAAGAATTATCCCAACAAAAACGGTGTAAGTCAGTTCTGAATAGTTTTCCAGTAAGAATCCCATGATCTGAGCAAAGCCCAAGATTCCTGTCACAATACCTAAAAACAAAATGACAAGAGGAATAAAGTAGTCTTTGAGATGTTTAAAATCTAAAGAAAGTACTTCGACCATCATCTCATAAACACCAAAAACAACAGCCATCGTTCCACCACTAACTCCAGGGATAACATTGGCTACACCAATAAAAAAGCCTGCTAAAAATGTTTTGATTGTTTTCATGAAAAGATTAATCTCCATATATCTTGAAAGGTTACTAAGACAAACAAGGCAAGCATTAAGAAGACACTGATACTCATCAAATTATGCTCAATTTTTTCAGGTAATGGTTTTTTAATGATCCATTCAATCCCCGTTAAGATAACTCGACCACCATCAAGTATTGGAAGTGGTAATAAGTTAAACACAGCAATGTTAACTGAAAGAATAGCTATCAATGCAAATAAACTTCGTGCACCAGCTTGAGCTGATTGAGCAGTAATGTTAAAGATGCCTACAGGACCACTGACTTGATTAAGACCAATTCCTCTCACAAGTAGTCCTAACGACATCATCACTTGAGCGAAAGATGTAATGAAAGCATCCAATCCATAAATAGGTGTTTCATACCAAGCAACAGCCTTGAAGTTAGCAGGAGGAACAAACAATCCTAAAAAGTATCGCTGATTTGCTTCATCGTATTCAGGAGTGATTTCAATCTGTAACATTTGATTGTTACGTTCAATGTTAAAGATCATTGTATCTGCAATGATTTGAGTGATGTTGATGACATCATAGAAATCAGTTGGAACATACAGTGATTGATCAGGTAAAACAATTGAAACTATGCGATCTTGTGTTAGTAATCCACTTAGTTCTGCGGGTGAATCTTCTACAATACGATCAACAACAGCATCAGGTGGAGTATTAATTCCACCAGAAGATAGAATTAAACCTGTAAAGATCACAAAAGCCAGGATGAAATTAAAAGCTATTCCAGCAAGCATCACTAAAATGCGTTTGAATGGATGTATTCCTTTAATGGTACGATCAAAAGGAATGGACTCATCAATTCCTTGATCAGTTTCTCCAGCCATCGCCACAAATCCACCTAAAGGAATGGCTCGGATAGAATATTGAGTCTCTTCTTTTTGCTTAGACCATACAACAGGACCAAACCCTAATGAAAATTCTTTGCAATACACATTGAATGCTTTCGCAACAATAAGATGTCCTAGTTCATGAACAAAGACAATTAATCCTAAAACAAAAATGAAATAAATGATGGACATGAATCCTCCTATCGAGTGACTAAACGATCATAGTCGCAAGTAATGTATAAAAGAACATAAAATTGAATAGTAAACTATCAATGCGATCCAGTACTCCCCCATGTTCAGGAAAGAGGTGACCAAAATCCTTAACTTTGAAATAACGCTTAAATGATGAGAATGCTAAATCTCCCAATTGAGAAATAAGAGGCATCAATACACTCGCAATCACCACTAACTCAAGTGGAAAGCGACCAGGAATAACATAAATGGCATAGGCAAATGATACTGCACTTGATACAATCCATCCTCCAAGTGCACCTTCAATGGTTTTATTAGGAGAGATGCGCGGTGCTAACTTATGTTTCCCAAAGAACATTCCTGTAAAATAAGCAGCAGTATCTGTCACATACGTAGAAACCGCCACATAAAGGATGGCTAATGATCCATAAGTATTAACCGTGTTAACTCCTTGAACTGATAGTGTGATAATCATCAACAAAGTAAATAAGATGGTTGCATCAACCACTTCAAACCACTCAAAATACACCGTCAACACAAATAAGAAAAGCAAAATGGAAACCATGCCCACTAAAAAGAAGCGAGTCGTTAACATTGGAAGTACAAGAATGGTAACGATCACAAAAAAGTCCATTTCGTTTGGCCATTTGTCTTTGAACAAATTGGTGACTTCTAATCCACCAATGATTGAGAAAATAAAGACTGCAATTTTAAACCACCATCCACCATAGTAGAGAATGGGCAAAAACACCCCAACAAGGATTAATCCTGTGATTATCTTCTGTTTCATTACAGACCTCCAAAACGACGATGACGTTTCTCATATTCATTGATTGTCTTCTCAAAATCATTCTCAGTAAATTCAGGCCAATGTAAAGGACAGAAGACAAGCTCACTGTAAGCTAATTGCCATAATAGAAAATTTGACAATCGCTTTTCTCCACTGGTACGTATGCACAAATCCACTGGTGGTAAATGAGATGTATATAGAAATGATTCTAACATTTCCTCATCGATTGGTAAATGAGGATGGTTTGTAATGAACGAGTTAACAGCCATCACTATCTCTTGTCTCGATCCATAGTTTAGAGCTAACACTAATTTTAATCCTTGATTATCTTTTGTTTTTTCAATGATATCTTCACAGATTTTGACTGTAGAGGTAGGTAATTTCTTCCAATCTCCAATAAATTCAATGTTTATATCATTATCAATCAATTCTTTTAAATATTGATTAAGAAAAACTCTTGGCAAGTCCATGATAAAAGACACTTCACTGTCAGGTCTTTTCCAATTTTCTGTGGAAAAGGCAAACAATGTTAAGACTTTAATCCCTAGATCTTTGGCACGTATCGCAATATTGCGTATGTTAATCGCACCATGATAGTGACCATGGGTACGCTCTCTACCTTGGGATTTTGCCCATCGGCCATTGCCATCCATGATAATCGCAACATGTTGTGGAAGACTCATAATGCTCCTTTTAAAAGAAACTCACTTTCGTGAGTTTATACTGTCATAATTTCTTTTGTTTTATCTGCTGCAATAGCGTCAATGTGTTTGATGGTCTCATCAGTCAGTTTCTGAACTTGATCAAGAGCTTTCTTTTCAACATCTTCACTTAGTTCATCATCTGCTTTAATGTGATCATTAATTTCACGGCGAACATTACGTGCAGCTACTTTTGCATCTTCAGCCAGTTTACTGACTTGCTTTGATAATTCTTTGCGTGTTTCTTGAGTCAATGAAGGGACATTTACACGAATGACTAACCCATCATTTTGAGGAGTTAAGCCAATATTAGCATTAAAAATAGCTTTTTCTGTGTCTTTTAAAACACTGTTATCAAAAGGTTTAAATACCAATTGCTTCCCTTCCACAACATTAATTTGTCCAAGTTGAGCTAATGGAGTTGGCATACCATAATAATCAACATGCAATTCTGAAATGAGTGTTGGGTTAGCACGTCCTGTTCTCACAGTTGATAAACTGTGTTGAAAGGCATCTACTGTTTTGTTCATTTTATCATGAGCTAAATCAATGTGTTTTTTCATTTTCTATTCTCCCTTTGTAATTCGCGTTCCAATGCTTTCTTGTGAAACAGCACGTAAGATGTTTCCATCAACATTCATGTTAAACACAATAACATCGATATCATTGTCCATGCACATGGATGTGGCTGTAGAGTCCATCACAGCTAACCCATTCTTGAGCACGTCCATATAACTTATTATATCGTATTTAGTCGCATCTGCAACCACTTTAGGGTCTGCACTGTAAACACCATCAACACCATTTTTCGCCATGAGAATCACATCTGCTTTGATCTCACTTGCTCTTAGTGCAGCCGTTGTATCGGTTGAGAAGTAAGGACTTCCAGTCCCTGCACCAAAGATAACAACTCGCCCTTTTTCAAGATGGCGAATAGCGCGACGAACAATGAACGGTTCTGCTACTTTGCTCATTTCAATTGCTGTTTGCACACGTGTTTCTACATGATGTTTTTCAAGAGCATTTTGAATCGCAATCGCATTAATTACCGTTGCCAACATACCCATATAGTCAGCTTGAATTCGATCAATCCCCATACTTTCGGCTACTTTACCACGTAAGAAATTTCCACCACCAACAACAATCGCAACTTGCACCCCTTGATTGACAACATCTTTAATCTGGCGAGCTAATGAAAAGAGAATATCTGGATCAAGCTGATGCTGTTTTGAGGACAGCGCTTCCCCACTTAACTTCAATAAAACGCGTTTATACATAAGTGCTCCTTCTGTTAAAAATGGACACAAAGTGTCCATTATTTTCCAAATGCTTGATTCATAACCTCTTCAACAAAATTATCTTCTTTCTTCTCAATACCTTCACCCACGCCATAACGAATAAATGAAACAACAGTTGCATTTGCGTCTTTTAATACTTGAGCGATTTTTTTGTCTTGATCTTTGAAGAACAATTGATCAACTAAGCACATATCTTGAAGTGATTTTGATAAACGACCTTCAACAATTCCATTAAGAACATTTTCAGGTTTTGTTTTTAATACATCATCATTAAGCGCGATTTCACGTTGAATATCACGTTCTTTATTTACAACATCTTGAGGCATATGATCTCTTGAGATGTAGGTTGGTGACATAGAAGCCACTTGCATAGCCATGTCTTTAGCCACTTCTGAAGATCCACCGTTAAGAACAACAAGAGCTGAAGTACGTCCACCAACAGTGATTTTAGCATCTGTTTTATGCACATAACTTCCAAAGAAATCAGCATCAGCTTTAGTTACACGAACAAAACGACGTAATGTGATTTTTTCACCAATCGTTGCGGTTGCATTGAATAATACTTCTTCTAATGAAGAGCCATTAACAGTAGTTTTTAAAGCTTCTTCAACAGTGGTTACCCCTGAAGTTAAAAGAGCTTTTGTGACAGTGCTCAACAATTCTAAGAATTGAGCATTGCTTGCAACGAAATCTGTTTCAGAGTTAAGTTCAACTAAAACACCTTCATTACCTTCTACTAAGATGTTGGTTAATCCTTCAGCAGCAATACGATCAGCTTTTTTAGCTGCTTTAGAAATTCCTTTTTCACGTAACCAGTCGATTGCAGCATCAATGTTACCTTCGGTAGCTTCTAATGCTTTTTTGCAATCCATCATTCCTGCGCCAGTACGTTCGCGTAGTTCTTTAACTAAACTTGCACTAATCATTGCTCTTTACCTCGCTTGTTGCTTTAACAGCTGATGTTGCTTCACTTGATGTAGAAGCAGGTGTTTCACTTCTTTCACGTGGTTTGTAATCACGACGTTCTTTGTTGTAACCACCATCACGGCTATAAGGTTTACGATTTTCTTGACGTTGACGACGCTCTTCCATACGAGCTTTACGACGACGTTCGTTTTCTTCGTTTTGACGTTCCACGTTAGCAACAACTTCTGCCATTGTAATGTCATTATCAGTATCATCTGTGTAAGCAGTAGTTAAAACCGCACCATCCACTGACTCAAGTAAAGCATCAGCCATGAGGGATACCATTAAACGAATTGAGCGAATCGCATCAT
>Ga0208242_100502_pt1 | contig 22471 bp, 24 predicted proteins | sample SubbioAug_CSW13A_FD_184825 | JGI IMG/M metagenome (GOLD analysis project Ga0208242, IMG submission 184825) | Serpentinite rock and fluid subsurface biosphere microbial communities from McLaughlin Reserve, California, USA - CR12Aug_CSW13A (SPAdes) | ecosystem: Environmental > Terrestrial > Deep...
GAGAGCCTGCTGGCGCCCGGCGAGGGCGAGGTGCTGTCGGACCTGATGGTGGCGGCCCATGCCGACGCCAAGCGCAAGCTCGACGCCATGCAGGCTGAGGTGATGCGCGAGGCCGCCGGCCCCCTGGCCGGCATGGGCCTGCCCGGCATGCCGAAGTTCTGATCGACACCCCTTGGCCGCATCCTCAGGACCCGAGATCGAGCGTCTGATTGCGCTCCTGGCCAAGCTGCCCGGCATGGGGCCGCGTTCGGCCAGGCGGGCGACGCTCGCCCTGCTCAAGCGCCGCGAACAACTGCTGACGCCGCTGGCCCAAGCCCTGGCCGACGCCGCCGAGCGGGTGAAGACCTGTTCGACCTGCGGGGCGCTGGACACCCGCGATCCTTGCGCCGTCTGCGCCGATCCCGAACGGGACGCAGGCCTGATCTGCGTGGTGGAGGAGGTCGGGGCGCTCTGGGCCATGGAGCGGGGCGGCTCCTTCCGCGGGCGCTACCACGTGATGGGGGGCCTACTCTCGGCCCTGGACGGGGTCGGCCCTGACGCCCTGCGGGTGGGCTCTCTTGTGGCCCGAGCCAGCGCGCCCGAGGTGACCGAGGTGATCCTGGCCCTGCCGGCCACGGTGGATGGTCAGACCACGGCCCACTATCTCGCCGAACGATTGGCGCCCTGTCGGGTGACCATCTCCATGATCGCCCGCGGCGTGCCGGTGGGGGGCGAGCTGGACTGGCTGGACGACGGCACCATCGCCCAGGCCCTGCGGGCGCGCCGCCCGGCGTGAGCCTGGGGCGCCTTGCGTCCTTCGAGGCTCGCTGTCGCTCGCACCTCAGGATGAGGGACGTGGGTGGAGTGTCTCATTCCGTCCTCATCCTGAGGCGCCCTGCGCCAGCAGGGCCTCGAAGGACGAGGGCGGCCCCTGGCCCCGGCCGCCGACTTCGGCTAGGAACGGAGCATGAACCTGGATGCCTCTCTCGTCGCCGTGGTGGTCTGCGCCCTGGCCGCTATCGCCGGCTTCGCCTGGGCGCTGATGGAGCGGCGGCGCGCCGACCGGCTGCAGGGCGACTACTGGAGCCTGCGCGACCAGAGCGCCAATGCCGAGGCCGAGCTGCGCAGCTTCAAGGCCCAGTCCGAGGCTCAGGCCGAGATCCTGCGCAATCAGGCCGCCCAGTCGGCCAATGTGGTGGCCGAGGCCCTGCTCAAGCGCACCGAGGAGACCTTCCGCAACCGCGAGCAGCTGGCCCAGGCCAGGCTGGAGGCGCAGCTGAAGCCGGTGGCTGAGACGCTTGCCAAGTTCCAGGAACAGGTCACGGCGGTGGAGAAGACCCGCGCCGAGGAGACCGGCGGGTTGAAAGCCCAGATCGCCCAGCTGCTGACCGCGTCCACCGCCACTCAGGAGGAGGCGCGCAAGCTCTCGGCGGCGCTGCGCCGCGGGGCCGGGGTTCAGGGCCGCTGGGGTGAGCAGACCCTGCGCAATGTGCTGGAGGCCGCTGGCCTGTCGCACCGCTACGATTTCGAGGAACAGGTCGCCACCGACACCGATGAAGGCCGCCGCCGCCCTGACGTCACCGTGCGTCTGCCGGGCGGGGCGCTGTTCGTCATTGACGCCAAGTGCTCGCTGAACGCCTTCCTGGACGCCCAGGAGGCCACCGATGACGCGGTGCGTGAGGCCTGTTTCGTGCGCCATGCCCAGAGCGTGCGGGCCCATATGCAGAGCCTGTCAGCCAAGGCCTATTGGGACCAGTTTCCCGCCTCGCCCGATTTCGTGGCCATGTTCATCCCCGGCGACAGCTTCCTGGCCGCGGCGCTTGATCGCGCGCCGGACCTGATGAGCGAGGCCATGGATCGCCGGGTGCTGGTGGTGACGCCCACCACCCTGTTCGCCCTGTGCAAGGCCGTCGTCTATGGCTGGCGGGTGGAGGAGCAGGCGGCCAACGCCCAGGAGATCTCCAAGCTGGGGCGCGAGCTCTACAAGCGCCTGTCGGTCATGGGCGGCCATGCTGCGGCCGTGGGCAAGAAGCTCGAGGAGGCCGTGGGCAAGTACAATCAGATGGTCGGTTCCCTGGAGACCCAGGTGCTGACCCAGGCCCGGCGCTTCGAGGATCTGAAGGTCGATCACGAGGGGCGCGATATCCCTGAGCTCAGCCCCATCGAAACCGCCGTGCGGCCCCTGGCCAAGCTGGCGGCGGAGTCCGGGTCAGAGTCGGCGCCGCGCATCCGGGCCGTGGGCGAGGACGGCTGAGCCGCGACAAAGGCCGACCTTGACGCTCAGGTTTGGCGCGCTTACCTCGCAACTATGGCCATTCGCGAAATCCTCACGGTCCCGAACCCGATCCTCAAGCAGGTCTCCCAGCCGGTGGAGGCCGTGGACGACGAGCTGCGCGCCCTCATGGACGACATGCTCGAGACCATGTACGCCGCGCCGGGCATCGGCCTGGCCGCCATCCAGATCGGCGTGCCCAAGCGTGTCATCGTCATGGACATCGCCGGCCCGGACGACGAGCGGCAGCCCCGCTATTACGTGAACCCGGAAATCCTCTGGTCGTCGGACGATACCGCCCCCTATGAGGAAGGCTGCCTGTCGATCCCCGACATCTATGACGAGGTCGAGCGTCCGGCCCGGGTCAAGCTGCGCTACCTCAACTATCAGGGGGAGCAGGTGGAGGAGGACGCCGAGGGGCTGTTCGCCGTCTGTATCCAGCACGAGATGGACCACCTGGAAGGCGTGCTGTTCATTGACCACCTGTCGCGGCTGAAGCGCGATCGGGCGGTGGCCAAGGTCAAGAAGCAGGCCCGCGCCGCCTGAGGCGACGCTCGGGCGTTGGCCGCCTATTCCGGGGCGGCGTCGTCTGCTGTCTCGCGAATTTCCGCGCCGGCCTCTTTCAGCGCCTGGCCAGCCTCCCCGGCGGCGTCCTTCGCCAGGACTGCGGCGTCCGACGCCACGGTCTTGAGCTCGGCGCCCGCCTCCGAAGCGGCCGCCTTGAGTTCAGTTCCAGCAGCCTTGGCCTCGATCTTGGCCTGATCTGTCTCGGCCTCGGTGCAGGCGCCGAGCGCCAGGGTCGCGACGGCGGCGATGATGGTCAGGCGCATGGACGCCTCCTTTGGGTCTGAAGCGCCCTATCAACGGTCAAGCTTGTCCTTCGGTTCCGCAGCTTTGCGCCCGCGAGGGCGGCGGGGTAAACGGCGTCCATGCGCCTGGCCTTTCTTGGAACTCCCGACTTCGCCGTCGTCGCCCTGGCCCGCCTGGTGGCGGCCGGCCACGACATCGCCTGCGTCTATTCCCAGCCCCCGGCCCCTCGCGGCCGGGGACAGGCGCTCAAGCCCTCGCCGGTCCACGCCTTCGCCCTGGAGCATGGTCTGCCGGTCCGCACGCCCGCGTCCATGCGCGATCCCGACGAGATCGAGGCCTTTCGGGCGTTGGATCTGGATGCCGCCTGCGTGGTCGCCTATGGCCAGATCCTCACGCGGGAGGTGCTGGAGGCGCCGCGGCTCGGCGCCTTCAACCTGCACGGCTCGCTCCTGCCCCGCTGGCGGGGCGCAGCCCCCATCCAGCGGGCGGTGATGGCCGGCGACGAGATCACCGGCGTGCAGGTGATGCGGATGACCGAGGGCCTGGACGAAGGCCCGGTCCTGGCCACAGCCACGTTGCGCATCGGCCCCCGCGACACCGCCGGCGACATCCACGACCGGCTGGCTGAGCTGGGCGCTGACCTGCTCGCGGAGACCCTGCCGAAGATCGAGGCCGGGGTCGCCCAGGAGATTCCCCAGTCGGCCGAAGGGATCACCTACGCCAAGAAGATCAGGCCCAAGACCGCCCGAATCGACTGGTCGAAGCCGGCCGCCCGCGTCGACGGCCAGATCCGGGGCCTCTCGCCCTTTCCCGGCGCCTGGTTCGAGGCGCCCGGGGAAAAGGGGCCGGTGCGCGTCAAGGTCCTGGCCTGCGTCCGCGAGGACGGCGCCGGCGAGCCTGGAGTGGTGCTGGACGACCAGCTGCTGGTGGCCTGCGGCGAGGGGGCGGTGCGGCTGCTGCGCCTGCAGCGGGAAGGGCGCGGGCTGCAGGCGGCCGATGTCTTCCTGCGCGGCTTTCCCCTGCCGCCAGGCGCGAAGCTCAGCTGATGCCCCGCTACAAGCTCACCGTCGAGTATGACGGACGACCCTATCGGGGTTTCCAGGCCCAGGCGGGGCTGGCCTCGGTGCAGGGGGCCATCGAGGCGGCGGTCAAGGGATTCTGCGGCCAGGACCTGAGGCTCCAGGCGGCCGGCCGCACCGACACCGGCGTCCACGCCACCGGCCAGGTGGTGCATGTGGACCTGGACAAGGCCTGGAAGCCCGAAGTGGTCCGCGACGCCCTGAACGCCCATCTCGTGCCGCAACCCATCGCCATCCTGTCGGCCGAGCTGGTCGATGATCCCCGCTGGCACGCGCGTTTCTCGGCCACCGAGCGGCGCTACATCTATCGCATCCTCAATCGCACGGCGCCGCCGGCCCTGGACTGGGGCCGGGTCTGGCATGTGAAGAAGCCCCTGGATGCTGGCGCGATGCACCTGGCCGCCCAGGCCCTGGTGGGCCATCACGACTTCACCACCTTCCGGGACCTGCAGTGCCAGGCCAAGTCGCCGATGAAGACCCTGGACGTGGCCAGCGTGCGCCGCGAGGGGGACGAGGTGGTTCTGGAGTTCGCCTCCCGCTCCTTCCTCCACCGGCAGGTCCGCTCCATGACCGGCACCCTGGCAGAGGTGGGGCTGGGGCGGTGGAGCGCCGCCGATGTGGCAGACGCCCTGGCGGCCCGCGATCGCCGGGCCTGCGGCCCCGTAGCGCCGGCTACGGGCCTCTATCTGGTGGGGGTCAGCTACGAGGGCGAGCCGAACCGGGCGAAGTAGCGGGCGATCAGGCGCTCATAGACCGCCTGGAGGTCGCGGATCTCGGCGACCGGCGCGCGTTCGTCCACCGCATGCATGGTCTTGCCCACCAGGCCAAGCTCCACCACCGGGCAGAGGGCGCGGATGAAGCGGGCGTCCGAGGTGCCGCCGGTCGTGGAGAGCTCCGGGTCACGGCCGGCCACATCCCGGACGGCGGCGGCCACCACATCGGTGAAGTCCCCGGGCTCGGTGAGGAAGGCTTCACCGCTGATGGCGGGGGTCACCCGCACGACGCCGTCGAAGCCCTCGGCCCCCGCCTGGGCCACGCCGTCGATCCAGGCGGCGAGGTCGCCGCCCTTGTGGCCGGGGTTGAAGCGGATGTTCACCCGGGCCTTGGCCTGGGCGGGGATGACATTGGTGGCAGCGTTGCCCACATCGACCGTGGTGATCTCGAGGTTGGAGGGTTGGAAGCCCGTATAGCCCTCGTCCAGCACATGGGCGTCGAGCGCCGCCAGGATGCGCACCAGCACCGGGACGGGATTGGCCGCCCGGTGGGGATAGGCCACATGGCCCTGCCGGCCCTCCACGACGATCTCGGCGTTGATCGAGCCGCGGCGGCCGATCTTGATCATGTCGCCGAAGGTTTCGGCGCTGGTGGGCTCGCCGACCACGCAGTGGTCGACGATCTCGCCCTCGGCCATCAGCGCCTCGACGACCTTCTTGGTGCCGTCGATGGCGATCCCTTCCTCGTCCCCGGTGATCAGGAAGGACAGGGAGCCGGTGATTTCGCCCCGGGCCAGGCTGGCGGCGGCCGCGGCGGCGAAGGCGGCCAGCGCGCTCTTCATGTCCACCGCGCCGCGGCCGATCAGGATGTCATCGACGATCTTTGCGGCGAAGGCGTCCTGGCTCCAGGCCTCGGCGTCGCCGACCGGCACCACGTCGGTATGGCCCGCGAAACAGAGGTTGGGCCGCGCGGTTCCCCATCGGGCATAGAGGTTCTCGATCTCCCCGAACCGCATGCGACGGCAGGCGAAGCCCAGCTTGGCGAGTTCGGCCTGCAGAACATCCATGGCGCCGGCGTCGGCCGGGGTGACGGAGGGGCGGCGGATCAGGTCCTGGGTCAGGCGGACGGGGTCGAGGCTGTTCATAGGCCAAGCAGTTAGCCTCCGCCGTGGCCGGGGGCAATGGCGAGGCGCGCGCAGGCCGCGCCCAGGCTGGGCTGCTTAATGTAAAGTAATCATCTCAGTCTAGGGATGCCGAATATTTTCAGATGCTGGCACATATGTTGGTGTGGCTCCAGTAAGTGGAGCCTACATATGAATATAGCGGCGTTCTTTGGTCGAGTTGGCTCGGCCCCCGATCTCTCCAGGATCGATCTCGCCCTGCGGACCGTGAGGGCGCGCCAGCATCGGGCCCCGCCCAAGCCTTTTGGCCGACGTGCGTTCCGCCCCGACATCGCAGGTGGTGACCGGCTTTACTTCAACGTCCGCTCCCTGGGCGTGCAGGGGCGCGATCATGTGCTGCAATACGCCTTCGCCGACGATCGGGGGAATGTGGTGATGAGCGCTTTCGTACGGGCGGCGGCGCCGGGCGCCCTGATGCTGGCGACGCCGCCGGGCGATCTGGCCACCGAACCCCTGGACGAGGCCAGGTTCAATGACATCGCCGCGCGGATCTGCGCCGGGGCCACGCTGGTGGCCTATCAGAGGGTGCTGCAGGGCGGGCTTCTGCCCCAGGGCGCTGCGGGTTCGGCGGCGAGTATCGACTGCGCCTGGCGGCGGTTCCAGCAGACGGCGCGCCGGCTTGGCCTGGCTGCGCCGACCCGGTCGCCAGTCACCCTGCAGGACGCCCTGGCCCTGGCCCGGTTGCCGCCCCTGGAATCTGAGGACGCAGCCATGCGCGCCTTGTCCATCAGGGCGCTCTGGCGCTGGATGGACGAGGCGGACTAAGGGGCCAAATTCAGGCCCGCGGGGCGACTGCGTCGGCGAACAGGGGCTTGAGCTCGGCGAAGAAGGTTTCCAGACCATAGCGGTCGGCCAGGGTGAAGAGGCCGTCCGCATCCCGGTGGAGATAGCCATTGGCTGCCAGAAGCAGCAGCTTGCGCCGGGCGCTCTCCCGGGGAATGCCGGTGATTTCCGACAGGCTCAGGGCATTCAGCCCCCGCGACTGGCGCTGCGCGCCGGCCTCGCCATTGATGCTGTCAGCCAGTTCGGAGAGCAGGAAGGTCAGATAGAGGACGTACTGGTCCAGGTCCCCATCGAACCGCGCCCGGGTCCGGATCAGGACCGACGAGAATTGCCCGCTCCATCGATAGAACAGGCGCTGCATATCCAGTTCAGGCGGCGCCGGACGCTTGTCGGACCATCCCCGGGGTTCAGGCGCGACAATGGGCAGAACTTCTCCACCCTCGTCTCGTACAGGCCCCGCTCGGCCAGAGGTTAACGAAAACATAACACTCGCTCCCACAGTCGGTATCGTTACAAAATCAACGACAAGTTGTCACTTTTTGGGCGAAGCGAAAGGCGGCTGTATTCAGATTTCCGTGTCGTCCTAGGCGTTAGACCTTCTTAACCAAGAATAAAGGCGTCACCGCTTCCTGCAGGCAACCTAGTCTACTCGCCCATAACGGGAAACAAGGCCCGCGCTCAAAATGAGCGGAACACCGCCCGTGCGGCGTCGCGCTGGGATTGCGTGCAGCCAGTGACGCGGAAGGCGGCGAAAGCCGCCCCTGGAGGCGGGTGTCAGTCGCGCAGGAGTTCGTTGACGCTGGTCTTCGACCGGGTCTGGGCGTCCACCGTCTTGACGATCACCGCGCAATAGAGCGAGGGGCCGACGCCGTGCGGATCGGGCAGGGACCCCGGCACCACGACAGAATAGGCCGGCACCTCGCCGCGATAGGTCTGGCCGGTCTTGCGGTCGACGATCTTGGTCGAGGCGGTGATGAACACGCCCATGGACAGGACCGCGCCCTCACGGACGATGACGCCCTCGGCCACCTCGGAGCGGGCGCCGATGAAGCAGCCGTCCTCGACGATGGTCGGATTGGCCTGCAGGGGCTCCAGCACCCCGCCGATGCCGGCGCCGCCGGAGATGTGTACGCCCTTGCCGATCTGGGCGCAGGAGCCGACCGTGGCCCAGGTGTCGACCATAGTCCCCTCGCCCACATAGGCGCCGATGTTCACGAAGGACGGCATCAGGACGACGTTCTTGCCGATATAGGCGCCGCGACGGACCACGGCGCCCGGCACGGCGCGGAAGCCGGCCTCCTGGAACTGGGGCGCGTCCCAGCCGTCGAACTTGGTGGGGACCTTGTCCCAGTAGGGGCCGGGCGGGCCGGCGTGCATGACGCTGTTGGGGTTCAGGCGGAAGGACAGCAGGATGGCCTGCTTGGCCCACTGGCGGACCTCCCACTGGCCGTCGTCGGCCCGATCGGCCACCCGCAGGCGGCCCTCGTCCAGCAGGCGCAGGGTCTCGTCCACCGCGGTGCGGACCGGGCCCTTGGTGGCCGTGGAGATCCCGTCGCGGGCCTCCCAGGCGGCTTCAATCTCGGTCTTCAGGTCGTCGAAGGTCAGAGCGGTCATCGGCGGGTCTCCCTGAGGCGTGCGGTCGCCAGGAACGGCGCCAGCTTTTCGGTGCGATGGTGAACGAAGGGGGCGGGCGAAGCGGCCGCATGGGCGCCGACCAGCACGGTGGTCATGCCCAGGTCTGCGGCTGGGGCCAGATTGCGCTCAGAGTCCTCGAAGAAGGCGGTGGCGTCGGGCGTCATGCCATGGGCGTCGAGCATGGCGGTGAAGGCCGCCGGGTCCGGCTTGGGTCGGAATCCGAAGGAGTCGATATGGAAGACGTCGTCAAACAGGTGGTGCAGGCCGAGGTGCGAGAGCACCCGCTCGGCATGGATGGCGTCGGCGTTGGTGAAGATCAGCCGCCGCCCGGGCAGGCGTTCCAACGCCTCCAGAAGGTGGGCGTCGTGGGCCAGCACCTGCAGGGACAGGTCGTGGAACAGGGCGTGGAAATCGGCCGGGTCCACCCCGTGGTGGAGCATCAGACCCCGCAGGGTCAGGCCGTGCTCCTCCAGATAGCGCTTCTGCAGGGCATAGGCCTGGTCCGTCGGAAGGCCGGTGACCTTGGCCACAAAGGTCGTCATCCGGCCTTCCACCTCGCCCATGAAGCCGGACTCGGCCGGATAGAGGGTGTTGTCGAGGTCGAAGAGCCAGGTGTCGATATGGGCGAGGTCGGCGGTCATGCTGCGGGTCAGGCCGAGATCAGCGTGCCGGCGCCGTGCTCGGAGAACAGCTCCACCAGCATGGCGTGGGGCCGCCGGCCATCCAGGATCACAACGGCCTGGACCCCGGACTCCACCGCATTGATGGCGGTCTCCAGCTTGGGGATCATGCCGCCGGTGGCGACGCCTGAGGCGATGGCCTCCCGGGCCTGGGCCAGGTTCATCTCCCGGATCAGCTCGCCATTGGCGTCGAGCACGCCGCGCACGTCGGTCAGCAGCAGCATGCGCTTGGCCCGCAGGGCGCCGGCCAGGGCGCCGGCCACGGTGTCGGCGTTGATGTTGTAGGTCTCGCCGTCCTTGGAGACGCCGATGGGAGCGATCACCGGGACATAGTCCTCATCGGCGTAGATCAGGGCCTCGATCAGCTTGGGATCGACCTTGGTGGGTTCGCCCACAAAGCCCAGGTCGACGGCCTGCTCGATCTGGCTGCCCGGGTCCTTGCGGGTGCGTACGGCCTTTTCCACCGTGATCAGCCGGGCGTCCTTGCCCGACAGGCCCACCCCGCGGACGTCGGCCTCGGCGCCGGCCAGGGTGATCCAGTTGGCGATCTCCTTGTTGATGGCGCCCGACAGCACCATCTCTGCGACTTCCATGGTGGCGGCGTCCGTCACCCGCAGGCCGTCGACAAAGCTCGACTTCACCCCGGCCTTGTCCAGCATCCGTGAGATCTGCGGGCCGCCCCCATGGACCACCACCGGGTGGACGCCCAGCATCTTCAGCAGCACAGCGTCGGCGGCGAACAGCTTGGCCACCGACTCTTCGCCCATGGCGTGGCCGCCATACTTGATGACCACGGTTTCGCGGTCGTAGTGCTGGATGAAGGGCAGGGCCTCGGCCAGCGTGCGGGCGGTGGCCCAGCCTTCCTCTTCGGGGGTGTCGGTCACTTAGCGGCGGCTCCCTGATCCTGGAGCGCCCCGATAGCCGACAGCGGCCCCCGTGTCACCCGGCGCCCGGTCGTATCGGCTGATTGGGGAGGCTCTAAGGCGCCACCGCGCAGGCCGCGGCGATCTCGGCCCGCAGCTCCGGCATGCCCGCGCCGGTCTCCGAGGAGGTGGCCAGCACCCGGGGGAAGGCGGCCGGGCGCTTGGCGATGGCGGCCTCGGTCTGCAGGCGCACGGCCTCGACGGCGGCCGGCTGCAGCTTGTCGGCCTTGGTCAGCACGATCTGATAGGAGACCGCGGCTCTGTCGAAGGCGTCCATGGGCTCGCCGTCCACCTCTTTGAGGCCATGGCGAGCGTCGATCAGCAGATAGGCGCGCTTCAGGTTGGGCCGGCCCCGCAGGTAGTCGCGGCCCAGATTCTGGAACTTCTTGACCTCGCTGCGGGCCGCCCGCGCCCAGCCGTAGCCGGGCAGGTCGACCAGCCGCAGGCGTTCGTCCAGGACGAAGAAGTTGACCTCCCGGGTGCGGCCCGGGGCGTTGGAGGCCCGCGCCAGGTGCTTGTGGCCCACCAGGGCGTTGATCAGGGACGACTTGCCCACATTGGAGCGCCCGGCGAAGGCCACTTCCGGCAGGTCCGGGGCCGGCAGGCCGTCCATGGCCACGGCCCCCATCATGAATTCCGCCTTGCGGGCGAAGAGGATGCGGGCCGCCTCCAGGGCGTCTTCGTCGAACAGCGCGTCGGTGTCGCTCACTCGGCGACCTTCTTGGTCTTGAAGCGGGCGATCAGGCTGTCGATGGGGTTATCGACCTGGAACTTCCGCATGATGATGTACTGCTGGCCGATGGTCAGCACGTTGTTCCAGGTCCAGTAGATCAGCAGGCCTGCGGCGAACGGCGCCATGATGAAGGTGAACATGATCGGCATCAGCTGGAAGATGCGCTGCTGGATCGGATCGGTGGCCGGCGGGTTCATGGCGGTCGTCAGCCACATGGTGAAGCCGTAGAGCAGGGGCAGCACACCCAGGTGCAGCGGGCCGTTCAAGAAGCCGCCGATCAGCGGGGCGGTGGCCGGATCCCAGGGGATGGCGCCGAACAGGTTGAAGATGGTCGTCGGATCTCGCGACGACAGATCCTGGATCCACCCATAGAAGGGGGCGTGCCGCATCTCGATGGTGACGGTCAGCACCTTGTAGAGGGCGTAGAAGACCGGGATCTGCAGCAGCATGGGCAGACAGCCGGTCAGCGGATTGATCTTCTCTGACTTGTAGAGCCCCAGGAGCTCTTGCTGCTGCTTGGCCGGGTCGTCCTTGTATTTCTTGCGCAGCTCCTCGATCTGGGGCTGCACCTTCTTCATCTTGGTCAGCGACTCGTAGCTCTTGTTGGCCAGCGGGAAGAAGATCAGCTTCACCACCACGGTGAGCGCCAGGATGGCCAGGCCGACATTGCCGATGTGCTGGTAGATGAAGTGCAGGAAGCTGAACAGCGGCCGGGTCAGGAACCAGAAATTGCCCCAGTCCACCGCGGCGTCCAGACGGGGAATGTTCAGATTGGTCTCATAGGCCTTCAGCACCGGCACGGTCTTGGCGCCGGCGAAGAAGCGGGTGGTCTCCGTGATCTGGCGGCCGGCGGGAATGGTCCGCGGCTGGCCCACATAGTTGGCCTCGAAGATCTCGACCGGGCCTGCGCGGGTGACGCGGAACTCGCCCTTGAGCTGCTCGTCCTGTTCGGGGATCAGGGCCGCCAGCCAGTACTTGTCGGTGATGCCGAGCCAGCCGCCTGTGGAGTTGACCTCCGGCCCGCCCTCCTTGGCCCACTTGTTGTACTTCACCAGGCGCAGCTCTTCGCCCAGCCAGCCGACCGCGCCCTCGTGGACGATCTGATTCTTGCCGAGATCGGAGGGGATGCCCTGCCGCTGCACCGAACCGTAGGGGGCCAGCGTCACGTCGCCAGCGCCGGTATTGGCCACCGTGTCGGTGATGGTGAACATGTAGCGGTCGTCCACCGCGATCTGACGGGTGAAGGTCAGGCCCTGGCCGTTGGCGTAGCGCAGGGTCACCGGGGTCTCCGGCGTCAGCGTGGCGCCCTCCACCAGGGTCCAGCGGGTGTCAGGGGTGGGCAGGCCGGTGAGATTGGCCCCGGTCCAGCCGAACTCGGCGAACCAGGCGAACTCCGCGCCCTCGGGGCGCAGCAGCTCGACGGGGTCGGCGCCGCGATCGACGCTGACCTTGTAGTTGTTCAGGAAGAGATCATCGATGCGGGCGCCACGCAGGGCGATGGAGCCGGTCAGCGACGGGGTGGCGACCGGGGCGCGGGCCGTGCGGGCCACCACGGTCGCCCGATCGGCCAGCTGGGCCGGACTGGAGGGCAGGGCCGGGTCGCGGCCCACAGGATTGGTCCCAGGCGCCACGGGCGCATCGGCTGCGGCCTGGGCGGCGGCGGCCTGCTGTCGCCGGGCCGCCGGTTCGATCACCAGGAACTGGTAGACCACCAGGACGATGATCGCGCTGACCACGAAGAGGATCGTGTTGCGGGTGTTGTCATTTTGCATGGAGTCAGCGCGCTCAGGGCGAAGGAGGGGTTGCGGTCGCAGACGGACGCGCCTGCCGGTCGCTTTCGGTCGCGAGGCTTATCAGCGCGCTTTTCACATCGTCAAGCAAACGCGGCCAGGCTCGCACCGGCGCGCCGCTGCGGGCGATGATCACATAATCGAATCCAGGGCGCGCGAAACGCGGCAACAGCTCATGGGCGGCGGCCCGCATGCGCCGCTTGGCGCGGTTGCGGACGACGGCGCCGCCGACCTTGCGGGTGGCGGTGAAGCCGACCCGGACCAGCGGGGCGTGGTCTTCGCGGTCGCGGGCCTGGACGACCACGGCGCCGCGGGCGCACGAAAACGCCCGCGCAGCAGCCAGAAAGTCTGGTCGCTTACGCAGGCGCTCGATCTTGATAGGGGCGTCGGTCACGCCGACACCTCAATTCTACCGCTCAGCTAAGGCCCTTAGGCGCTCAGACGCTTGCGGCCCTTGGCGCGGCGGCGCTGAATGACCTTTTGGCCATTCTTGGTGGCCATGCGCGCGCGGTAGCCGTGACGGCGCTTACGCACGAGTCGCGACGGCTGATATGTCCGCTTCACGTTGTTGGCTCCAGGTCAGAAAAACGAGGCGCGGAGATACGCCAACCACCAGGCCCCGTCAACCGCTCCCCTGCCGAAAAGGGCGATCAGCCTCAATTGGCCAGGGTCAGGACGATCGGTCCGTTACGGGTGGCGACCAGGGTGTGCTCATACTGAACGGCCGGTCCGCCGCCGGTGGGGCGCAGGGTCCAGCCGTCGTCCAGCTCGTCCACCCAGTCCTCGCCCAGCGCCAGGAAGGGTTCGATGGTGAAGACCAGGCCCTCGGTGATCTGCCGGCGGTCGCGGGGCTCATACCAGGTGGGAATGCTCTCCGGCTCCTCGTGCAGGGACCGGCCGACGCCATGGCTGGCGAGGTTGCGGATCAGGCTGTAGCCGTTCTTCTGGGCGAACCCCTCGATGGACCGGCCGATGGCGTTCAGGGGCGCGCCGGGGCGCACCGCCCGGATGCCGCTCCACATGGCGCGGCGGCCGTCCCGGCACAGGCGCTCGACCCTGCGAGTGACCGGCGGCACGGCGAAGCTGGCGCCGGTGTCGCCATAGTAGCCGTCCAGCTCGGCCGAGACGTCGATGTTCACCAGGTCGCCGGCGCAGATCTTCTGATCGCCGGGGATGCCGTGCGCCACGTCCGGCCCCACCGAGATGCAGGTGGCGCCGGGAAAGCCATAGGCGAGCTCCGGCGCTGAGCGGGCGCCCTGCGCCTCCAGCAGGCGACGGCCGATGCCGTCCAGCTCGGCGGTGGTCATGCCTGGCTCCAGGGCCTTGCCCATGGCCTCCAGGGTCTGGGCGACCAGCCGGCCGATGGTCCGGAGCTTCTCCAGGTCTTCCTGGCTGCTGATGGTCATGGGAGGACGCCTTTGGACGGAGTTCAGAGATCGGGACGGATGACGGCCTTGCCCACCACCTGGCGCAGGGCCAGGCTGTCGAAGGCGGCGCGCCAGTCGGCCAGGGGATATTCGGCGTGGACCCGGGGGGTGACCTGGCCGGCCTGCGCCAGGTCCCAGATGGCGGCCTGGTTCTCGCGGCCCTTGTCGGGGAACTGGCGGCCATATTCGCCGGCGCGGACGCCCATCAGGGAGAAGCCCTTGATCAGCGCCATGTTCACCGGCAGCACCGGCAACCGCCCGGACGTGAAGCCGATGGACAGCAGCCGGCCGTCAAAGGCGATGCAGCGCACGCTCTCGTCGAACACGTCGCCGCCGACGGGGTCATAGATGATGTCGGCGCCCCGGCCGCCGGTGATGGCCTTGACCGCCTCACGGAAGCCGCCGGTGACGTTCACCGTGGCCTCAGGACCGTAGTCGGCCGCGACAAGGGCCAGTTTCTCGTCGGAGGCTGAGGCGGCGATGACCCGCAGCCCCAGGTGACGTCCAAGATCCACCGCCGCCAGGCCGACGCCGCCCGCCGCCCCATGGACCAGCAGCCATTCGCCAGGCTCGGCCCGGGCCCGACGCACCAGGGACACATAGGCGGTGAGATAGGCCGTGGCGTAGCCGGCCGCCTGGCTGAAGGACAACCGCTCGGGCTTGCGGCGCAGGCCAGCCGCCGGGGTGATGGCGAAATCCGAAAAGCCGCCGATGCGGGCGCCGCCGACCACGGCTTCGCCGAGCTGGAAACCCTCGACGCCCTCGCCCAGGGCGTCCACCTCGCCGGCGATCTCCATGCCGGGGATAAAGGGCAGGGGCGGCTTGTGCTGATACTCGCCGCGGGTCTGCAGCAGGTCGGGGAAGTTGACCGCCGCGGCCTTGACGCGGACACGCACCTCCCCAGGACCCGGCGCCGGGGTCTCGACCTCTTTCAGGACGCAGCCGCCATAGTCGGCGGCCAGGGCCTCAACCACCAGGGCGCGCATCAGCGGCCGCCTATCATGGGACGGGCTGCGCCTTGGGCAGGCCCTTTAGGCCCGACAGGATGAGGGCGGTGGAGAAGGCTGTGGCGCCCTCCACGTCCACCGGCCTGCGGCTGACCATCTGTTCGCCCACCTCGCGGGCGATGGCGATGCAGGCGCCGGCCAGATAGTCGGCGTCGGCGGCGGGCGCCGCGCCTCTGGCGATCTCGTCGAGAATGGCGGCGCGCACCTCGTTGAACACCGCCTCCATCTCCGGGGTCTGGCCGTGGACGTGCAGGTGCTCCTCGGCTTCGCGCCGGTCGGCCCACTGCTGGTGCTCGTCGGCCAGGAACTGGAAATAGGCTTGCAGGGCCGAGCGCACGAAGCCTTCGAAGTCGGCGTTCTGGCTGCGCAGGGCCTTGAGGATCGGGGCGAAGCGCCGGGCGCCGTCATCGGCCAGGGCGGCGAACACCTCCTCCTTGGACTTGAAGTAGTTGTAGAAGGTGCCGGCCGCGAGGCCCGTGCGGCGGATGATGTCGCGCACGGTGCACGGCTCATAGCCGATCTCACCAAACACCTCGCGGGCGGCGTCCAGGATGGCGGTCCGGTTCTGGACCTTGGTCTTGGCCCGCTTTCCGATCGGAAGAATGGCGACCTGGGACATGCGACTCCGTACGCAAAACTGACAGGCGTCATTCTAGGACGTGGTCTGGACGAGCGCCACTGCTCTGCGGGCGGAAGGTGAAGGGTCTTCAGATCCGGTCCTGGCCGCCCTTGCCCTGGGCGCCCTGTGACCCTTGGCGATCAGCCCGCCCCGCCGGCGCCCGGCCCGCAACCCAGCCGGCACTGACCCCAGGCCTGGGCGCATTCGTCCGATCCGTCGCCGGCCAGGCAGAAATAGTAGGTCTGGGCGCAGGACATGCGGCAGGCCTGGGCGTCGGGCGGAATGGGTGTCGACATCACCACCGACCCTGCCAGGGGCCGCAGGCCAAGGCTCGAGGGCGCGGCGGTTTCAGCCGCCTGCGGGGCGTCAGGGGTCGCCGCAGCGCCCTGGGGGGCCTCTCCAGCCCCGCGCAGACCCAGGGCTGCAGCGCCCGGACGCTCCAGGGACAGCCGCCCGTCGGTCTGAGCCGTCGCAGGGGCGGCCAGGGCCAGGAGGACCGTCAGGAGCAGGGCTGGCGCAGATCGCATGTCCCTAGCCTGAACCCCAGCCGTTAAGACCCGATTAACCACGTTTTCGCAGCCGTCCGGGTGTCACACCGTGCGCTGGGCCCGGTCCTTGGCGTTGGTGGACTGGATCGCCTCACGGGCCGCCTGCCACTCGTCGTCGCCCCAGGCCCGCAGGCGCGAGAAGTTGCCGCCGGTGGCCTGCCAGGCGGCCCCGTCGATGGCGATGGTCTGGCCGTTCACATAGGCCGACAGCGGATGCAGCAGATAGACGGCCAGATTGGCCAGCTCGCGCATGTCGCCGACCCGGCCCATGGGGTTGCTGCTCATGTCGCCATAGGCGCCGCCGCTCTCCTCGGCCTGGCCGGGATTGAGCCGCGCGCTCATCCCCTCGGTGGGGAAGGGCCCGGGCGCGATATTGTTGAAGCGGATGCCGTAGGAGCCCCACTCCACGGCCAGGGACTGGCTCATGGCCGCGATGCCGGCCTTCGACATGGCCGAGGGCACGGTGAAGGGGCCGCCGTTCCAAATCCAGGTGACGAGGATGGAGACGACAGAGGCCTTGCGCCCCTCGGCGATCCAGCGCTTGCCGCAGCCTTGGGTGACGAAGAAGGCGCCGCGGAAGACGATGTTGGAAATGGCGTCGAAACCCCGGGGCGACAGATCCTCGGTGCGGCTGATGAAGTTGCCCGCCGCATTGTTAACCAGGCCGGTCAGGGCCCCGCCATCGGCCCAGATCTGGTCCAGCATGGCCTCGATGGCTTCGGGCACGCGGATGTCGCAGGCCAGGCCCACGCACTTGCCCCCATGGGCGGCCATCAGCTCGGCGGCGGTCGCCTCCACCACCCCGCCGCGCCGGCCACAGATATAGACCTCGGCGCCCAGCATCAGGCAGGCCTCGGCCATCACCTTGCCCAGGCCCGTGCCGCCGCCGGTGATCAGGATCCGCTCTCCAGCCATCAGGCCGGGGCGGAACATCAGGTCGTTCATCTCAAGCTGAGCCATGGCCGTTCCCTCTGTGTGTTTCAGTCAGATTGCCGCCTGCTGACGCCGCGGAGGTCAAGTCAGGGCGTGACCCGCCCAAAACGAAAGAAGCGCGCGGGGGGCCGCGCGCTTCGGATCGTCTTTATGGGAGAGGCGAGGAGGAGGGTCAGAACTCCTCCCAGCCCTCTTCCTCGGCCTGGGGCTTCATGGCCAGGGCGGTGGCGCCGTGGCTGACCGGCCGCTGGGCCGGCCGCGGATCGGCCCGGGGCGCCGTGCGGGCGGGCGCTGTGCTGGGCCGGGAGGGGGCCGCGGCGTGAACCGCAGACAGCTTGAAGCGGGCCACCAGGCGCGAGAGTTCGCGCGCCTCGTCGGCCAGGACCCGGCTGGCGGCGGTGGACTGCTCGACCATGGCCGCGTTCTGCTGGGTGACGTGGTCCATCTCGTTGACCGCCGTATTGACCTGGGCGAGGCCCAGCGCCTCTTCCTTGGCCGAGGCGGCGATTTCTGAGACCAGACCGTTGATCTCGGTGACCTGGGTGACGATCCGCTCCAGGGCCTTGCCAGTCTCACCGACCAGGCCGACCCCTTGGGCCACCTGTTCGGTGGAGGCGCTGATCAGGGACTTGATCTCCTTGGCGGCCTCGGCGGAGCGCTGGGCCAGAGCCCGGACCTCGGAGGCGACCACGGCGAAACCACGGCCGGCGTCCCCGGCCCGGGCGGCTTCGACGCCGGCGTTGAGGGCCAGCAGGTTGGTCTGGAAGGCGATCTCGTCGATGACGCCGATGATCTGGCTGATCTGGGCCGAGGACTTTTCGATCTCGCCCATGGCCGAAACCGCGCGGCGGACCACTTCGCCGGAGCGTTCGGCGTCGGCCCGGGCCGAGGTCACGGCCTCACGGCCCTGATCGGCGCCGCTGGACGTCTTCTGAACCGTGGCGGTGATCTCGTCGAGCGCAGCAGCGGTCTCTTCCAGGGTGGCCGCCTGATGCTCGGTGCGGCGGGACAGGTCGTCGGCGCCGCTGGAGATCTCGGTGGCGCCCGATGTGATCGACAGGGTGGTGGAGGAGATGGCGCTCATCACCTCTTCCAGCTTGGCGACAGCGGCGTTGAAGTCGTCGCGAAGCTTCTGGTACTCGCCCGGGAAGCTCTCTTCGAGACGGTAGGTCAGATCGCCATCGGCCAGGCGGTCCATGGCGAGCGCCAGGGCGCCCACGACGCGGGACTGTTCCTCGGCGACGGCGGCGGCGGCGTCAGCGCTCTGGCGGCGGGTCTCCTCGGCGCTCTGACGGGTGGCCTCCTGCTCTTCGCGGAGCCGCTCCATCTGGATCTGATTGTCACGGAAGACCGTGAGCGAGCTCACGATGGCCCCCAGCTCGTCCTTGCGGGCCAGTTCGTCCAGCTTGACCTCGTTGTCGCCCCGCGACAGGCGCTCGGTGGCGCCGGCGATGCGCTGGACGGCGCCGCGCATGGTCAGAACCGACATCAGGGCCAGGGCGCCGGCGGCCAGCAGGGTGACCAGCACCGCGGCGATGGTGACGTTCTGGGACATGGCGGCGCGAACTTCGCTGGCGGCGGCCCGCTGATCGGTGGCGGCCTGGGTGGCCTGGACGATGCCCGCCAGATTGACGGTCATCTCCTTATACTGCTCCTCGAACGGGGCGGCGAAGCTGGCGGCGGTGGTGAAGTCGACGCCGATCATGGCCATGATCACGTCCAGGGCGTCACGGGTCTCCTTCAGATCGGCGATCAGGGTGTCAAAGGCGGCGTGCTGCGCGGCCGGCGCGGCGGCCTTGGCGGCCTCGGTTTCCGCCGCGATGGCGTCCACCTCGACCAGCATCGCCTGCCCACGCCCTTCGATGGCCCCCACCTCGATGCCGGCGGCCTGCTGGGTCAGCAGGTAGTAGAGCTCGCCGTGCACATTGTTGATGCGCTCGGAGATCCGCTGGATCCGCAGGCTGTTGGGCATGTCGGTGTTGACGACCTGGCGCAGGGTGTCGGTCTGGGCCCGCTGCATGACGATCGTTCCGGCGGCCAGCGCCGCCAGCATGATCAGGGCGAAGGCGGGCGCGAAGCCGATCTTCACGATCAATGGTAAGTCTACGAGCCGAAACCGCATCTGACGCCCAATCCCCCGTGGCCTAAACATTACCCATCTGGCGGGAGCATGATGAATCGCAGGTGCTAACAGTTCCTAACCGTGGGTTGCGAAATCGTGCGGCCTCGCACGGTTCGCTGCGTACTATAGAGAGCGGCCAAGTGAAGGCCGGGGTCCGACAGGTAGTGAATTATGGTTTATTTGCGTTTACCTATATTTTCCTGCGCGGATTAGACAATTTTAACCTGAATCCCCGATGGTGTGCACACTTCCGGTCTAGAAGGAGTGGGTAGGTGAAAAACATCATCGCAGTGGGTGGGGGCGTCCTCATCAGCCTCGTACTGACGTCTGCAGCAGCGGCGTCTTCGTTTGAACAGAGCATGGCCCGTTGTCTTGCCAAGCACGCCAATATGCGTGACGCGGCGACGGTCATGCTGGAATGCAGCGCCGACGGCGGTAAGCTGTCGGGCTGTGTGGTCCTGCAGGACAGCGCCGCGGGCAAGGGTTTCGACAAGGCTGCGCTCTGCGTCGCCGAGGCCCTGCCCATGGGCGCCAAGACGGGCCAGGTTAAGGTCCCGATGCGGTTCCCTGGCAGCTAAACTCGAGAATTCGTAATTCTTGACGATCCGGCGCCCTCGCAGCCTGCTGCGGGGGCGTCTTTCGTTATGGGGCGTGAAAGCGCGTCTCGACCCTGTCCATCAGCGCCTGCGCCGCCGCTGGCGCCCGCACCTTCCCTTCGCTGATGAAAAAGGCGAACACGTCTCGTCCGGCCGCCTGGTTCGCCGCAGGCGCGATGTGCGGCAGGTCCTCGGGCGCCCCGCCCTCGGCATAGGCCTCAAGCCGCCGCGCCCAGCGCTCAAGGGCGTCCGGGGCGTAGCCCGTCTCGATCCCGTCATCGCCGGCCATCAGCCGGGCATAGACAAAGTCCGCCGTCGGATTGGCGATCATCGGAAACTCGGCGTGTTCGGTCAGGCAGACCGCCACATTGCGCGCCCGGCACAGGTCGAGAAAGGCCTCCTGCGCGAAGCTCTCGTGGCGCACCTCGACCGCGTGGCGCAGGGGCCGGTCCTCAAGGCGCGCCGGCAGCAGGTTAAGGAAGCTCTCGAAGTCATCGCGGTCGAACCGCTTGGTGGCCATGAACTGCCACAGGATGGGCCCCAGCCGGTCGCCGAGCTCAACGAGCCCCTGATTGAGGAACTTGCCGATCGACTCCCCGGCGTCGGCCAACACCTTGCGGTTGGTGCAGAAGCGCGAGGCCTTAACCGTGAAGATAAACCCTTCCGGGGTCGCCGCGGCCCACTTGGCGAAGCTCTCTGGCTTCTGGCTGGAATAGTAGGTCGAGTTGATTTCGATGACCGGCAGGTGAGCGCTGGCATAGGCCAGCTCATCGGCCTGGCGCAGCCCCTTGGGATAGAAGACACCCCGCCAGGGTTCGAAGGTCCAGCCGCCGATTCCAGCGCGCACCTGCCTGCTCATTGATGCCTATCCTTCAGCGTCGGGCGGACGCGGTGATGTCCCGGGTGGCCTTGAACTCCGAGCCGTCCTTCCACGCCGGCCAGTCGCTGGAATTGGCCAGGGTCAGCCCCAGGCGGTAGAGCAGCTCGGCGTCCTGGGCCATGCCCTCAAGGTTCCAGTCCGGACCATATTCGTCGTCCTGCTGGTGATATTTGGACGCGGTGTAGGCCTCGGCCCAGGCCAGGCCAGCCGCAACGCCGCCATCGACCAGATCGAGGCCCGAGCGGTAGGAGATGGCGGGCACGCCGCCCCGGACAAAGGGGAAGTGGTCGGACCGGAAGAAGCTGCCGGCTTCGGGCCGCTGATCGGGTCGGAAGGTCCGCCCCATCTCGCGGCCCTGGGCGATGAGCATGTCCTGCAGGTCGGAGGCTGCATCGCCAGCGGCGGAGAAGTCCCGGGCCGGACCCGCGGGGGAGGGCGCATCCAGGTTCAGGATCGCCACGGTCGTCGCCAGAGGATAGAGCGGGGCCGCGGCGTAATACTCCGAGCCCAGCAGCCCCTTTTCCTCGGCGGTCACCAGCAGCACATTGACGCTGCGCTCGGGCGCCGGGCCGGCGGCGAAGGCGCGGGCGATCTCGATGACCGCCGCCACGCCAGAGGCGTTGTCCACCGCGCCATTATAGATGGTGTCCCCGTTCGCATCGGCGGCGCCCACGCCGAGATGGTCCCAGTGCGAGGTGTAGATCACCCGCTCGTCGGGGCGCTTGGCGCCGGTGATCTCGCCGACCACGTTCCGGGTCACGATCTGCTGCCTGTCGACCTCAAAGCCCGCCGACAGGGTCACGCCCTCCAGGACCTTCGGCTGAAAGTCGCGGCTCTGGGCCTCGGCCTTCAGCGCGGCGAAGTCCAGGCCGGCCCGCGACAGCAGGTCCACGGCCAGGTCCCTCTGGACCCAGCCCTCCAGGGGAACATGGGCCGCGGCGGGGTCGGGCCGCACGATGTCCAGAATCTCATTGGTGTTGGAGTTCTTCACTGTGGCCCAGCCATAGGAGGCCGGCGCGGTCTCATGGATCACCAGCAGGCCGAGCGCGCCCTGACGGGCGGCCTCCTCGTACTTGTAGGTCCAGCGGCCGTAATAGGTCATGGCCTTGCCGCCGAAGTCGCCCTCGCCAGTCTCGAAATCCGGGTCGTTGACCAGGACCAGGACGATCTTTCCGACCAGATCCATGCCCTTGAAGTCGTCCCAGTTCCGCTCCGGCGCCACCACGCCATAGCCGCCGAAGACGATGGGCGCGTCCTTGATCTCCACCCGGTCGGCGCCATTGGCCGTGGCGCGGATGGCGATCTCTTCGCCCTGGCGCAGGGTCAGGGTCTCGTCGCCAGCCTTCACCGCCGCACTGACCGGGCCGCGGATCTCGAAGCGGGCCAGGGGTACGTCCTGGGTCCAGGCCCGGCCGCCGTCCTTCAGATCGCCGGCTGGCTTGAGGCCTGCGGCCTGAAGCTGTTCGACCAGATAGGCGACCGTCTTGGCTTCCGCCGGGGTTGCCGGGGCGCGTCCCTCGAAGGCGTCGGACGCCAGCACCTCGATGTGGCGGCCCATGGCGGCGCTCGAGATCGGCCCAGCGTCCTGGGCCAAGGTGGGACCCGCCGCCAGGGCGATGGCGGCGACGGCGGCGAAGAGGTGGGTCTTCATGATGATTCTGCGTAAGATTGGGGTTGCTGCGACCCTATCTGCGGCCCATGTGTCGCGCCACCGTCGGAATGCCCGGCGGCGCCCCGTCTAGTTTGTATCGTCCCTGCAAT
>Ga0208242_100503_pt1 | contig 22427 bp, 21 predicted proteins | sample SubbioAug_CSW13A_FD_184825 | JGI IMG/M metagenome (GOLD analysis project Ga0208242, IMG submission 184825) | Serpentinite rock and fluid subsurface biosphere microbial communities from McLaughlin Reserve, California, USA - CR12Aug_CSW13A (SPAdes) | ecosystem: Environmental > Terrestrial > Deep...
GTTGCGAGGCAGCGCTGCGCCTGTCACCGCCAAAAACGGGTCATACCGAAAAATCTCGGGCAACTGGCTTTGAGAAATCAACCCAGCAGTCCCCTGTGTGCATGCCTGAGACGCCCCAAACGTGTGCTATACTTGTGCTCATGCGGTTGGATTTCCTATCCCCCAGGTCGATCTTGCCGTCGTGCTCACCACCTTTGATTGGTGCGATCCGGCCCATCCAGTTCAATGGGGGCTTGCGCTCCAGCGCGTTGCTGGCCAGATAGACCAGGAAGTTCTTGTTGCCCTTGGTGCGCGCCACCACTTCGGCACGCAAATCGTTAATCAGGTCGGCACGTCCGTAGACAAATCGCTGATCCAGGAAGACCCCTGTCAACATCAGCGCCTCGGGCTCCGGCATGTCGATCCAGCGACGAAAATACATCCGCCATTGCTTCTGGGGCTGGCGCCACTGGTCGGTCATGGCCATCATGAGGCCCGGGCAGTGCACATAGCCGCAGGCATCGAGTCCATCGCACACGCGGCGCGACAGTTCACGGAAATAGGCGCCGTGGGCCACCTCGTCGTAGGCGTCGTCCAGAACCATGCAGTTGTCCTGATCGGACTTGGCGGTCTGCTCGTTGCGCCCTTGTGATCCGGCTGCCACCCAGGCGTAGTCGACCGGAGGCGGGCCAAGCTCGGCTTCGGCCAGTTGCAGCAAGCGGGCGGTCAGGGCATCGCTGATGGCGCTGATGATATATCCTGTGCTGTGGGCGCTGGCCCGGGCGGCGGCCAGGCCCTGCTGCAAGTTCTTGATGCGCCCGCTGACCTGCACCAGCCCCTCCAGAGATTCCTGCCGGTAAATGGCCCCCGCCAAGTACACCGCCGAATTGCTTTGCTGCTCGGTGATGTTGGTGCTGGTGATCATGCCCACCACCAGCTGACCATCCAGTACAGGTACGTGGTGCACGTTGTGGCGTGCCATCAGCAGCAAGGCATCAAAGGCCGGGCTTTCAATACCGATGGTCAGCGGCGCCAGGGTGGCAATGTCCACCACAGGCCGGCTGGTGTCCAGACCTGCTGCCACCACGCGGTTGCGCAGATCGCGGTCGGTGACCAGACCAAACAGGCTGCCCTCTTTCACCAGCAAGACCGAAGAGATGCGCTGCGCCTGCATGACGCGCGCCACCTCGATGATCGGTGTTTCGGGCGGCAGCGTCACGGGTGGGCGCTGGATCAGACTGCGCACCGGAGTGCTGATCAGGTTGGCGTAGGTGTCGGCGTTGGGGCCAGGCGTCTGCGTTGCTGTACTCATGTCGCAATCCATCGCGTAAAGTCCAGATGGTACAGCTTCTGTACCGGGCTCTCTATGCGGTTTGCGGGCTGGACTGACTCACGCCGGCATCCTCAAAACTCGCCATCTGGTTCAATATGACCTCGGCCGAGCGCAACAGGGGCCAGGCCAGAGCAGCCCCACTGCCCTCACCCAACCGCAGGCCTAGGTCCAGCAAAGGGGTGGCCTTCAAGGCCGACAACATGAGGGCATGCCCTCTTTCACCAGAACGGTGGGCGAAGATGCAACGCTGCAGCACATGGGGGGCGCACTTCGCGGCCACCAGCACCGCCGCCGTGGTGATGAAGCCATCGACCAGAATCACGCGACGCTCAAGCGCCGCCTGCCACACCGCCCCGACCAGGGTGGCGATTTCAAAGCCACCGAATGCCGCCAGGGCTTCCAGGGGGGATTGGGCCGAGTCGTGGCGCTCCAGCACCTGACGAAGGATGGCGATCTTGCGCTCGACCCCCGCAGCGTCCAGCCCGGTCCCCGCGCCTGTGCAGTCTGCCATGTCCAGGTGGCACAACCGCGCCAACAGCAGCGCGGCGGACGACGTGTTGCCGATGCCCATTTCGCCGAGCATGAGTACATTGCCCGGCAACCCCTGGACCACGCGCATGCCGTTACGCATGGCCTGCTGGCACTGATCGGCGCTCATGGCCGGGCCTTCCAGCGCGTCGGCCGTGCCGTAGGCGACTTTGCAGTCCACCAGGCCAGGGCGCGGCACCAGATCCCTCGCCACGCCGCAGTCCACCACGGTGAGGGCTATGCCGTGCTGGCGCGCCAGCACACTCACCGCCGCGCCGCCAGCCAGAAAGTTTTCCACCATCTGCCAGGTCACATCGCTCGGGAAGGCCGACACCCCTCGGGCGGCCAGACCATGATCCGCCGCACACACCAGCATCTGGGGTTGCAGCAATTGCGGGGTCTCGGTGCCGAGAATGCACGCGATGCGCAAGGCCAGCGATTCGATCTGCCCGAGGGAGCCCAGCGGTTTGGTTTTGTGGTCGATCAGGTGCTGTACGCGTTGCTGCAGGGTGTCATCAGCCAAGTCGGTCACCACAGGTGCATGGAATTCGGTCATCAGTTCGTGCTTTCAGGTTGAAGGTCCGGAGGCCACACAGGCGTCCAGCCATTGAGAAGAAAATGAAGCAGAGACGTGGTCGGCCAGCCGGTCAAACACGCTATCCAAGGTGGGTACGGCTGCACCGAAGAGCGCTTGCAGCACAGCCGGGTCCTCAAACAGGCCATGGATGTACACCCCCATTACCCGCCCCTGCCCATCGTGCCAGCCCAGAGGTTGACCGTTGGACAGAGAATGCAATGCTGGGAGAGATACATCGCCAGAGGCGGCCATGTCGGGGTGGGCTTGTGTGTGGCCGTGGTGGATCTCGTACCCTTGCGCCTTCACACCCGCCAGACACTGCCATGGTCCCGGCAGGTCATCGGCAAAAGCCGCCTGTGTCCGCTGAACCACTTTGCGAGGTTCAAACTGGGTGACGAGGGGCAGCAGACCCAGGCCGGGGGCATTGCCGTCGATGCCGTGGGGGTCCACCAGCGCTTCACCCAGCATTTGCAAACCGCCACACACCCCCAGAACGCGACGGCCAGCCCTTACATGGGCTTCGATCGTCTGATCCAGGCCACGCTCGCGCAACCACTTCAGGTCCGCGCTGGTGTGCTTGCTCCCCGGCAGAATCACCCAGTCAGCATCCGCCAAATCGGCCGGAGACCGGGCCCAGACCAGTCGAAGACCCGGCACGTTTTTCAGTGGCTGGAATTCATCCAGATTGCTGATGCGGGGATACGCCACCACGGCGACCGTGGTCTGCACAGCCCCGCTGGCGCTGGTGCGGTCGTCAAACACACCGTCTTCTTCGGGCAAGCCGTGATGCCAGAACATGGGGACGGTGGCAACGGTGGGCACGCCAGTCATGGCTTCGAGCATCTCGGGAGCGGGCGACAGCAAGGCGGGGTCGCCCCGAAAACGGTTCAGTACAAAACCTCGAATCAAGCGGCGTTCTTCTTCAGGCAGCAAGGCCCAGGTGCCATAGAGGTGGGCAAATGCCCCGCCACGATCGATGTCGGTGACCAGTAAACAGGTGGCCTGGGCATGCCGGGCCACGCGCATATTGACGATGTCACTGGCATGCAGATTGATTTCGGCGGGCGAGCCCGCTCCCTCAATCACCACGATGTCGTTCTCGGCACGCAAGGCGTCCAGCGCCGACTGGATGGCGGGCCAGACGTGCTCACTGCGGCCACGCCAGGGCATGTCGGTCAAGGCCTGACTGACCTGGCCCATGAGCACCACCTGGCTGCGGGTATCGGCCTCGGGTTTGAGCAGCACGGGGTTCATGCGCACATCCGGTATGGCTCGGGCTGCGAGGGCCTGAAAATACTGGGCACTGCCGATTTCTCCCCATTCGCCACTGGGCGTTGGCACCACCCGGGCGTTGTTGCTCATGTTCTGGGCTTTGAACGGGGCCACTCGATAGCCTTGGGCGGCGTAGTAACGGCACAAGGCAGTCGCCAGCCAGCTTTTGCCGGCACCGCTGGTGGTGCCCAGGACCATGATGCAAGCGGCGGTCATGGGTGGCTTTCTGTTGGGGCCAGGGCGTCCAGCGCCTCAGTGAGGGCTAGACGGGCATCATCGGGCTGGGCACTCAGGCGCCACCAGCCGGGCAGGCCGAAGGAGGTGGCGTCTCGCAGCTTGACGCCACGGGCACGCAGTGCCTCTGCCTGGAGGGGGTATGGTGGACGGGCACAGAAATACGGCGTGTGACTGGGCTGGCACTGCCAGCCACGGGCAATCAGGTCATGTACTAGGGCCGTCTTCCATGCCCACAGCGTCTTCAGACTGCGGCGGACCCAATCCTGCACCTCGGGCTGACTCCACTGCATCAGCAGCGCCACGCCATGACTGCCCACGGGCCACGAAGCAGCCATCGCTTCCAGTTCCATGGCTGCGGTGCGTGCCTGCTCGGGGGCAATGACGTAGGCAGCGCGCACACCCGTCATGCCCAGCGCCTTGTTGGGCGACCAGATCTGCCAGCAGTTGGCCTGCAGGCTGGGACTCAGGGCGGACGAGCCGTCCAGGCGCAAGGGCTGATAGGCACAGTCCAGCGCCACGAGGGCATGCGGATGCTGCATCAGGGTGGCCAAGGAGGCAAGGTCTTCGTTCTGGCCCAAGGGGCTGCCCGGCTCGCACAACCACACCAGAGCGGCCTGCGACGGATGGTGTGACCGCTGCAAGCCCCACGCGGCGGCGGCATGGGCATAGTCGCCATAGGCATGGCGTGGCCACCATACGGACTGGCGACGGTGCAAGGCAGCCCAGCCGGTCAGGCGCTGGATCCATTCGCTGGCGCTGCCGGCCAGCAGGATGCGGTGGGACGCCACCCCATGCAGGTGAGCCAGCGCCTGCCGCAGCTGCGCATACGACGGATCGGGGTAATGGCAGGCATCGGCCTGCTGAACCGCCCGAGCCACCTGAGGGCATGGGCCGCAAGCATTGGCGTTGGACGAAAAATCCCAGCGAACGGGGCCCAGGGCATCGGTACTGCCATGTTCACGCAGCGGAAAAGTCATTTCACATCCCTCCCCGCAAGTGTGGGAGCAACCACAACTGCATACCCAGGACCATCACCGCCAGCGCGGCCAGCAACCCGGCAGCCAGCCACACCACCCGTCCACAAAGCGCCACGCCGGCAGCGATGTGTTTCGGCGAGGGCGCAGGTGCCGGCTCGTTGAGCACATACACGCCCTCCTTGCCCAGCCGCACGTTCAGTGCCAGTGCCAGTGCGCCCATGGGCCAGCCTCCGTTGGGTGAAGGAGTCAGGCGGGCCAGCCGTGACAGCTCCTTCCAGTGTCGGCCACCGCCCAAGGCAAGTATCAGGGCTCCCGTGAGGCGCGCGGGCAGCCACGACAGCACATCATCGGCCCGGGCTGCCCATTTCCCAGCCCAAGTCCAGACGCGACCATGGCGCTCTCCGCGGTAGCCCCACATGGCATCGGCCGTGTTGGCAAAGCGGTAAAGCACCGCCCCCGGCAAACCGGCGACAGCGAACCAGAACAGCGGCGCCACCACCGAGTCGTTGAGGTTTTCGGCCAGGGTGGACACCGCAGCCTCGCGCACCTGGATGTCGCTCAGGTCGGTGACATCCCGACTGACCAGCCGACCCACGCGCGCCCGACCGGCCTCCAGCGAATCCGCCAACGCCACCTCAACCGCGCACACCTCGTCGCGCAGCATGCGCCACGACAGCATGGGTTTGAGCAGAGCGCCTAGCAGAACTGCCTGGGCCAGTGGGTGCAGGGTTTGCATCGCGGCAACGACGGCCTGCGCGAGAGCCACCACCAGCGCCCCACCCACACACCAGCCCAGCGCCCCCAGCCAGAACTCGACCCCAGGCCGCGGGGCAGCGCCGACCGCGCGTGACACGCGACGCCCGACCGCCCCCAGGTAATGTCCCATGGCCACCACCGGGTGCAGACGCGCTGGTGGCTCGCCGAACAGCACATCCAGCGCGAGCGCAACCAGCACCGCGCCAGCCAGCACAGCGGCATCTGGGATAAGCAAGGCGATGAAGTCCATGAAAAACTCAGTCGAGATCACCTGTGGTCACTTGTGGCTCATATTCATTTATGGTTCAACACTGGAGATCGGTTATTCATGGGGTGCCGTAGGTTTGCATGGAGCCCGGCCCCAAACATCTTCAAATACCAGATCGTCCAAGCTGGCCCTGCGACTCCAGCGTTCCTGCTCCAGCATGGGTTCGTCGTAGAAGTGGTGCACCGGGCCGATGCAGAGCAATGCAACCGGCTCGGCGCCATCAGGCATTCCCAGGCGAGCAGCCACGGCTTGCGGATCAAACATCGACACCCACCCCACGCCCAGGCCTTCGGCACGGGCCGCCAACCACAGATTTTGAATAGCACAGGCCACAGAGGCCAGATCCATCTGTGGCATGGTGCGTCGCCCGAACACATGGCGCTCTCGCCCCTCGGCCAGGGCCACCACCCAGACTTCAGCGGCGTCCATCAGACCCTCGACCTTCAGGCGCATGAACGCCTCGGTCCGCTCGCCCAGAGCCTGGGCGGTCTGTTCGCGTTCCTGCTCCACCAGCGCCTTCAAATCGGCCCGCAGCGCGCGGCAAGCCACGCGCACAAAGCGCCAGGGCTGCATATAGCCCACGCTGGGCGCGTGGTGGGCGGCCGTTAGCAGGCGGCGCATCACGTCTGGCTCAACTGTGCCACCGGCAAAGTGGCGCATGTCACGCCGCTCGAAGATGGCGCGGTACACCGCTTCGCGTTCGGCGTCGGAAAACGCCGCATCGGTCGCGGCTGGAAGGATCGTCGGGGTGTTCATGCGACGGAGGTCTCCAGCGGCGGCAGGCGACACAGGATGCCGCTGCGCAGCAAGGGGGGCCGGGCGTCGCGGGCCAGGTTGCCGTCGGGCGTACGGTGGTGCAGCGCTGCGCAGTCGAGCAACTGGCGCGCCACCTCCTCAGAGGGTGCGAGGTCGCCAAACTGGTAGCTGTGTTTGCCTGCGGCCTGGAAGGCCACGGTACAGGCGCGTGAGCAGCCGGCCGTGCAGGTAACGCCGCGCACGCGCACACTGGCCCAGTCGGCGCGATCGGCAAAGGCCTGTTCGGCCTGCACGGCTTCGAACAGGATTTCGCCAGCAGCCCGCTGGTCGCGCGGGTTGTCGGCGGGTCGGCAGGTGGTGCAGATGATGAGTTCGGTCATGTTCGGTCTCTGTGGTCAGGATGCGGCCGCCAGCGGACGGCGCCATTCGGCCCCCCAGCACACGGCCCAGTCGCGGCAACGGCCCAGGGGTCGCTGCGGGTCGTCGAAATCGACGATGACGAGGTGGTCGGCGCCGGCAGGCGGGTGGGGGTGTTCCAGGCTGCGACCATCGGTCAGCAGCCACAGCGTGCACGACACCGAGCCGTGGCGGCGACGAAAGGTTTGCAGCTCGGTCTGGGCCTGGCGCAGGCCTTCGGCCAGCGGCGTGCCCCCTCCGCCCCCCAGGCGGCCTATGCGGGGCATGGCCGAGCGGCGCGCCGGGGTGGCGTGTTGCAGCCACTGCACCCCCTGGCCGCCGAACAGCAGCACTGCCACGTGGGTGCCTGCGCGGGTGGCTTCTTCGAGCAGCCGGCTGGCAAACGCCTTGGCCTGCGCCAGGCGCGCGCCGTGGCGCATGGACCCGGAGTTGTCCAGCGCGATCAGGTGCAGGGTGGTGGGCTTGGCCGGGGTGTGCACCCGCTGCAGGTGGGCGTGCTGCAGCGGGGCCGTACCTTTGCTGGCCAGGGTGCGCGGCCAGTGGATGCGGGCCGACGCAGCTGCCGGTGCGGGCCGTTCGGCCTGCGCCAGGCGCGGCCGTGCCAAAGCGGCAGAGGGGGCTTGCCACCACCGCAGACCGGGCACCACAGGTACCCGGTCCACGGGGTGGCTCAAGCTTTTTTTGCCACAAGCCCTCCCGTGGGCAGGCGGGCTGCCATGCCTTCGGGCAACGGGTCCAACGCGCCCCAGTCGCCTTCGGGCGTGGGGGACGTTGCGCCGTTGGTGTTGCCCGTGGGCGGGGTGTGGGCGGCAGGCGCGCTAGCCGCCGGGGGCTGCGCGAGTGTCTGCGCGGACACCTGGCGACGGTGGGCCAGGGCCAGTTCGGCCACCGCGTCCACATCGGCCACACCCACCTGGTCATGGCCCTGCAGGGCGGCGTGGGCACGGGCGGCGCGCAGCAGCACCAGATCGCCGCGCACGCCATCCACGCCGGCCTGCAAGGCCAGGGCGGTGGCGTGGGCCAGCACCGCGTCGGGCCAGTCGAGCCGGGCCAGCGCTGTTCTGGCTGCCTGCAGGCGCGTCACCAGGGCCTCCTGGGCTGCGGCCTGCTGCTGCACCACGGCCTGGGGGTCCATATCAAAAGCCAGCCGGGCGCGCACGATGGCCTGGCGCAGCTCGGGCGTGTCGGGGTTGCCCAGGTTCACCAGCAGGCCGAAGCGGTCCAGCAGCTGCGGGCGCAGCTCGCCCTCTTCGGGGTTCATGGTGCCCACCAGCACGAAGCGCGCGGCGTGCTGGTGCGACAGGCCATCGCGTTCCACCGTGTTGACGCCACTGGCGGCCACGTCCAGCAGCGCGTCCACCAGCGCGTCGGGCAGCAGGTTCACCTCGTCCACGTACAGCACACCGCCATGAGCGCGGGCCACCATGCCCGGCGCCAAACGAACCTGGCCGTCTCGCAGCACGTCTTCGAGGTTGAGGGTGCCCACCAGCTGTTCCACGCTGGCGGCCAGCGGCAGGCTGACGAATGGTGCGCCGGGCAGCAGGTCGGCCAGGGCCCGCGCCGCCGTGGACTTGGCGGTGCCGCGCGGCCCGCTGATGAGCACACCGCCAATGCCGGGGTCCACCGCCGCCAGCAGCAGGGCCTGGCGCAGCTCGGGGTTGCCCACCAGGGCCGAGAACGGGAACCCGGGGGCCGGCGCGGTTTCGGTGATGAAGATATCGTGTTTCATGCGTTCGGTCCTTCGCCCTGCGATTCGAGGCGGTGTTCCAGCGCCAGCAGCGCTTCTTCGATGCGTTCGCGGTGGTCGCCGGGCTGGGCCCACAGCCCGCGCTGCATGGCTTCGAGCAGGCGCTCGCCGATGCTGCGCAGGGCCAGCGGGTTGTACTGTTCCAGGAAGGCGCGGTTGGCCGGGTCGTGCACATAGGCTTCGGCCACCAGGGCGTACTGGTGGTCGCGAACCTGGCCGGTCGTGGCACCAAAGCCGAACAGGAAATCGACCGTGGCCGCCATTTCGGCCGCGCCCTTGTAGCCGTGGCGCCGCACGCCTTCGATCCATTTGGGGTTGACCACGCGCGAGCGCACCACCCGCGCCAGCTCTTCCGACAGGCTGCGGATGTGCGGCGCGCCGGGGGTGCTGAAGTCGCCGTGGTAGAGGGCCGGCTGCGCACCGCCCAGGTGCTGCACGGCGGCGGCCAGGCCACCCTGGAACTGGTAGTAGTCGTCGGAGTCGAGGATGTCGTGCTCGCGGTTGTCCTGGTTCTGCAGCACGGCCTGCAGGCCGCCGACGCGGCGCTCGAAGCTCTCGCGCGCGGCGGTGCCGTGGCCGTCCTGTCCGTAGGCGAAGGCGCCCGCGCGCAGGTAGGCCTGGGCGATGTCGTCCTGGCCGTTCCAGCGCCCGCCGTCCATCAGTTCCTGCAGCCCGGTGCCGTAGCCGCCGGGGCGCGGGCCGAACACGCGCCAGCTGGCCTGGCGCTGCGCGGTGTCGTCGGCCAGGCCGCGTGCGCGGGCCTCGGCGGCTTCGCGCTGCACGCGCGCGCGCACCGGGTTCACGTCGTCGGGTTCGTCTTCTGCCGGCACCGCCGCCACGGCCTTGACGGCGGTGTCGAACAGGTCGATCAGGCCGGGGAAGGCGTCGCGGAAGAAGCCCGAGACGCGCAGCGTCACGTCCACCCGCGGCCGCTGGCGAATCGCCATGGGCAGCACCTCGATGTCCACCACCCGGCCGCTGCCGGGCGCCCACTTGGGCCGCACGCCCAGCAGGGCCATGGCCTGGGCCACGTCTTCGCCCCCGGTGCGCATGGTGCTGGTGCCCCAGACCGACAGGCCGACCGACGTGGGGTAGCTGCCATGGTCCTGCAGGTGGCGCTCGACCACCCGGTCGGCCGCCAGCGCGCCCATGGCGTAGGCGGTGGGCGTGGGCACGGCGCGGGTGTCCACGGCGTAGAAGTTGCGGCCGGTGGGCAGCACATCGGGCCGCCCGCGCGAGGGCGCACCGCTGGGGCCCGGTGGCACGAAGCAGCCACGCAGGCCGCGCAGCAGCTGGGTCATTTCCTGCTCGCCGCAGGCGTCCAGCCGCGGGGCCAGCACGCCCTGCACCTGGGCGAGTACCGGCGCTGCGTGTGGCCAGCGCGCGGCGTCGGGTGGGGTGGCATCGGCCAGCAGCCGGGTGGCCAGTTTTTCGATGCGCTCGCGGGTGTGGCCGGCGTGGCGCCAGGGCTCGTCGCCCAGGGCCTGCAGGGCGGCCGGGCGCGGGCCCTGCCAGGGCTGGGCCCAGTCCGGGTCCAGCGGGTCGAAACCGTCCAGCCCCAGGTCGGCGGCCAGGGCCTGCAGCAGGCTGCCCTGCCCGGGACACTTGCCGCGCGGAAAGCGCGCCAGCGCCAGCAAGGTGTCGGCGCGCTGGCGGCCGGCGGGCGAACGGCCGAACACGTGCAGCCCGTCGCGGATCTGGGACTCCTTGATCTCGCACAGGTAGGCGTCCAGCCGCTCCAGCACACGCTGGCGTGCCGCGTCGTCGGCCGGCGGTTCGAAGCCAAGGTCGGCGTGCAGGCCGTGGGTGATGACGTGGTCCAGGATGGTCTGGCGCAGCCGGGTGGCGCGGCGCGGGTCCAGCGACAGGGCTTCGTAGTACTCGTCCATCTGGCGTTCGAGCACCTGCAGCGGGCCGTAGGTCTCGGCCCGCGTGAGCGGCGGCATGAGGTGGTCGATGATGACCGCCTGCGTGCGGCGCTTGGCCTGGCTGCCTTCGCCGGGGTCGTTGACGATGAAGGGGTAGAGGTGCGGCAGCGGGCCGAGGATGGCGTCGGGCCAGCACTCGGCGCCCAGGGCCACGCTCTTGCCCGGCAGCCATTCGAGGTTGCCGTGTTTGCCCACGTGCACCAGCGCGTCGGCGGCCCAGGTGCGGCGCAACCAGAAATAGAAGGCCAGGTAACCGTGCGGTGGCACGAGGTCGGCGTCGTGGTAGCTGGCCAGCAGGTCCAGGTCGCGCCCGCGCGCGGGCTGGATGCCCACAAAAACCCGGCCCAGGCGCAGGCCGGGGATCATGAAACGGCCCTGACGTACCATCGGGTCCTGCTCGGGCGCGCCCCACAGCGCGTTCACCTCGGCCTGCCGTTCGGGGGCCAGCGCGTGGAAGGCGGCCAGGTAGTCGGCCATGGCCAGGCTCTGGCCCACCGGGCGGTGGTCGTTGGCGTCGAGCCGGTTGGTCACGCCCTCGATCAGGCGTGCCATCAGCGCGTCACCGCCGTCGGGCAGGTCACCCGTGTCATAGCCCTGGGCGCGCAACGCCTCAAGGATGCCAACCGCCGAAGCCGGCGTGTCCAGCCCCACGCCGTTGGCCAGCCGGGCGTCGTCGTTGGGGTAGTTGGCCAGCACCAGGGCCAGCCGGTGCTGGGCCACCGGGACGTGGCGCAGGCGGCACCAGCGCTGCGCCAGTTCGGCCACGAAGGCGATGCGTTCGTCGTCGGGCTGGTAGCGCACCACGTCCACCTCGGCGCGCTCGCAGCGCCAGGCCAGGCCCTTGAAGCTGATGGCGCGGGTGCCGATGCGGCCGTCCACCTCGGGCAGCACCACCTGCATGGCCAGGTCGCGCGGCGCCAGGCCGTGCGGGTCTTCGGCCCACTGTTCGCGCACGCAGCCGGCGGTGATGAGCTGCAGCACCGGCGCATCACCGGCCAGCAGCACCGGCGCCGCACCGTCGTCCACCGATCCGACCGCGAAACTGGTGGCGTTGAGCACCACGTCCACCGCGTGCTCGGCCGCCAGGGCCTGCAGCGTCGCCAGCGTGGCGGGCGCCTTGAGCGAGTCCACCGCCAACGCCAGCGGGTTCAGGCCGCGCTCGTGCAGCGCGGCCAGCAGCGCGTCGAACACCGCCGTGTTGCCGGCCTGCGCGTGCGCGCGGTAGAACACCAGCAGCGCCACCGGCCGCTGCGGCCGCCAGACCAGTGGCTGCACCGGTTCGTAGCGCACCGTGGGCGGCATGGGCTGCGGTGGCGCCGGTTCGGCACCCGCGGCCCACACGCGGTGGCGGATCAGGTCGAAGAAGGCGCGCGCGTTGTCGCGCCCGCCTTCGCGCAGGCAGCGCCAGAGGAAACGGCTGTCGGCCACCGCGGCGCTGCCGCGCTGCAGCAGTTGCGGGTCTTCCAGCGCCTCGCCCGAGAACAGGGACAGCCACTGCCGTTGCCGACCGGCCAGCTCCACCGCCTGCTCGACCACATAGGCCCAGTCGGCCGGGGCGCCCAGGTGATCGATCACCACCACCCGCGCGTGGCGCAGCACATCGTCCACGTACAGGTCCATCGACGCGGGCTGGCGCAGCCACATGAGGTTGGCCAGCCGCACCGTGGGAAAGTCGGGCGGCAGCGCGTCCACCGCGTCGGCCAGCAGCGACAGCGTGGTGTCGGCCGCGCTGAGCACGACGATGTCGGCCGGCGTCTGCGCCACGCGCACGATGCCCTGGCCGCCGTCTTCGACGTGGCCGCCCGGTCGGGTGGACAGGAGGTGCATGCGTCCGTGTCCCGCTCAGACCGCCGCAGGGGCGAGGTCGGCCTGCAGTTCGCGCAGCAGCTGGTCGGCGTCCAGGTGGTCGCCAATGAACACCAGCCGGCTGGCGCGCACCTCGTCAGCGCGCCAGGGGCGGTCGAACTGGCTGTCAAAGCGCTGGCCTACGCCCTGCACCAGCAGGCGCATGGCGGCGCCGGGCAGCGCCACGAAACCCTTGACGCGGTAGATTTCGTGGCGGCGCACCAGGGCCAACAGCGCGTCCAGCAGGCGCTGGCGGTCGGTCACGTCCAGCGTCAGCGAAAGCGAATCGAATTCGTCGTGGTCGTGGTCCTCTTCCTCGTCGTGGTGGGTCTTGCGGCCGTCGATCACGTCTTCCACAGCGCGGCCCATGCCCAGCAGCAGGTCGATGTCCACGCGCCCTTGCTGCGCGTGCACCAGCTTCACGCCAGCCGGTGTTTCGGTGCGCACGGCGGCTTCCACCTGCGCCAGGGCGGCGGCGCCCAGGCCATCGGTCTTGTTGATGACCACCAGGTCGGCGGTGGCCAGCTGGTCCTCGAAAAGCTCGGCAAGCGGCGAGTCGTGGTCCAGGTTCTCGTCGGCACGGCGCTGGGCGTCCACCGCCACCGGGTCTTCGGCGAACTGACCGGCGGCCACGGCCGGTGCGTCCACCACCGTCACCACCGAGTCCACCGTGAAGGTGTTGCGCAGGCTGGGCCACTGGAAGGCCTGCACCAGCGGCTTGGGCAGGGCCAGGCCCGAGGTCTCGATCACCAGGTGGTCGATCTGGTCGCGCCGTGCGGCCAGTTGCTCCATGACAGGCGCGAACTCTTCCTGCACTGTGCAACACAGGCAGCCGTTGGCCAGTTCGTACAGCTGGCCGTTGTCGTTGCCGTCTTCGTCACAGCCGATGCCGCAGGCGCGCAGCAGTTCGCCGTCGATGCCCAGGGCACCGAACTCATTGACGATGACCGCGATGCGCCGGCCCTGCGCGTGGGTCAGCAGGTGGCGCAGCAGCGTGGTCTTGCCAGCCCCGAGGAAGCCGGTGACGATGGTGGCGGGGATTTTCCGGAGGTTCATGTCGGTGTCCTGTAGAAAGATCGGGTAGGGTCGTGGCGTCAGTCTTCGATGCCGCGCTGCGCCGGCACGCCGGCGTTGAAATGGTGTTTGATGAGCGTCATCTCGGTCACCGTGTCGGCCAGTTCGATCAGTTCTGCCGGCGCGTTGCGACCGGTCAGCACCACGGTCACACCGGGCGGACGCTCGCGCAGGCAGGTGAGCACCGCATCCAGGGTGATCCAGCCGTAGCGCAGCGGGTACATGATTTCGTCGAGCACCACCATGAAGTGCTCGCCCGCGCGGATGGTCTCCTCGGCCTTGGCCCAGCCGTGCTGCGCCAGCTCGGCCGAGTGGTCGAGGTCGCGGCTTTTCCAGCTGAAGCCGTCACCCATGGCTTCGATGGGAATGCCCAGCTGTTCGAAGAGCCGGTGCTCGCCAAAGCGGGCACTGGGCACCTTCATGAACTGGTAGACCTTGATCTTCTTGCCGCGGCCGTGGGCACGCAGGGCGAGGCCGAAGGCCGCCGTGCTTTTACCCTTGCCGTGGCCGGTGTGGACCATGATCAGGCCGCGTCGTTCGCCCTGGGGTTTGGGGGTGTCGCGGTGTATCGGTGGGGTTTCAATCTGCATGGTGTCTCTCGTCGTCGGTGACCTGCTTGAGCAGGTAGGTGTCCATGATCCAGCCGTGGCGCTCGCGCGCCTGCGCCCGCTCGCGCAGGATGGTTTCGCTCACCGCAGCCAGCGGGCCGCTGATGCACAGCTGGTGCGGCATGCCCAGAAAGGCGCCCCACCAGATGTGCAGGCCTTCGGGGGCCAGGGTCCGAAAGGAGCATTGCCCGTCCAGCAGCACCGCCACGGTGTAGGTGTTGGCGGGCCAGCCGAGCTCGCGCAGCTGGCGCCCGGTGGTGATGAGCACCGGCGCGTTGATCTCGTTGAGCGGGATGGCGTGGGCCGCCGTCAGCGCCTGCAGCGCGGTGATGCCGGGCACCACGGTGGTGGTCAAATCCACCTGCCGCTTCAGGCGCTGTGCGATGCGAAGGGTGCTGTCATAGAGCGACGGATCGCCCCAGACCAGCAAAGCCACGGTGCCCCCGTCGGGCAGGTGCCGGGCGATGGTGTCCAGCCAGATCTGGGCAATGGCGTCGTGCCAGCGGTCCACGGCGCCAAGGTAATCGGTCTCGCTCCCTTCGCGCACCGGCATGTCAAACGGGGCCACCACCGCGCCAGCGGGCGGCAGCAGCTGGCGGCACAGTTCCAGGCGCAGGTCGGCCAGCTCGGCCTTCTCGGCGCCCTTGTGCGGCACCAGCACCAGCTGGGCGCCCTGCAGCGCCGCAACGCCCTGGCGGGTGATGTGGTCCGGGTGACCGGCGCCCATGCCGATCAGGCTGAGGTGAATCTTCATTCGCTGCCTGCCGGGAAACGTGGCGCCGCGCCCAGCGGGCGGTAGCGGCGGTCGTAGTCGGCCGCGTAGAGGCGGCTGTGGCCGAAGTCCTCGGCCCCGAGGTTGCGGCCCACGAGGATCAGCGCGGTGCGGTCGATGCCCTCGCCGATGGCGGCCTCGATGGTCGAGAGACTGGCGCGCACCACGCGCTCGTCGGGCCAACTGGCGCGCCAGACCACGGCCACCGGACAGTCGGCCCCGTAGTGCGGCAGCAAATCTCGCACCACCTGGGGCAACACGTGGATGGACAGGTGGATGGCCAGCGTGGCGCCGGTGCGGGCAAAGTTCGCCAGCGCCTCGCCGTCGGGCATGGGCGACGCGCGCCCGCTGGTGCGCGTGAGCACCACCGACTGGCTCATGCCCGGCAGCGTCAACTCGGCCCCCAGGGTGGCAGCGGCCGCGGCGAACGAGGGCACGCCCGGCGTGACGGTGAAGGGAATGCCTGCCTCGCGCAGCGCGCGCAGTTGCTCGCCCATGGCCGACCAGACCGAGAGGTCGCCCGAGTGCAGGCGCGCCACGTCCTGACCTTGTGCATGGACCTCTTGAATGGTCTGCACGATCTGCTCCAGCGACAACGGCGCGGTGTTGACGATGCGCGCGCCCGGCGGGCAATGGGCCAGCACGCCTTCGGGCACCAGCGAGCCGGCGTACAGGCACACCGGGCTGGCGGCGATCAGATCGCGGCCCCGCAGGGTCAGCAGGTCGGGGGCGCCCGGTCCGGCGCCAATGAAATGAACGGTCATGGGGTCAGCGATTGGGATGTTTTCACGGCAATGGCGGCGGTGGCGCTGCCATCGGCACTGACGTGGCGCCGACTGGCCAGCACCGCGCCGGGACCGGCCGCGGCCAGGGCGGCGGCTTCGGCCAGGCTGCGGGCGCCGTAGCGGGCCGGCACGTGGGCGCTGGGCTGTGCGTCCTGCGCCACCAGCAGGGGCGGTGGCACGGGCTGCAACGGCAAGGCCAGGTCGGTGGCCAGTTGCACCAGGGCCGGGTGCTGGCACTTGTCGTCGGCCGCGGCCAGTGCGCGCAGCGAAAGCTCGGCCCCGCCCTGCCTGGCAGCGGCCAGCGCAGCGTCCAGCACCTGGCGCAGGGCCTGGGGGCTGGTCTGCTGGCGAAAGCCCAGACCGGCGACGGCGGGGGTCACGCCGGGCATCACAGCACCACACTCCACTGCACCACCGGGCGCGCCGGCTGCCAGCCTCGCAGACCGCCCAGCGGCTGGGCCTGGGCCAGCGACACCTGCAGCAGCTCGCCACCGTGCTGCGCGTGCAGCTGCAGCAACAAGGCCTCGGTTTCCAGCGTCACGCCGTTGACAACCAGGCGGCAGCCCGGCCGCAGCACCGGCCGCAGAGCCTCGAACAGCTCGGCACCGAAGCCCCCGCCCACGAACACCGCGTCGGCGGCGGGCAGCGTGGCCAGCACGTCGATGGACGCCGCGTGGTGCACCTGCAGCCGGTGCGGCACGCCCAGCTGTTCGGCGTTGCGGCGGATGTTGGCGGCGCGCTCCGGTGAACGCTCCACTGCGTGCGAATGGCCGCCGGCCAGGCACCACTCCACCGACACGGAGCCCGAGCCCGCGCCCAGGTCCCACAGGCATTCACCCGGGCGCGGCGCGAGCGCGCGCAGCGTCAGCGCCCGCATCGGCGATTTGGTGATCTGCCCGTCGTGAGCGAACAGCTCGTCGGGCAGGCCGCTGCTGACGGGCAGGCCGGGCGGGCCCTCGTGCAGGTCCAGCGCCAGCGCCACCGGCGCGTCCAGCGCGGGCAGGTCGGGGGCGTCCAGGCGGAAGGGGTGAATGCGCTCGTGCGGTCCGCCCAGGCGTTCCAGCGCCCAGGCGCTGCTGGCGCCATAACCGTGATCGCTGACCAGGGCCGCCAGGGCCCGCAAGGCATCGCCGTCGCGCACCAGGCAGATCAGCCGCTGGCCGCGCCGCAGCACAGGGCGCACCGCCGCCAGCGGCGTGGCGTGCAGGCCCAGGCATTGCACCGTCTCCAGGCGCCAGCCCAGGACGGCGGACGCCCTTGAAAAGGTGGACGGCACCGGGAAGGCGGTCCACTCGCCCGCAGCCAGGTGCTGGCAGACACTGCCCCCCGCGCCAAACCAGAACGGATCGCCCGAGGCCAGCACCACCACCGGCTGCCCGCGCAGGGCCAGCACCGGCCGGATGTCGAACGGCACACCCCAGGCGATGCCGCGCTCGCCAACACCGGCCAGAGCCAGGTGGCGCGGACCGCCGAACACATGGCGGGCGCTGTCCAGCGCAGCGCGGCTACCATCGCTCAGCCCCGCCAGCCCGTCTTCTCCAATGCCGATGATCGACAGCCAAGCTTCAGCCATGCAACGTGTCCTCCTGCTCGGTGGCACCACCGAAGCGAGCCGGCTGGCCCAGGCGCTGGCCGCCGCGCACGTGGATGCGGTGTTTTCCTACGCGGGCCGCACCGACGCCCCCGTGGCCCAGCCCCTGCCCACGCGGGTGGGCGGCTTCGGCGGCGTCGATGGCCTGTGCCAATACCTGCAGGCCGAGCGCATCACACATGTGGTCGACGCGACCCATCCCTTCGCCGCGCAGATGAGCAGCCACGCGGTGCAGGCCTGTGCCCGGCTGGGTTTGCCGCTGCTGGCACTGGAGCGCCCGGCCTGGCAGGCCCAGGCGGGTGACCACTGGCAGCACGTGCCCGATCTCGCCTCTGCAGTGGCCGCTCTGCCCACCGAGCCAGCCCGGGTGTTCCTGGCCATCGGCCGGCAACACGTGCAGCCCTTTCTGGACGTCGGCCGGCACTGGTTTCTGCTGCGACTGGTCGACCCGGGTTTCGAGCTGCCCGCTGCTCAGGGCGCCGTGGTACTGGACCGCGGCCCCTTCACACTGGCCAACGACCTTGCCCTGTTGCGCCAGCACCGGATCACCCATGTGGTGGCCAAGAACGCCGGGGGGCTGGGTGCGCAGGCCAAGCTGGACGCGGCGCGCGCACTCGGCTGCCCCGTGATCCTGATCGACCGGCCGGCCATTCCCCACCGGCCCACGGCGGGCACGGTGGCTCAGGCACTGCAATGGCTGGGCGTGGCGCCGGCGGATACTGGTGTTCATGCGGCCACCGATCGCGGGGTGTAGACAAAGCGCCCCACGCGGCGCGTGGTGGAACTGCCGACGATCACCAGCGTGCGCATGTCGGCCATGCCGGGCGTCGCGTCCGCCAGGGGCACGCACCGCAGCCGCTCCTGCGGGGTGCTGATGGCGCGCGCGAACAGCAGCAGGCGCTCGGGCTCGCAGGTCTCGCGCAGCAGCCGCAGCACCTGTTCGAAGGTGTGCGGGCGGCTGGCCGAGCGTGGGTTGTAGAACGCCATCGCCATGTCGGCGCCGAGGGCCGCGCGCAAGCGCTTCTCGATCAGCGCCCAGGGCTTGAGGTTGTCGCTGAGGTTGATGGTGCAGAAATCGTGCCCCAGCGGCGCGCCGGCGCGAGCGGCCGCTGCCAGCATGGCGGTGATGCCGGGCAGCACCCGCACGTCCAGCGCCTGCCAGTCGTCACGCCCCTCCATCGCTTCAAACACGGCCGTGGCCATGGCGAACACGCCGGGGTCGCCGGACGACACCACCACCACGCGAGCGCCGGCCGCGGCCAGCGCCAGCGCGGCACGTGCGCGGTCCAGTTCTTCGCGGTTGTCCGAGGGGTGCAGCGTCAGACCGGCCCGCGGCGCCACCCGCGCCACGTAGGGGATGTAACCCAGCACGTCGCTGGCCTGGTCCAGCGCCTGGCGCACCTCGGGCGTGACCAGGGCTTCATCGCCCGGCCCGAGGCCGGCGATGCAGAGCCAGCCGCTCATGCGATCCGGCGCCAGGCCGTCCCAAGCCGGATCAGCCCGCTCAGGGAGCAGCGACCCGCGCAGCAGCGGAGCCTGGGGGCTCATCATTCCGCCACCTCCGGCCGACGCCCCTGGCCGTGCACCAGCACAATGGCGAAATACGGACAGACCTCGTCGGGCGTGTCGGCCAGACGGCTCAACTGCTGCTGCGGCATGGTGCCGTGCTGCACCAGCCAGGCCTGGTCGAGCTTGCCCGCGCGGGCCAGCGCCCGCCGCACGCGCGGCAGGTTGCGGCCGGTTTTCATGATGGCCATGGCATCGGCCGCCTGCATGTGGCGCACCAGATCGTCCTCGGGCAAAGTGCCCATCAGCACGGTCAGCACGTCGTCGCCCCAGGTCATGGGCTGGCCGGTGGACCACCAGCAGCCGACCATGCCGGGAATGCCGGGAACCACCTCCACCACCGCGCGGCCCTGCAGGCGGGTGTAGAGGTGCATGAAGGAGCCGTAGAAAAACGGGTCTCCCTCACACAGGACCACGATGTCCTGGTCCTGCGCCAACTGCGCCAGGCGGTCGGCCCAGTCGTCGTAGAAGCGGGCCAGGCAGTGAATGTAGGCTGGGCTGTCGAACGGTAGTTCCGTGGTGACCGGGTATTCCATCGCGTATTCGGTCACCCCCGGCGACAACAGGGCGTCCACCATCTTGCGGGCCTGGCCGGGCCGGCCCTTCTTGCGGAAATACGCCACATGCCGGGCCGAGCGCACCAGGCGATCGGCGCGCACGCTCATCAGGTCGGGGTCGCCCGGCCCCAGGCCGGCGCAGATGATGCGTCCCATCAGATCTCCTTCTCGCTGGCCAGCGCGTTGATGGCCGCCACCGTGATGGCCGAGCCCCCCAGACGCCCGTGCACCACCAGGGCGGGCAAGGCGTCGGCCGCCATCAGCGCAGCCTTGGACTCGGCCGCACCGACAAAGCCCACCGGGCAGCCGATGACGGCGGCCGGACGCGGACAGGCCGGGTCCTGCAGCATGTTGAGCAGGTGGAACAGCGCGGTGGGCGCGTTGCCGATGGCCACGACCGCACCGGCCAGGTGCGGCCGCCAAAGTTCCAGCGCGGCGGCGCTGCGGGTGGTTTCCATCTGGCGCGCCAGTTCGGCCACCCGCGGGTCTTGCAGGGTGCAGATGATTTCGTTGTCGGCCGGCAGCCGCTTGCGCGTGATGCCTTCGCTGACCATGCGGGCATCGCAGAGGATGGGCGCGCCGGCCTGCAACGCCCCGCGCGTGGCCTCAGCCATGCCGGGCGTGAAGGCCACGTGCTGCTCCAGTCCCACCAGCCCGGCGGCGTGGATCATGCGCACCACGGCCAGTTCTTCGACCGGCGTGAAGCGGCCGAGATCCGCTTCGGACCGGATGATGGCAAAGGACTGGCGGTAGATGGCGTCGCCATCCCGTTCAAAGGTGTGCAGCATGGGAAAAATCTTGTTGTAGTTGGTGCACCAGGGCCGCGCGTTCCAGCCCGATGTGGTCTGGCGCAGCGGCGGCGGTGCCATGCCGGATCAGGTCGAAGCCGTCGCGGGTGGCGACGACCGTGGCCGCCGGCCGGGGGTGGGCACAGCCCTTGGTGCAGCCCGAGACGTGCAGCCGCTGCCCGGGCGGCACCAGCGGTGCCAGGGCCAGGGCCAGCTCGCGCGTGGGCGCGGCCGCCTGCTCGCAGCCCGGCGCACCGGTGCAGGCGTCCACGCGCAACCGGGCATCGTCGGCTTGGGTGATGAGTTCGGGTAGCTGCGGAAGCGGGGCATCGCCCTCCACCAGCAGGCTGCGCCAGGGGGTCAGGCGCAACGCCCCGCCGGCGGCCAGTGCCCCCAGCGCGGTGGCGGGCAGCAGGCCAAAGGCCAGCCCCACCAGATGGCCGTTCGGCTGCCGGCCCGGCAGGGGTGCCGGTGGCACGCCCTGCGGAACCGGGACCGCCTGCCACGCGGCCGGCAGCGCAACGCGCTCGAGCAAGGCCGCCATGCGGCCGCGCCCGGCCGGTGCGCCGCCGGCGCGCAGGAACCAGTGCGCCAGCGACAGCGCGGTCGCGGGCGCATCGGCGAGCGACACCACCACCCCGCGGGACGCGCCGTCGGCGCAGATCAGGACGCCGTCCGCGTGGCGCTCCAGGCGGATGTCGGCATAGGCCTCGCGCAGACAGGGCTCCGGCCCGGTGTCCACCGCGAAACCGAACTTGGCGGGCAGCGCCGGTGCGTCGTCACGGGCCAGCGCGGCGCCCAGCCGCAGGGCCAGGTCGGGGGTCGGGTCACCGTCCCCCCAGAACGGCTGCACCTGCACATTGCGCCGCGCCTCGTGGGACGCATCGGCGTCCACCAGACCCAGCCCGCTCAGGGCGCCCAGCAAGGGCGCATGGTCAGCCGGGTCGACCCTACGCAACTGCAGGTTGGCCCGGTTGGTCAGCTCCAGCAACGGGTGGGCCCATCGCTGCGCCAGCAGCGCCAGGCTCTGCGCCTGCGCCTGGCTGAGCCGTCCCGCCAGCGGCCGCACACGCACCACCAGCCCGTCGCTGGCGGCCATGGGCCGCACGGCGCCCGGGCACCAGCCGCGGATCATCACGGGCCCTTCGTGGCGGTGGGTGCTCTGGTCGTTCATCGGAGGCAGCGGTCCGGTTCAGTCGGACTCGAAATGGGGACTCATCTGCACGGTCTCGCCGACGATCAGCAGACCGGGCTGCGGCCCATAGGCCGGCGCCTGATCGACCAGGCGGCCCAGGCGACAGGCCAGCACCGTCTGCGACGGGCGGGTGCCGTCGCGCACGATGGCGGCCGGTGTGTCGGGTGACAGGCCGTGCGCCATCAGGCGTTCGGCGATGTGGGAAAGGCGCTGGATACCCATGTAGAACACCCGCGTCTGGCCAGGCCGGGCTAGTGCGCGCCAGTCGTGCGTGGCGCCGTCGTCGGCCAGATGCCCCGGCAGGAACACGCAGCTCGCCGCAAAATCCCGATGGGTCAGGGGAATGCCTGCCGCAGCCGAGCAGCCGCTGGCAGCCGTAACGCCAGGAACCACCTCGAAGGCGATGCCCTCGGCCTGCAGCGCCTGCACCTCTTCTCCCCCCCGTCCGAACACGAAAGGGTCCCCGCCCTTGAGGCGCACCACGCGGACACCGGCGCGCGCATGCGCCACCAGCAAGTCGTGAATGCCGTTCTGCGGCACGGCGTGGTGGCCCAGGGCCTTACCCACATACACGCGCTGCGCACCGCCCGGAATCTGGTCAAGCACCTCAGGCGCAATCAACCGGTCGTGTACCACGACGTCGGCGCGGCGCAGGCGGTCCAGCGCGCGCAGAGTCATGAGATCGAGCGGGCCAGGCCCCGCACCGACGATGGACACGAAACCGGTCTTCAAGACTTCACCCGTCTCAGTTATCCATTCCGCGAACGCGGCACCCGCGACGCATGAAACCGGTGTGTAATTGAGGGGCGGCGTCCGGCACAGAGGTCGGTTCGTACTTGGTGCTTCGAGCTCGTTTCTCAGTTGGACCCGC
>Ga0208242_100504_pt1 | contig 22269 bp, 24 predicted proteins | sample SubbioAug_CSW13A_FD_184825 | JGI IMG/M metagenome (GOLD analysis project Ga0208242, IMG submission 184825) | Serpentinite rock and fluid subsurface biosphere microbial communities from McLaughlin Reserve, California, USA - CR12Aug_CSW13A (SPAdes) | ecosystem: Environmental > Terrestrial > Deep...
GGCCCCGATCGTCTTTGGCGTCGTGCTCGGGCCGATCTTCGAGGACAACCTGCGCCGCGCCTTCATGCACGCGCGCGGCGATGGACTGGTGCTGCTGGCGCAACCGCTGGTGCTGCCGGCGCTGGGGATGGCGCTGATGTTGCTGCTGTGGCCTTTGCTGGCGCGCCATCAAGCTGGTGGGCGATGAAGTGCAGGGAAATGTGGCCAAACACAATCCAGGATGGCGCATAAATTGCTTGGCCAAAACGTCAAACACAAACGCTCGCGCCACCCAACCCACTCATTCAGCCCACACCCCATGCCGTGGAACGCCTCACTTATCTTGCGCTACCAGCGCCGCCACGCAACCACCACCGTGGCGCACAAACATCTGGGGCCGCTGCGCATATTTCACAGCCACTACCCGCAAGGGCCGGGCCTATGCCATAACGTCTTGATCCATCCACCCGGCGGGCTCGTGGGCGGCGACCGATTGGATATTCGCATCCACGCCGAAGCGTTTTGCCATGCGCTGCTGACCACTCCGGGTGCCACGCGCTTTTATCGCTCATTGGGGGCAGATGCCACCCAATCGATTGACATTGAACTGGAACAAGGGGCCAAACTGGAATGGCTGCCGATGGAAACCTTGGCCTACCCCGGCTGCCAAGCTGTCAATTCCTTGCGCGCCAAACTTGCGCCCGAAGCCCAATTGCTGGCATGGGAAGTGACTGCGCTGGGACTGCCTATCTCAGGTCAGCCATTCGATTCCGGCTTCCTGCAACAGCGCATCGAAATCGCAGATTGCTGGCTCGATCAGGGCCGAATCGACGCCCTCGACAAGCGGCTGATGGACTCGCCCTTGGGGCTGGCGGGGCAGCGTTGCCTCGGCACCTTGGTACTGGCCAGCGGCAGCCCATGGCCGTCGCAGACCCGAGAGGCGCTGCTACAGTCCGCGCGGGACAGCTTGGCCCAAAGCCCCACCGCCACCCGATCTGGCGCCACATGCACGCACGACAGGGTGCTGGTGGTGCGGGCACTGGGCCCACTGGTGGAGCCCGTGATGCAAACCCTCAAAGCCGCGTGGCGCAACGTGCGCGCCTGTGCGTGGGGATCCGAAGCGGCAGAGCCCAGAATTTGGAAGACCTGAATCGCGTGCGTCGTCAACGAAAACCCGAACGGTGGCAGAAGCACATGGGGAGCCTTAAATCGCAACCAATTTGCTGATGTTTGCCGCCCCCATTTCCTCCCCGCTGCCCTTGGCAACCACCTCACCGCGCTGCATCACCACGAACTGGTCAGCCAGAGCCTCGGCAAAATCATAGTACTGCTCGACCAGCAAGATCGCCATGGGTTGACCGTCTAGCCCATTCTTGGCCAAATGCTGCAACACCCGGCCAATGTCTTTGATGACACTGGGCTGTATGCCTTCGGTGGGTTCGTCGAGCACCAGCAAGCCGGGCGCGGCAGCGAGGGCGCGGGCAATGGCCAATTGTTGCTGCTGCCCACCCGACAGATCGCCCCCCCTGCGCCCACTCATTTGAGCCAGCACCGGAAACAACTCAAACAATGCCGGCGGAATGGGAGTCTTGGCGCTTTTGGTTGCCAATCCCATGAGCAGGTTCTCCCGCACAGTAAGCCGAGCAAAGATTTCGCGGCCCTGCGGCACATAACCAATGCCTGCGCGAGCGCGCTGGTATGGCGTGCACTTCGCCAGTGATTGGCCATCGAATTCAATGGAGCCGCTGCGGATCGGTACCAAGCCCATGAGGGACTTAAGCAACGTGGTCTTGCCGACGCCGTTACGCCCCAGCACCACAGTGATTTCGCCCCGACGCGCCTGCAAGCTGACCCCGCGCAAAATATGCGCACCACTGTAATACTGGTGCAATTGCTCAATGATCAACATGGCCGTTGGACCTCATCGCCCCAAATAAACTTCGATTACGCGTTCATCGGCCTGCACTTCATCGAGCGTACCCTCAGCCAACAGCGCACCCTCACAAAGCACCGTTACCTTGGAGCAGATAGAGCGCACAAAACCCATGTCGTGCTCGACCACGATCAAGGAGTGATGCTGTTTAAGTTGCATCAACAACTCTGCCGTGCGTTCGGTTTCGGCGTCGGTCATACCGGCTACAGGCTCGTCAAGCAGCAGCAACTTCGGCTCTTGCATCAGCAACATTCCGATTTCAAGCCATTGTTTTTGACCATGGCTCAATGAGCCCGCCAAGGCGTGGCATTGTGCGCCAAGCTCGATGGTGTGCAGCACCTGTGCCAAGCGATCCCGTTGCTCGGGCTTCAGTTGGAACCGCATGCTGGCCCAAACCCCCTTATGGCAGGCCAAGGCCAACTCAAGGTTTTCGAACACCGTCAGTTGCTCGAAAACCGTGGGCTTCTGAAATTTGCGACCTATGCCAAGGGAGGCGATTTCAGACTCGTTGTGACGCAGCAAATCAATGGTCGAGCCAAAAAAAACGGTGCCTGAGTCGGGTCGGGTTTTGCCGGTTATGACATCCATCAGCGTGGTTTTGCCCGCGCCGTTGGGGCCGATGATGCAACGCAGTTCGCCGGGTGCAATATCCAAATTGAGTTTGTTGAGCGCCCGGAATCCGTCGAAGCTTACTGTGACGTCTTCGAGGTACAGAATGCGCCCGTGGCTGATGTCCACCACGCCAGCCTGCAAGGGGTGTGCATAACCGGTTGCTCGACCCCCAGATCCGCCCACGGCCTGTGCTCGCGCTTGGGCCTCCTGCATTCGCTTTGTGCCAGCGTCAAGCAAGTCGGGTGTCATGTACGAACTCCCCGAAACCTATTCCATGTCTGTTTAGCCAATCCGGCCAGCCCGTTGGGCATGAACAAAGTCACCACAATAAACAAAGCGCCCAAGAAAAAAAGCCAAAACTCAGGAAAACTTACAGTCAGAACGCTTTTCGCACCATTGACCACAAAGGCCCCCACGATTGGTCCGATCAGGCTCGTGCGGCCGCCGACGGCAGCCCACACCGCCATCTCAATGCTGTTGGCAGGGCTCATTTCGCTGGGGTTGATGATCCCCACCTGCGGCACATAGAGCGCCCCTGCGACGCCGCACATGGCGGCAGAAATCACCCATATGCTCAACTTATAGTGCAAGGGGTTGTAGCCACAAAACATGACGCGGCTTTCAGCGTCGCGGATGGCGTGCAGCACGCGACCGAATTTTGACAGCAGCAGCCAACGGGCGAGCAACACGAAGCCCAGCAGGGTAATGCCCGACACGGCAAATAAAATCACGCGCATTTCCTCTGATGCCAGTGGAAAGCCCAGAATGCGCCGAAAATCAGTAAACCCGTTGTTGCCACCAAAGCCGGTTTCGTTACGGAAAAACAGCAGCATGGCAGCCAAGGTCAGGGCTTGGGTGATGATCGAAAAATAGACCCCTGTGATGCGCGAGCGAAAAGCCAAGTAGCCAAACAAAAAAGCCAGCCCCCCCGGCACCAGCACGACCAGCAACAGCGTCGCAACAAAACTGTGCGAAAGCGCCCAAAACCATGGCAACTCGGTCCAACCCAAAAAAACCATGAAATCTGGAAGGGCGCTGCCATACACGCCATCGGCCCCGATCTGGCGCATGAGGTACATGCCCATCACGTAACCGCCCAGGGCAAAAAACAGGCCGTGACCGAGCGAGAGGATGCCGGCTTGACCCCAAATCATGCCTATGGCCAATGCGCAAATCGCATAGGTAAGAATTTTCCCCAGTAGCCCAACCATGAAGTCACTCATGTGCAGCGCATGGCCTTCTGGAACCCACAAATTGAGCACCGGCACCACCACGCAGACCACCAAAGCAGCGGACAAAAAAGCTGACCAGCCAGCCCGCCCAAACAGGGGTTTGGAGGGCACTGTTAGGCTGTAGAGATCGGAACGGGTGATATCGGTCATGTCGCTTGCCCTATGCCGAGCGGCCTTTGAGAGCAAATAAACCTTGTGGTCGCTTTTGTATGATCAGGATGATCAACACCAACACAGCGATTTTGGCCAGCACCGCACCGGCCCAGCCTTCGATGAACTTATTCACCACTCCCAAGCCCATCGCAGCGTATACGGTTCCGGCCAACTGCCCCACCCCGCCGAGCACCACCACCATGAACGAGTCGATGATGTATTGCTGGCCCAAATCGGGTGCCACATTGCCAATCTGGCTGACTGCCACGCCCGCTAGGCCGGCAATGCCGGAACCAAAGGCAAAGGCCAAGGTATCCACCCGTGCCGTGTTGACGCCCATGCAGGCCGCCATAGGCCGGTTTTGCGTGACGCCTCGCACAAACAGGCCCATGCGGGTGCGGCCGATGAACAGCGCCACCCCAATCACCACCGCCGCTGCAAATGCAATGATGAATATTCGGTTCCATGGCAGCGTCAGGCCGCTCATCACTTCAACGCCGCCGCTCATCCATTGCGGGCTCACCACGGCCACGTTTTGCGCGCCAAAGGTGCTGCGCACCAATTGAATCAAAATTAGGCTGATGCCCCAAGTGGCCAGCAGCGTTTCGAGCGGCCGCCCATAGAGCCAGCGAATCACGCCGCGCTCCATCAGCGCCCCCACCAGCGCGGACGCCATGAATGCAATCGGCAGGGCCGCGAGCAAATACCACTCGAACCAACCCGGCAAAAACTGCTGAAACAAGGCATGCACCACAAAGGTGGCGTAAGCGCCGATCATGATCAGCTCACCGTGCGCCATATTGATGACGCCCAGCAGCCCGTAGGTGATGGCCAACCCAAGCGCCACCAGCAGCAAAATGGAGCCTAGGCTGATGCCTGCAAACACCTGACGCACCACCTCGGCCAGCGCCAGCGAACGGTCTATGGCTGCTACGGCCGTGCGCAAGGCCTGTTGCACCGCTGGGTCGCTCTCCCGCTCCAGTTGCTCGGCCAAGCGGTTGCGCACCAAGGGTTGCCCCAGTTCGGCCAAAACCTGTGCCGCCGCCAAGCGCTGCGGCGCGTCGCTGCTGCCAAGCCTAACCACGGCCTGCGCCTGCTCCAACACCAGCCGCGCCGGTGCCGCCAAGCGCTGCCCGTATGGGGGCGACAAGGCGCGCTCGATCTGTGCCGCCAGCACCGGATCGGGGCGCGTCAACTGGCTCTCGCGCAGCCGCTGCGCCGCCGCCTGCTGGCGCATGGGGTCGGGGTCGAACAGGTCCAGCAAAGCCAGCGACTGCTCCAAGGCGTTGCGCAGCCGGTTGTTGAGCATCACAGCCGAAGCCCCCGCACCGTCAACCGCCGCCCCGGTTGTGGCATCGATCCAGCGCCCGTGGTCCGCGATCAAAACCTGCTGCCCCTGCACCTGCACCGCTTCGCGCGCCAGCGCCCGGATCAAATCGTGTGCGCGCTGACTATCTGATAACGCCAGCCGATGCAGCGCTTCAATGCGCGTCGCGGTGTCGCCCTCGGCCAAAGCCCAAGCGTCTTCGGGGCTGAGCGCATGCGCCGCAGCCGACCACAGCGCACCGAGCAACAGCAGGCACCAGCCTATGTGCTTTCTGAATGCAAACGGTGTGGGCGTGCCTGACATCGCGGATTCCGACTCGGGTCAGCGGGTGCGCTGCGGGGTCTCGGGGCGGCGGTCGTTGCCCTCGATGAACGGGCTCCAAGGCTGTGCCCGCACCATGGCGCGGGTGCGCCAGACCACGTTGAATTGCCCGTCGGCACGCACCTCACCAACGAAGACGGGCTTGTGCAGGTGGTGGTTGCGGTCGTCCATGCGCACCTGAAAACCGCTCGGGGCCTGAAAGGTCTGCCCGCGCATGGCCACACGCACCCGATCGACCTCGATCGAACGAGCCTGCTCCACCGCCTGCCGCCACATGTTGATGCCTATATAGGTGGCCTCCATCGGGTCGCTGGTGAGCGGGCGCTCACGGTGACCCGCGATATTGCGGGCGCGCGCAAAAGCCGTCCATTTGCGGATGAACTCGGCATTGGCCGGGTTTTGCAGGCTCATGAAATAGTTCCAAGCCGCCAAGTGCCCCACCAGCGGCCGGGTATCGACGCCGCGCAGCTCTTCTTCACCCACGCTAAAGGCCATCACCGGCACATCGGTGGCGCGCACGCCCTGATTGCCCAGCTCGCGGTAGAAAGGCACGTTGGAGTCGCCGTTGATGGTGGAAATGACCGTGGTTTTGACTCCTTGGCCTGCAAACTGCCGGATGCGGGCAATAATGGTCTGGTAGTCGCTGTGCCCAAAGGGCGTGTATTCCTCCATGATGTCGGCGCTGCCCACACCCCTAGTGCGCAAAAATGCGCGCAGGATGCGGTTGGTGGTGCGCGGATACACGTAGTCGGTGCCCAACAACACGAAGCGCCGCGCCGCGCCACCGTCCGGGCTCATGAGGTACTCCACGGCAGGAATGGCCTGCTGGTTGGGTGCAGCACCGGTGTAGAACACGTTCGGGCTCATTTCTTCGCCCTCGTATTGCACCGGGTAATACAGCAGCCCGTTGAGTTCTTCAAAAACCGGCAACACGGCCTTGCGACTCACCGAGGTCCAGCAACCAAACACGGCCGCCACCCGGTCTTGCGTCAGCAGTCGGCGCGCCAACTCCGCAAACAGCGGCCAATTGGAGGCGGGATCGACCACCACGGCCTCCAGCCTGCGGCCCAGCACCCCGCCGCGACCGTTGATTTCTTCGACCGCCATCAGCACGGTGTCTTTGAGCGCCGTCTCGGAAATGGCCATGGTGCCCGACAGGCTGTGCAGTACGCCGATTCGAATCGGCGCATTGGGGTTGGCAAGGGCTGCGCTGGCGCCCAGAGCGCCCACACTGCTGGCGGCCGCTGCGGCAGAAATTGCTTTCAAGGTGGTGCGTCGCTGCATCATTCAAAACTCCGGTTTGCAAGCCAAACATTTACGGCGCGCCTGCGCTGGTAGCAAAGGCAGATGAGCCGTGACCGAGACTTCATGGTAGGCAAGCCAAGGGCTGCTGTCTGTACGCCAGATGGCGTATGCAAATGGGGCTTGGGCTTGGACTGACCCACTTTTCAATGCAGCAATGAACCCGCCTGTCCGCGCCCGCCGCGGCCAAAGGCCATGGCCGCTGCCGCGGTCCGGGTTTCCACACCCAGCTTGGCATACAGCCTCTCGGTGTGCTTTTTCACCGTGGCTGGGCTGGAGCCCAGAATGTCGCCAATGTCGCGGTTGGTCTTGCCTTGCGTAACCCAGTACAGCACCTCGGCCTCGCGCGCGGTCAGGCCAAAGCACTTACCCAGACTTTGCTGCGTCACTGCGATCGATTGCTCAGCCATCACCACCAACCAGCCATCGCTTCGCCCGGGCTCTGGCGGCTCACCCTGCCCGTCCAAGCTGCCATGCAGGCGCAAACTCAAGCGGGAGCCGCCCCGGTCCACATGCAGTTGCGCGGGCTCACCCAGCCGGCCTGGCGCTGCGTCAGCACCCTGCAAGCTTCTTTTCATCCATCGCAGCACCGGCTCGGGCACTATGGGGGGCCGCGTGCCAAAGTAGCGCCACAGCAGGTCTTGCGCCAAGGGGGTTTGCCAGAGCAGGCAGGCATCAGGCAGGCGGATGGTCAGGCTGGCGTAGCCGAAGGCGTCGAGTGCCGACAGCGCCTGCCGGTTCATCTGCGCCTGCTCCCGAGCGGCCCGCGCCGCCCGGCAGTGCACCTGCAAGCGCGCCAGCAAATCGGTCATGCGGGCCGGCATCAGCAAATGATCCGAAGCGCCGGCCCGGTACGCGCTGGCCACGCTGGCCTCGCTTTCGTCGTTGAGCAACAGCAGCACGGGCAGGTGGCTGGTGGCACTGGACTGCCTGAGCCAGCGCACCCAGTCGAGTCCGCTGGCATCGGGCCAGTCGGCCGCCAACACGATCGCATCCGGCTGTGTCTGCGCCGCCCGCTGCGGCACCGAGCTGCCGTCGTGAACGAGGTCCACCTGATAGCCCGATTCTTCGAGCCCCTCCTGCATCGCTTGCAAGGGTTCGCAGGCAGGTGTGGCGAGCAACACCACAGAGGGCACACGGTGAGGGTTGAGGGGTTTGGACATAGCGGCTCCGGCAACAAACACATGCAAGCGATGCAAAAGCCGGGCCAAGAACCACCCTCATCATCCAAGCGCCACGGCTTCGAGTCAATCGCCTTGGGCTTGGCATGCAGATTGCTAGGTATTGCGCATGGAACTCTCACCGCGTGAAAAAGACAAGTTGCTGATCTTTACCGCTGCCCTGCTGGCCGAACGCCGCCGTGCGCGCGGGCTGGCGCTGAACTACCCGGAGGCGGTGGCGCTGATCTCGGCCGCCGTCATGGAAGGTGCCCGCGATGGCAAAACGGTGGCCGAATTGATGAGCGAAGGCCGCACCATTTTGGGGCGCTCCGACGTGATGGAGGGCGTGCCCGAGATGATTCCCGAGATTCAAATCGAAGCCACCTTCCCGGACGGCACCAAATTGGTGACCGTGCACCAACCCATCACTTGATTGCAGGAGCGATACCGATGAAAACCTTGCGCACCCCGCTGCTGCTGGCGGCCTGTATGCCCCTGACCCCAGCCTGGGCCCATGAAGGCCATGGGCTGAATGGGCCGCACTGGCATGCCTCCGACCTGTTCGGGCTGCTGGCCGCGGCCGCTGTCGTGGTGGTGGCAGCCCTCTGTTGCTTGCGCAAATGAAAGGGCCACGATGATTCCCGGCCAATATTTCCTTGAGCCCGGCGAGATCGAACTCAACCCCGGTCGGCGCACCCTCACGTTGGCAGTGGGCAACAGCGCCGACCGCCCGATCCAGGTCGGTTCGCATTACCACTTTGCCGAAGTCAACCGGGCGCTGGTGTTCGACCGGGCGGCCGCTCGCGGCATGCGCCTGAATATTGCCAGCGGCACCGCCGTGCGCTTCGAGCCCGGCCAGCAACGCACGGTCGAGCTGGTCGATCTGGCCGGCGACCGGGTGGTGTACGGCTTTTTGGGCCAGGTTCAAGGCCCGCTCTGACACCCCCCAACCACCCCAGGAGCCCTTCGCAACATGGCAACCCTCTCTCGCACCGCCTACGCCGACATGCTGGGGCCCACCGTGGGCGACCGGGTGCGGCTGGCCGACACCGATTTGATCATCGAGGTCGAACACGACTGCACCCTGCGCGCCGGCGGCTATGGCGAGGAGGTCAAATTCGGGGGTGGCAAAACCATCCGCGACGGCATGGGCCAGAGCCAGCGCAGCCGGGCCGAAGGGGCGGTCGATCTGGTCATCACCAACGCGCTGATCATCGACCACTGGGGCATCGTAAAAGCCGATATCGGCATTCGGGGCAGCCGCATCGTGGGCATTGGCAAGGCGGGCAATCCCGATATCCAGTCCGGCGTCGACATTCTCATCGGCCCCGGCACCGAGGTGCTGGCGGCCGAGGGCCTGATCGTCACCGCCGGCGGCTACGACAGCCACATCCACTTCATCTGCCCGCAGCAGATCGAGCACGCGCTGATGTCGGGCATCACCACCATGACCGGCGGCGGCACAGGTCCGAACACCGGCACCAACGCCACCACTTGCACGCCCGGCCCTTGGCACATGGAGCGCATGCTGCAGGCCGCCGATGCCTTTCCCATGAACCTGGGCTTTCTGGGCAAAGGCAACGCCAGCCAGCCGCGCGGCATACTCGAACAAATCGAGGCCGGCGCCATCGGCACCAAGCTGCACGAGGACTGGGGCAGCACCATGGCCGCCATCGACACCGCGCTCGATGTGGCCGAAGCCACCGACACGCAGGTGGCGATTCACACCGACACGCTCAACGAATCGGGCTTCGTCGAAGACTCGATTGCCGCCTTCAAGGGCCGCACCATCCATTCGTTCCACTGCGAGGGCGCCGGCGGCGGGCACGCGCCCGACATCATGAAGGTGGTGGGCGAGGCCAACGTGCTGCCGTCCTCGACCAACCCGACCCGGCCCTACACCGTCAACACGCTCGACGAACACGTGGACATGCTGATGGTCTGTCACCACCTCGACCAATCGATCCCCGAGGATTTGGCTTTTGCCGAGAGCCGCATCCGCAAGGAAACCATAGCCGCCGAAGACATCTTGCACGACCTCGGGGCCATCAGCATCATGAGCAGCGACAGCCAAGCCATGGGGCGGGTGGGCGAGGTCATCACACGCACGTGGCAAACGGCGCACAAAATGAAGCTGCAACGCGGCTGGCTCGCCCCCCCTTCGACAGAGCGCGGTGCGGCGCAGGCCAGCAGCCGCAACGACAACTTTCGCGTCAAACGCTACCTTGCCAAATACACCATCAACCCGGCCATCACCCACGGCGTCAGCCACGAAATCGGCTCGCTGGAGGTGGGCAAGTGGGCCGATCTGGTGCTCTGGAAACCGGCCTTTTTTGGCGTCAAGCCGGCCGTGATCCTCAAGGGTGGTTTGATCGCCGCCGCCGCCATGGGCGACCCGAACGCCTCGATCCCGACGCCTCAGCCGGTGCATTTCCAACCCATGTTTGCTGCCTATGGCCGCGCCATGCACCAGACCTCCTTGAGCTTCGTCTCGCAAGCCGCGCTGGCCGCCGATGTGGGTCGGCGTTATGGCTTGCAAAAACCGCTGGTGGCCGTCAAGGGCTGCCGAACGGCCACCAAGCATTCGATGGTGCACAACGACTACCTGCCGGTGATGGAGATCGACCCCCAAACCTACGCCGTGCGTGCCGATGGCCTGCTGCTGAGCTGCGAACCGTTGCCGGTGCTGCCCATGGCGCAGCGTTATTTTTTGTTCTGAGCGCCTTATGCTGCAAGCCATGCGTTGCATCGCCGGGGCTCGAGGGCTGGCGGCACCCTTGCTCAGACGCGCAGCCTACCTGACGCTGGATTGGGACCTGCGCCAAAAGAGCCGTTTCGAATGCACCGATTCGCAAGGCCGCCCGGTGGCGGTGTTCCTGCCGCGCGGACAGGTGCTGCGCGGCGGCGATGCGCTGCTGACGCAAGACGGCACCCTGCTGCGCGTAGTGGCCGCAGCGCAAGCGGTGTTGCGCATCAGCGCCTGCCCCCAGCACGGAACCCCGCTGGATTTGGTGCGGGCCGCCTACCACTTGGGCAACCGGCACGTGCCCACTGAACTGCAAGCGCAGTGGCTGCAAATAGAACCTGACCACGTGTTGTCGGAAATGTTGACGCACATGGGCTTGCACCTCGTGACCCTGCAAGCGCCCTTCGAACCCGAGGCCGGCGCCTACGGCCACCATGCCCGCAGTGGTGCGGGGTCGCACGCACACGCACACGCTCATGCGCATGATGGCTGTGCTCACGACCACGGCTGAGGCGCGACCATGAAGCCCACTCCTCAGCCAGCTCCCAAGCACGACGACGACGCCCTGCTGGCGCTGCTTTGGATGGCCTCTCCGACACTGCCGATTGGTGGCTTTTCATACTCCGAGGGACTGGAAGCCGCGGTCGATGCCGGGCTGGTGCATGATGAAAACAGCGCAGCCGAATGGCTGTGTGATCAGCTCTGGCTGACGCAGGCACGCTCCGACTTGGTGGTGCTGGCGCAAGCCCTGCGGGCGTGGCGCGCCAGCGACTTCGAGCGCCTGCAAGAACTCGACCACTGGGTGCGCCTGACCCGTGAAAGCGCCGAACTGCGCTTGCAAAGCGAACAGATGGGCCGCTCCTTGATGGAGTGGGTCAAGAGCTTGCGCCTACCACCACGCCCCCCTGAAGGCTTGCCCCAAGCGCTTGAATTCCCCACTTACCCGGTGGCCTTTGCCTATGGCTTGTGGCTGCGCCTGCCACCCACCGCCCCGGTGCGCGCGTGTGTGCTGTGTGCAGCGTTCGCCTGGGCCGAAAACATGGTGCAGGCGGCCATCAAGGCCCTACCCTTGGGCCAAGGCGCAGGTCAACGTGTGCTGGCCAGGGTTTGCCTCTCGATCCCTGAGGCAGTCACCGAAGCCTTGCAAACCAGCGACGCGCAGCGCCAATCCTTTAGCCCCATGTGGGCCATCTTGTCGGCCCGTCACGAAACCCAATACTCTCGCCTGTTCAGATCATGAATCTTGCCGCATTGCACCACATACCGGGCCGCACCAAAACCCTGCCACCGCTGCGCGTGGGCATCGGTGGGCCGGTTGGCAGCGGCAAAACCACTTTGCTCGAAATGCTGTGCAAAGCCATGCGCGCACGCCACGAGTTGGTCGCCATCACCAACGACATCTACACCAAGGAAGACCAGCGCCTGCTCACCTTGAGCGGCGCCTTGCCTGCCGAGCGCATCATGGGCGTAGAAACCGGCGGCTGCCCGCACACCGCGATTCGCGAAGACGCTTCGATCAACCTCGAAGCCATCGACCGCATGCTGGTGCAGTTTCCCAATGCCGATATCGTCTTCATCGAAAGCGGGGGCGACAACTTGGCCGCCACCTTCAGCCCCGAACTCAGCGACCTCACCTTGTATGTGATCGACGTGGCAGCGGGCGAAAAAATTCCCCGCAAAGGCGGGCCGGGCATCACCAAAAGCGATCTACTGGTGATCAACAAAATCGACCTGGCCCCCCATGTGGGTGCCAGCCTCGAGGTGATGCAGGCCGACACTGCGCGGATGCGCCCAGACGCCGTGCGCCGCCCATGGGTGATGACCAACCTCAAAACCTTGCAAGGCGTGGCCGACGTGGTCGCTTTCATCGAACAACGCGGGCTGCTGCGGTGAGTGCGGGCGCCAGCGCCCGGGCTGGCTACCAATCTGTGCTATACCTGAGCAATTCGTGCGCCCGCACCACCCTTTCAGGAGCAACCCCATGCCCAACACCCGAAGCGCCAACGCCGTGCGGCTGGAGTTCACGGCCGACTGTCTGGTCAAGTCCAACCTCTCGGGGGCGGCCTTCACCGGCGACTGGCTCTGGGTGGCGGGCGACGAAGCCTGCGGCGTGGAGCGCCTGCGCCGGCTGGCCCCGGTGGGGAGCGAAACGCTGCGTTTTGGCGAGCCGCGCGATTTTCCGCTGGCCGATTTGCTGGACCTGCCCGGCGCGCCCGATGAAGAGGCCGACCTCGAAGGCATGGCCGTGGTCGATGGCTTTTTGTGGGTGGTGGGCTCGCATGGCCTCAAGCGCAAAAACGCCAAGCCCGAGCGCGGCCACGCCGACAACGCCAAACGGCTGGCCAAGCTCTCGCTGGACGGCAACCGGCGCCTGCTGGCCTGCCTGCCGATCGAGCCCGACGCCGATGGCGAACCCTGCTTGGTGCGGCTGGCCGCCGATGGCCGCCGCGCCTTGCGCTTGAAGGGCGATGCCCAAAGCAACCTGCTCACCCGGGCGCTGGCCGCCGACCCGCACTTTGGCCCTTACCTAGCCATTCCCGGCAAAGACAATGGCTTTGACATCGAAGGGCTGGCGGTGTGTGGGCGCCGGCTGCTGCTGGGCCTGCGCGGGCCGGTGCTGCGCGGCTGGTCGGCCTTGCTCGAAATCGAGGTCGAGGCGCGTGGCGATGAGCTGCGCCTGCTGCCGCTGGACGCCAGCGGCACGCTGCTGCGCAAGCACTTCCTGCAGCTCGATGGCTTGGGCGTGCGCGACCTGCATTTTTCTGGCGACGACCTCTACCTGCTGGCCGGCCCGACGATGGTGCTCAACGGCGAGATCCGCGTCTTCAAATGGCCCGGGGCCAAGACGGTGCTGGCGGCCAACCAGGAGCCGGTGCGCTTCGAGTCTGCGCTGAGCGAATCGGAGGCGCTGCCGCACGGTCAAGGCAGCAACCGCGCCGAAGCCCTGTGCGACCTGCCGCCCGCCTTGGCCGGGCGCAAGCCGAGCTGGCTGGTGCTCTACGACGCGCCCGGCGCTGATCGCCGCGAGGGCGAGCACACCGTGTTTGGCGATCTGCTGCGCCACGATTGAACGCGCTGGCCCGCACCCTGCACCCGGCCGAGATGGCTCCATGACGGCCTGCCCCACCATCGACCCGGCCGCGCCGCTGCAGTTTGTCATCAACGCGGCCTCGGGCAGCAGCGCCGCCGACAGCAAGCGCGAGCTCATCGAAGGCGTGTTGCAGGCGGCTGGACGGCGTGGGGAGCTGTACTTTTGCCAGCCAGCCGATCTGCCCCAGGTGGCGCAGCAGGCCACCGCCACGGCGCTGGCCAGCGGCACGGCGGTGATTGGAGTAGGCGGCGACGGCACCATGAACACGGTGGCGCAGTTTGCCCACGCGGCGGGCTGCGCCATGGGGGTGGTGCCGCAGGGCACCTTCAACTACTTTGCGCGCACGCACGGCATCCCCGCCGACCCGGCCGAGGCCATGCAGCAGTTGCTGGGCTGTGCACCGCAGCCGGTGCAGGTGGCGGCCATCAACCAGCGCGTGTTTCTGGTCAACGCCAGCATGGGCCTGTACCCCGAGCTGCTGGAAGACCGCGAGGCCTACAAGGCGCGCTTCGGGCACAGCCGCTGGGTCGCGTTCTGGGCCGCCTGCGTGACGCTGCTGCGCGCGCAGCGCCAGTTGCGCCTGCACATCGAGCAGGGCGATTCGGCGCGCGACGTGCGCACGCTGATGCTGTAAATGACGCGCATGCGCGCACCGCTCGACTTTCGCGTGCTGGAACAACCGCTGCTGCTGCTCAAGCCGCCCCCTGCCCCCGACCTCAGGGCGCAGCCGTGAGCCTCGTGTTGCAGGTCTCGGACACGCACTTTGGCACCGAACAGCCCCCGGTGCTCGAGGCGCTGGTGGCGCTGGCGCAGCAGCTGCGCCCCGACTTGGCGGTGCTCTCGGGCGACATCACGCAGCGCGCGCGGCCGGGGCAGTTTCGCGCCGCCCGCGCCTTCATGGACCGGCTGGGGGCACCGCTGCTGGCGATTCCGGGCAACCACGACATCCCGCTGCTCGATCTGTGGACGCGCCTGCGCCGCCCCTACGCCCGGTACCTCGCCGCTTTTGGCCCGGCGCTCGAGCCGGTGCACGATGCCCCCGATCTGCTGGTGCTGGGCCTGAACACCACCCGGCCGTGGCGGCACAAGCACGGCGCGGTGTCGGCACAGCAGATCGAGCGCGTGGCGCAGCGGCTCGAGGCCGCCGGGGCGGCGCAGTTGCGCGTGGTGGTGGTGCACCAGCCGGTGGCCGTGATCCGTGCCTCCGACCGGGTCAACCTGCTGCGCGGGCACACGGCCGCGCTGGAGCGCTGGGCGGCTGCGGGTGCCGACTTGGTGCTGGGCGGGCACATCCACCTGCCCTATGTGCTGGCGCTGCCCGCGCTGGCGCGGCCGCTGTGGGCGGTGCAGGCCGGCACGGCGGTGTCGGCGCGGGTGCGCGAAGGCCTGCCCAATTCGGTGAATCTGCTGCGTTGGGGTGCGCACGCCCCCCCGGGCTGCTGCCTGATCGAGCAGTGGGATTACGCCGCGGGGCAGCAGGCCTTTGTGCGCGCCTTGGTGACCGAGGTGCGGCCGGCGCGGGGTTGACGCGTCAGCACGCGCCGATCAGCAGCGCCCTGAAGTCGTTCACGTTGGTGCGCGTGGGGCCACTGTGCAGCGCGTCGCCCAAGGTGGCAAAAAAGCGGTGCGCGTCGTGGGCGTCGAGCATTTGTTGCGCCTCCAGCCCTAGTGAGTGCGCGCGTGCCAGCGTGTCGGGGCCGATCAGGGCCCCGGCAGCGCTACCGACGCCATCGATGCCGTCGGTGTCGGCCATGAGCGCATGAATGCCGGGCTGGCCGCTTGGTTGTCTGCTTGGCTGAGCGGCGCTTTGGTCACCGAGCTCAAGCGCGCACGCCAGCAGGCACTCGACGTTGCGCCCGCCTTGGCCGGGGGTGCTGCTGCGCAGCGTGACCGTGGTTTCACCACCCGAGAGCAGCACGCAAGGTGGCGCAAACGGCTGCTGGCGCTGCGCGATCTGGCGCGCCAGCGCCGCCAGCACCTTACCCACTTCGCGCGCCTCGCCTTGCAGCGCGTCGCTCAAGATGTGCGCCTCAAAGCCGGCGGCGCGCGCGGCGGCGGCAGCGGCTTCGAGCGCCATCTGCGGGGTAGCCAGCCAGCGCAGCTCGCTGCGCGCCAGCCGCGCATCGCCCGGTTTCAGGGTTTCGCCTTGGCCGCTGTGCAGCAGCGCCAGCGCGGCTGGGGGCAGCTGCAGCCGGTAGCGCTGCACGATGGCCAAGGCATCGGCGCAGGTGCTGGGGTCGGCCACGGTGGGGCCAGAGGCGATGTCGGCCGGGTCGTCGCCGGGCACGTCGGAGATCAGCAGCGTGAGCACGCGCGCCGGATAGCAGGCCGCTGCCAGCCGCCCACCCTGCAGCGCCGACAAATGGCGGCGCAAGCAGTTGATCTCGCCGATGCGGGCGCCGCTGGCCAACAAGGCCCGCGCCAGCGCCTGCTGCTCGGCCAGCACCATGCCGGGCAGCGCCAGAGGCCACAGCGCCGAACCGCCGCCCGAGAGCAGGCAGAGCACGGTGTCGGCCGCGCTCAGGCCCTGCACGCTGGCGAGCACGCGCTCGGCGGCGCGCCAGCCAGCGGCGTCGGGCACCGGGTGCGCGGCGGCGACGATTTCGATGCGCGCGCACGGCACCTCGTGGCCGTAGCGCGTCACCACCAGGCCGCCGAGCGCCTGTGGGTCGCCGTCCCAATGGTCTTCGACGGCGCGCGCCATGGCCGCCGCGGCCTTGCCGGCGCCCACCACCCACAGACGGCCAGCGCCGATGTCGGCCGCGCGCGGCAGATGCGGTGGCAGGCACCGCGCCGGCTGGGCAGAGGCCACGGCCGCGGCAAAGAGCTGGCGCAGCAGGTCGGCGGGGGCGATGGGGGCGGCCTGCGATGGGACTGAGGCTGAGGCTGAGGCAGGTGTAAGTTCGGTTGCGGGTACGGGTGTCGGTATGTGCGCCGAGACAAGCTCAGGCGACCGTGCGGCTGCGGGGTGTGGGCTGGGCGGCTTCATCGTCGCCACTTTAACCGCAAGCCCCAACCCCAACCCCAACCCCAACCCCAACCCCAACCCCAGCGCGAGCGCCACCCCCCGGCCCCGTTTACACTTCCCGCACTGCGACTACGCCACACCACACATGCCACTGGAACTCCTCACCGGCTGGATCGGACTGCTGTTTGCCGGCCTGCTTGGGCTGCTGGTGGGCAGTTTCCTCAACGTCGTCATCCACCGGCTGCCCATCATGCTCGAGCGGCGCTGGGCCGCCGAGTGCGCCGAGCTGCATCCCAGCCCTGCTGGGGCTGGGGCTGGGGCTGGGGCTGGGGCTGGGGCCGCCGCTCACCACAGCGCCCACACAGCCCACACAGCGCACAGCGCCCCGAACCACGCACCCGCTGAAGCCCTGAACCTGCTCACCCCGCGCTCGCGCTGCCCAGCCTGTGGGGCCGGCATCGCCTGGTACCAAAACATCCCGCTGCTCAGCTACGCCCTGCTGCGCGGCCGCTGCAGCGCCTGCGCGGCCCCCATCGGGCTGCGCTACCCGCTGGTGGAGTTGCTCACCGGCATCGGCTTTGCTTGGGTCATGCACCTGCACGGCCCGGGCTTGGCCACTCTGGCCTGGATGGGTTTCGTCGCTGCCGTGCTGGCGCTGGCCTTCATCGACTGGGACACCACCTTGCTGCCAGACGACATCACGCTGCCGCTGGTTTGGGCCGGGCTGATCGTGGCCGCGCTGGGCTGGAACACCATCGACCTCGGCACCGCCCTGTGGGGCGCGGTGGCGGGTTATGTGTCGCTGTGGTCGATCTACTGGGCCTTCAAGCTGCTCACCGGCAAAGAGGGCATGGGCTATGGCGACTTCAAGCTCTTGGCCGCGCTCGGGGCCTGGCTGGGCTGGCAGGCGCTGCTGCCGGTGCTGCTGCTGGCCTCGGTGCTGGGCGCGGTCGTGGGCATCGCCATGAAGTACAGCAGCGGCTTGCGCGAGGGCGGCTACGTGCCCTTTGGGCCGTTCCTGGCTTTTGGCGGCCTGCTGGCGCTGGCGCTGGGGCCGGCCACGCTGCTGGGCTGGATCGGGCTTTAAACCGCACCGCCCACCATGCGCGCCCACCCCCAGCCCCCTTGGCGCATCGGTCTGACCGGCGGCATCGGCAGCGGCAAGAGCACGGTGGCGGCGATGCTGCAGGCGCTGGGCGCGCCGGTGCTCGACGCCGACGCTCTGGCGCGCGCCTGCACCGCCCCCGGTGGCACCGCCATCGAGCCCATCCGCGCCGCCTTTGGCCCGCAATACATCGGGCCCGACGGGGCGCTGGACCGCGAGCAGATGCGGGCGCTGGTTTTTGCCCAGCCCGCGGCGCGCCAGCGGCTGGAGGCGATCGTGCACCCGCTCGTGCGCGCCGCGATCGAGCAGGCCTGCGCACAGCTGCAAGGCCACAGCGACTGCGTGGTGCTCGACATCCCGTTGCTGGCCGAATCGGCGCATTGGCTGCAGCAAGTCGATGCGGTGTGGGTGGTGGACTGCAGCGCGCAAACGCAGATTGAGCGCGTGCGCGCGCGCAACGGCTGGCCGCGGGCGCAAATACAAGCCGTGCTCGACGCCCAAGCCAGCCGCGCGCAGCGGCTGGCGCTGGCCGACACGGTGCTCGACAACGACGCCACCACCACCCTGCCCCAGTTGCAAGCGCAAGTGGCGGCGGCTTATGCCCGGCAGCGCCAGCTTTTCGGGCTATGATCGAGCGGTGATCCTCTACGAGTACCCGTTCAACGAACGCATCCGCACCTACCTGCGGCTCGAGCGCTTGGCCGAGCGCTTGGGCCAGTTGCTGCTGCGCCCCAGCGCCCTCGATCACCACTTTGCGCTGCACACCCTGTTCGAGCTGCTCGAAATCGGGGCGCGCTCCGATTTGAAATCCGAAATCCTCAAAGACCTCGAGCGCCTCAAGCAGCAGTACCTGGGCTACCGTGGCAACCCGGCCATTTCCGAGGCCGCGCTGGAGCAGTTCATCGCCCGCCTAGAAGGCTGCTACGCCGCCTTGCAGGAGTGCGGCAAGGTCGGGCAGTCGCTGGCCGAAAACGAATGGCTGACAGCGGTGCGCAGCCGCTTGGCCATTCCCGGCGGCAGCTTCGAGTTCGACTTGCCCGCCTACCACGACTGGCAACAGCGCAGCCCCGAGCTGCGCCAGCAAGATCTGCAGCCGTGGGCGCAGACCCTAGAACCGTTGCTCGAACCGGTGCAGCTGCTGATGAACGTGCTGCGCAACTCGGCCCAAGCGCAAAAGGTCTGGGCCAGCCACGGCCAGTTCCAGCAAAACCTGGCCCAAGGCAAAAGCTACCAGATGCTGCGGCTGTGGATCGCCCCAGAGCTGAGCCTGGTGCCCGAGATCAGCGGCAACCGGATGCTGTTTGCTGTGCGCCTGCTGCAGCGCGGCGTCGACGGCAAGCTGCACCTGGCCAGCGAGAGCGAGGCCGAGCTGGAGTTCACGCTCTGCGCTTAACTTAAGGTTAAGGGGCCAAGGGAGGCTGCAGCAGCAAGCCCTGCAACTGCTGCAACCCCTGCAACAGCGGCACCGAACCCGGCAACAGCGGTGCCACCTGCACCGGCAGGCTCTGCCAAGCGCAGCTTTGGCCTTCGTGCATGTGCAGGGTGCCGCTCCAGTCGCGCACCAGGCACACCTGCAGGCGCACCAAGGCGTGCGGGTAGTCCACCACGAGGCTGCGCCAAGGCTGCACGGCGCCGATCTGCAGCCCGATTTCTTCCTGCAGCTCGCGCCGCAGCGCCGCCTCAAGGCTCTCGCCGGCTTCGATCTTGCCGCCGGGGAACTCCCAGCAACCGGCATAGGCTTTGCCCGGCGGGCGCGTGGTGAGCAAAACGCGCCCTTGGGCGTCGACCAGCACGCCCACCGCGACTTCGATCAGGCGCTGCCCGTGGCCCGGGGCGCGCGGTCGCTCGGCGTCCACCACCAGCGCCGGTGGCACGTTTGGCAAGGTCCACTCTGGCAACGGCGGCGGCAGGCTCATGTATGGGGCCACAGGCTGGCTGGGGATGGCTAGAGGATAAGGGGGCTAGGCCAGCGCCGAACCCGCGACGGCGCTGCTCGGGTGGTTGCCGGCGTAATCGCGCGCAAACTGGTAGGCCACGCGGCCGTTGCGCGCGCCGCGCTCGAGCGCCCAGACCAGCGCTTGCGATCGTGCGGCCTCGATCGCTGCCTCGGGCACGCCAAAGTGCCCCAGCCACTGGTGCACCACGCTCAGATACTCGTCTTGACCGAAAGGGTAAAAGCTGATCCACAGCCCGAAACGCTCGGACAGCGAGATTTTTTCCTCCACCGCTTCGCCAGGGTGCAGTTCGCCGTCCTCGTCGCGGCGGTGGCTCAGGTTGTCGCGCAGGTACTCGGGCAGCAGGTGGCGCCGGTTGCTGGTGGCGTAGATCAGCACGTTGGGGCTGCTGGCGGCCACCGATCCGTCCAAGATCGACTTGAGCGCCTTGTAGCCGCTCTCGCCGTCCTCGAAGCTCAGGTCGTCGCAAAAAATCAGGAAGCGCTCGCTGCGTTCGGCCACCAGCGCCACCAAGTCGGGCAAATCGCCCAGGTCGGCTTTATCGACTTCGATCAGGCGCAGGCCTTGGGCCGCAAAGGCGTTTAGGCAGGCGCGGATGAGCGAGCTTTTGCCGGTGCCGCGCGCGCCGGTGAGCAGCACGTTGTTGGCCGGCAGCCCCTGCACGAAGTGCGCGGTGTTGCGCACCAGACGCTCTTTTTGCGGCTCGATTTCCTGCAAATCGGACAGCGCCATGGCCCCGATGTGGCGCACCGGCTCGAGCAGGCCGTGGCCGCCGCGTTTGCGGTAGCGCCAGGCCACGGCGACGCCCCAGTCGGGGGCAGCCAGCGGCTGCGGCAGCACGGTCTCGAGGCGCGCCAGGAGTGCTTCGGCGCGCAGCAGCACGCGTTCAAAGGCTTCGTTCATGGGTTGCGGTCAGGGCTTTGATCTGGGGCTAGGCGAAGGGCATCCAAAGCGGATCAGGAGCGGATCAAGAACGGTAATCGGCGTTGATGCGCACGTAGTCGAGGCTGAAGTCGCAGGTCCAGACGGTCTCGGTGGCCGCGCCCCGGCCCAGGCCGACGCGGATGGTGATCTCGCTCTGGCGCATGACGCGCGCGCCCTCGGCTTCGGTGTAGCCGGGGTGGCGGCCGCCGCGCGTGACCACGTGCACGTCGTCGAGGTGCAGCTCGATCCGGTTTTGGTCTAGGTCGGCGATGCCGGCGTAGCCCACCGCCGCGAGGATGCGGCCCAGATTCGGGTCGCTGGCGTAAAACGCGGTTTTGACCAGCGGCGAATGCGCGATGGCGTAGGCCACCTGCAGGCATTCATCGGCGTGGCGCCCGCCTTCGACGCGCACGGTGATGAACTTGGTCGCGCCCTCGCCATCGCGCACGATGGCGTGCGCCAGCGTCTGCGCCAGCTCGGTCAGGGCCGCCTGCAAGGCCACGCCGTCTGGGCTGGCTAGGTCGGTGATGGGGGCGTGCCCGGCCTGCCCGGTGGCGATCAGGATGAAAGAATCGTTGGTCGAGGTGTCGCCGTCGATGGTGATGCGGTTGAACGAGGCGTCGGCCAAGCGCCGTGCCAGCTCGGGCAGCAGCGCGGGTGCGATGCAGGCGTCGGTGGCAACGAAGCCGAGCATGGTCGCCATATTGGGCCGGATCATGCCGGCGCCCTTGGACATGCCGCTCAAGGTCACGCGTTGGCCACCGAGCTGCAGCTGGCGGCTGGCGGCCTTGGCCACGGTGTCGGTGGTCATGATGCCTTCGGCGGCGCGCAGCCAGTGCGTGGGCTGGGCGTCGGCCAGCGCTGCCGGCAGGCCAGCGACGATGCGCTCGATCGGCAGCGGCTCCATGATCACGCCGGTGGAAAAGGGCAGCACCTGCTCGGGTGCTAGGCCCAGCAGCGCGGCCAGGGCGGCGCAACTCTGGCGCGCGTGCGCAAGGCCCGGCTCACCAGTGCCGGCGTTGGCGCAGCCGGTGTTGATGAGCAGCGCGCGCACCGCCGCGCCGGCCTCGAGGTGCTCGCGGCACACCTGCACCGGTGCGGCGCAGTAGCGGTTGCGCGTGAACACCCCAGCCACGGCGCTGCCGGGGTCGAGCAGCAGCACGGTCAGGTCTTTGCGGTTGGGCTTGCGCACCCAGGCTTCGGTCACGCCGATGCGCACCCCGGGCACGGGCAGCAGGCTCTCGACGGCAGGGGCGCTCCAGTTGACGGGCATGGTTTTACTCCTTTGGGCCTTTGGGCCGCTTAAGCTCTAGCCACTTAGGCCACTAAGACCTCTCAGTTATCCATTCCGCGAACGCGGCACCCGCGACGCATGAAACCGGTGTGTAATTGAGGGGCGGCGTCCGGCACAGAGGTCGGTTCGTACTTGGTGCTTCGAGCTCGTTTCTCAGTTGGACCCGC
>Ga0208242_100505_pt1 | contig 22263 bp, 21 predicted proteins | sample SubbioAug_CSW13A_FD_184825 | JGI IMG/M metagenome (GOLD analysis project Ga0208242, IMG submission 184825) | Serpentinite rock and fluid subsurface biosphere microbial communities from McLaughlin Reserve, California, USA - CR12Aug_CSW13A (SPAdes) | ecosystem: Environmental > Terrestrial > Deep...
TGACCCTGATCGACATCGACCGCCGGGCAGTCGAGTGCGCGACCCGCAATGTGAACGATCCCCGGGCCCACGTGGTCTGGGCCGATATCCGCCAGGGTGCGCCGGATTTGAGCGAGCTGGACTTCGTGGTGATGAACCCGCCCTTCCACGATGGCGGCGCCGAAGACCGGGCCCTGGGCGCGGCCTTCATCGCCCAGGCCGCCAAGGCTCTACGGCACGGCGGCAAGCTGCTGATGGTCGCCAACCGTCATCTGCCCTATGAGCGGCCGCTCGCCGACAGCTTCGGGACCAAGGTCAAGCTGCTGGCCGAGGAGGGCGGCTACAAGCTCTATGAGGCCCGGCGGTGAGCAAGGTCCCGATGGCCAGGCTCGATCGCCTGCTGGCCAATCTGGGCTATGGATCGCGCCGCGAGGTCCAGGGTCTGCTGCGCAAGGGCGCGGTGGTGTTCGACGGCGCGGTCCTCAGCGACGGCGGCCAGAAGATTCCGGTGGTTCCCGACCTGCCCGAGCGCATGACGATCGAGGGCGCGCCGGTGGACCCGCCCGCGCCCCTGACCCTGCTGATGCACAAGCCGCTGGGCGTTGTCTGCTCCCACCGGGAGCCGGGCCGCAGCGTCTATGAGCTTCTGCCCCGGCGCTGGCGGGCGCGGATGCCTGGCCTCTCCACCATCGGGCGTCTGGACCTGGACACCACAGGCCTGCTGCTGATCACCGACGACGGCCCGCTTCTGCACAGGGTGATCGCGCCCCGCAGCCATGTGACCAAACGCTATGTGGCGAGGCTCGCCCGTCCCTTGCGCGGGGATGAGGCGGCGGTGTTCGCCGCGGGGACCCTCATGCTGGAGTCCGAGACCGAGCCCCTCGCGCCCGCGACGCTGGAGCCTTTGTCGGACACCCAGGCCCGCCTGACCATCACCGAGGGGCGCTATCATCAGGTGCGCCGCATGTTCGCCGCCGTCGGCAATCATGTGGAGGCCCTGCACCGGGACCAGATCGGCGGGCTTTCCCTGCCGCCGGACTTGGCGCCTGGCGCCTGGCGCATCCTCAAGCCCGATGAGCTGAGCGCAATTTTCGCCTGAATATTGGTCCTGGCTTAATCGGTTCAGGCATTAAGGCGCGAGTGCGAGAGCCTTGTTTTGCTTGACGACGACAAGGTTCCGTTAACCATGTTCAAAAGTTAATCACTTGTTAATCGCCGCGGCTCCGGCTTTGCTCTGTCTCACCTGAACCCGCGCGGGGCGTCCCGCCGCGGGACTCTGATGACGACGGAGCGCCACGGCATGTTTGAGTTCGGCCGGGAGTTGAAGCGGATCTTTGGGGCCCAGGGGGGCTGGCGTCCGGCGCGTGATGGTCTGGCCGGGGGAGACTCCGCCCTGCTGGAACTGCTCGACCTCTCCCTGCTGCGCAACGAAGGCAAGGCCGCCGATGCCGCCGCCGGTCGTATCAGCGCCAAGGACAAACCCCAGCGCCGCCTGGAAGCCGCCATCGTCTGGCGCGAGGTCGCCCGCCGTTCCGGCGACGCCGCCACCCTTCGCAAGGCCGCCGCCCAGGCCGAGGCCGCCGCCACCGCCTTTGACCGGGAGCGTCGCCCCGACGGCTGGGCCCGCGCCCGCTGTGAACAGGCCTTCTGCGCCCTGCTCGGGGCCGAACTGTTCGGCGAGGAGGGGCTGAACGCCGCCGCCGAGATCGCCTTCCGTGAAGCCCGTGAGGCCGCCCGCGGCGGGCTGGCCGCGCCCCTGGCCGAGGTCGGCCTGGCCCTGATCGAAGGGCGTCGCCGCATGAGCCTGGGGGACGCCCAGGCCGCCCGGGTCACCGCCGCCCGGTTCTCCGCCCCCATCGCGGCCCTGCAGGCCCTGACCCGCCGCTGTTCGGCCGCCCATCTGCTGATCGCCGAGGCGCGAACCCTGCGCGCCGACATGCTGGCCGGCTGGGGCGCCCGGCTGAAGGATCCTGATATCCTGCAGATGGCGCTGGATGAGGCCGCCGATGTGGCCGATGGCCTCGACGGCGCCTATGAGCCCCTGGCCCATGCCCGCGCCGCGGCGCTGCGCGGACAGATCCTGGCCCTGATGGGCGAGGTCAGCGGCGATATCGAGCAGATCCTGGAAGCCGTCACCTGTCTCGCCGACGTGGTCGAGGACCTGGCCCGCGATCACAGCCCCCTGGACTGGGCGCGGATGCAGGCGGCCCTTGGCCTGGCCCTGCAGATTCTGGGCGAAGCCACCGCTGGCGAACGGGCCTTCGAACAGGCCGTCACCTGCTATGAGCGGGCAGGACTCGTCCTGGCCGATGCGCCAGCGCTCGCCCTGCGGGCCGAGGCCTCCAATGGCCGCGCCCTGTGCCTGGCCCGGTCGGCGGAGCTGTCCGGCGACCTGGCGGTCCTGGACGCCGCCGAAGCGGCCTTCAAGATCGAGCTGGCCCATCGCCGGGCTGGCGTCGATCCGGTCAGCTGGGCGCTGGCGCAGGTCAATCTGGCGCGGATCTATGAGGCGCGCCTGGACATCACCGGCAAGGATCGCGGCGAGCGCGCCTCGGCGGCGCTCGCCCTGCAGGCGGCCCTGGACGTCTTCGCCGAAGAAGGCCTGCGCTCCTTCACCCTGATCGCCATCGACGCCATGGAGCGCCTCCGCGTCCGCGCGGTCCCCCGCGACGGGGTCTAGTCACAACGTCTTCACCAGACAGACCTTTTCGTCCTCCAGCGGCTTAAAATCTTGGGGGGCCGCCACTCAGGGCTGTTGAGTCGATATCCCACATGCCATGGTGGCGGAAAACTGGTGTGGGGGTGTACAGTGGCGTTTCGTTTCTTAGTTGGCGGTCTAGCTGGCGTCGTCCTTTCCGCCACCAGCCTTGCAGCGTCCGCCGAACCGGTTCGCACGCCGCCCGACTGGGTCCGTAGACCCACGGGTGAAATGATCATGTCTGTCTACCCAACTGAGGCGTTCCAGAAAGGCGTCTCGGGTGACGCCACAATTGGGTGTCGGGTGAGTCTGCAAGGCGCCTTGTATGGGTGCGAAGTCCTGAGCGAGAAACCATCAGGCAATGGCTTTGGATCAGCCGCCATCGCCATCGCGCCGCAGCTTCGCGTGACGCCCGAGAGACTCGACGGTGTCGCGGTCGAAGGCCGGGTCGCGGTGCACATTGTCTTCGACCATGGTGGGCCTCGGATCGGAAGCCACCTGTCTGGACACTCCGCTGCTACTGCGGTGCTCAACCACCGCGTTCTCACTCAGCCCACCTGGGCGGCGGCGCCCACGGCGGCGCAGACGGCCGCGGCCTATCCCGCCAAGGCGGCCAGGGATGGCGCGACCGGCGCAGCTTCCGTGCGTTGCTATATTCAGGAGGATTACCGCCTCAAGCGCTGCTTGATCGTCAATGAAGAGCCCCGTGGCTACGCCTTTGGAGCTGCGGCCCGAACCCTAAGCGACCATTTCGTCTTGGAGCCGCCTGCTGGGCTCGAAGAGCAGGTCAAGGGCATTGAGGTCAGCTACACCGTCGCCTTTGATCCCAGGATGGCGGAAGGGGGCTCCCCGGTCGTTGGCCGGCCAACTTGGCGCAGCATGCCGACCGGCGAGATGTTCGCTGCGAGCTATCCTGCAGCCGCCCGCGCGGCAGGCGTGTCCGAGGCCAGGATACTTGTGGATTGCGACATCGCCGAGGGTGGCCGGCTCAGCGACTGCGCCGTTCGGTCCGAAACACCTGAGGGACTCGGTTTTGGGGCTGCGGCGCTTGGTCTGACGGGTGCGTTCCAGACGTCAGTCTGGAGCGCTGAAGGACTTCCGACGGTAGGCGGCCGTATCACGCTGCCGATCCGCTACCAGCAGCCGAGTGCGGCCGCAGCGGCCGCCGCGCCTTAGGCCGCGGCCACGTCGCCGGTCTGGCGGCGGATGCGCCAGAAGCGGATGGTGCGCTGGGCGGCCTCCCGCGGCAGGGCCTCGAACAGTTCGCCATACTCCCGGGCGCGGCCCATGGCGTTGGCCTCCCGGTCGAGAATGAGAACGGCGAAGGTCAGGTAGAGCGAGCGCTCGAAGCCGGCGGCCTTGCAGACGATGGACAGGGCGTCCAGGTCGCGTCGCTCCAGGATTTTCCGCGCCGTGCCGAAGTCGATATCGGCCAGTTCGCAGAGCGCCACGAGGAACTTGGTTTTCTCGCGGTTGCGCAGGAAGGCCGCCAGCACCGGCGGGGTGATACCGTTGCGCAGCTTCAGCAGGCGCACGGCGCGCTCGGCCTCCTCATAGTCGTCGGGCAGGGCCCCGTCGCGGGTGGCCAGGCTCTTGCGGCTGGCCGCCAGGGCGGCCTCCAGGGCCTCGGGATCAACCTCGCTGTTGCGGTCGCGGATGGCGTCTCGCAGCTGGGCCTCGACGACGAAATACATCTCGTTCAACAGGTCGACCGGCACCGCGCGGCGGCTGACCACCGCGGCATGCAGGTCAGCATTGGCCATGGCCCGGTCGATCACCCGCTCATGGGTCTCGCGCGAGAGTTCAGCGCCGTCGTTGCGCAGGAGAGTGTCGAGGGTGCGGTCGTCCCCACGCTCGACAATGGCTTCGGTGACGGCCGCCGAGACCTGGCGCCGCTGGCTGATGGCGCGCAGGTGGTCCTGGCCGCGGGTGTGGGCGACGGCGAGCAGGTCGTCGTCGGTCAGGGCGGAGGAGCCGGTGAGGATGGGCTCAGCGACCGAAATGGCCGTGTCACGCGCCAGATCCCGCAACAGGTGCCGGGGCGGGGCCGACGCGCCGGCGAGGCGCCGGGACAGCTCCTCGCGAACCGCTTCTTCCATGTCGCTGGCCAGCTGGCCCATCACGTCGTCGAACAGGGCGAGTTCGGACGTCCCGTGGTCGCCATCGCCGACGAAGAACAGGTCGGTCACCCCGCGCAGCAATTCCCGCCGACGGGCGCTGGATGGCTCATTGGCGAGGGCGATCAGGTCGTGAAGCTTGGACCGGGTCATGGCGGAACTCAGAACTGACGATCAAGACCCTGGGCGGGCTCGTCCTCATCGCCCGGGGCCTCGGGCGAGTCAGGGGGGCCGACCAGGATGAAGTTATCCCCGGCAGGCGGCGCGGGGATGGCGTCGGGGGTCATGCCGTACTCCCGGTGCAGAGAATAAAGCTGGCTGCCGCCGGCTCGGGGCGCTGCGGACGCCTGGGCGTAGGCGCGGGGGGCGGCAGGCGCCTGTGCGGCGGCTGGGGCCTGACCATAGATGCTGGTGGGCAGGGGGCCAGAAGGCGGGCCGCCCAGGAGATCAGGGGCGGGATCGGCGGCGGGCGGCAGGGGCGCGCGAAGCACCGGCTCGTAGCCGGGCTGGACGCCGGACGCCGGGCGCGGGGCGGGCGTTGGGGCGGCGATGGCCTGCGGCGCGAACTGCCGCGCCAGAGCCATGGGTTCGGGGCGGGCCTGCGCGGCAATAGCGGCCTGGTCGGGCGCAGGGCTCCGCTTGCCAGCCCAGCCGAGCATCTGGCCGCCATAGGCGCTGACGCCCTGCTGGACCTGATACGCGGCGGCGGCCGGCGGCGGACCATAGCGATCCTGCACCACGGTCTGGGCGGACGCCGCAGCGGCGCTCGCCAGCAGCAGGCCGGCAGCCAAGGGGGTGAGGACGCGAGTCGAGATCATGCCCCTCTGTTCTAGGGGCGGCGGCTTAACCCGCGGCTAACGGCCGCGCCACCAGCGCAGGCCGGAGCGTTCGAGGCGCGCCAGGCCCGCATAGAGCAGGGCGCCCATGAGACCCAGGACCACGAGGGCGGCGAACATGCGGGCGGTCTGCAGGCGATTGCCGGCCTCCAGGATTCGCCAGGCAAGCCCCTGCGCGCCGCCGGAACCCGCCACGAACTCGGCCACCACAGCTCCGATCAGGGCCAGGCCCGCAGCCACCTTGTGGCCCTCCAGCAGGAAGGGCACCGCCGAGGGCAGGCGCAGGCGCACCAGCCGCTTCACCCGACCCGCGCCATAAAGGTCAAACAGCCGTTCCAGATCCGGATCAGCCGCCTTTAGCCCGGTGATCGCGCCGGAGAAGATCGGAAAGAAGGCGACCAGGGCGGCCAGGGCGATGATCGCCCGCTCAGGGTTGTCGATACCCGCCCAGATCACCACCAGGGGGGCGATGGCCACGACGGGTGTGACCTGCAGGACCACGGCCAGAGGCTTGATGGCCCGCTCCAGGATGGGGCTGAGCGCCACCATGAGCGCCAGGGCCTGGGCCGACAGGCTGGCCAGGACCAGGGCCGCCAGGGCCATGGCCAGGGTGTTGTAGGCTGAAGCCGCCAGGGTCGGGGCGTCGGCCCAGAGGCTGGCGGCCACCGCGCTCGGCGTGGGCAGGAAATAGGCCGGAACTTCCAGGAGCCGGCAGGCGGCCTCCCAGGCGCCCAGCAGAGCTATGATCAGCACCAGCGGCGCGAGGATGTCGGTGAGGCGTTTCATGCCGGCGCCTCCATGCCCTTGGCCAGCACCGTCGAAACCGCCTCCACCGTCGCCCGGAAGCCGGCCGTGGTGCGGAAGCCCTCCGGCCGCGGGGTTGGGCCCGCCACGCTCATCTCGCCGGCGATCCGCCCCGGACCGCGGCTGAACACCACCACGCGGCTGGCCATATAGACGGCCTCTTCCACGCTGTGGGTGACGAAGACGATGGCCGGCCGCGTCTCCGCCCACAGCCGCAGGACGTCATCGGCCAGCGCCCGGCGGGTGATCTCGTCGAGGGCCGCAAAGGGTTCATCCAGCAGGAGCAGCCGGGGTTCGGTCACCAGGGCGCGGGCCAGGGAGACCCGCATGGCCATGCCGCCGGACAGCTGGGCCGGCCGCGCCCCGGCTGCGCCGGCCAGGCCGACCCGGGCCAGCGCAGCCTCGGCGCGGGTGCGGGCCTCGCGCCGGGCGATGCCTGACAATTCCAGGGGCAGGGCCACATTGTCCCGGGCCGACAGCCACGGGGCCAGGGTCGGCGCCTGGAAAACCACCGCGCTTTCGCCGCGCCTTGCGGTACGGCGCACCTGGCCCCGGGTGGGACTCTCCAGTCCGGCCAGCAGCCGAAGGGCCGTGGACTTCCCACAGCCGGATGGACCGACCAGAGCGGTGATCTCGCCCGGCGAGAGGGCGAGGTCGAGAGGCCCGAGGGCCAGGCCCGACCCCGGGTACTCAACCTCAACTTTCGCCAGTTCGGCGACGAACGGCTCCATCCGTGATGCGGCCTAGGGCAGGAAGTCGAGGGTGTAGGCCGAAGCCCCGTCCAGATCGGCGGGATAGACCCCTTGCGCCTTGGCCATCTCCAGGAACTCGGTCCAGCGGGCCTCGGTCATCCGCCCGGTCATGGCCGGCTCGCCGCCATCGACGATGCCGTAGGATTTGAGCTTCTCCCGGGCCTGGTCGAGCACATCCTGGGTCATTTCCGGATTGTCGGCCTTTATCAGGGCGTCGCCCGGGGCCGGATCGCCCTCCAGATAGGATCGCCAGCCGGCGATGCTGCCTTCCACGAAGGCGCGGACCGCCTCGGGATTGTCGGCGATCAGCTGGTCCCTGGCCAGCACCATGGTGGCGTAGCCGGGATAGCCGTTGTCGGCGAGCAGGAAGACCTTGGGCGCAAAGCCCGCCTCCTTCTCGATCGTATAGGGCTCAGACGTCACATAGCCCTGCTGGGCCACGCGCTTGTCCGAGAGGAAGGGGGCGGAATTGAAGGTGTATTTGCGCACCTGGTCGTCGGTGAATCCGTACTTGGCCTTCAGCCACACCCAGAAGGCGGTGACCGAGGCGTCCGACAACAGGATCGGCCGGCCCTTGAGGTCGGCGATGGTCTCGATCCCCTGATCAGGGTGCGCGATCAGAACCTGCGGGTCCTTCTGCATGAAGGCCGCGACGGCCTTCACCGGCGCCTTTTCCTGAGCGAGGTTGAGGACAATGAAGCTGTTGGAGCCCATGCCCATGTCCACCGCGCCGGCGGCCAGCAGTTGGGGGACATTGACGCCAGGTCCGCCCTGGATGATCTCCACCTTCAGGCCGCGCTTCTCATACTCGCCGGTGGCCAGCGCCTGATAGAAGCCGCCGTGCTCGGCCTGGGCCCGCCAGTCGGTGGCGAACCGGAGGGTGGTGAGGCCTTCAGCGCCCGTGACGTCGTCGGTGTCGGCCGCTGGCGCGCAGGCGCAGACCAGGGCGGCCAGAGCGATGCCGAGATGCCGTAGAAGTCCCATGAAATCCCCCGAGAACAAGCCCGCCCTATAGGTAGGGCTCCGTCGGGCCTGCGCCAAGCCGCTTGCGCGCCGAGACGTTTGCGTGTCAGGCGACAGCGGGGAGGGTGGTCGCTGCGTCCCGGTCGGCCGGGGCCTGCGTCCATCGCGCGAGCGCCGCATGGAGGGACTCAATCTGAATGGGCTTGCCCAAGGTGTCAGACATGCCCGCGCGACGGCAACGCTCCATCATTTCGGGCATGACATCGGCGCTCATGGCGATGATGGGGACTTGCCCGGCCTCGCCACCCAGGGCGCGGATTCTGCGGGTCGCCTCCACACCATCCATGACCGGCATGTGGATATCCATCAGGATCACGTCAAAGCCGCCCGCGCTGGCGGCTTCAACCGCCTCGGCCCCGTCGCAGGCCAGTTCAACCTCGCAGCCCAGCAGATCCAGGACGGTCGCGCCCAGGTCCCGGTTCATAGCGTGATCATCCACCAGCAGCACCCTGATTTGACCCAGGGCGTCGGCATGGGCGGGCTCGGCCACCTCCGGCGCGGCGGCGGCATGCTCAGCGACGATCTCGAACCAGAAGACCGAGCCCGAGCCCGGCTGGCTCTTGACCCCGATCAGGCCGCCCATGGCCTCCACCAGGCCTTTGCAGATCGCCAGGCCCAGACCTGAGCCGCCAAAGGCCCGACCGACGGAGGAGTCGGCCTGGGAGAAGCGGCGGAACAGCCGGTGCATCAGCTCACGGGGGATGCCGACGCCGGTGTCCTGCACCTCGAAACGCAGCAGGACGTCCGGCCCCTGGTCGCGGGCGGTGATCTTGAGCCGGACCTGCCCGGCGGCGGTGAACTTCACCGCATTGCCCAGCAGGTTCAACAGGATCTGCCGCACCCGAAGATCGTCCACCATGACCGGCAGGTCCGTTGGGCCGACCTCCTCCAGGAGCAGCTCAAGGCCCTTGGCCTCGGCCGAGGGAGAAATGATCTCCAGGGTGTCCTGGGCCACGGCCCTGGGTGTCCGGGGGGCGAGGGCCAGCTCCACTTCCCCGGTTTCCAGGCGTGAGTAGTCGAGGATGTCGTTGACCACCGCCAGCAGGGAGCCGCCCGCCCGGTGGATGAGCTCCAGCTGGCGGCGCGCCTCATCGGGCAGGTCCTGGCGGCGACGAAGGGTCTGGGTGAAGCCAAGGATGGAGTTCATCGGCGTGCGGATTTCGTGGCTCATGGTGGCCAGGAATTCCCCCTTGGCCGCCCCGGCCGCCTGGGCCCGGTCCTGGGCGCGCTTGGCGGCCCGCGTGCGCATGGCGAGCATCCGCCGCGTGCGCGCCTGCTCGGACAGGATCAGGGCCACCGACAGGCTGGTGAAAAGCGCCGTGGCGATGATGAACTGCAGGTTGAGGATGCGTTGCGGCTGGCTGAGCGCGCCGTGATAGGCCGGCCCGAGGGAGACCATGGTGGTGGCGATGATGGCCATCATCAGCGCCGACAGCGCGACGCCGCGGGGACCAAGCCGGAAGGCGGCCGCGACCAGGGCGGGCGTCAGCAGCATGGGCGTCGGAAAGCTGTGGGGCAGGTAGGCCACAGCGCTCAACAGCGCCACGAGGCCATAGATGGTGAGCTGCTCGGGCAGGGCGCGGCGAGAGTCATGGCCCGCCCGGCGGTCGGCCAGCAGCATGACGGCCGGCAGGCTGATCGCCATGCCCAGGGCGTTGGCGGTGAACCAGCCGATGACAATCTGGGGCGTCGACTGGGTCAGATAGCCCAGCAAGGCGCCGGCCAGGATGGCGGTCAGGGCGGTGGTCGGCACGATGGCGAACAGGGCGATGCGCAACAGGGTCGCCAGATCGGCGATCCGGCGCCGCTGGCCACAGATCCGTCGGATGATCAGGGCGGCCATGCCGGCTTCGAACAGGTTCAGGCCCGCGAACAGGGGCAGGGCGTCCACAGGCGCGCCGACGGCGAGGTTCACCGATACGCCGGCCACGGTGCATCCGGCCGCCAGCCAGGCTGCACGGCGCAGAGGAAGCAGGACAAAGCCCGCGGCCATCAGGCCGCTGGGCAGCCACAGGGTCGCAACCCCGCCGCTCTCCCGGGTCAGGGCGACGCAGAACAGGGCGCTCGCGGCGAAGCTGATCGTCAGAATCAGCCCGAGCAGCGCGTCGCGTCGGAGGTCCCTGTTGATCGGCATGGGTCGTTCGCTCCCCGAATTGGGGACACTATGGTCAAGCTCTGGCGCCAAATGGTTAAACGCGGCCGGCCGCAAGGGTTCGCGCATGGCAAGAGGGCGGCGCTGCGGCAGGCCGCGGCGTCGCCCTCATTCCAGACCCTTTCGGGCCTGTATCGTAAGGTCGGCGCGACTTCGAACGCGGGCTTCCCCGCAGGTTTCCGTCACGCCGGTGTCCTCGAACCCAGGCGCCGGGTCGCCCCGTCGCCGTCGGTCCGGGAACCTTCTGCTCCATCTGCTGTCCGGTTTCCCGGTCAGCCAGGGCTGCAGTCCCTCTCGACCCCTTGACCTTGAGCCAGAACCCGCTATGCAGCAAGCGCCCGAGTTCGGCCCGCGTTGGAAATCCTGTGATCGCCCTGTGGACAGGCTGTGGACAGCCTGTGACTCCTCGATCAGTTTCCCTGCAAATTCAGACGATTGTATCCGTCCACAGGAAGGTGTGGCCGCTGGCGACTACCGCCCGGCCTCCAGGGCCTCGCGACGTTCTTCCAGCTCCAGCCATTCCATTTCCGCAGCCTCGAGCCTTCCCCGGGCCGCCGCCAGGGCCTGACCAAACCGGTCGAAGGCGGCGGGGTCTCGGCCGTAGAGCCCAGGGTCGGCCAGCTGGGTCTCCAGCACGGCGATCTTGCCTGGCAGTTCGGCGATGAGGCCGTTCAGCTCCTCCAGCCGGCGCTGCTCCTTGTAGGAAAGCTTGGCCGCCTTAGGCGCAGGTGGGGGCGCCGGTGCGAGCGCCGGCGCGGTGGGCGCAGGCTGACCCCGACGTCCCCCCGGCGCCTTGGCCGGGGACACGCCGAAGAATCCGGGATTCTGGCTCAGGAAGTCAAGCCAGCCGCCGGGGGTCTCGACCACCTGGCCACGCCCATTGAGGCCGATGGTCGAGGTGGCCAGCCGGTCGACGAAATCGCGATCGTGGCTGACCAGGATCAGCGTGCCCTCATAGTCCGAGAGCATCTCCTCCAGGAGATCCAGCGTCTCCATGTCCAGGTCGTTAGTGGGTTCGTCCAGCAACATCAGATTGGCCGGCTGGGCCAGCGCCCTCGCTAGCAGCAGGCGGTTGCGCTCGCCGCCGGACAGGCTGCGGACCGGCTGGCGGATCTGGGCGTCGGTGAACAGGAATTCCTTGGCGTAGGCCGCCACATGCTTGGGCGCGCCCCGGACCATGATCTGGTCGCCGCCGAGCGGCGCCAGGGCGTCCTTCAGCAGCATGTCGTCCTTCAGGTCGGCCCGGGCCTGGTCGATATAGGCCACCTCCAGGTTGGTCCCGAGGATCACCTCGCCGGAGTCGGCCGGCAGTTCGCCAAGCAGCAGCTTGACCAGGGTGGTCTTGCCCGCCCCATTCGGCCCGACCACGGCGATCCGGTCGCCGCGCAGGATGCGGGTGGAGAAGTCCTCCAGGATCACCCGGTCGCCGAACTTCTTGGACAGGCCCTTCACCTCGACCACCCGCTGGCCGGAGGTTCCGGCCGAGGCCACCCCCATGGACATCGACCCACGGGTGTCGCGCAGCCGGTCGGCCTTGGTCGCCCGCATCTCCATCAGCCGACGGCGGCGGCCCTCATTACGGGCGCGGCGGCCTGTGACGCCCCGGGCCAGCCAGTGGGTCTCGCGCTCCAGAGCCTTGTCCAGGCGCCTGGCCTCGTCGGCCTCGGCGGCGGTGAGCTGCTCCACCCAGGCGTCGAAGGCGGCGAAGCCCCGGTCGAGTTTGCGGACCTTGCGGTTCTCCAGCCAGAAACAGCGCTGGGTCACCCGCTCCAGAAAGGCGCGGTCGTGGCTGACGATCAGCACGCTGGCCCGGCTGGCGGCGATGGCGCCTTCCAGGGTCTCGATGGCCAGGATGTCCAGGTGGTTGGTGGGCTCGTCCAGCAGCAGGACGTCGGGATCCTCGGCCAGGGCCCGGGCCAGGGCCACCCGGCGGGTCTCGCCGCCCGACAGGCCGGTGGCCGCCTTGGCCGGATCGAGGCCGAAGCTCTCCAGGGCCGCGGCGGCCTCATGGGGGGCGGCGCCGCCGGCCGTAGCATGGTCGAGCAGGGTCTCACCCTCAATCAGGGGCTCCTGCAGCACATAGGCGACCTTGGTCCCCGGCGTGACCGCGCGCTCGCCGTCATCGGCCTCGGTGAGGCCGGCCAGAATGCGCATGAGGGTCGACTTGCCCGCCCCATTGCGTCCGACCAGGGCCGCGCGGCTGCGGGGCTCCAGGGCCAGATCGACGCCGTCGAACAGCATGCGGGGTCCGTCAGCGAGACGGACGTTCTTCAGCGCAAGAATGGGGGGCTTCATAGGGCTAGGCACATAGCGCGCTTTGGCGCCCCCGCAAGGGCGCAGCCGACAAACCTTGCGTCAGGCTTCGTCGAAAGGCGGCGGCAGGGGGCCTGAGCGGAAGTGAATCACCGGATTTTCGTCATAGTCGCCCATCTCGGTGTCGGCCGAGACGGAGAAGGCCACCACCGCCACCCGAAGGGGCGCCAGGCGCTCGGCCTTGCGGCGGGCCTCCTCGGCGCTGGCGCAACCGACCTGCTGCTCGGCCTTCAGGGCCTTTCCGCGGCCGGCGATATAGGACTGGAGGATGTGCACGGTTTCTTTGGCCATCCCTATCCCGGCCGCTGATTGGCGAGCCGCGTCAAGAGCGCGCCGCCGCTCTCCCTGGGGGTGGGCGAAAACCATTTTGGGTAGGCGCCGGACGATCTATAGGTTGTATCCGGCTGCCGATGCGCAGCCTTGGTCGCGGCTGGAGTCCCGGATGTCGCTGGATCACCTGCGTATAGATCTCGAGCGGGACATGTTCCTGCGGACCCTGTTGCGGGAGCTGTCAGGCGCCTTGCAGGACGTGGTCGGCCTGGAGGAGGCGTCTGGCTATATCAGCGTGGTCGGCGCGGCGGTGGGCAAGGCTCTTGATGAGAAGTACCGCGCGGCCCTGGCCGTGGACCAGCTATCAGCCGACCAGGTGGCCCAGGTGCTGGTGGACCTCAAGCAGCGGATCAAGGGCGACTTCTACATCGTCGAGCAGCGGGAGGATCGGATCGTCTTCGCCAGCAATTCCTGTCCGTTCGGTGAGTTCGTCGCCGGTCGCCCGGCCCTGTGCATGATGACCTCAAACGTGTTTGGTCATGTGACCGGCGAGAACCTTGGCTATGCCCGGGTCCAGATCGACAAGGCCATCGCCCGGGGCGATCCGGGCTGTCACGTCACCGTCTATCTCACCCCCAAGGCGGATGGCGGCGAGGCCCGGGAGTACTTCCGGCGCGTGCGGCCGGAACTGGCCGACCGCTGACCATGCATCCCATTTCAAGGCTGATCCGCGAGCCGGTGGTCGTCTTCGCCGGCGATGGTCGGGTCATCGACATGAACCGGCCTGCGCGCGCCCGTTTCGGCGAGAGCGCCGAGACCTGGCGCGAGGTGTTCGCCGACCTGGATGGTCTTCAGAACCTGCTGGAGCGCGCCTCGGGCTCAGCCGATCCGGTTCTGGGAGCCCTGCGACTGGCCGGGGCTGTGCCGGCTGAACCGGACGCCAAGGTCGAGGCCCTGGCCCTGCGGCAGGATGGCGAGATCAGCTATGCCGTCAAGCTGCGGGATATCGTCGGCGACCAGTTCCCGGCCCTGACCGCCCAGGTTCGGGAGCTGAACGCCGAAATCCATGTGCGGCGGCGGGTCCAGGCCGAGCTGGAAGAATCCCTGGCGCACAACAAGGTGCTCTATCGGGAGCTTCAGCACCGGGTGAAGAACCACCTGCAGATGATCCTCGCCCTGGTCTCCACCGCCGGGCGGGAAAGCGAGGATCCGGGCCGCAAGCAGTTCGTGAAAATGCTGCAGTCCAAACTCTCGGCGCTCTTTGACGCCCAGCGGCTGATGTACTCCGAGGAGTCCGCCCACGGGCTGCGGGTCGATCAGATGCTCAGCGCCCTGGCCGAAACGGTTCAGTCCCTGGCTGGCGTGCGGATCGCCATCCAGGTGCGGGCCGAGCCGGTGATCGCTCCCAACGACCTGGCCTTCCCCCTGGCGCTGATCGCCAACGAGCTGCTGACCAATGCGGTGAAGTACGCCGCGGGCGAAGGCGCAGAGGTGTCCCTGGATTTCGTCTGCTCCGGAGATCAGGCGGTCATGACCGTGCGGGACAATGGGCCAGGCTTCGCACCGACCGCCGCGGGGCCCACCTCGTCGGGCCTTGGGCTCGTCCGGGGTCTTTGCCGTCAGATCGGCGGTCATCTCGTCATCCAGTCCGACGGCGGCGCCGTAGCTGTCGTATCGTTTCCGCTTCCCGAGGCGAGCCATGCCCCATCCTGACGCCTACCGCTTTCAGTCCCGCGGCCCACAGGATGGGCCCGGTCGATACGCCGCCGGCGACGGCGGCCCCGACGCGGATTTTCCCCTGGGCCGTCGAGTTCTGATCACCGAAGATAACTGGCTGGTGGCCGGCGAGTGGCGCGCGGCCCTGGAAGATGCAGGCTATGAGGTGGTCGGCGTCGCGGCCTCGGCCGAGGAATCCCTTGAGATCTGTCGCGAGGAATCCCCGGACCTCATCCTGATGGACATCCGGCTGCTTGGAGACCGCGATGGGGTCGAGGCGGCGCGGGACGCTCGCGCCCTCTATGACATCCCCTCCGTCTTTGTCAGCGCCCACGACGACAGCGAGGTCCGACGCCGGGCCGCGGAGGCGAGGCCCCTGGGCTGGATCACCAAGCCGGTGCTGGCGTCCCGAATCCCGGAGATCCTGCTGCAACTGGCCCGCCCCCTGAACTGAGGCCCCGGTTCAAGCCGGGACTTGGGGGCTTCAGAAGGGGATGTCGTCTTCCGGCAAGGGGCGGCTGTCGTCGAACTCGTCCCTCGGCTGCGGCTGGCTGGGCGGCGGCGGCAGGGGCGGCGGCTCGGCCCGCACGGCCGCGTCGGAGAACTCGCTGGCCAGGCCCTGGTAGAAGCCGTTGCGCGGGTCCTCGTCGAACATCGGCTCGGGGTCGGGCAGCAGCCAGTCGAACTCGCGGATCTCCAGATCCTTATGGGCCTCGATCATCAGCTGTCGCCAGATCTGCGCCGGGATCGCGCCGCCCGTGACCCGGTTCATCGGCGTGTCGTCGTCATTGCCCACCCAGACGCCGGTGACGTATTCCGGGGTGAAGCCCACGAACCAGGCGTCGCGCCAGTTCTGGCTGGTGCCGGTCTTGCCCGCCGCCGGCCAGTCGAAGGCGGCCCGCGCGCCGGTGCCGCCAGGCGCAAGCACCTTGCTCATCATCTTGACCATCATGCTGGCGTGGCTGATGTCCAGCGCCGGCAGCGGGCCAGAGGGCACGCGGGTGAAGACCTCCTGGCCATCCACGGTGCGGATTTCCTCGATGATCGAGGGCGTCAGCCGTCCGCCGGCCTGCTGAAACACCTGGAAGCCGCTGGTTAGCTCCAACAGGCTCACCTCATAGGCGCCCAGCGTCACCGACAGGTCCGGATTGCGCGGGATCGAGGTCAGGCCAAACCGCCGGGCGATGTCGCCCAGGGCCGGGCCGCCGGCCTCCGCGCCCAGCTTGACCGCCACCGTGTTGATCGAACGCGACAGGGCCGTTTCCACCGTGACGGGGCCACGATAGCCGCCGCCATAGTTGCCTGGCCGCCAGTCGCCGAACCGGACCGGCCCATCGACCCTGACATCGGTGGGCAACACGCCCTTTTCCAAGGCGGCGGCATAGACGAAGGGCTTGAAGGTTGAGCCGGGCTGGCGCTTGGCCTGGGTGGCGCGGTTGAACACGCTGCGGGCATAGTCCACGCCGCCCACCATGGCGCGCACTGAGCCGTCCGGCCCCAGGGTCACCAGGGCGGCCTGTTCGGCGCCGGCGGTGACTCCGTCGCTGGCCATGACCTGGCTGAGGATGGCGGCGGCCTGGTCCTGCAGCACGGGGTCGATGGAGAGCCGCACCAGAAGGTCGGGGGAATTGGGGCCGATCCGGGCGAGCACCTCGTTGGTGGCGTGGTCCAGCAGGTAGCCGTAGGGGCCGTCCGTGGATGTGGCGGTCGGCGCCAGGGCCGGGGTCTGGGCCTGGGCGATCTCCATCTCTTCGCGGGTGATCCAGCCTGTGTCGTGCATCCGCTGCAGCACCCAGCGGGACCGCGCCAGGGCCGCGGGCATGTCATTGGTCAGCGCCAGACGCGAGGGCGCCTTGGGCAGGGCCGCCAGCAGGGCCGATTCCGCCAGGGTCAGCTGGCTGGCCGGCTTGCCGAAATAGGTGCGCGCCGCGCCGTCGACCCCGAAGGTGTTGGCGCCGAAAAAGACCCGGTTGAGGTAAAGCTCCAGCACCTCGTCCTTGGTCAGCATGCGCTCCAGCCGCCAGGCCAGCGCCGCTTCCTGCAGCTTGCGCTCGAAGGTCTGGTCCGGGGTGAGGAACAGGCTCTTGGCGATCTGCTGCGACAGGGTCGAACCCCCCTGGACTACCCGGCCGGCGCGCCAGTTGACATAGGTGGCCCGGGCGATGGCCTGAAGGTCGATGGGGCCGTGCTGATAGAAGCGGTGATCCTCCGCGGCCATGAAGGCCAGAGGCACATGGGCGGGCAGGTCGGCCAGCCGCACCCGATCACCATAACGCGGGCCCCGGGAGGCGATGAGGTCGCCATTGCGGTCGAAGAACTTGATCCCCGGCGCCCGGTTGAATGCATAGAGCTGCGCCCGGGGCGGCAGGTCGGGAATGTCCTGCAGGAACTTCTGCTGCAGATAGACGCCGCCGCCGATGACCGCCGCCACCAGCAGCAGGCCGAGCACCGCCAGGGTCTTCCAGACCCAGCCCCAGCGCCGGCCGCGCCGCGGCTCACGGGACATGACAAAGGGCCCGCCGGGGCCGTCGCCGTCGCCGCCACCTGACCCGGAACCCATGCCGGGGCCGATGGGCGGGGGCAGGGGGCGGCGGCCGAAGCCGTCTTCATCGGTCCCTGGCCGGGCAGGAGGCGCTGGCGACGTCTCCGGAGCCTCAGCCTCCGCCACAGGCGCGCGCGGCTGCGGCGGGCGCGGCTTGCGCGGCCGGCCCGGCTCGTCGTCCGGAAAGCGATAGGGGTCCAGGGTCCAGTCGTTCACGTCTGTCGGAGGTTCCGGGCGGGCGAGGCGGAAGGGCGTTTGGCGGCGGAGGCGCTTTGGGTTTAGGACGGTCCTGTGAGCAGGCACAAACCCTTTTGGCAGGCCAAGACCCTCCAGCAGATGACGGCCCAGGAGTGGGAGAGTCTATGCGATGGCTGCGGCCTCTGCTGCCTGGTTCGCTTCGAGGACGAGGATAGCGGCCAGGTTATCCCCACCCGCGTGCATTGCCGGCTGTTCAATCCGGAGACCTGCGCCTGCTCCAACTATGCCGAACGTCGAAAGCACGTGCCCGATTGCATCAAGCTGACGCCCGGCAATATCGCCAAGCTGCCCTGGATGCCGCTGAGCTGCGCCTACCGGCGGCTGCACGAGGGCAAGGATCTGCCCGCCTGGCACCCTCTGGTGACCGGAGATCCTGAAAGCGTCCATGAGGCCGGAGTCTCCATCCGGGGTCAGACCCTGAATGAGGACGAGCTCGCCGATCCGGAGGACGCCTGGTCCTATGCGGCCTGGGACCTGCTGGACGATCGCAGCGGCGACTGAGCCCCACAGCCTTAGAGCCACATCGACTGTGGCGAAATTGTCACATAGGCTCTTGCGTGACTTGGCGCTCCGCACAATCTAGAGCCCATAGAGATCACCGGACGACAGACGACAGAAGAGGTTCATCCCCTTGGCGCGCGACCCCTATCAGGAACTGGGCGTTTCCCGCGGCGCAGGCGAGGACGAGATCCGCAAGGCGTTCCGCAACCTCGCCAAGAAGCATCACCCCGACGCCAATCCCGGGGACAAGGCGGCCGAAGAGCGTTTCAAGCGCGTCAGCGCGGCCTTCGACATCCTGGGTGACCCCGACAAGCGCAAGAAGTTCGACGCCGGCGAGATCGACGCCGACGGCCATGAGACCGGGCGAGGGTTCGGCGGCGGCTGGAGCCCGGGGGGCTTTGAGGGCGGCCGGCGTGGCCAGACCCGAGCCGAGACCTTTGACGGCGTCGACCTCGGCGACATTCTCGGGGAAATGTTCGGCGGCCGTGGCGGCGGCGGCGCGCGGGGTCCTGGAGCCGGATTCGGCGGCGGCTTGGCCCGCGGCGCCGATGTCCGGGCCAAGCTCGAGATCGACCTGGAAGAGGCCATCGCCGGCGGCAAGAAGCGTATCGCCTTCTCCGACGGCCGCACCATCGACGTCACCATCCCCAAGGGCGCGGGCGAGGGTCAGACCCTGCGCCTCAAGGGTCAGGGATCGCCTGGCCGGGCGGGTCCAGGCGACGCCTTCATCGAACTGACCGTACGGCCGCATCCTATCTTTCACCGGGAGGGCGACCGTCTGGTGATGGACCTGCCGGTCACCGTCTATGACGCGGTTCTGGGGGGCAAGGTCGAGGCGCCGACGCCGGAGGGGCCTGTGACCCTGACCGTGCCCAAGGGCGCCAACGCCGGCGCCATGCTGCGCCTCAAGGGCCGCGGTCTGCCGGACGCCGCCGGCCAGCGGGGGGATCTTCTGGCCCGGCTGGTCATCACCCTGCCCGATAAGCCCGACGCCGAGCTGACCGCCTTCGCCGAGACCTGGCGGACCAAGCGGCCCTATCAGCCCAAGTCCGCCCCTCGTCGCGGCGCCTAACGGGATGGCGGCCGGGGTGACAGCACAGGCTCACGGCTTCATAAGCAGGACGTTCAGCCACGGTTCAGTCGTCTGGGCCTAGATCGGCAGTCATGAAACACCTTGTGCTCATCGCCGCGCTGCTGACCGCGAGCGCCCCGGGGGTCGCCCAGGCCCAGTATGGGGCCGATCTGCGCTCGTCCTTCGGTGCGGGCCGCGGCGATCAGGACGACGCCCGCGCGGCGGTGCGGGCCGGCCGCCAGGCGCCCCTGTCGCAGGTGCTGTCGGCCATCGCTCAGCGCACGCCGGGCCGCCACCTGAACACGACCCAGGGGACCCACGGGGGCCGTGCGGCCTATTTCGTCCAGTGGCAGACCCCGGACGGCAAGGTGATCATCTTCATCGCCGACGCCGAATCCGGCTCCATCATCGGCCGCCAGGGCGGCTGAGAACACTAAAAAGGGGAGGCCCCAACCATGCGCATCCTGCTGGTGGAAGACGATCCGGACCTGGCCCGCCAGCTCAAGGGCGCCCTGGCCGACGCCGGCTATGCGGTGGACCACGCCCCCGACGGCGAGGAGGCCCAGTTCCTGGGCGAGACCGAACCCTATGATGCGGTGATCCTGGACCTTGGCCTGCCCAAGGTGGACGGGGTCTCGGTGTTGGAACGCTGGCGGCGCGGCGAAGTGGCCACGCCCGTCCTGATCCTCACCGCCCGGGGCGCCTGGAGCGAGAAGGTGGCGGGCTTCGACGCCGGCGCCGACGACTATCTGACCAAGCCCTTCCATACCGAGGAGCTGCTGGCCCGGCTGCGCGCCCTGCTGCGCCGTTCGGCCGGCCATGCGGCGCCCAACCTGACCTGCGGCGGCCTGCGGCTGGACCCCCGGGCGGCCCGGGCCTCGGTCAATGGCGAGCCCCTGCGGCTGACCTCGCTGGAATACCGGTTGTTGCACTATCTGATGATGCACCAGGGCCGGGTGATCAGCCGCACCGAACTGGTCGAGCACCTCTACGATCAGGACTTCGACCGGGACTCCAACACCATCGAGGTCTTTGTCGGCCGGATCCGCAAGAAGATCGGGTCCGACCGGATCGAAACGGTCCGCGGCCTGGGTTACCGGCTGACCTGTCCGGCCGACGAAACCGAGCCGAGCGCCTCTTGAGCCGGGGCCCGTCACGGCCGTGAAGCTGGCGGCCCTGCAGAGCGCCTCCCTGGTCCGCCGCCTGGTGATCCTGGCGGCCGGCTGGAGCCTCACGGTCCTGCTCATCTCTGCCGTGGTTCTGTCCTTGCTGTTCCAGCAGGCGGCCCTGCGGCGGTTCGATGAAGGTCTGGCCGAGCTGATCGATAACCTGCTGGCCGGCACCACGGTGGACGCCACGGGTCAGGTTCTGGCGCCAGCCCTGACCGACCTGCGCGCCCTGCGGGCCTATTCGGGCCGCTACTGGCAGGTGGTCGAGCCCCTGCCCGACGGTCAGTGGCGGATCATTGTCCGCTCCCGCTCCCTGTGGGACGCCGAGCTGGCCGCGCCCGAGGATCTGGTCACCCGCCTGGAGGCTGAGCCCGGCCAGCCGGTGACCTATGAGACCGCAGGTCCTCTGGACCAGCCCCTGCGCGCGCGGGCCAGCCGCGCCACCCTGCCGGGGCGTGAGACGCCGCTGATCTTCATGGCCGCCGAGGATCGGTCGCCCATCGACCAGGACGTGCGCGGGTTCATCACCGCCACAGCCCTGGCCTTTCTTCTGCTGGGGATCGGGCTCGTCGGGGCGGTGGTGTTCCAGGTGCGGTTCGGCCTTCGTCCCCTGTTCGCCCTGCGCCGGGAAGTGGCCGCCGTCCGCCGCGGCAAGGCTGAGCGGATCGCCGGCGCCTGGCCGGTGGAGCTGGAGCCCCTGGCCGAGGAACTGAACGCCCTGGTCAGTCACAACCAGGAAGTCGTCGAACGCCAGCGCACCCATGTGGGCAATCTGGCCCACGCCCTGAAGACGCCGCTCTCGGTGATGCTGACCGAGGCCCGCCAGACCGGAGGCCCCCTGTCGACGATCGTCGAACAACAGGCCGAGGTGATGCGCCAGCAGGTCGATCACCACCTGCGTCGCGCCCGGGCCGCGGCCCGCACCCCCGGCCGGGGCGAGCGTACCGATGTGGCCGAGGTGCTCGATGAACTGGCCCGCACCCTGTCGCGGATCTTCCAGGACAAGGGCGTCGACATCGACTGGGACTGTGACGAGGACCTGGTCTTCCAGGGAGAGCGCCAGGACCTGCTGGAGATCGTCGGCAACGCCATGGAGAACGCCGCCCAGTGGTGCCGCGGCCGGGTCCGCGTGCGGGCCGTCCCGCTGTCAGCCGAGCGATTCTGCGTGACCGTCGATGACGACGGACCAGGACTGCCCCCTGAGCGTCGGCCTGAGGTTCTGCGCCGCGGGGCGCGCCTGGATGAAAGCGCGCCGGGCTCGGGCCTTGGCCTGTCCATCATTGATGAACTGGCGCGGGCCTATGGCGGTGACCTGCGCCTGGACGCCGCTCGCCTGGGCGGCCTCTCAGTGATCCTAGAGCTGCCCCGGGCCGAGACCTGAGCCCTAGCTGAGCGCGGCGATCTCGCGGGCGAGGTTGGCCCGGGCCTGGTCTTCCAGCCGCGTCCGGTAGGCGAGGTCCGGATAGAGGGGCGAGGCCTGGAGCATCCGCTTGAGGACGTCAGCCCTGCCGGGGCGGAAAAAGGCGTCGGGCACATGGGCGTATTCGGCGCGGATGTCGCGAGCATAGGCGTCGTACGCCTCCGGCGGCCGGCCCAGGATCGCCAGATCGATAGAGACCAGCAGGGCGCCTATGGGGTCGCCACCGCCGACCTGATGGCCTGCCGTCAGGGCGATCAGGCGGGCGATCTCGGCGCAGGTCTCGGCTGACTCCCCGAGGGCTGCGAGATCCCGGCGCGCCAGGTCGGCGCTCGCGGCTTCATTGTCCTGGCGCGTCGGGTCATAGATCGCGTCGTGCCACCAGATCGCATAGGCGAGCCGCAGTCGGACCTCGGTCTTCAGCCCCGGCGCGGCCGCCAGCTCATCCAGGCAATCGGCGATGTGCTGGAGGTTGTGATAGCGCCGGTGCGGCTCGCCATAGGCCGCCTGGAGCCGGGCCTTGGCTTCTCCGGCCGGGCCATCGGCCGCCGTGGGCGGGGCCGGTTTGAGCCAGAAGGCGCAGGCCTGGCGGCGATCCATGGGCGGGCTCCCGATCATCGGGTTCAGGATTCACAGCACGCGGG
>Ga0208242_100506_pt1 | contig 22241 bp, 19 predicted proteins | sample SubbioAug_CSW13A_FD_184825 | JGI IMG/M metagenome (GOLD analysis project Ga0208242, IMG submission 184825) | Serpentinite rock and fluid subsurface biosphere microbial communities from McLaughlin Reserve, California, USA - CR12Aug_CSW13A (SPAdes) | ecosystem: Environmental > Terrestrial > Deep...
CGTGGGCGCCCATCGTATCGCGACCCCGGCTCGAAAACGTAGCTGACGGCGCCCGCGATCGAGGCATCGTCGGCGCGCCACAGGATCTCATCTGCCACGTCCTCGGCGGTCGGAAGGCGTCCTACCTGCTCGCGCCTGCGGGCGGTGTGACCGGGGTCGCCGCGTTCGAGCAGCTTGGCCGTGTAACTGTCTTCGACGAGGTCGGCGCTTATGATTTTTAGGACCGCGCCCCGCCTGTTGATATCCGCCGCCGCCGCGTGCAGCGCAAGCTCTCCCGCATGCTTGGTCGAGGCGATAAGGTCGTAGGGTTCGTAGCTCTGGCCCGGCAGATGGAAGTGGGCTTCGTGGCTGGTCAGGAAGATGATGCTGCCGCCGACAGTGAGTTTGTCGAGAAGCCCATAAGCTGTCGCAATGGGCGCTACCCTATTGATGCGATCAGCGTAATCCTGAGGCACGCCGGCCTCCAGACCACCACTGGCGGCGTGGACCAAGGTGTCGATCGGGCCGAAAAGCGCATCGAGCGTGCCGCGCAGCATTTGGAGCGACTGCTCGCAGCACACATCAAAGGCGAACACGTGGGCCTGCGCTGTCAGCGCCCTCAGATCACTAGCCACCTGCTCCGCCCTGGCCGCGTGCCGTAGGTAGGTTACGCCGACTTCCCAGCCGGACTGCGCGAAGCGGCGCGCCGAAGCGGCACCGATCCCCCGCGATCCGCCGATGATGAGCGCGCGCCTGGGGCGATCTGCCATCGCTATGACGCCACCATGGCGCGCGCGGGAAGGTTCAGGCGGTGGAGCCACGCCTCAATATGTTCGATAGTTGCCGGATTTTCAGCGGAGGTAAGGGCGACGCGGATATCCGCGGAGGCGGAGAGCCCCTCCGGACCGTGAAGCTCACATGCGAACACCGCAAGGCTTCGGCTCTCATAGGTCAAGCTCGCCTCAGCTTCAATTGCGGCTCCAGGCAGAAGCATGCGACGGAATCTCGCGCGCTCAACGCCCACCAGGATCGCAAGCCGTCCCGGACGTTGCGCCATAAGGAACAAGCTCGCCGCCTGCCCCATGAACTCCAGCTGGAGAACGCCGGGGAACAGCGGGTGCCCCGGAAAATGGCCGTCGAACAGCGGCGCCGCCAACGGTATCGACCCTCCGCAACGCATGCGCCCTGCCGTCGGCTCGTAGGCGAGCAACTTGTCCACCAGCTGGAAGCGTTCTATTTCCAAGCGCGACCTCCGCGGCGGTAATGAAGCCAGTCGAATTGAAACTCGATCAAGCGACTTGACACTTATATTGGGGACATTGCAAATGCCAACTCAATATAGCGAGTTGAGCGGCCTGCTGGTGGTGGATGGACCGAGTTCCGACTTATGAGCCTCTCCGTCGGGTCGTAATCTCAGGCGTTGGCCTGGTGCGACCGGACAGCTGGGATCTGAAGTGGCCAGGCAAAACCCAAGGCCGCCCGGCGAGCGGGGCGCTTAACTCGCTCGGCTTCGCCGCCTTCCCCCTGGAAGAAGAAGTTGTGAACCGCTCCGATCAACGTGCCATGGGGAAGTCCATGCAGGCGGCAGTCTTCGCCGCGGGACGAGCGCTGGGAGCGGCGGGGCTCAAGGGCCAAGCCGAGCTTTTGGCCGACACCCAAATCCTAACGGCGGGCCGCTGCGCCGAGCGCGATGACGATCTGGACGATCGCTTGCTCGCGTCGGTCCCGCTTCCCACGGCCTCGAAGGCCACCCTCGCTCTGAGAATGGGGCTACGTCCGTCGCTCTTCTTAGCCCAGCTGCCCAACCTGATCTCCGCGAATATCTCGATCGTGCACGGCGTGACGGGCTGCAGCCAAACCTTCCTGGGAGAGGAAGGAGCCGGCATCGAGGCTATCGCCACAGCGTATGAAAGAATCGCGCATGGGATGGCGGAGCGCTGCCTTGTGGGCGGCGTGTTCTCAGGCGCGAACGGCTCGATCACGGCCGCAGCGGCGGGGGCTGACCTCGCGCGGCGCCCCGAGCGTCTGACGTCCCTGGCCGCCTTTCTGGTGCTTGAGTCGGACGCCTCGGCCCGGCGACGGGACCACCGAGCTGGCGTGAGCCTCGACCGGCACTTGCGTTTTTCGACCGAGAATCGGGTCCACAATCGCAACGAGGTCGCGTTCGAAAGGGTCTGGGAGGCGATCGGCGGGGCCGCCGGAGCGATGGTGGTGACCAGTTCGCGCGGCGATGCCCGTTCAAATCAGGCCGAGGACGCCGTTCTGGCCGAGCGCAGCCATAACGAGAGCCGCGGCGAGGTCCGGCGCCTACACGCTGCGTTCGGGACCGCCCTCGAAGCGGCGGCGCCGAGCGCCCTCGCGTTCGCGGTCGGGGCGCTCGACGACGTCCAGGAGTCCTCGTCGGAACCGCCCCGGGCGGTGGTGCTGAACATCTCTTCGGAGGGCGGCGGGTCTATAATCGTTCTGGAGAAGCTCTATGGCTGAACGGGTTCGTGGCACGGCCGTGACCGGCCTTGGGTTGGTCACCTCCCTCGGCATCGGAACGGATGTAAACTGGCGCGCCCTGAGCGCGGGGGCGTCTGGCGCGGCCCAAATTGACGCCTTCGAAACAGAGGGCCTTCCGACGCAGTTCGCGGCCCGGGTGGCTCATCCCACGTTCGAAGCTGACTTTCCGCAACAGCGGGTCATCGCCATGGCCCGGGCGGCCCTGCGCGAAGCCATGGCCGACGCGAATCTGGATCGCTCTGGGATGCTGTCGGCGCGTTCACGCCTGTTCCTCGCGACCCCTCATGGCGAGGTATTCGTGCACGATCGGCTGCGCCTGCTGAGCGGCGGGACGTCCTCGACGTGTTCACCCGACGAGCTGTGGCGCAGTGGCCTCGTAGGGCCGCTCGGCCTGGTCCTCAAAGAAGAGTTTGGGATTGGCGGCGCGCCGGTCACCGTATCGACCGCCTGCGCCTCCTCGGCCTCGGCCATTCAGCTCGCCGTCGAAGCGATCGGGCGCGGTGACATCGACGTCGCGGTGGTGGTGGCCTCGGATGCCTCCGTCCATCCTGAAGGATTGCTGCGTTTCTCCCTGCTTTCGGCGCTGTCCACGCGCAACGAGGAGCCGGCGAAGGCCTCGCGCCCTTTCTCGCAGAGCCGTGACGGCTTCGTCATGGGTGAAGGCGCCGCCGCACTCGTATTGGAACGAGATCCCGCGCCCTCTAAGCGCATCTGGGGCAAGGTTCTGGGATGTGGCGATGCCACGGACAACTTCCATCGCACCCGCAGCCATCCCAGTGGCCGCACCATCGTCAAGTGTATGGAGGCGGCGCTAGCGAGTGCAGGTCTGAGTATCCAAGACGTCGACTACATCAATGCGCACGGCACGAGCACTCCGGAAAACGATAAGATGGAAGCGCTGGGCATTCGAGAGCTGTTCGGGGATCTTCGCACGCGTGTGCCGACCAGCTCCAACAAGTCTATGGTCGGACACACGCTGTCCGCCGCCGGCGCGGTGGAGGCGACATTTACCTTGCTCGCGCTGGAACACGGATTCTTGCCGCCTACGATCAATCATGACGACCCAGATCCCGACATCGACCTAGACGTGATCCCGAACGTCGGTCGGGCCTCCGACGCCAAGATCGCACTTTCCAATTCCTTCGGCTTCGGGGGCCAGAACGTTTCCCTTGTTCTTCAGAAGGCGGGAGAGTGAGCGCTCGGACAGTTCTCCTCACCGGTGGAAGCTCGGGTATCGGGGAAGCGACCGTTCGTCTGCTCGTGGCGCAGGGATACCGCGTCATCTTCACCTACGGGGCCTCGGAGACGTCTGCGGAGGACTTAGTAAGGGAGCTCCAGTCGGTGAAAGGCGATGTGGCACCACGCGCCGTTCATTGTCCGCTGGACGACCTGGAGCGCACCGAGGCGGTGATCGCCGGCGCGCTAGCTGAGGAGCCGTCGATCTATGGCTTCGTGCATGTGGCTGGGACGACGTCCGACGGGCCCGCGGTCATGATCGATTTAGCGGAGGCCGAGAGGGTTCTGCGCGTGAACTTTCTTTCGATGGCGCTCATCAACAAACTCGTGCTCCGTCCGATGCTCTCCCGAAGGGAGGGACGGATCCTGGCGGTCAGCTCCGTTGCGGCGGAGTTTGGCCGACGCGGCAACAGCATCTATTCCGCCTCCAAGGCCGCGATTGAAGGATATCTCCGGTGTCTCGTTGAGGAGGTTCGTGACAAGGGTGTCACCGTGAACTGGGTGCGGCCAGGCCTGATCGATACGCGTATGATCGATGTCGGCGGTTTTCTCGCGCCCGTCGTCAGCGATCGCGTGCCGCTTAGGCGAGCCGGGTCTCCAGACGAGGTGGCCCACGCAATTGGGTTCCTGCTCTCACCGGAGGCCGCCTACATCCAAGGCGTGGGTTTAACCGTCGACGGCGGTCTCACGTCTAGCCTCGGCCTTCCCGTGCGCGCCGCCACAGCCCGGTAACGAGCGCCCAAGCCGGCTCGCCGCATCTGACATCATGCTCCCGCCGACAATAATGAGGTCGTCATGCCTACCACTGTCGAGATCGTCGGTGAGACCGCCCATGTATGCTTTCATCATCCCGACGTGCGCAATGGGCTGGACGAGCGACGCTGCGACGAACTCATCGCCGCAATAGAGAGCAGCGAAGTGGTGCCGCAGGTCCGGTTCCTCGTTTTGCACGGCGCGCCGGGGTGGTTCTGCATCGGCGGCAGCGGAGAGTATCTGGAACGCGCGTTGCAAGCTGAGCTCGGCCCCCGCGCGGAGTTCACCCGTCGGGTGCAGCGAGTCATCATGCGGCTGCTCAAATGTGAATTGTTGACCGTGGCGGTCGTAGACGGACTGGCGGCCGCGGCCGGCGTAGACCTGCTGTTTGCTAGCGATCTCGTCTTGGCGACGCCGAGCGCCCGCGTCAGCCTCCTCTACAGCAAACTCGGCCTGGTGCCGGATGTGGGTCTTGCGCTGATCGAGCGGCGCCTCGTCGGGGTGGACGCCTTGTTGCTATACGCGGAAAGCCCCGTCCTCGACGCGACCAGGCTCGGTGCGATGGGGCTCGCCGAGCCTGCCCCCGCCGATATTGGGGCTGCGGCGTTGAGCGTATTCCTTGCGCGGCGCTTCCGACATCAACGGGCCGCCTTCGCCATGACGAAGCGTCTCCGCAATTTGAGCCTCGAGCGCCGCTTGGCCGAGGAGACGGCAGTCGCGGCTATCGCCCAGGCCGAGGCGTTTGAGCATCCCGCAACCCGCGAGCGCGTCCTGCGATCGGCCGGTCTGCAGAAGGCAACGTGACGCGCAGCCACAGAGGTGCGTCAATTGAACAGCTTTGATTTGCGATGCCAAGTGCAGCCGTGTCTTGCCCTCTAATGTAGGGTTGCGATTCAATCTAGCGCGCCCCTATAATTCGACGCAACGGGACTGCCTGGTCAGAGCGCTCGAGCCCATGTGCCGGTCGCTACTTGGAGAGTAGCACTTGATTACGCCACTGGTCCTCGCGATGCAGGCTTCTGTTTCGGTGCAGACGTCCCCGGCACCAGCCAACGTCGAGGCGGCGGAGGTCCTGTCGTTCCAGCCGGAAACGTTTCGCGCAATGGGGGCGGCGACGGCGCTGGACATCGTCTTGCGGGTGCCGGGCTTCACCTACGACCGAGGGGCTGTCGTGCGAGGTCTGGCTGGGGCTGCAGGCAATGTGCTGGTGGACGGTCAGCGCCCCGTATCCAAGAGCGACACCCTGGACGACATCCTGCGCCGCATAGCGACCGCTGACGTTCGGGTCGTCCAGCTTATTCGCGGCAACGCCTCAGGCTTGGATACGCAAGGGCGCGCGCTGGTCGTCAATATCGTGCGTAATCAACAGAGCGGGTTCAACGGGCTTGTCAGCGGCTCGGAGACCGTCGTCTACGATGGCCGTGTCAATCCGACCCTGAGAGTGGAGGGGCGATGGACCCGCGGGGGGCGAGAATTCGAGGCCGCCCTGGCCAGCGGGCGTGGGGCGGACGAGGGCCTCGGGGATGGCGAACGCATCAGGACAGCGGCCGATGGCCGCCTCCTTTTGAAGTCCGATGTTGACGCCGACGGTGACGCGGTGCGAAGCGCTGCGACGGTCGGGTACAAGGGGCCGCTCTTCGACGGGGCCTTGCGCTTGAACGGAGCCTATATCTCGACGCCCTATGACTTCGAGATCACCGAAAGGCTGGAAGGGGGCGGTAGGGAGTACGAATACTCTACGTCCCATCCGCGGCAGTTGGAGGTTTCAAGTCGTTTTTCGCGCCAATGGGCCGGCGGCGCCATGAGCGCGCTCGCGTTCCAGCAATGGGAAGACCGTCGGCGTCGGAGCCATTTCGAAGCTCTGGGTCTCTCTCGCGACTTTCACGCCAACAGCGACACGTCGGAAACGATCGGCCGCCTTGAGGTGCGCCAGGAGCCGGCCGCGGCCTGGATCCTGGATTGGGGCGCGGAGGGGGCGGTCAATCGGCTGAACAGCCGGAGCGATCTCTTCGTGAACGGAAATGAAGTCCACATTCCAGCCGCAAACGTGAGGGTCGAGGAGATACGATATGAGGCATTCGCCACGCTGACCTGGAAGCCGTCGGATGCGTGGACTCTAGAGGCGGGCATCCGACAAGAGGGCTCGCAGATCTCTGCTTCAGGCGACGTCGATCTCGAGAACACGTTCAGGTTCACCAAGCCCCGCCTGCTTGCCACTGGGCGACTGCGGCCCACGACCGAGTTGCGGGTACGCGTCGAGCGCGAGGTCGGACAGCTGAACTTCAACGACTTCGTAGCGTCTCCCGCCGGGCTCGGCGTCGGCGTGGTTCTAGCTGGCAACCCAGACCTTGCGCCCCAGCAGGCCTGGGTCGCCGAATTTGCCCTTGAGCAGCGGTTCTGGGAGCGCGGCGTCGTGACGCTCGCCTATCGATACTTCGCGCTGACAGACGTGATTGACCGGGTCCCGCTTTTTGGGCCGACCGGAATAGTGGCCGACGCTGCGGGAAATATCGGTGAGGGTGCGCGTCAAGAGTATCAGGCATCCCTTTCCACACCTCTGACTGCGTTAGGGCTGAGGGCAGGTCAGATAAAGGCGGCGGTCACCTACCGGACATCAAGTGTCACCGATCCGCTCACTGGGCGCAGCCGTGAGATATCCGCGCTTCGACCGGTGGAGTGGGAGGTGCGGTACAGTCACGACCAAGCCTGGTGGCGCGGCAGCTGGGGGTTCGAAGCGACCGGAGGGTTCCGCGAGCGCCTGTTTCGGCTGAGCGAGGTTCAGACGACGAAGAATGATACCTGGTTAACCCTCTATGCTGACATTCGGATTGACCCCCTCACCAACTTGCGGCTGGAAGTGCAGAACAGCACCTCGCGTGGCGTGCAGCGCACGCGCGAGGTCTACGCCGGGCCACGGTCGAGTACGCCAATCATCTACACGGACGTACGGGACCTTGACTTTGGCCCGCTTCTCTTCATTCGGCTCCGCAGAACGCTAAAGTGACGCCAGTCCCGTATACGTCGATTTGCGTCGAGCGTGGTGCGCGCCAGAGCGGTTGTTCGACGTCACCATGGCTCGCCAACCAGATAGACCGGCGCGGGCCAAGCATCACCCGACAACAGAGTGCGAGGTGAGCGTGCTCGGTGGCGTGCGAACCGTGACCACCCTATCGGGGGAGCGCGACGTTCAGGCGGCATGGGCCCTCGAGCTGGATCCAGATCGCAGTCTGACGGTCAACGTCCTGAGCAGCCTGTCCGCATCGCCTTCGCGCGTGCCCCGCGAGGATGAACTCTTTCTTTGGTTCGGGGCTCCTGCAGAGGACGAGCCAACCGTTTCGCTCGATACGCTGCAGCCGGATGAGCGAACAAGATCCACATCCTTCAGCCAAACATCGGATCAATGGAACTATGTGGCGGCGCGGAGGGGATTGCGAATTCTCGTTGGCGCGGCTTTGGGCTGCGCGCCCGGTGATGTCGCACTGGCGCGCGGTGCACATGGCAAGCCCTCACTTGACGCACGGTTCCACGGGTCCGCATGCGCTGCTCGGGTGGAGTTCAGCGTGAGCCACACTCGGGACCTTGTCGCCGTGGCGCTGTCCGGCCGTACGGTCGGTATCGATGTCGAGGCTCGCGAGGCGGAGCATCTAAACTATATGGCGATTGCTCGAAGAGCGTTCGCGCCGGAGGCCTTTGCCGAGCTCTGTGCGATCGGCGACGTAGGCGAGAGGCTGAAAAGGTTCTTCGAGATCTGGACGATGGGCGAAGCCTTCGTCAAAGCGACCGGCCAAGGTCTGGCTCAAGGTATGGGCGGCTTCGCATTCACGCGTGGCGCAGTGGGCTTGGCACGCGCATCACCCCCTTGGGGACCCGCCTCGCGATGGCGGTTTGGACTCGTCAGCTAGCGCTCGCCGGTCACCTCGGCGGTGGCGGGAAAACGACCCTTCTATTCCCGGCCATAGCCTATTGGGAGCTCGGAATAGGCCGATGAACGAATCACAGCTTCACGAAAAGCGGCTCAGGCCCTACGCTCTGTCGAATGCAAGTCACGGAAGGCGACATCGCTGACATGGACGATGCGGCGGCTCTCTGGGAGCGCTGCGAGCTCGCACGTCCGGCGAGTGATCCCCGCAAGGACTACGTGCGATGTCTCAGAACGCCCAATGCGACGATCTTGGTTGGCCGCTTGAACCAAGCGATGGTCGCGACCGTGATGGTGGGGTTCGACGGCCATAGAGCTTGGATCTACTTTCTCGCCATCGATCCGAGCATCAGACGGAGAGGGGGGGCTCGCACGATGATGGCTTCCGCCGAAGCCTGGGCCCGGGCGCGCGGCGCGCCCAGATTGAATCTTATGGTCAGAGAATCAAATCGAGCGGCTGTCACTCTCTATGAGAAGCTGGGAATGGAGCGGCAGGAGGTGTTGGTGATGGGAAAACCGCTCGATTGAAGTGCACTAACTGGGCTCGCCAATCGGGACCGCCTTTGGGGCGCGTCCGCTGTCCCTCCTCTCGCCGCCCCAGGCGATCTCGCGTTTGGTCACGAGCAGCTTTCTAGAGCGAGCGGTCACCGTCCTGGCCGGCTGCATGTGACGGCCTATAATCCCACGAGATGGTTCGCCGCAAAGGAGGTAAGCGTATATCTTCTTAGGGGGAGGTGCGTGAGGTGAGGCAATGGGCTGCGGTCGGTCGTTTGGGAGCGCGGCATCTCTGTTCGACGAAGTCCGACCTTCTTGAGCCAGGTGGTAGGGCGCGAGTATCCATACCGAGGGGATTGTCTAACCTGTTATTTAAGTTAGAAAATTGCGGAGTTGTTCGAGTTTTGCCGGACCCACCAGCGGGGCGTTTCGCTGGGTTTGCGGCCGCTGGACGGCCTTTGCCGGATCATCAACCGACTAAATCAACGATATCGGCCCCAAGCGGTCGCCCCATGCCGCGCTATGTACGGGGCGCTGAAGCTGTGGATAGCCTCGGACGCCGGAGCGCGGGCGCTAGGTCTTGGAATGAAAGAAGAGAGGAAGGGGAGGGGAGAGCGACGTTAGCTCTCAAGAAGGGTCCATCCCCATGGGCGCATCTCCTCCCTGCTTCTGGCCCGCCTGTGACGCTGGCTGGCGCCTCGACGCCGATCTCATTCACCTGATCGACGAGGAACTGACCAGGCCGCTGCCGAAAGGCATTTCGAAGCTCCAGCGACACAACCTGCTGCAGCGCCGCCTGGCCGAACTCGGCAGCCGCCTCGGTTATGGTTCAGCTATTGAGGTGGCCACCGGCTACCGCAGGTTCGTGCAGACCGGGCGCTTCGACGTGGCATGGACGCGGCCAGGTGGTCAGCCGCCGATCATCTTCGAGATCGACAGCTGTTGGCGCCATGAGTCGCTCCTCAAGCTGGGCCGGGTCGGCGAGGAAGCCCAGAAGCTCTGGATCTACTACGGTCATCGGCCCCAGCCGCCCGAACCCGCCGAGCCTGGGTTTCGCCGCCTCAACATCCTGAGGATCGGGCCCTGGCGTCTGGGCGTGAAGGAAGGGCGCCGGCAACAAGTGATCTCACCCGGTCAGTGGCCTGAGGCGCTGTTTCCCCGGATGGCCAACCATCCCTGCGGCTAGCTTGGTCCAAACCGATTATGGCGGCGCGAGCGGTGCGGCCCCGAGTTGGCTGCGAAGGAGGCGTAGCAACTTGCCCAAGCCGGGCGCTCATGGCGATCTGATGAACAAAGTCGTCCCACTCTTAACTCACTCAGTCCAGGCAGATTATGATGAACTCAGGCGTCCAATATCCCGGTCCCAACGACTTCGCCGATATCGAAGCGTCCGCCAACCGGCTCGCCGCCAAAGGCCTTTCGACGCCGGCAGCCTACGCCTTTGCGGTGATCGTCAAGCGCAGCAGAGATGAGGATTTCGATGCACACCTCGCTCGAGATGAACTCAGGCGCGTGGGCTATCCCGCTTCCCAGGCCGACGCCATTGTGCACGAAGTCTGTCTCTGGCGGACAGCCGCAGGCCTAGGGAAGAAGCGCCACCTGACGGTCGCACTGGCGAGACCAATGTCGCTTCTTTTCGGCTAATTCCAGCCGTCAGAGAGCTGCTGGTAGGCATGCGGGTAAGTCCGGGATTCGATGGTCATAAGGCATTGTTTTAGAAACATAATTGACCGCTATTTCGAGTCCTGCCGGGCCCACCAGCGGAAGTATTGATGCGGAATTCATAGGGTTTTGACGTTTAGCAATAAGTATTAAATCACAAAGGCTTTTATATCGAAAAGTCTATATACCGGCATAGAATTGTATTGATAAATTCCTATCCATAGGGATTGTTGGTTTTGAAAGTCCCGCTTCTGCGGATGTGCGTTGGTATTATTGGTGGGGTCGGGTTGGCAAGTTCGCCGACCGCCCCTATGAGACAACGACCAACAGCAAAGAGCAGCGCTCTATCCGACCAGCTTGCGAACATGGGCCTGAGCCAAGCCCTAAAATCCCATTTCATGAGAAGAGCCGCGGCCTCGAGGAATTGGTCCCTATCAGAGCTCGCAGGGGCCGGGTGAGGCGAAGTGTTCGCCCGCCTGGCGCAGATCCTCACGTGTATTCAGATTGAGAAAGAAGTCCATGTTCGGTTCATCCCAGATGACGGGCCGAGCCTTCAGATCAATGAGCAGTCCCTTCAGCGAACGCCGGCCAGACTTGGCGTAATGCATGACCGGCTCGATCGCCTCTGCGCGCCACAGTGTGCAGGGGGGGTGACTGTGCCGCCCGTCACTGGCCGAAGCTGCGAGAGCATCGGGAAACTCAACTAACGCGGCTTCGAGCCGTGAGAAAAGATCGTGGGGAAGGTGCGGCGCATCACAAGGGATTGTCAGGACTTGCGCGGCGCCGATCCGCGCAGCTTGCTCGAGGCTGCTGACGACGCCCGCCAGGGGGCCTTCAATGTCATGACGATCAAACACCAGCGGCACGGGGGGAAGACCATCGGCCTGGCCGCGCTCTCGAACTGACAGCGCCACATGATCGGCGAACCCGGCCGCCAGTGAAAGCGCGCGTTCGCCGAGGCTTCGGCCCCTGTAGAGGCGCTGAAGCTTGCTCCCGCCCATGCGGCGCCCGGCTCCTCCAGCCAAAACCACGCATAGCTTCATCGGCATCTCCCAGTGGACGCAACGCTCATGGCCTTCACACTGTACGGCTCGTCCGATTGACCGATCTCCAACAATCCACATGGCAAGGGATGGGCGGCTGGCGCGATCTTTCTGGTATGGCGCCAATCCATTGATCCTTTAGCGGCTGCCAAAAAATTGGGCGATGGTCGCCCATTTCGTCAGCTTCCTGAGCGCGCTGGCGCGGTGGTTCGTTTTGTGGCTTGGCGCAGCCGGCGGCTCGCCTAGGCAGGGCCCATGCGCGTGCTCATCATCGATCCTGACCCGGCGCGCGCCGCGCTTGTGGCCGAAGGGCTAGATGGGATCGACCCTCTGAAGGTGCGCGTCGCGGCGGTCTTCGATGAAATTGATGTCACGGCCTTCCAACCGGACGTGGTGGTGGTCGCCTCCGAAAGTCCGGACCGCGACACCCTGGAAAGCCTGCGTGAGGCCAGCGCGGTCAACCCCCGTCCAGTGGTGATGTTCGTGGATCGCTCCGAGCCAGGCCTGGCGGAGGAGGCGGTGCGCGCCGGCGTGGCGGCTTACGTGGTCGATGGCCTCTCTGCGGCCCGTGTCCGTCCGGTGCTGGAGGTGGCCATGAGCCGCTTCCATCTGATGCATCAGCTACGGGCGGATCTGGCCAAGGCCAAGGCCGATCTCGCCTCCCGCAAGAGCGTCGAGCGGGCCAAGGCCCTGCTGATGAAGGAGCGCGACCTGGACGAGGAGGCGGCCTACCGGCTGCTGCGCAAGCTCTCCATGGACACCGGCCGACCGCTGGGGGCTGTGGCCGCCGACCTGCTGGCCTTCGCCGGCGTCCTGAAGGGCGGAGATCCAACGTGAGCCCATCTGGACCGTTGCAGTTGGGGTTCATTCCCCTTGTGGACGCAGCCCCCCTGATCGTGGCCCAGGAGAAGGGGTTCTTCGCCGCCGAGGGTCTGGCGGTCAGTCTCAGCCGCGAAGGCTCCTGGGCCACCATCCGCGACAAGGTGGCCGCCGGCGCCCTGGATGGCGCCCACATGCTGGCGCCGATGGTGTTGGCTGCCAGCCTGGGGATCGGCAGCGAGCCCAAGGCGATGATCGCCCCCATCGCCCTGAACCGCGGTGGGGCGGCGGTGACCCTCTCCAGCCGGCTGACGGGAGACGGCGATGCTGGCGCGGGCCTGACGCACCTGGTTCGCCGCCGGCAGGAGGAGGGGGCCAGCCCCCTGACGCTGGCGGCGGTGTATCCGTTCTCGATCCACAACTACCTGCTGCGCCACTGGCTGGCGGGCCTTGGCTTGAATCCGGATGTCGATATCCGTCTGACGGTGGTTCCGCCGCCCCGCACGGCCGCCCTGCTCGGGGAAGGCGTGATCGAGGGGTTCTGCGCCGGCGCGCCCTGGAACGCCGTCGCCGAGGCCGCCGGAGTCGGCCAGACGGTTGTGCGCATGACCGAGGTCTGGCCCGAGGCGCCGGACAAGGTGCTGGGGGTCACGGAGTTCTGGGCGGCCGCCAATCCCGCCATCCTGCAGTCCCTGATCCGCGCTCTGGCGCGGGCAGGGGCCTGGGCCGCCGATCCGCACAATCAGCCCGAGCTGGTGGCGCTCCTCGCCCGCCCGGAATTCCTAGACGCTGCGCCAGAGGCGATCGCCGCGGGCTTGGCCGAGATCTCGTTCGACGGGGCGGCCGTCAACCCGCCCCGCCGCGAGCAGGCGGCCTGGCTGCTGGAGCAGATGGCCCGCTGGGGCCAGATCGGCGAGGTGGCCATCGACAAGGTGGCCGAGCGCACCTGGCGTCCGGATCTCTATACGGCCGCCCTGGGCGGCTGATCGCCCAAGACTTCGACAGGCGCTGTTCGCGGGCGCCGCATTTTCACGCGATGGCGACCTTCTGAACCCGCGCCGGCATGCCAGGCGTGACGGGGCCGGAAAGCTCGCCCCTCATGAGGTCAGGCCCAGGACAACGGCGTTCGCGGCTCCTTCGGAACAGGCTCGATGACGAGCCACCTCCGCACGGCGACGCCGCCGCTCATGTCCTCTTGAACGGGTCTTCCCATGATCAGCCGATCCTTCCTTAAGGCGGGGCACGCCCCGACTCTGTTCTCCGCCTTTCTGTATTTCGACCTGAGTTTCATGGTCTGGGTGCTACTGGGCCCCCTGGGCGTCGCCATCGCCGAGAGCTTCGACCTGGACGCCGCGCAGAAGGGCTTCATGGTCGCTGTTCCGGTTCTCGCCGGGGCGCTGCTGCGGGTGGTGGCCGGCGTGCTTGTGGACCATATCGGTCCGAAGAAGACCGGCATGATCGGCCAGCTCATTGTCATGGCGGGCCTCGGCGTCGCCTGGTTCGTGGGCCTGCACAATTACAGCCAGGTGCTGATGGTGGGCGTCCTCCTGGGGGTGGCCGGCGCCTCGTTCGCCGTGGCCCTGCCGCTGGCCTCGCGCTGGTATCCGCCCGAGCACCAGGGCCTGGCCCTCGGCATCGCCGGGGCCGGCAATTCCGGCACGGCGCTCGCCGCCCTGTTCGCGCCTTTTCTGGCGCAGCAGTTCGGCTGGATGAATGTGCTGGGCCTGGCCACCATCCCGCTCGCCATCGCCTTCGTCGTCTATGTGGTCTTCGCCAAGGACGCGCCCGAACAGCCGCCGCCCAAGTCCCTGACCGAATACATGGCGGTGCTGAAGACGCCCGACGCCTGGTGGCTGATGCTGCTCTACAGCGTCACCTTCGGCGGCTTCGTCGGCCTGTCCTCGTCGCTCACCATCTATTTCAACAGCGAATATGGCCTGAGCCCGGTGATCGCCGGCTTCTTCACCGCCGCCTGCGTCTTCGCCGGCTCCTTCGCCCGGCCCGTCGGTGGGGGGCTTGCAGATCGCTACGGCGGGGTGCGGACCCTGACCGTAGTCTATCTTCTGGCCGCCGCGGGCCTGGCCGTCGCCAGCTTCCACATGGCCGACCCCTATGTGGCCTTGGGCGTGATCATGTTCGCCATGATGGCCCTGGGCGCCGGCAACGGGGCGGTTTTCCAGCTCGCGCCACAGCGGTTCCGCAACGAGATCGGCGTGGTCACCGGCCTGGTCGGCATGACCGGCGGGGTTGGTGGCTTTTACCTCGCCGCCAGTCTCGGCTGGGCCAAGCAGACCACCGGCTCCTACCAGGCCGGCCTATTGGGCTTTGCGTTCATGGCGCTGATGGCCTGCCTGGCCCTCAACCTGGTCAAGGGTCAGTGGCGCCGGACCTGGCATGAGCTGGCCGGCCCCTCATCCGTCCCGATCCGTCTTTAGTTCGGCAGGAGATCCCCATGACCAAGCAATGTCTTGTCGTCATCGGCAACGGCATGGCCGGCTGCCGCGCGGTGGAGGAGGTGCTCAAGCGCGACCCCGACCGCTACGAGATCACCATCTTCGGCACCGAGCCCCGGGTGAACTACGACCGCATCATGCTCTCGCCCGTCCTGGCCGGCGAGAAGGCCTTCGCCGACATCGTCCTCAATGACGAGGCCTGGTACCGGGAGCACGCCATCACCCTCCACACCGGCTGCGCCGTCTCCGAGATCGACCGCGAGGCCAGGGTGGTGCGGGCGAGCGACGGGACGCAGGCGGCCTATGACCGCCTGATCCTGGCCACCGGCTCCGACCCCGTGCGCCTGCCGCTGCCGGGCGTGGACCTGGCCGGCGTCGTCACCTTCCGCGACCTGGACGATGTGGAGGCCATGGTGGTCGCCGCCGACGCGGGCGGCGAGGCCGTGGTGATCGGCGGCGGCCTGCTGGGTCTGGAGGCCGCCTACGGCCTGGCCAGGCGCGGCATGCGGGCCACGGTCATCCACCTGATGGACGTGCTGATGGAGCGCCAGCTCGACGAGTCGGCGGGCTTCCTGCTGCGCAGCGCCTTGACCGATCGCGGGGTGGAGACCGTTCTGGGCGCTCAGTCCGAGGCGATCCTGGGCGAGGACGGCAAGGTCAGCGGGCTGCAGCTCAAGGACGGCCGGATCATCCCCTGCAGCCTGTTGGTCATGGCCGTGGGCATTCGCCCCAATACGGCGCTGGCGGCGAACTGCGGCCTGAACGTCGGCCGCGGCGTGGTGGTGGACGACCAGATGCGCACCTCTGATCCCGACATCTTCGCGATTGGCGAGTGCGCCGAACATCGCGGGATCGCCTATGGCCTGGTGGCGCCCATCTGGGAGATGTGCCGCACGCTCGCCGACGTGCTGACCGGGGTGGAGAACTGCGCCTATGGCGGGTCGGTCCTGCAGACGCGGCTGAAGGTCTCCGGCGTCGACGTCTTTTCCGCGGGCCGCTTCTCCGGCGGCGAGGGTTGCGAGGACGTGGTGTTCCGCGACGCCGGCCGTGGGGTCTACAAGCGCGTGGTCCTGGAACAGGGGCGGGTGGCCGGCGCGGTGTTGTTCGGCGACGTGATCGACGGCGGCTGGTACTTCGACCTGATGAAGTCGCAGGCCGATGTCAGCGAGCTTCGCGAAACCCTCATCTTCGGTCAGGCGGTGACGGAGGCGCTCCGCGGCGTGGACCCTAAGAGCGCCGTTGCGGCCATGGCAGACTCCCAGGAGATCTGCGGCTGCAACGGCGTGTGCAAGGGCGCCATCACCAGCGCCATCGGTGATCTCGGCCTGGCCACGCTGGAGGATGTCCGCGCCCACACCAAGGCCTCGGCCTCCTGCGGGTCATGCACCCCGCTGGTGGAGAAGCTGCTGGCCGTCACCCTGGGCGACGCCTTCCAGGCGCAGACCGGACCAAAGCCCGTCTGCGGCTGCACCCATCACGGCCATGAGGTGGTGCGCAAGCGCATTGTCTCGGAAGGCCTGAAGTCGATCCCGGCGGTGATGCAGGCCCTGGAATGGACGACGCCCGAGGGCTGCGCCAGCTGCCGGCCGGCGCTCAACTACTATCTGATCTGCGCTTGGCCCGGCGACTACCAGGACGACAAGCAGTCGCGCTTCGTCAATGAGCGGGTCCACGCCAACATCCAGAAGGATGGCACCTATTCGGTGGTGCCGCGGATGTGGGGGGGCATGACATCGCCCCAGGAGCTGCGGGCCATCGCCGATGTGGCCGACAAGTTCGCGATTCCCGCGGTCAAGGTCACTGGCGGCCAGCGCATCGATCTGCTGGGCGTGAAGAAGGACGACCTTCCCGCGGTCTGGGCCGATCTCAACGCGGCCGGCATGGTCTCAGGCCACGCCTACGCCAAGGGTCTTCGGACGGTGAAGACCTGTGTGGGCACGGACTGGTGTCGCTTCGGGACCCAGGATTCCACCGGCCTCGGCGTGCGACTGGAGAAGTTCATGTGGGGGTCCTGGGCCCCGGCCAAGGTCAAGCTTGCGGTGTCAGGCTGCCCGCGCAACTGCGCCGAAGCCACCTGCAAGGACATCGGCGTGGTCTGTGTGGACTCCGGCTTCGAGATCCACATCGGTGGTGCGGCAGGGCTCCATATCCAGGGGACTCAGCTGCTGACCAAGGTCGCCAGCGAGGACGAGGCCGTCTGGACCATCTGCGCCATCACCCAGCTCTATCGCGAGGAGGGCTGGTACCTGGAGCGCATCTACAAATGGATGGCGAGGGTCGGCCTGGAGACGATCCGCGCTCAGGTCGAGGACCTGGAGGCTCGCAAGGCGCTCTACGACCGCTTCGCCTATTCGCAGCGCTTTTCCCGCACCGACCCCTGGGCCGAACGGGTCGCGGGTCGCCATGCCGAGGAGTTCAATCCGCTCAGCCGCCGCCTGGAGTTCGAACCCGCATGAACGCTCTGGTCAAGGATCCCCAGGTCACCTGGATCGATGTTGGCGCCGACACCGACATTCCCCGCCGCGGCGCCCGGCGTCTGAAAGGACCGCGCGGAGAGATCGCCATCTTCCGCACCGGCGACGGCCAGGTCTTCGCCCTCATGGACGCCTGCCCGCACAAGGGTGGGCCGCTTAGCCAGGGCATCGTCCATGGCGCCTCGGTGACCTGTCCCCTCCACGGGCGGGTGATCGACCTGGCCACCGGCGAGTCCCTGGGCGCCGACGCCGGCAAGGGGTGCGCCCCGGTCGTACCGCTCGAGGTGCGTGAGGGGCGCTTGTTCATCGGCCTGGCCAGGACCTGAGGCGATCCATGGTCGAGACGCGCACCACCTGTCCCTATTGCGGCGTCGGCTGCGGGATCACGGCCCAGGCCGAGGGCCGCGCACTGACGGTCGAGGGCGACGCCGATCATCCCGCCAATCTCGGCCGCCTGTGCTCCAAGGGCACGGCCTTGGCTGACACGGTCGGGCTGGAGGGACGGCTGCTGGCGCCGGAGATCGGCGGGCGGGAGGCCTCCTGGGCCGAGGCGATCCGCCTGGTGGCGCGCAGGTTCTCTGAGACCATCGCCCGGCACGGCCCGGACTCGGTGGCCTTCTATGTGTCAGGCCAGCTTCTTACTGAGGACTATTACGTCGCAAACAAGCTCATGAAGGGCTTCATCGGCTCGGCTAATATCGACACCAATTCAAGGCTTTGCATGGCTTCGGCTGTGGCGGCGCACAAGGCCGCCTTCGGCGCCGATCTGGTGCCCGGCTGCTATGAGGATCTGGACCTCGCCGACCTGGTGGTTTTCTCCGGCCACAACGCCGCGTGGACCCATCCGGTGCTGTTCCGGCGGATGGAGGCGGCCCGAGATCGCGGTCAGCGGCACCTGGTGATCGACCCCCGCCGCACCGACACCGCCGAGATGGCCGACCTGCACCTTCCCCTGGCGCCCCAGACCGATGTGCGGCTGTGGAACGGACTGCTCGCCAACCTGATGGATCGGGGCGCGGTAGACCAGGCCTATGTGGCCGCCCATGTGAGCGGCTATGGCGCGGTCGTCGAAAGCCTCGCCCGCGATGACCAGTCGCCGGCCGCCGTCGCCGCCGACTGCGGCCTGAACCTGGTCGACCTGCACGCCTTCTACGACCTCTTCGCCGCCACGCCGCGAACGGTCAGCCTGTTCTCCATGGGGGCCAACCAGTCGGCCCAGGGGGTGGCCAAGGGACTGGCCATCCTCAACGTCCACCTGGCCACGGGCCGGATCGGCAAGCCCGGCGCCTGTCCCTTCTCGATCACCGGCCAGCCCAATGCCATGGGGGGGCGCGAGACCGGCGGCCTGGCCAACACGCTGGCCGCCCACATGGACTTCACGGAAGCCGACTGCGCCCGGGTGGAACGGTTCTGGGGCGCGCCGAACCTGGCCCGCAAGCCCGGCCTCAAGGCCGTCGAGATGTTCGAGGCCGTCGGCGATGGGCGCATCAAGGCCTTGTGGGTCATGGCCACCAATCCGGCCGTCAGCATGCCCCGAGCCGAAGGCGTCCGTGACGCCCTGGCCAGGTGCCCGTTCGTAGTGGTCTCCGACTGCATGGCCGATACCGACACCGCCGCCTTCGCCCATGTGAAGCTGCCGGCCCTGGCCTGGGGTGAGAAGGACGGCACGGTGACAAATTCCGAGCGCCGCATCTCCCGCCAGCGGGCGCTGATGGCGCCGCCCGGCCAGGCGCGCGCCGACTGGAAGATCATCGCCGACGTGGCCGCCGCCATGGGCCATGAGGCGGCCTTCGGCTGGCGCACAGGCGCCCAGGTGTTCCGGGAATGGGCGCGGATGACCGCCTATGAAAACACCGGCCGAACCCTGGACCTGGGGCCGCTCGTGGGCCTCACGCCAGATGGCTACGACGCCTTGGACCCAGTTCAGTGGCCGGTGACCGAGGCTGGCGGCACGGCGCGGCTGTTCACCGATGGCCGGTTCGCCACAGCCGATGGCCGCGCCCGGATGGTCCCGACGCCGGCCCTGGGACCGGCCGAGGCGACCGACGGAGCCTTTCCCCTGGCCTTGAACACCGGTCGCGTGCGGGACCACTGGCACACGCTCACCCGCACCGGCCTGTCCGCCGCGCTCAGCCGCCACGCGCCCGAACCCTATGCGGACATCCATCCCGCCGACGCCCTGGAGCAGGGGATCTCCGAGGGCATGCTGACCCGGGTGCGCACAGCTTATGGTGAGGCGGTGGCGGTCGCCCGGATCACCGACGCCCAGCGGCCCGGCTGTATCTTCATGCCCATGCACTGGAGCGGGGCCTACGCGCCGCAAGGGCGGGCCAATCCGCTGGTCTCAGGTCCCGTCGATCCCGTCTCCGGCCAGCCGGAATTCAAGCACACGCCGGCCCGCATCCAGGCCTATCGCGAGACCTGGAGAGGCTTCTTCCTCTCGCGGGCGGCCGTTGCGCCGCCAGAGGGGCTCGACCTGGTCTGGCGGCGCATCACCCAGGACGGCTGCCAGCTTCACGAGTTTGCCGGCCGCGGTGATGCGGCTGAGCGTGAGGCCCTGCGCAAGGCGCTGAGCCGGGGCCTGAAGGGACAGGCGCTGCTGCTGGAGGACGCCCAGGGCGGTCGCCTGCGGGAAGCCTTCGTCGAGGCTGACCGACTGGCCAGCGTTCTGTTCATGACGGTGGAGACCGGCCGCCTGCCGCCCCGGGACTGGCTGGTCGCCCTGTTCCCCAAGGACCAGTTGAGCGACGCTGATCGTGCGGCCTTGCTTATCGGCTTCGCCCCCGGGATGGCCGTCGAGGCCGGCCCCCTGGTCTGCGCCTGCCGCGGCGTGCGCCGTCCGCGCATAGAGGCGGCCATAGCCCAGGGCGCTTCGAGCCTCGACGCCGTCGGCGCGGCCACCGGCGCTGGAACCCAATGCGGCTCCTGCCGTCCTGAAATCGCCCGCATGCTGCCTACCTCGGAGACCCGTCATGCCGCTTGAGCCCAAGACCATCTTTCCCGTCCAGCTTGTGGGCGCCGGCCCCGGCGCCGCCGACCTGCTGACCCTGCGGGCGGCGCGCGTCATCAAAGGCGCCCAGGCCCTGCTCTATGACGCCCTGGTTGGCGAGGACATCCTGGCCCTGGCGCCCCGAGCCTGCCTCAAGATCCAGACCGGCAAGCGGGCGGGGCGTCCGTCCATGCGGCAGGAGACCATCAACCGCCTGATGATCCGACTGGCTAGAAGAGGCTTGCGGGTGGTGCGGCTGAAGGGCGGCGATCCCTCGATCTTCGGCCGGGTAGGGGAGGAGGCCCAGGCGCTGCGCCAGCACGGGCTGACGGCGGAAATCGTCCCGGGCGTCACCGCGGCCTGCGCGGCGGCCGCTCAGTTTGGCCTGCCGCTGACCCATCGCGGCGTCGCCCGTCGAGTGGTGATGGCTACGGCAACCACGCAGGATGGAGACCTCACCATGGACTGGGCCGCGGCCGCCGACGCCGAGGCGACTTTGGCCATTTACATGGGAGCCCGCGCCGCGCCGGTGATCGCGCGACGCCTGATCGCAGCGGGGCGATCGCCTCATACCCCCGTAGCTGTCGTGAGGAACGCCAGCGCACCGAGCGCGCAGTTTCAGGGCATGACCCTCGCCACGCTGGCGGCTGCCCACTGTCTGGGACTTGAGTCGGGGCCGGCCCTGATTCTCGTGGGCGAGGCGCTCGCCGCCTCTGAGGCCTGGTCACCTGGCGCCGAAACGGAGCGCCTCGTAGGCGCGGCCTGATGGCGCAAGCCGTTGCGAGCGGGACTACGCTTCCAAATCGACCGGCGCGGCAGCGGGCGTTTTTTGTGGTTGGTATCGCCGTGGGTATCAATGACGATGGTCGAGCCTTAGTGGCTGTTCACAAAGAAAAAATAGCCTGCAAGTCGAGTCCTGCCGGGCCCACCAGCGCTTGATCTGCCGCGGTAACAGGTCAGCCGGCGAGCCAGATCGGCGGGGCTCTGGGGCATTTGTCGAGGTCTGGATCGATGGACAGCTGCCAACCGGCGGAACGGTTCTCGCTTATGGCCTGATCGTGCGGGGCGAGCAGAATCAGTAAGCGTCCGATTGATGATCCTGCCGCCCAACGCGGTCTTTCAAACAGGTCTTCGTGGTCAAAGAAGTAGACCGCGGGCCTTTGACGTTCTGAAGACAAATCCAACCCGTAGAGGCTTCCACTCCCGTCGGAGAAGATGGGCACAGCCTGGGCATGCAACAGCGATCTGAGCGCGCCCTCCTGCCGCCACTCGGGCCGCGCGTCTCGCAGGCTGAGGGTGGCGTTCGGCGTGTTCCCGCGCTAGCAGCCGACCCATGATCCGCCTCGACAATATCTCTAAGCAGAACGGCCACCAGATCCTGTTCATCGAAGCCTCGATGGGCGTCCAGAAGGGGGAGAAGGTCGGGCTTGTCGGCCCCAACGGCGCCGGCAAGACGACGCTGTTTCGCATGATCACCGGTCAGGAGCAGCCGGACGACGGCGCGGTCGTGATCGATCCCGGCATGACGATCGGCTATTTCAGCCAGGACGTCGGCGAGATGGCGGGCCAGAGCGCGGTCGCTGCGGTGATGGATGGCGTCGGCCCGGTCAGCGCCCTGGCCGCCGAAATGGCGAGCCTCGAGGCCGCCATGGTCGATCCGGACCAGGCCGACCGGCTCGACGCCAATATGGAGCGCTATGGCGAGGTGCTGGAGCGCTTCCAGGAACTGGACGGCTACGCCCTGGAAGCCCGGGCGCGCGAGGTGCTGGCGGGCCTGAGCTTCAGCCAGGATCGCATGGACGGCGATGTCGGCCTGTTATCGGGCGGCTGGAAGATGCGCGTGGCCCTGGCCCGCATCCTGCTCATGCGGCCCGACGCCATGCTCCTGGACGAACCCAGCAACCACCTCGATCT
>Ga0208242_100508_pt1 | contig 22105 bp, 19 predicted proteins | sample SubbioAug_CSW13A_FD_184825 | JGI IMG/M metagenome (GOLD analysis project Ga0208242, IMG submission 184825) | Serpentinite rock and fluid subsurface biosphere microbial communities from McLaughlin Reserve, California, USA - CR12Aug_CSW13A (SPAdes) | ecosystem: Environmental > Terrestrial > Deep...
CGGGCTCGTGGAAATGCAGCTCGGGCGCGTGCACCTGCCAGTCGCCCTGCTCGTTGGCCTGCCAGCGCGCCAGCAGGTTGGCCCGTTCGTAGGCCACCGGCGGCGAGGTGAGCACCTCCACGTCGCCCTCGGCGGGCAGCCAGGGCCGGCGCGCGCCCATCGCCAGCGGCGCCAGGTCGGCGCGGCTGCGCACGTCCATCACGCGCTGCGCCTCGATGCGCGCCCACAGATCGATGCGACCGCTGCCGGCCATCACCAGGCCGGTGTCGGCGATCAGGCCCGACCAGGCCGAAAGATCCAGACGCTCGCCGCCGGCCCAGAGCCGGCCCGACCAGTCGGCGCGGTCGAGCTCGGCCACGGCGGCCATCGGCGGCGAGGCCGGGTCGGCCCAGGCGCGCAGGCCCGCGCGCACCGATCCGCCGCCGACGCGCAGGCGCAGGTCGACGCGAGGCAGCTCCAGGGGGCGGCGCAGGGTCGGCGAGCGCACGCTCAGCCGCGCCTGCTCGACCTGCAGTTCGCCCAGGGCCTCGAGCGTGTCGAGCGGATCGACGCCGGGCTGCGGCTCGAACGGCAGGCCGGCCACGCGCCAGCGCCGGTCCTGGCCCTGTTCGAGCACGAGCGCCAGGTCGCGCACTTTCAGCGCGGTCAGCGGCTCGCCGGGCAGCAGGCCCGAGTACACCGACACCAGCAGCTCGGCTTCGCCGATCGCCAGCTGGCGCTCGCCGGCGCCGATGCGCAGGCCCTGCAGGGTGAAGCGTGGGCCATGGCGGGTCCACTCGCCGCGCGCCCCCTCGAAGGCCACGGGCTGGCCGATGCGTTCGGACAGCCAGCCGGCCACCTTGTCGGGGTGGCGCTCGACCAGCGGCAGCAGCTGGTTGAGCGCGGCCACGCCGGTGGCCAGCAGGATGAGCAGCACCAGCGCGCCATAGCCCAACAGGCGGCGGGCGTGGCGGATCCGGCGGCGCAACGGGCTGCTCATCGCGAGCTCAGAGCAGGACCACGTCGTACTGTTCCTGCGCGTACTGCTCGTCGGCCTGGAAACGGATGGACTTGCCCAGGAACTCCTCGAGCTCGGCCACCGCGGCCGACTCCTCGTCGGTGATCTTGTTGACCACCTTGGGCGAGGCGATCACCAGCAGTTGCGAGGCCTCGAACTGGCGCACGGCGCGGGTGATCTCACGGAAGATCTCGTAGGTCAGCGTCTCGGTGGTCTTGAGCGTGCCGCGGCCGCCGCACTCGTGGCAGGGCTCGCACAGCTGGCGCTCGAGGCTGTCGGTGGTGCGCTTGCGGGTCATCTCCACCAGGCCCAGCGGCGAGAACTCGTGCACCGAGGTGCGCGCGTGATCGTGCGCCAGGCCCTTCTCGAGCGTGCGCAGCACCTGGCGCTTGTGCTCGTCGTCGGTCATGTCGATGAAGTCGATGATGATGATGCCGCCGAGGTTTCGCAGGCGCAGCTGGCGCGCCACCGCCTGCGCGGCCTCGAGGTTGGTGCGGTAGACGGTTTCCTCGAGGTTGCGCTGCCCGAGGAAGCTGCCGGTGTTGACGTCGACGGTGGCCATGGCCTCGGTCTGGTCGATCACCAGGTAGCCGCCGGACTTGAGCGGCACTTCCTTCTGCAGGGCGCGCTGGATCTCGTCCTCGACGCCATAGAGGTCGAAGATCGGGCGCTCGCCGGCGTAATGCTCGATGCGCGCGGCCAGTTCGGGCATGAACTGGCGGGCGAAGGCGCTGAGCTTCTCGTAGGCTTCGCGCGAGTCCACGCGCACCGAGTCGACGTTCTTGCGCATCAGGTCGCGCACGGTGCGCATCGGCAGCGAGAGGTCTTCGTAGATGCGCTGGCCGACCTTGCGGCTGGCGCTGGCCTCGCGCACGGCCTCCCAGGCCTTGCGCAGGTAGTCCACGTCCTCGGCCAGGGCTTCGGCCGGCTGGCCTTCGGCGTTCGTGCGAACGATGTAGCCCTGGCCGCTGCCGTTGGCCTGTTCGCCGACGATGGCCTTGAGCCGGTTGCGCTCGGCCTCGTCCTCGATGCGCGCCGACACGCCCAGCACGCGCGAGTGCGGCAGGAAGACCAGGTAGCGCGAGGGAATCGAGATCTGCGTGGTCAGGCGCGCGCCCTTGCTGCCGATCGGGTCCTTGACCACCTGCACGATGATTTCCTGGCCCTCGTGCACCAGCGAGCTGATCGCCGGCGTCGGCCCGGGCGGCGGCGCGTCGGGCTCGTCGCCACCCTCGCCCGGCGGCGTCGCGGGCACCCGCGAGATGTCCGAGGCATGCAGGAAGGCGGCGCGCTCGAGGCCGATCTCGACGAAGGCGGCCTGCATGCCCGGCATCACCCGCTGCACCCGGCCCTTGTAGATGTTGCCGACCACGCCGCGGCGCGAGGCGCGCTCGATGTGCAGCTCCTGCAGCATGCCGTTCTCGACCACGGCCACGCGGGTCTCGCGCGGGGTGACGTTGATCAGGATTTCCTCCGACACGCGGCGCTCCTCAGTCCATGAGGCCGAAACCGCGGAGCAACCGCGCGGTCTCGTGCAGGGGCAGGCCCATCACGCCGGAATGGCTGCCGGCGAGGTGGGAGACGAAGGCCGCGGCGCGGCCCTGGATGGCATAGGCCCCGGCCTTGCCGAAGCACTCGCCGGTGGCGACGTAGGCGGCGATGCGCGCGTCGCTCAGTTCCTCGAAACGCACCTCGGTGACGCAGGTCGCGTGCGCCTCGCGGCCGGCGCTGACCAGCCACAGGCTGGAGATGCAGCGATGCGTGCGGCCCGAGAGGCGGCGCAGCATGCGCGCGGCATCGTCGGCATCGGCGGGCTTGCCGAAGACTTCGTCGTCCAGCACCACTTCGGTGTCGGCGCCCAGCACCACCGCGCTGGGGTTGGCGACCACGGCCAGCAGGCCGGCGCCGGCCTTCTCGCGGGCGACGCGGCTGACGTAGGCCTCGGGCGGTTCGTCGGGCTGGCGCTGTTCGGGCACGTCGACGTCGAGCAGGCCGAACTGCAGGCCGAGCTGGGCGAGCAGCTCGCGGCGGCGGGGGGATTGCGAGGCGAGGTAGAGCATCGCCCAAGGATAGCCGCTCAGGCCCGGTGGTAGGGATGGTTCGCCAGCAGGCTGCAGGCGCGATACAGCTGCTCGGCCAGCACCAGGCGCACCAGCATGTGCGGCAGGGTCAGCGGGCCCAGCGACCAGCGTTCATCGGCGACGGCGAGCACCTCGGGGGCGTGGCCCTCGGGGCCGCCGATCAGGAAGGCGAGGTCGCGGCCCTGCTGGCGCCAGTGTTCCAGGCGCGCGGCCAGCTGCTCGGAGGAATGGGCCTTGCCGCGGCCGTCGAGCGCGACCACCCAGGCGCCGCGCGGCAGTGCCGCCTGCACCCGAATGCCCTCGTCGGCCATGGCCCGGGCGGCGTCGCGGCCCTTGCCGCGCAGCCCGGGCGCCACTTCCACCAGCTCCAGCGGCAACCAGTGCGACAAGCGCTTCTGGTACTCGGCAAAGCCCTCGGCCACCCATCCGGGCGCCTTCTCGCCGACCGCCACCAGCCGCGCCTTCACCGGGCACCCGAAAGAGCGGACCTGGCCACGGATGAACATGGATAAACACGGATGGAGCAAAAGCAATTCAGTTTTGCTCTTGCCTTATCCGTGTCCATCCGTGTTCATCCGTGGCCAAAAACAGCTTTCAGCCGGCCGAAGACTCTTCGGGCGGCTGGTCGCCGACGGTCCAGAGGCGCTCGAGGGCGTAGAACTCGCGCACGCGCGGCAGCATGACGTGGACGATCACGTCGCCCAGGTCCACCAGCACCCACTCGGCCTCGCGCTCGCCTTCCACGCCCAGCGGCATCACGCCGCATTTCTTGGCGAACTTCACCACCTCGTCGGCCACCGACTTCACATGCCGCGTGGACGTGCCCGAGGCGACCACCAGGAAATCGGCGATCGAGGTGCGGCCGCGTACGTCGATCTCGACGGCGTCCTTGGCCTTCATTTCCTCGAGCGCGGCGTGGACCTGCTTGAGCAGCGCCTCCGGCGACGGGGCCGGGTCGGGCATCTGGGTCTTGATGACGTGGGCTTGGCTGGTCAACGGGCGGCTCGGCGATTCAGGAGGGGCGCCGATTATACGCCCCGGGGGGCCGGGCCGCCCGGTACAGGCCCCGGCGGGCGATTTCGGCGGCCACCGCGGGCGCCAGCCAGTCACCCGTGTCTTCGCCCGCCGCCAGCCGGCGGCGCAGTTCGGTGGCCGAGGCCGGGTGTTCGGGCAGGCGCAGCCGGAACATCCGTCCGGCCGGGGCCTGGTCGAGCTCGCCGGGCGCCGTGGCCCAGCCGCCGCCGAAGGCCTCGGCCAGGCCCGCAGGCAGGTCGCGGCCGGCATGGCCCGGCCGCCCCGCCACGATGAAATGGGCCAGGCCCGGCAGCGCGGCCCAGTCGTGCCAGGACGGCAGGCCGTGGAAGGCGTCGTCACCCACCAGCCAGGCCAGGGGCGCGTCCGGGCCGAGCTCGGCGCGCAGCTCGCGCAAGGTGTCGACGGTCCAGGACGGGCCGTCGCGGCGCAATTCGCGCGTGTCGAGCGCCAGGCCCGGCTCGCCGTCCAGGGCCAGGGCCAGCAGGTCGGCGCGGTCCCCGGCGCTGGCGCCGGGCGCCGGGCGGTGCGGCGGGTCGGCCGCCGGCAGCAGGCTGACCTTGGCACCGAAGGCATCGCGTGCGGCGCGGGCCACGGCCAGGTGGCCGGCGTGCACCGGGTCGAAGGTGCCGCCGTACAGGATGCGCAGCTTCACGACGCCAGCAGGCGGCGGGCGCGACCGTCGGCGATGGCCACCAGCAGGCGCTCGAGCTGCAGCCACGGGTCGCCATCGCCACGGCCCTTGGCGCTGCGGTCGATGCGGCCGCATTCGCCGGCGAAGGCTTCCCAGCGCGCCGGCGGGTGCCGCTCGGCGGCGCGGCGGTAGGTGGCCTGCTTGCTCTCCCAGACGCGGGCCTCGCGCATGGCGGCCATCAGGCGGCCGTCCTCGGCGGCGCGCGAAAGCGCGCACAGGGCCAGCACTTCCCTGGCCACCATCGGCATCAGCCCGGCCACCTGCTCGCCCTCGGCGCGCAGCGCGGCCAGCATGCGCACGGCGCGCGCCGACTCGCCGGCCAGCGCGGCATCGACCAGGGCGAACACGTCGAAGCGCGACGAGTCGGCCACCAGCCGCTCCATCTGCCCCAGGTCGATGGCCTCGCCGCCGCCACCGGCCAGCAGGGCCAGTTTGTCCACTTCCTGGGCCGCGGCCAGCAGGTTGCCCTCCACCCGGTCGGCCAGGCGGCGCACTGCATCGGGCGTGGCCAGCAGGCCGCGGCTGCGCAGGCGGCGCTGCAGCCAGTCGCCCAGTTCATGCGCCTTGAGCGGATAGACCGGCAGGAAATGCCCGGCTTTCGCGATCGCCTCGCTCCACTTGCCGGCGTGCTGGCGGCTCCAGTCCTGGCAGGTGACCAGCAGCACCGTGTCGGGCGGCGGGTTGTCGCAGTACTCGCGCAGGGCCTCGCTGCCGTCCTTGCCGGGCTTGCCGCTGGGCAGGCGCAGGTCGAACAGGCGGCGGCTGGCGAACAGGCTCATCGAGGCCAGGCCACGCGAGAGCACGTTCCAGTCGAAGCCGGCCTCGGCGTCGTAGACCTCGCGCTCGCCGTAGCCTTCGTCGCGGGCGCGGGCGCGCACGGCGTCGGCGGCTTCCTGCACCAGCAGCGGCTCGCTGCCGGCGATCAGGTACACCGGCCGCAGCGGCTCGGAGGCCAGCTGGCGTTCGAACTGGGCCTGGCGAAGCTCCATCAGTCGGCGCGCAGCGCCGCGTCCAGGCGCCGCAGCACGGCGCCGACCATCTCGCGACGCAGTTCCTCGCGCAGCAGGCGCTCCTCGGCGGGCGAGCCGATCGACCCGGTGGCGTCGTAGGTGTACTCGCGGTTGAGCTCGACCCGCTGGCGCGGCACGCGCACGCTGCCGTCGGCGCCGACCAGCTCGAACTCGACGACGTAGGTGGTCAGGTACTCGCGCACCCCGGCGCCCCGGTCGAACGAGAGCGGGCGGTTGGACAACTGCTCGCCCAGCACCTTGAGCGTGCCCGAGGGCTGGCCCTCGACCGCGGGCTGCGCGCCGGCGCGCTCCAGCGCGGTGGCCAGGTCGCGGGCGAGCGGGCTGTAGCGGTCGCTGGCGCTGACCGCCACCGGCCCGAGCTCCGAGGCCAGGGCCAGCGAGGCGCGTGGCTTGAAGCCGCAGCCGGCGGCCAGCAGGGACAGGCAAAGCACGATCAGCAAGTTGCGCATGGGCTCATCCCGCGACGATGTTGACGATCTTGCCCGGCACGACGATCACCTTGCGCACGGACAGGCCCTCGAGGAACTTTTGCACGTTCGGCTCGGCCAGGGCCAGCGCCTCGACCGTTTCCTTGCCGGCGTTGACCGAGACCTCGAGGGTGCCGCGCAGCTTGCCGTTGACCTGCACCGCCAGCGTCACCGCCTCGCGAACCAGCGCGGCCGGGTCGGCCTCCGGGAAGGGCAGGTCCTCGAGCGTCGTTTCCGGATGGCCCAGGGCCTGCCAGAGCGCGTGCGAGGTGTGCGGGGTGATCGGGTTGAGCAGCAGCACCACCGCCTCGAAGCACTCCTGGCGCAGCGCGCGGCCGGCGTCGCTGGCGTCGTCCGACTTGGCGATGGCGTTGAGCAGCTCCATCACCGCGGCGATGGCGGTGTTGAAGGTGTAGCGGCGGCCGTAGTCGTCGCCGACCTTCTGGATGGCCTCGTGCAGCTGGCGGCGCAGCGCGCGCTGGCCGGCGTCGAGCGCGGCCACGTCCAGCGACGGCGCCGGGCCCTCGGCCACGTGCTTGTGCACCAGGTTCCAGAGCCGGCGCAGGAAGCGCGACATGCCCTCCACGCCGGCCTCGTTCCACTCCAGGCTCTGCTCGGGCGGCGCGGCGAACATCGAGAACAGGCGCACGGTGTCGGCGCCGTAGCGATCGACCATGGTCTGCGGGTCGACGCCGTTGTTCTTGGACTTGGACATCTTCTCGGTGCCGCCCACCCGCACCGGCTGGCCGTCGGCGCGCAGCACGGCGCCGGTGACGTGGCCCTTCGCGTCGCGCTGCACTTCCACGTCGGCCGGGTTGATCCAGTCCTTCGAGCCGTCGGCGTTCTCGCGGTAGTAGGTGTCGGCGATCACCATGCCCTGGCACAGCAGGTTGGTGGCCGGCTCGTCGCTCGCCACCAGGCCCGCGTCGCGCATGAGCTTGTGGTAGAAGCGGAAGTACATCAGGTGCATGATCGCGTGCTCGATGCCGCCGATGTACTGGTCGACCGGCAGCCAGTAGTTGGCGCGCTGGTCCACCAGGTCGGAGGCGCCCGGCGAGGTGTAGCGCGCGTAGTACCAGCTCGACTCCATGAAGGTGTCGAAGGTGTCGGTCTCGCGCTCGGCCGGCCCGCCGCAGCCCGGGCAGGTGGTGGCGCGCCAGGCCGGGTCGGCCTTGATCGGCGAGGTGACGCCGGTGAACTCGACGTCCTCGGGCAGCACCACCGGCAGCTGTTCTTCCGGCACCGGCAGCGCGCCGCACTTTTCGCAGTGGATCACCGGGATCGGGCAACCCCAGTAACGCTGGCGGCTCACGCCCCAGTCGCGCAGGCGGTAGTTCACGCGGCGGCGGCCCTGGCCGCGGGCCTCGAGCTGTTCGGCCAGCGTGTCGAAGGCGCCCTGGTAGCCCATGCCGTCGAGCGCGCCGGAGTTGACCACGCGCAGGCGGTCGTCGGTCTTGTCGGCGTACCAGTCCTGCCAGCGGTCGGGGTCATAGCTCTCGCCGACCATCGCGATCACCTGCTTGACCGGCAGGCCGTACTTGTGGGCGAACTCGAAGTCGCGCTCGTCGTGGCCCGGCACGGCCATCACCGCGCCGGTGCCGTAGCCCATCAGCACGAAGTTGGCGATCCACACCGGCACCTTTTCGCCGGAGATCGGGTGCACGGCGTACAGGCCGGTGAAAACGCCCTTCTTCTCCTGCGTCTCGAGCTCGGCCTCGGACACGCCGCCCTTGCGGCACTCGTCGACGAAGGCCTTGACCGCGGGGTTGCCGGACGCGGCCCACAGCGCCACCGGATGCTCGGCCGCGACGGCCACGTAGGTGACGCCCATCAGCGTGTCGGGGCGCGTGGTGAACACCGTCAGCGGCTCGGCCAGCGCCTCCATGGCGAACTGGATCTCCAGGCCCTCGCTGCGGCCGATCCAGTTGCGCTGCATGGTCTTGACCGCGTCGGGCCAGCCCGGCAGCGTGTCCAGGCCGTCGAGCAGTTCCTGGGCGTAGTCGGTGATCTTGAGGAACCACTGCGGGATCTCGCGCTTTTCAACCAGCGCGCCCGAACGCCAGCCGCGGCCGTCGATGACCTGTTCGTTGGCCAGCACGGTCTGGTCCACCGGGTCCCAGTTGACGACCGAATTGCGCCGGTACACCAGGCCCTTCTTCATCAGCCGGGTGAACATCAGCTGCTCGGAGCGGTAGTAGTCCGGCGTGCAGGTGGCGAACTCGCGGCTCCAGTCGTAGGCGAAGCCCAGGCGCTGGAGCTGGCCGCGCATGTGCTCGATGTTCCTGTAGGTCCACTTCGCCGGCGCGGTCCTGTTCTTGATCGCGGCGTTCTCGGCCGGCAGGCCGAAGGCGTCCCAGCCCATCGGCTGGAGCACGTTGAAGCCCTTCATGCGCCGGTGGCGGCTGATGACGTCGCCGATGGTGTAGTTGCGCACGTGGCCCATGTGCAGCGCGCCCGACGGATACGGCAGCATCGAAAGGCAGTAGTACTTGGGCCGGGAGGCGTCCTCGACGACCTGGAAGGCGCCGGTGGCCTGCCAGTGGGATTGCGCGGCGGCTTCCACCGCCTTCGGGTCGTAGGCGCTGGGTTCGTGGGCTTGGGACATGGGGCCTGGGACTGGAAAATACTGGCATCCAGCGTAGCAAATCCGAGGGCTTTCTGGCCCGCCCCGGCTGTGGTTTGATGCGCCCTCACCCACGGAGACCGACGATGCGACCGACCCCGCTGTTGCTGGCCCTTGCCCTCGCCCTGCCCGCCCCGGCCCTGGCCGACACCCTGGCGCTGCAGTGCGGCCGGCTGTTCGACCCGGCCAGCGGCCGCAACCTGCCCGAGCGCACCGTGCTGGTGGCCGACGGCAAGGTCAGCGAGGTCCGCGCGGGCCACGCCGCGGTCGCCGGCGCCACGGTGGTCGACCTCAAGGGCCACACCTGCAGCCCGGGCTGGATCGACCTGCACGTGCACCTGCGCGGCGAATCGAGCCCGCAGTCCTATTCCGAGGGCTTCCGCCTCAACCCCGAATTCACCGTGCTGCGCTCGACGGTCTATGCCCGCCGCACCCTGCACGCCGGTTTCACCAGCGTGCGCGACCTGGGCGGCGAGACCACCCTGGCCCTGCGCGACGCGATCAACCAGGGCTGGGTCGAGGGCCCGCGCATCTTCGCGGCCGGCAAGTCCATCGCCACCACCGGCGGCCATGCCGACCCCACCAACGGCCTCAACCACCAGCTTTCCGACGCGCTGGGCGTGCCCGGCCCGGTCGAGGGCGTGGTCAACAGCCCCGAGGAAGCGCGCCAGGCCGTGCGCCAGCGCTACAAGGACGGCTCGGACGTGATCAAGATCACCGCCACCGGCGGCGTGCTCAGCTACGCCCGCAGCGGCGACGGCCCGCAGTTCACCCTCGACGAAGTGGCCGCCATCGTGCAGACCGCGCGCGACTACGGCTATTCGGTGGCCGCGCACGCACACGGCAAGGAGGGCATGCTGCGGGCCATCGCCGGCGGCGTGGACAGCATCGAGCACGGCACCTACATGGACGACGAGGTGTTCGCGCAGATGAAGAAGCACGGCACCTGGTACGTGCCCACCGTCTCGGCCGGCCGCTTCGTGGCCGAGAAGTCCAAGGTCGACGGCTATTACCCCGAGGTCGTGCGGCCGAAGGCGGCGCGCATCGGCCCGCAGATCCAGGACACGCTGGCGCGCGCCTGGAAGGCCGGCGTCAAGATCGCCTTCGGCACCGACGCCGGCGTCAGCCTGCACGGCGACAACGCCGACGAGTTCGTATTCATGGTCGAGGCCGGCATGCCGCCGGCCGAGGCCCTGCGCGCGGCCACGATCCACGCCGCCACCGTGCTGCGCCGCGACGACCTGGGCCGCGTGGCCCCGGGCCTGCCGGCCGACATCGTCGCCATGCCCGGCGACCCGCTGGCCGACATCGGCGTGGTGCGCAAGGTCGACTTCGTGATGAAGGACGGCAAGGTGGTGCGCCAGCCATGAGCGGAGCGAATGCCTACGTGTTCGACGCCGGCCTGGCCGGCTTCGAGCAGGACGTGCTGCACAAATCCCGCGAGACGCCGGTACTGGTCGATTTCTGGGCCACGTGGTGCGGCCCGTGCAAGACGCTCGGGCCGGTGCTCGAGAAGCTGGCGGCCGAATTCAACGGCGGCTTCCTGCTGGCCAAGGTGGACGTGGACAAGGAGCAGCAGCTCGCCGGCTATTTCCAGATCAAGTCGGTGCCGACGGTGATGCTGGTCAAGGACGGGCAGATCGTCGACGGCTTCCCCGGCGCCCTGCCCGAGGGCCAGTTGCGCCAGTTCCTGGCCCACCACGGCATCGTCGCCCGGGAGCCCGAGGCCCCGGCCGAGCCCGAGGCCGCGCCGCCGGTCGATCCGCATGCCGAAGTCGTGCGCCTGCGCGCCCTCGTGCAGGCCGAGCCGGACAAGGACGAGCACAGGCTCGACCTGGCCCTGGCCCTGCTGGCCACCGGCGCCGCGCCGGAGGCCGAGGCCCTGCTCGAGGCGCTGCCGGCCAACCTGGCCCAGGACGACCGCACCCTGCGCGCCCGCGCCCGCCTGGCCTTCCTGGCCCTGCTGCGCGACGCCCCGCCCGCCGAGGCGCTGGCCCGCGCCCTCGAGGCCGACCCGGCCGACCTGCGGGCCCGCCACCTGCTGGGCGCCCATGACATCGTCGCCGGCCGCTGGCAGGCCGGCCTGGAGCACCTGCTGGAGCTGCTGCGCCGCGATCGCGCCTACCAGGACGGCCTGCCGCGCCGCGCCCTGATCGACGCCTTCCGCGTGGTCGAGGACGAGGACCTGGTGGGCGCCTACCGGCGCAAGATGGCCTCGCTTCTGTTCTGAGGCCGCCACGGTGAAAGCGTCCCGCCTGCGGCTGCTGTTCAACATCTGGCCGCCCTTCCTGCTCTCGGGCGTGCACGTCACCCACCTGTCGGACGACTTCCGGCGGGCGCGGGTGGAGCTGCGCCAGCGCTGGTACAACCGCAACTACGTCGGCACGCACTTCGGCGGCAGCCTGTTTGCCATGACCGACCCGTTCTGGATGATCCTGATGCTGCGCCGCCTGGGCCCGGGCTACCTGGTCTGGGACCAGGCCGGCGAGATCCGCTTCGAAAAGCCCGGCCGGGGGGTCGTGGTGGCCGAGTTCGAACTGGGCGACGAGGTGGTCGAGGAGGTCCGGGCCGCCGCCGCGGACGGCGAGAAGGTGCTGCGCTGGTTCGAGACCGAGGTCCATGACGCCAGCGGCCACGTCGTGGCCCGCGTTCGCAAGCAGCTCTACATCCGCCGCAAGCGGGAATGAGAACCGGGTCACACTTTTCCCGTTTACTTGCCTGAACGCGCCGCTCCCGTATGCTGGGGGCCCCGCCCCCCGACACGCCCCGCGCCCCATGCAGCAGGAAGAAGAACTCTCCCCTGACGAGCTGACCGCGCTGCTCTCGAGCTACATGCCCGAGATCCCGGGCTACCGGGTGCTGCGCCGGATCGGCAAGGGCGGCATGTCGCAGGTCTACCTGGGCGTGCAGGAGTCGCTCGACCGCCAGGTGGCCATCAAGGTCATGTCGCCGGCGGCGCTGACCGACGAAATCTCCAAGCAGCGCTTCGAGCACGAGGCGCGCACCATCGCCAAGCTCGAGCACCCCTGCATCGTCGGCATCCACGAGGTGGGTCGCACGCGCCAGGGCCTGCTCTATTACGTGCTGCCCTACCTGGCCAAGGGCCACCTGGGCCAGCGCGACTTCACCCACGACGAGGAGCGGGCCGTCGAGGTGCTGCGCTCGCTGCTCTCGGCGCTCGAGTACGCGCATGCGCGCGGCATCGTCCACCGCGACGTCAAGGCCGAGAACGTGTTGTTCGACAACGCCGACCGGCCGCTGCTCACCGACTTCGGCATCGCCCTGAGCAAGCGCGACTCCACCCGCATCACCACCGCCGGCCTGGCCGTCGGCAGCGGCGGCTACATGGCGCCCGAGCAAGCCCGCGGCGAGGTGGTGGATGGCCGCGCGGACCTCTACAGCGTGGGCGTGCTGGCCTACGAGCTGCTCACCGGCAAACTGCCCTTCCAGGCCGCCGACCCGCTGGCGCTGGCCCTCATGCACGCCCAGGACCCGGTGCCGCGGTTGCCGCCCGAGAAGAAGCACTGGCAACCCTTCATCGACCGGGCCATGGCCAAGTCGCCCGACAACCGCTACCGAAACGCGCAGCAGATGCTCGGCGCGCTCAACCAGGTCGCCGCCGGCAAGCGCAGCGAGCCGCTGATCGATGCCGGCAAGCTCGGCGCCGCGGCGCAGCGGTGGTGGAAGCCGGTGGCCAGCGGCGTGGCCGCGGCCGTGCTGGCGGCCGCCGCCATCGTCTGGCTGATGGACCGGGAACCCGCGCGCGCGCCGGCCAGCGACTTCTTCACCGTCGAGGACGCCGTGCCGGCCCCCGTACCCGCGGAGGCCGCGACCGAACCCGCGCCGCCGCCCGCCCCGGCACTCGAGACCACACCGCCCGCCCCGGCCGCCGACATCGCGGCCACGCCCTCGCCCTTCGCCAATGTGCAGGCGGCGGTGGCGGTGACCACGCTCGACTACGACCCCACCCGCCCCGGCGCGCGCGAACTGTCGGCGACCCGCCGGCAGATCGACCGCCAGCGCCTGAGCCTGCCCGCGGGCGACAACGCGATGGAGTCGCTGCGCGCCGCCCGCCAGGTGGCGCCGCGCGAGCCGGCGCTGTACCGGCTCTCGGACGAGGTCATCGGCTACTACACCACCCGCGTCGTGGCCGCCGTGGGCGAAGGCGATGACGCCGCCGCCCGCCAGAACTACGAGCGCGCCGCGCCCTTCGCGGCCGAGATGGACCGCCTGCAGGGCAAGCCCTGGCTGGACATGCGCCAGGCCCTGCCGCCGCTGCTGCTGGCGCGGCTCGAGCGCGGCCTCGAGCAGCTCGACGCCGACGCCGTGGCCGCCACCAAGGTGCTGGCCGGCGCGCTGGACGTGGAGCCGGCCAGCCTCGAGCCGGCCTGGTCGAAGTCGGTGCAGCTGCCCAAGGCCGGCGACGCCCTGGCCGACACCGCCGCCGCCATGGTCCTGGTGCGCACGCCGCGCGCCGGCGCGGCCGGCCTGGGCGCGATGCGCAGCGAGGTCACCCGCGCCGAGTACGCGGCCTTCGCCAGCGCCACCGGTCGCCCGGCCGCGCGCTGCCGCAACCGCCTGGCGCCGATCAGCCTCAAGAAGCGCGGCTGGGACGACCCGGGCTTCAGCCAGTCGGGCAACCACCCGGTCACCTGCGTCAGCTACGCCGACGCCGAGGCCTACGCCCGCTGGCTCAGCCAGCGCAGTGGCCAGAGCTACCGGCTGCCGACCCTGGCCGAGTGGACGCCGCTGGCCAACTACCGCGGCAGCGGCAACGCCTGCCGCGACGGCCGCATCAGCTGCGGCAGCGAGGGCACGGTCAGCGCCAGCCAGGGCCCGCTGAGCCCGCTGGGCCTGGCCGGCATGCGCGGCAACGTGCGCGAGTGGACCAGCAACTGCAGCCGCGGCTGCCAGCGCCGCCTGGCCGCCGGCGTGGGCTGGCGCGACACCCCCCAGCGATCGGAGCCGGGACAGAGCAACGACTTCGACGCCGACACCGGCTTCGACGACATTGGCTTCCGCCTGGTGCGCGAGGTTGGCACCGAGGAACTCGGCGCCCGTTGACGCCCCGCCCCACCGCGCATGCCCTACACTCCGGCCATGCGAAGACTCCGCGCGTATTTCATCACCGGCCTGCTCACCCTGCTGCCGATCTGGCTGGTCTGGATCGTCTTCAAGTTCGTGCTCGCCCTGCTCAAGGACGCCAGCCAGCCGGTGGTCGCGCCGGTCTCGGCGCGGCTGGCCGCCAGCCATCCCGGCTGGCTGGGCTGGGTGGACGACCCCTGGGCGCAGTCGCTGTTCGCGGTGTTCGCGACCATCCTGGTCATCATCGCCGTCGGCGCCCTGGCCCGGCGCGTGGTGGGACAGCAGCTGCTGGCCTGGTTCGAGGGCCTGATCGCCCGCATCCCGCTGGCCAGCACGGTCTATGGCAGCGCCCGCAAGCTGCTCGACCTGCTGCAGACCAAGCCCGACGGCACCCAGCGCGTGGTGCTGATTGATTTCCCGCACCGCGAAATGAAGTGCGTGGGTTTCGTCACCCGCGTCATCCGCGAACAGGGCACCGGCCGCGAGCTGGCCGCGGTGTACGTGCCCACCACGCCCAACCCGACCTCGGGCTACCTCGAAATCGTGCCGGTGGACCGGCTCACGCCCACCGACTGGAGCGTGGACGAGGCCATGGCCTTCATCATCTCCGGCGGTGCGGTCAGCCCCGAGGTCATGCCCTTCGAGCGTCCGGGGCGCGCACCGTGAGCGCCGCGGAGCGAACCAACCGGCTGTTCCTGGTGCTGGCGGCGTTCTTCGTCAGCAATGCGCTGCTGGCCGAGTTCATCGGCGTGAAGATCTTCGCGCTCGAGGACACCCTCGGCCTGGCGCCCTTCGAGTGGAACCTGTTCGGGCAGACCGGCTCGCTCAACTTCACCGCCGGCACCCTGCTCTGGCCGATCGTGTTCGTGATGACCGACGTCATCAACGAGTTCTTCGGCAAGCGCGGCGTGCGCTTCATCAGCTGGCTGGCGGTGGCGCTGATCAGCTACGGCTTCGTGTTCGCCTACCTCGCCATCTCGCTGGCGCCGGCCTCGTGGTGGGTGGGCGTGGCGGCCGAACAGGGCGTGCCCGACTACCAGGCCGCGTTCGCGGCGGTGTTCGGCCAGGGCCTGTGGACCATCGGCGGCTCGCTGGTGGCCTTCCTGGTCGGCCAACTGGTGGACGTTAGCGTCTTCCACCGCATCCGCCGCGCCACCGGCGAGCGGATGGTGTGGCTGCGTGCCACCGGCTCGACCGCGGTGTCGCAGCTGTTCGACAGCCTGATCGTGCTCTACATCGCCTTCGTGCTCGGCCCGCAGCAGTGGCCCACCTCGCTGTGGCTGGCGGTGGCGAGCATGAACTACGGCTACAAGATGGCCTGCGCCATCGCCCTGATCCCGATGATCTACCTGGTGCGCCGCGGCATCACGCTGTGGCTGGGCGCCGACCAGGCCGCGGCGCTGCGCGCCGAGGCGGCGCGCGGCTGATCACCCGCCCGGCGGCGCCTCGCCGGGATTGAGCACCTGGCCCTCGCGCTGCGGCGTGCTCAGCGGCGCCTGGCGCATGCGCGGCTCGCCGGTGTTGGTGTGCATCAGCGCCGCGCCGGCGCGGGCCGTCCCGGCCGCCAGCTCCAGGGCGAAACGCTCGGCATCGAGGCGACGCACTTCCTCGACGATGGCGGCGGCCTCGGCGTCGCCGGCGCCCAGCTCGCGCAGCGCGGCACCGCCGAAATCCACCGCCGATTCGAAGGTTTCGCGCACCTGGTAGTCCACGCCCACCGCGGCCAGCTGCAGGGCGTGCTGGCGGTCGAAGCTGCGCACCAGCAGCCGCGCCTGCGGGAACTGGTGCCGCACCAGTTCGGCGATGCGCGTGGCGGCGGCGCGGTCGTCCACGCACACCGCCACCACCCGCGCCTTGCCAGCGCCGGAGGCGTGCAGCACGTCGAGCCGGGTGCCGTCGCCGTAATAGACCTTGAAGCCGAAGTCGGCCGCGTCGGTGATCATCTCGATGTCGTTGTCGATGATGGTCACGTCCACGCCGCGCGCCAGCAGCGCCTGGCTGGCCACCTGGCCGAAGCGGCCGAAGCCCACCAGCAGCACGCTGCCCTCCAGCCCCGCCGCCGCCTCCACGCCCTCGAGCGAGGGCAGCAGCCGCGGCATGAAGCGCCGCGCCACCAGCACCACCAGCGGCGTGAGCACCATCGACAGCACCACGATGGCGGTGAGGTTGGCATTGGTCGGCGCGTCGATCAGGCCGGCCGTGGCGGCCGCCGAATACAGCACGAAGGCGAACTCGCCGCCCTGGGCCATCAGCACGGCGCGGTCGAGCGCCTCGCCGTGCGGGCTGCGCAGCGCGCGGGCGACGCCGTAGATGCACAGGCCCTTGGCCAGCATCAGCGCCGGCACCGCCAACGCGATCAGGGTCCAGTTCGCCGCCACCACCGACAGGTCCAGCGACATGCCCACGGCCAGGAAGAACAGGCCCAGCAGCAGGCCGCGGAAGGGCTCGATGTCGGCCTCGAGCTGGTGCCGGAAGGCCGACGACAGCAGCACGCCGGCCAGGAAGGCGCCCATGGCCATCGACAGGCCGCCCAGGTCCATCAGCACGGCCGCGCCCAGCACCACCAGCAGGGCGGCGGCCGTCATCAGTTCGCGCGCCTTGGCCCGCGCCAGCAGCCGGAACAGCGGGTTGAGCAGCCACAGGCCCGCCACCACCAGGCCCACCAGCGCGGCCATGCCCAGGCCGATCGCCTGCAGGCGCTGCATCGGGCCGCCGTCCTCGCCGCCGGGCGCCATGAAGGCGACCACGGCCAGCAGCGGCACGATCAGCAGGTCTTCGAACAGCAGGATCGACACCATCTTCTGCCCCGGCGGCAGCGCGATGTCGCCGCGCTCGCCCAGCAGCTGCATCACGATGGCGGTGGAGGTGAGCACGAAGCCCGCCGCCGCCACGAAGGCGACCTTGCCCGGCGCGCCCCAGGCCAGGCACAGCCCGGCCATCACCAGCGTGGCCAGGCCCACCTGCAGGGCGCCGAGGCCGAAGATCTGCCCGCGCAGGTGCCACAGGTGCGAGGGCCGCATCTCCAGGCCGACGATGAACAGGAACATCACCACGCCCAGCTCGGCGAAATGCAGGATGGCCTCGGGTTCGGTGAACAGCGCCAGCCCGAACGGCCCGATCGCCAGGCCCGCGGCGAGGTAACCCAGCACCGAACCCAGGCCCAGGCGCCGGAAGATCGGCACCGCCACCACCGCGGCGCCCAGCAGCGCCACCACATGCACCAGGTCGGTGCCGCCCTGCTCCGCCGCCATGGCCGTCCTCCCGTTTCCAGGGTTTCCTTTTAGCGCATTCGCGCCCGGGCCGTGACTTCCAGCCCGGGCTGGGGTGCACCGGCCGCCGCACACTCGTAGGATTCGGCCACGCCCTCCAGGAAACCCCGCCATGACCCTGCGCCCGCTTGCCCTCGCCCTGGCCCTCGCCCTCGCCGGCTGTTCGCCGGCCGGCGGACCCGACACCGCCGCCCCGGCCGCGCCCGCCGTCACCGCCGAACAGGCCGCCGCGCGCGCCGCGCAGCTGCAGCAGCTCTACGCCGACTTCTGGGAAGCCTCGCTGGCGCTCAACCCGCTGCAGGCCACCTTCGTCGGCGACCCGCGCTACAACGACCAACTGCCGGACTTCTTCAGCGCCGAGTTCCGCGCCAGGGAATCGGCCTTCGCCCGCGACTGGCTGGCGCGCGCCCAGGCCATCGGCAGCGACGGCCTGCAGGGCCAGGACCTGCTGAGCTACCAGATCTTCGTGCGCGACCTAGAAGGCGAAATCGAAGGCGAGCGCTTCCCCGACTGGCAGCAGCCGCTCAACCAGTTCTACAACCTCACCGGCATGTTCGCCCAGCTCGGCTCGGGCACCGGCGCCCAGCCCTTCGCCACCGTGCAGGACTACGACGACTGGCTGGCCCGCGCCGGCAACTTCCCGCAGCTGATGCAGACCATGCAGGCCAACATGCGCGAAGGCATGGCCAGCGGCGTGGTGCAGCCGAAGGTGCTGATGCAGAAGGTGATCCCGCAGATCGACGCGCTGATCAAGGACAAGCCCGAGGACACCCTGTTCTGGCGCCCGGTCGCCAATTTCCCGGAAGGCACCAGCGACGCCGACAAGGCGCGGCTCACCGCGGCCTACCGCACGCTCATCGCCGACCAGCTGATGCCCGCCTACCGCGAGCTGCGCCGCTTCGTGGCCGAGGAGTACCTGCCGGCCTGCCGCGACACCGTGTCGCTCTCGGCCCTGCCCGACGGCGAGGCCTGGTATGCCTACCGCGTGCGCCAGTCCACCACCACCGACCTGAGCCCGGCGCAAATCCACGACATCGGCCTGGCCGAGGTTGCGCGCATCCACGGCGAGATGGACGCGGTGATGCAGCAGGTGGGCTTCACCGGCACCCGCGCCGAGTTCTTCGCCTTCGTCACCAGCGACAAGCAGTTCGAGTTCGAGAGCGAGGAGGCCCTGCTCACCGCCTACCGTGCGCTCGAGGCCAAGGTCAACGAGCGCGTGGACGAGTTGTTCTCGCTCACGCCGCGCGCGCCCTTCGAGATCCGCCCGGTCGAAGCCTTCCGCGCGCAGTCGGCGGCCGGCGGCAGCTACATGCCGCCCAGCCAGGACGGCAGCCGCCCGGGCATCTTCTACGTCAACACCTACGACCTGCCCACCCGCAAGACCTGGGACGCCGAGGCGCTGTACCTGCACGAGGCCATCCCGGGCCACCACTTCCAGATCGCGCTACAGCAGGAGCTCGAGGGCCTGCCGGCCTTCCGCCGCTTCGGCGGCGAAACCGCCTTCATCGAGGGCTGGGGCCTGTACGCCGAGTCGCTGGGCAAGGAGCTGGGCGTGTACACCGATCCGTACCAGTACTTCGGCCGCCTGCAGGCCGAGCTGTGGCGCGCGATCCGCCTGGTGGTGGACACGGGCCTGCACTCCAAGGGCTGGACCCGCGAGCAGGTGATCGACTACATGAAGGCCAATTCGGCCACCAGCGACACCGAGGCCGTGTCGGAGACCGAGCGCTACATCGCCATCGCCGGCCAGGCCCTGGCCTACAAGGTGGGCGAGCTCAAGATCCAGGAGCTGCGCGATCGTGCCGAAGCCGAACTGGGCGACGACTTCGACATCCGCGGCTTCCACGCCGAAGTGCTGCAGGACGGTTCGGTGCCGCTGGCGGTGCTCGAGGCCAAGATCGACCGCTGGATCGCCTCGAAGAAGCCCGCCGCGCCGTGACCCAACCGTACCTGGTCCTGCTGGCCCTGCTGCCCTGGTCGCTGCTGCTGGCCTGGGCGGCGCGCCGCCTGCGCCGCTGGCCGCTGGCGGTGGTGGCGCTGGGCGGCGTGGCCTCGGTGATGACCTGGGCGCTGCTGAGCTGGGTGGAGTGGTACGTCGCCACCTGGATCGACCCGGCCGAGGCCTTCGGGTCGGTGGAGCACCTGATGCGCGACGTGCCCTACGGCTGGCTCTGGCGCCACATCGTCTGGACCTACGGCTGGGTGCTGGGCCTGGCGCACTTCATCGTGTGCTGGGCCTGGGGCTGGTTCGGCGCCTGGCCTCAGTCCAGGCGCGGCCAGGCGGAGGCGTCGAGCGTTTCGCGGTAGGCGTGCCAGGTGGCGTAGGCCAGCCACGGCATCACCAGCGCCAGGCCGATGAAGGCGGTGGCGAAGCCCACCGCCACCAGCACCACGATCAGCGCCGCCCACAGCAGGGCCACGCCCTTGTTGCGGAGCACCGCGTTCACGCTCGAGACGCCGGCGGTGACCATGTCCACGTCGCGGTCGGCGATCATCGGCAGTGAAAAGGCCGCCGTGGCGAAGGTGAAGGCGGCGAACACCGATCCCGCCGCCGAGCCGATGGCCAGGAACTCCAGCCAGGTGGCCAGGTCGCCCCGCTCCACCGGCACCAGCGCGTTGACCATCATGCCGGCGCGCGACCACAGCATCAGCACCACGCCCTGCGCGAGGGCGAACACGCCGGCCTGGCCGACCACGCGCCGCGCGAGCACGAACGAATCGCGCAGCACCGGCCGGCGCCCGGCCTCGAGTTCGCGGCTCACGCAGTACAGCCCCACCGCCACCAAGGGCGCCACGAACACGAAGCCCGAAAGCAGCGCCGCCAGCAGGGCGAAGCGCCCGAGCCACCAGGCCATGGCCGAAATGCCGAGGCTGGCGAGCACGATCACGCCGCCAAAGAGCAGGCTCAGCCCCGGCGCGCGCCGGTAGTCGCGCCAGCCCGCGCGCAGCCAGCGCAGCGGCGCGCCGGCGTCGAGCGTGGCGCAGGGCACGGTGAAGGGACGCTCGTTCTCCGGTTCGGCCTCGGGCGTGGCCACGGGCTCAGACCTCGACCACCATGCCGGGCCGCGACAGCGACACGTCGGCCTTCAGGTCGCTGCGCAGCACCTTGGCCAGCGACTCGCGGGCATCGTCCTCGCCGTGCACCAGCACCACCGGCGGGCGGTTGGGAACCTGCCGGTACCAGTCCACCAGGCCCGGCTGGTCGGCGTGCGCCGACAGGCCGCCGACGGTGTGCAGCTGCGCCTTGACGTGGATGACCTCGCCGAACATCTTCACCTCGCTCGCGCCGTCCACCAGGCGGCGTCCCAGCGTGCCGTGGGCCTGGTAGCCCACGAACATCACGTGCGCCTCCTTGCGGCCGAGGTTCTGGCGCAGGTGGTGGCGGATGCGGCCACCGTTGCACATGCCCGAGCCGGCGATGATGATCGCCCCGCCCTTGTGCTTGTTGATCGCCATCGACTCTTCGGTCGAGGCGGTGAAGTTGAGGTTGGGCAGCCGGAACGGATGCGGCCGGCCGCGCCACACCGCCTGCGCGTCCTCGTCGAACAGCGACTCGTGGCCGTCGTAGACCTCGACCACCTTCGTGGCCATCGGGCTGTCGAGGAAGATCTTCCAGCGCGACATCTTCCAGTCGTCCCAGTGCCGCGCGAACCAGTAAAGCAGCTCCTGGCTGCGGCCGACCGCGAAGGCCGGGATGAGCACGTTGCCGCCGGCCGCCCAGGCGGTGTCGAGCACCTCGGCGATCTCGGTGAGCGTGGCCTCGCGGTCGCGGTGGGCGCGGCCGCCGTAGGTGGATTCGAGCAGCAGCAGGTCGCACTGCGGCACCGGCTGGGCGTCGCGCAGGATGGGCGTGCCGGTGGGGCCGAGGTCGCCGGAGAACACCAGCACGCGCTCGCGTTCGCCCTCCCGGGCGCGCAGCTCGACGCTGGCCGAGCCGAGGATGTGGCCGGCGTCGCGCAGCGTGACGGTGATGCCGGGCAGGATCTCGGTGGGCTTGCCGTAGCCGATCGGCCGCACCAGCCTGAGCACCTTGCCGACGTCGCCGCGGGTGAACAGCGGGCGGTGGTGGGCGTGGCCGTCGCGGCGGTACTTGTTGTCGCGCTCGGCGTCCATCTCGGCCAGCGAGGCGGCGTCCTCGAGCATGATCCTGAGCAGGTCGGCGGTGGCCACCTGGGTCCAGATCGGGCCCTTGTAGCCGCGCGCCACCAGCACCGGCAGTCGGCCGCAGTGGTCGATGTGGGCGTGGCTGAGCACCACCGCCGACAGCCCTTCGATGTCGAAGGGAAACGGCTCGAAGTTGCGGTGCTCGTCGTCGATGCTGCCCTGGATCATGCCGCAGTCGAGCAGCAGGCGGTGGCCGTTGGCCTCGACCTCGTGGCAGGAGCCGGTGACTTCACCGGCGGCACCATGGAAACGTACCCGCATCGGACTTCCTCCCCTGGAAGCCCAACTCTATTCCAATCCCCCCCGGAACTGTAGGAGCGCCTTCAGGCGCGAATCTTTCAGCTCTTGTGGGAGCGCCTTGAGGCCCGAAGCCTTTTGCCCAGAGGCTTCTTGGTGCCGGGCTCGTTCCCGGCGAAGGTCCGCCGTACGCGCAGTCCCTTTGCCGGGGACGCCGTGAACCCATCCATGGGGGCTCTTCGAAAACGTCCATGTTTTCGAAGCCCCGGCAAAGGGACTGCGCGCACAACGGACCGCGAAAGAACAACGGCCGGAGGATCGATTTCAGAACTCGCAGCCCGGCCCGGATTCCCCGCGCGGGTCGTCGCACGAGAAGTCCCCAGGCCGGACCGTCGGAGACAGGGATGTCGACGACGAGCCTACAT